>Ga0307488_10000394_pt1 | contig 35543 bp, 20 predicted proteins | sample SB02metaG_FD_202248 | JGI IMG/M metagenome (GOLD analysis project Ga0307488, IMG submission 202248) | Sea-ice brine microbial communities from Beaufort Sea near Barrow, Alaska, United States - SB 0.2 | ecosystem: Environmental > Aquatic > Marine > Coastal | place: USA: Alaska | collected...
ACACTATTATCTGTCGTGAATGTGCTTTCTCCAAGGCGTTGCGTTTCGCTATCGCTATGCTGTAAGAGAGATCCGATTGTTTTTTTAAAGAGCCAATATCCATAACACAATTATACAATAATTATGTTGGAAAATCAACCTGGTAGAATTATTATGATACTGTGTTGCTGGTTGCCGCTGACGCAGATATGCCGTATATCGGATTAAGTCCCTGTGCTGTACTAGGAGTCAGTGTGAACAGGGTGGTCCTCATCTTGGGAGTGTCCTTGATCCCTACCGCAACACCGGCAGTGTTACCGTCAGTGAACTGTGCGTCTGAGGCTCCGTCCGTGGCCACCATCTTGATGGTCAATGACGTTGCGTTACCACTGTTTCCATTACCGCCACCTGTCTTCGCGGAGATCACTATGTGATTGCCCGTGTAACCACTGTTGTCTGAAGTGAGTTTGATTAGAACCGTGTAACTGGTTGTTAAGTCCTGGAAACCGTTCGCAAGTCCATTAGTGGTCAGTGACTCACCTGATCCTGATCTCGTGGTTGTCAGTGAATTTATGTCTATGTTGCCAAGTGCTGTACCCAAATCGATGTATGCTTGGTCTTTGGTAGACGTTGCCGCTTGTACTGTACCAACCGTGATCCTGATCTTGCCTCCTCCATTGAAGAAAAATCTCATGTTGTTGGCGTTGGCGAATGTGGCTGTAACTTCCTGTGTGGCTGTTGAGTCCCAACCCTCTGAACCTGATGTCAATGTCTGCAGTGCTGATGATGTTGTCAGTGCCGTTGCACTGGTGCTACCGCCTGCCACTTCTGCCGCCAATGATACAAGGTCTGCCGCTATGGCCGCCTTGATCGCAATGGTATCACCTGCCACGACCTGTGTCCTTGCTGTCAGTGAATCGTTAGTGTGGTTACCAATGTTGTCCATTGCTGTCAATAGTGCGTTCCATGATGCCGCTGTAACTGTGGTTCCTGAATCTGCACCACCCTGTACTATTGGTAATTCCGTTTGTCCCAGTCCGTAAACTGTCGCACCAGTACCCATGGTATGGTTGATGCCAATTGTACCACTCGTAGGGGTTAGAAATGCATTATACTCACCGTCAGTTATTGTATCACCTGCTACATATGCCATAAATTTATTTTACTCCTATCACACATTCTGTTAATTCTGTGTCTTCAGTATATTTATCCTTGATCAGTCTGCCCATGGTATTAAATGTGGTTGCTTCGCCTGTTCCTGCCACACGTGCCAATCCATATCCTGCTGATATCACACGATCACCTGCTGAACCTTTGCCTGTAAGCCTAACCGGAACACGTCCTTTCAGTGCTATCGCTGGGTGTGTGTCGTTGTTGCCTGCTTCCGAATTCATCAAATATGCTGGTGCAGTGGAAACCACACCAAAAACTGCGTCTGATTTGTCCTCCATGCATTTCGTTATCTCTTCATTGCCGCCCAGAATCACCACTTCACCCGTTTCCACTGGTGTGTCCGTGGCGTATCTTTCCGCCAAGTCAGCGTACTGTGCCGATGTTGCTGTTGCGTGTACCACGTTAGCCCTGATGTCTACTAGTGTAGCGGCTGACAGCTCGTCATCACCACCACCTGACTTGAAAGCCGTCCAGGCACCGCCTGCATTTCCGTGTATAGTTGTTCCGTCATCTGCAAAAGTTTCGTCCCATACCCAGAAAAGATCCTGTTCAGTGGCTGTTGACGTTTCTCCCCTGTTAACTTTCAATCCTGAATAATTTGGCATACCACTGTTTGATGATATGTTCCTGTTTAATTCTATGATGTTGTCTTCAATAGTAAGTGTTGTAGTATTAAATGTTGTTTGTGTTCCGTCTACTGTTAAATTTCCCTTTACCCTAAGATCTCCCACTGTCGGTAGTTCTAATAATCCTGTACTTCCATCCATGGTCATCATTGTGACTGTTGCACCACCATCGTTCACTGTGAATATTATGTCCTTGTCCTGTGTCGTGTTTGCAATAGTCAAGTTGTCACTTGATAGACTCATGGTGATGTCCGAACCAGCACCTAAAATTAATCCTGTGTCATTTGCAATAGTGAATGAACTGTTTGTGGAATCGTTGGCATCTGATCTTAGATAGTTGGCCGCCGCTACACCACCCAGTGCATCCGAGTCTGTTGATGTTCCTCTAAATTTTGCATTCGATACTGAACTTGATAGCTGTATACCTTGTGCCACTGCTGAGAACCCTGCCGCGATCAGTGCCGCACCATTTGTTTCTGTGCCACTTGGTGTGAATGCAAGGTTTGATATTACACCTACCACTACATCATTGGTAACTAATTTTAAGATTGACCTGTTTACCCCTGCATTGTCTTGTAAAACTTCTGTTAACACCTGTGTAACTCCGGAACCAGCAACCGTGGTTGGTCCAATCAAGGTCCATGCTGTGCCTGTGTAAACGTACAACTGTGTGTTAGATGTGTCAAACCATAGATCACCCTGCACCGCATTGGTAGGTGATGATGCTGAGTTGGTTGTTGAGCCTACTGGTTTGAATTTTGTTCCGGTGTAAACATTAAGTTGTTTGTTTGATTGGTCATACCAAAGCTGACCAGTAATTTTGTTTGATGGTGCTGTGGTGTTGTTAAAGTTCTCTAATAACTTGACTAGATTCTCATTTAGCTTCTCACCAAAACCCGCATAACCTTTTCCTATCAGTGTAAGGTCAGTTGTGGCGACGTCAATAGTTCCGTCTGCCAACGTGACCAACAAGGTCCCAAATGTGTTGTTAATCTTGTATGCCATAGCTTACTAGTTTGATGCGTTGTCCCTGACTTCTGTCAAGAAACTCACATCTCCCACTAACTTGATTAAGATAGCCGCAGTTTCTGGTGTCAGCATCTGCTCAATCTTAGTTTGTTCTTCTGTTGACCAAACTGTCTCGTTGTTGTCGTTGATGTAATCTGCTACTTCTTGTTTTGTTGCCATTTAAGTGTCTCCTTATGCTTATTTATTATGCTTTTCAATCTGCTCATCGTCTGATATCCAAGTTAAATCCTTAGAATATGAGCCATCTAGGTCCCGCAGGAAAGTCTTCACGTTGCTCTCCGTAAGCACCATATCGTGGTATTTTTCATATCTTTTGTGCAGTGCTTGTTCTTTAGTAGCGGTGTAGACCAACTTGATGCCCTTGTCTTTTGCTAGTTTCATTATGCTGTCAATACACAATTTTAAACATTTATGCACATTCCTTGGTTCTGCTTCCTTGTCTGTCACTATCCATTCCATAAAAGCGAACTGTGTTCCTTCTCCAAAATAAATCCCCCCGGCACAAACGGGCTTTCCGTCCACTTCCACTATTATGCCTGCAGGTGGCAAGCACTCTTTCGGCACTGTTCCAAACTCCCAGTCAGTCCACCACTTCACTAGTGTGTCGTAGTCCTTGTCTCTGTCCCATGGTCTATCTTGCATTTTTTTGTATCACAATCTTGTTAACATTGAATGTTGACTCAAAACAGTAACGTACTGCTTCTGCTACTTCCTCGGCTTTTAACTTTGGTAGGTCCTCCCATAAGCCCTTGGTCATGTCTGTGTCTACCACATCAGGACATACATCATACACCGACAACGGCTTTGAAATTAATTCCTCCTGCAACTCAAGGATATATGCCATTAATTCTTTTTTTATTTCGCAGTACTGAACATATTCAAATTTGTTCCATGACTCAAATTCATTGAAGTCTTGTCCTTCGTCAGTACCTGATGTGCTTGTTATGACTGCGACTTTCATGCGATCAAAAGCATGTAGGCCATATATTCTTTTAAGAAGAGTTAACTGTCCTCTACCTGCATGGGCATTTATTACAACAAGATTACAGTCTTCGATCTGTTCCATTATTTTTTCCTGTTCGTTTAAAAGATCGTAACCGTTGCTTCTGCTTAATCCTATAACTTCGTATTTTTTTGTTTTGTATAGATCAGATATAGCTTTGCCTATACCTTTGGTATGGCCTATTACTGCTATTTTATTTTTGTTTTCTTGTTTCATACACATCCACTAGGTTTTCCAACCCTTCGAAACATTCCGAATAGTGTTGGTAATATTGTTCAAACTTCTCTTTAGTGTATAGTGTTTCTTTGAAAAAGTCAATTAATAACGTAGTTCTCTCTCCTGGATTATTGTTAAAACCATTGTGAACCTGTATGTCTGGTTGAAACACAAAAGCTTCGCCTGTTTTCCATGTGTATAATTCTTGTTTTCTAGTTTCCAGATTCATTACGTACATACCACTTTGATCTCCACCCCCGTCATCTAGACACATCTGATATCTCCAACCGCCTTCGTTGTCTGTATGATTTCCAATCTTTGTGTTGGGTCCTACTGTCATAATCGCCACATTGGTCTTGTATGGAAATTTTCTCAGTATGGAATACAACATGGGATAGTCATTGAATAACTGTCCTTCATGTTCTCCGGACTGTATGCCCAGTGCCTTCCACTGTCCATGCACATAGTCTCCTGAATTGTCATCAAAGTCGTCGGGAAGTCCCCTCACACTGTCTGAGAAATCTTCTGGATCTAAAAATACTTTGTTAGGTTGTGAATCAAACTCGTGTTTGATTTCTTGGAAATATTTTTCTAACTGTTTAAAACACTCGCCTTGCTGGCCGTGGTAATAAGATTTATTAAGCATTTAGTATATTAACATTTTTATCATGTATCTGTCTATCATGATCCTGCCAATTACTAAAAAATTGTTCACCGTGATTGGTTAGTTCTTGCTGTTCACTTAATTCAAAGTAGTCTGTAAATTCTGTTCCGTTGATTATAATTCTTCTGTTTTCGTTACCAAACACGTACACTATTACTTCGTCATCGCCTAGTGATACTCCTATCCTACTATCTTCAACCCTAGTCCATGCACCATCTTCTTTGACCATGTGCGTTCCAGATACTTGAATGCCGTTGTAGTCATATAAATTGTCTATTAGGAACTTACCTGTTGCAAATACTTTTCCACCAACTGAAACTTTGTCACCTATGTCTACTTGTTCAACTGGTTTCAATGAACCATCGTACATTGTGATCATCGTGCCTGCTATGAAACAACCACCTCCACCTGAACCACCGCTACCTGAACTCGTGTTACCGTTTGGATTTCCGAATCCGGACGATGTCGATGCAAAATTAAGTCCTGAGTTGAATAAAGCCTTCCATGCGCCTGATACCTTGACGTAACCTGCTGTGACTGTTTTCCATGCACCTGAAACTTTTGTTTGTATACCTGTTACCTCTTTCCAAACTCCACCAATCTTTGTGCTGGCCTGTACACCCACTGTGAAAACAAGAACCGCTAATCCGTTTCCGCCTGGGCCTGCACTGCCTCCTGGTGCTACCGCCACGCCCGAGTCGTAATATTGCACACCGCTGATAATCAATGAGGTGACCCCCGGTGCTGTCCCTGAACCATTGTCTTCTGATCCACTTGATGGCACTAGGTTTGAACCTGAGCGGCCACCGCCGCCGCCATGGTCTCCTGCACCACCGGCTCCACCTTTGCCTCCATCGGCTCCACCGCCTCCAGCACCTCCACCACCACCGTCTCCGGAGTGATCCGCACCGTCCTCTCCCAGTGTCCCTGGTGAGGCTGTTGTTGCTGAATTCGTGTTTATGCCTGCCGCACCATTTGAAAATTGTCCTGCACCACCACCACCTGCACCGCCACCGGCTGTTGCAACTGCTGATCCGTTTATGAATAGTGTTGTGGCACCGCCTGCTCCGCCACCTGCTCCTGAATATGGTCGTGGTCCAGCGTTACCGCCTTCGCCACCTGAGAAATCTGTCTTACCTTTACCGTTGGTTCCGCCCGGGGCTCCGCCACCTGATCCGCCACCTGCTCCGCCACCGCCAACTGCCACTTCGAGAGTGTGTCCAACATTAGATGATAATGAATAACTTGTCTTTGCAACATAGTGTCCTGCCGCTCCTGCTCCGCCGGCACCACCTGCATCTGCTCCACCACCTGCACCTGCACCACCCCATAGGTACATATCTAAAGACGTTGCACCTGCTGGTATGGTTAATGTGTTAAGTAATCCAGAGTATTGGAATTTTTTAATTATTGTAGGCATGGTTATGCCTCATACTTGAACCAGAAGTCACCATTGGCTCCATCACTTGCACTTGGGTCACCTGTTTGAACAAATTTTGCAGAGCCGCCCCATAGGTTTCCAAATGTTGCCACCTGTCCTATAGTTGGTACAGTAGTTAATCCAGTGTTTGACGTTGTTATTGCTGTACCTACTGCATTCAATGTCAGTGTAGTAACTTTCAAGTCACCTGTTGATGCATCAGTAGTCAGTGGTTTTGTACCTTTGTTTGTATCCCCGTCGTCTGTCATGTCTGACAATAGTAATAGTTTAGAATATGTTTGAGCTTCTCCTGCCACCCATGCGTTTGCTGACACATCATAAAACAGTCTAGCGTCGTCTGTGTCACTAGTCTCTACTATCAGTCCTGAATCAGCTTCACTGTTACCCGAGTTAACTTTTATAAAAGCATCGTCATACGTAGAAATGTTAGATACTGTGCTGTTGTATTCACCTGTGATATTTAGGTTACCTGTTATAGTTACGTCACCAGTGATATCTACTCCGCCGTCTGCACCTGTCAATTGTAAAGGTGTTTTTGTTGTGCCACCGTCGTTCACTGTGAATTTTAAATCTTTGTCCTGTGATGTCTGTGCAATCGTTACGTCATTACTTGCAACTGTCACTGTCAATTCCTGTGCGTCTCCAACTATGATACCCGAATCTGTGTCAATCGTCAGTGCGCCTGTTGTTGTGTCTGCCGCATCCGCTCTCAGGAAGTTTCCACCTGCGATTACTGTGCTTGATGTATTAGATGTTCCTGATACGTCTACGTTAGAAGCCTGTGTGTTTGTTCCCTCGAACACTGCTCCTAGTGTTGAGTTAAGTGTGAATCCTGCCTTGATTGATGCGAAACCTGTCTGTGTCACGCTCGGTGTGAATGTTTCCTTTGAAAGTATCGCAACCCTCGTGTTGCCTGCGTACATGGATGAAACAACCTTGTTTCCTGCTGAACTGGCAAGTGTCTCGATTAACCAACCTGACAGTGTCTGTCCTGCTGTGTAAACTGGTCCAACTAGTTGGAACGCTGACCCTGTGTAAACATAAAGCTGATCATCATCTGAATCTGTCCAAAGGTCTCCAGCTGATGCCGAAGTTGGTGCTGATGCTTGTGATTTCGCTCCTCCTGTTGGTTCAAATGCTGTTCCGTCGTAAACTTTTAATTGTCCTGTGTTTGTGTCAAACCACAACTCACCTGTTAGAGGTGCTGTGGGTGCCGATGTTGAAGCGGCGTTCTCTAATAATTTTACTAGGTTTTCGTTAAGTCCCTCACCAAATCCAGAGAAACTCTTACCGAAAAGTTGTACAGAAGTAGTGTTATCCACTGTACCATCTGTGATAGTAGTTACTACTGTTCCATCTGTTTTGTTGATTGTGTACGCCATTTGCTTGTATTTATAGTCTTCCAGCCACAATATTAATTGTGCCTATATTGGTTGAATTGTATTCTTCCAGTGCTTTTCCTATCACTGTACCCATTGCAGGGTTAGTACCTTTCCTAGCAACACCTGGGTTTTGCGAGTGTGTGACCAACATATCGCCTTTGCTGATCTGTCCAACAACCTTACATGGTACTTTTCCTTGTAGTGCTACTGCCTGTCCTGTTGCTTTGTTATTCATTAGGTATGCTGGATTTCCTGAAATGACGCCTGCCACTCTTGGATCTGCACCCATGCTTGAAACTGTGATCTCTTTCTCTCCGCCGAATATAACAACAGTTCCCACTTCATACTCCGCATCGGATTCGTAGATCTCTGCCAAGTCAGCGTACTGTGCCGATGTTGCTTTGGCATGGACCGTGTTGTATCCTAGGCTTGAAGTTCCTAAGTCATACGTTGCATCCGTATCTGGCACCAATGCTTTTGTTGTAAGTGTACCGCCTAGTGTTGTTGCACCAAGACTGCTTGTACCCGAGCCTGATATGTTTCCTGTAACATCTCCTGTAACATCTCCTGTCAAGGCACCTGCAAACGCTGTTGCTGTTACTGTCCCTGCAACCTGTAATGTAGTGCTTGGTGTTGTTGTTCCTATTCCAACACGAGCTACTGATCCATCCATGGTCATTAGAGTGGTTGTCGTACCACCGTCATTGACTTTGAAAGTTATGTCAGAATCTGCTATCACGTTTCGAACAATTACTCCTGTGCCATCCACTGTTATAGATAAATCACTGTCAGCACCAACCTGTAGACCCGAGTCATTGATGACTCCAAAGGTTCCTGATGTAGTATCATTGGCATTTGATTTTAAGAAAGTACTTGCCAACGCACCACCTAGTGCATCTGAATCTGTAGCTGTACCCTGGAACTTTAAATCTGTTATTGCTGTTGAAAGTGTTATACCTTTCTTGATAGAAGTGAAACCTGATATTGATGCCCTCGGGGTGAAGGTATCTTCAGAAATTATTGCGATAAGGTTACCGTCATTGAACCATTTTGTGATATTCTGTGTTGTATCAGTTGAATCTGCTATCGAATCATAGACGAAACCGTTTGTGTTTCCTGTTGTGTTTGGTGGACCTACTAACACACTCGAAGCACCGTTGTAATAGAAAAGCTGTCCGTTATCCGAGTCAATCCAAAGATCTCCCTGTGTCAAGGCTCCCGGAGCAGTTGACTGGTAAGGAACATTGGCACCTGGTGGTACGAATGTAGAGCCTGTGTATATCTTCAATCTTGAATTTGTTGTGTCATACCAGAGTTGTCCTGTGATAGGTTTAGTTGGTGCTGTGGTGTTTGCGAAGTTCTCCATCAATGATAGGAAGTTCTCAGCTATAAGCTCACCGTAACCAGCATATCCTTTTCCAACAAAACTTAGATCAGTCTGTGTGTTTACAACACCATCACTTACTGTGTATGAGTTAGGTGATGCCGCACTGTTAGTCTTGTTTACTGTGTATGCCATTTATTAGTATCCTGTGTTAGCACCCGATGTTGTTCCACTCACAGTGTTTGAAGTTGACAGTGCTGTTGAACTTGTTTCAGTGAATGTAGTTAATGATTGTATCCTTAAAGTGTAATCAATCTGTATAAGTCTGTTAAGAGATTTCTGTACTGGGTGGAATATAACGTGTGTCAATAGTTTGTTAGTTGAACCATTCTCTGTTCCTTCCCAACCTTTCAAGCCCAGTTCGTCAAACACATACTCACCATTGAAATCTGTTGTGTTATCAAATGCCGCCTGTCCTGTGGGCTCACCGTAATCTAATGTGCAAGTGCAAACGATGTCAGTGTACTTGTTACCTGCTGTGTGTCTCACTTCCATCTTGTTCCTTGTTGTGTCCTTGTTAGTGGCAGAGTTGTCATCTATCACTTTGTAATATGTTTGATTGTACAATGTGGCATTTGTACCTGTAGAATTTGGTGTTAGGTATGTGATTATACCTGTTGGATCAACAGTTGTACCGCCATTACCAAATGACATCTCATGCACAAATCCTGTTGTCTTGTTTGCTAATGAATTAGCCAGAGCCTGTGACATGTTTTCGTAGTGGATTGCATTTCTTTTGTCCACCATTACTTCGCCTGATTCTGGATCAAATATCTTGATGTGTCCTTCTATCATAACTCCGCTCTGATCCTGGGGTTTTTTGTTTTCTTCTTTTGTTTCAGTTGGTTTGTTATCCTGTGTCATCTAGTGTATTTATTCAGGTGCGTTTGTTGGTTCGTTAGCTATGAATTTAGCCTGTCCAGTAGTAGATGCTTGTAATCCCTTGCCGTCCGCTGGATTACCATCTAATGCTGTGTACCATACCTGTCCTCTCTTGTGTAAGATTTTAACCTGTGTTCCGTCCGCTGGAGCCGTACTTAAAGTGACAGCTGTCGTCGATCCGTCCACAGAGTAGTTAATAGTTGAACCATCCTCGCTAGTAAGCAACAATCGTTGGCCACCAATGAATATGTCTAACTCACTAGCGGATGATGGGGCTTGTGATAGTGCGAAAATTACTGTACTACCGTCACCTGTAAAGGTGTTGGTGTGTACTGTGTCCGCATAAGGTATAGTTTGAGTTCCGCTGGCATCTACCACTAGTGTGCCATCGCTATGGTCCTTAATTCCTGTTCCAAGTGTTCCACGTCTAAGTTGTCCCAACGTGTTTCCGTTCTTGGTAAAATATTCTATTCTTTCCTTGTCAATGAAGACAACACCTGGCATGTTGCTTGACGCATCAGGTTCTGGTAACACAGTCCCGTCTTTGACTTGTAATGTGTTAATTGTATCGGTCAAATCATCAACCAATTCCGTTGTTGCTGTTTTGCTGATACGTTTGTAGAAAGTCCTATTCAGCATGTCTTTGAATATTCTAAATCCTGTTGCACTCGCGGCAGATTCTGTTGCAAAGTACATCACGTCAAGTCTGTCTGATGCTGTTATTGTCTTGCCAACGAATGTAATTGTGTTGCCACTAATTGTAAAGTCATGTCCCTGTGTCTGTTGATCTCCGTTCAACCACACGTAAGTATATCCGCCGTTCAAAGGTTCAAATCTTAATTTGAACACATTGTTTGTTTTGCCTTCAAGCACCTCTCTTCTCAATTTCATTCCAAGTGCGTTGTTGAATGTAGTCACTGACAGAACATCATTCTCACTCAACTGGTATCCCAGTGTGCTTGAGTCTGCATCTATCTGTGCCACATCTAAAATTATGTCGTTGCCTTCATTGAAATACTGGTTGTCGGTCAATGTTGTTATGGCAACTAGGTCTGTGCTAGACGCTGGCTGTACAAGTTCTATCCTTTCCGGTGATCCTATTGTGTCTGCTGTCAAAGTTGTTATGTCTGCTGTCGCTGTTGAATTATCTGCCGTGCCTTGAACTGTTCCTAGGTTCACAACATAGTCAGTGCCCTGTGCAAGTAAGACTCCGTTCTTGTGTACTTGTATCTGTGATGCACTTGTTATAACCTTCGCTGGATCTATCGTTGAGTCCTCACCAAGCCCGACCACAGGATTGAAGCTGTAGGTACTTCCGTCGCCTGTGTAGTAACTTACGTCTGGACCTCTAAGGACTTTGCCATTCAATTCAATTATTGTCAAGCCTGACAATGGACCTATAGATCCTGGTGGATAAGTTAAAGTGTATCTGTTTGTTGATCCGTCATATGTCACCGCTTGGTTCATTATGCTGGCGTGACTTCTTGTGCTTGTTGTTGATTTGTTGAACCCTGCAATCTGTACAAATGTATCAGCCACCGGAGCCGTATTGAATGTAACTGTCACTGCATTGGCAGTTGTTGTAGTTGAGAATGCTGTTGTTGGCACTCCGTCAATAGTGATGTACATGTCAGACACAGTCGAATCCAAGTTGAACTCACCCCTAGTCGATGTTGTGAATGTAACTGTGCTTCCGTCACCTGTGTACTGATCCAGTACTCTGTAATTTTCTCCACTTATCGCAAAAACTCTTGTTGCTACAACACTGTTAATTGCCGGTGCTGATGTAAATGTTATTGTTTTGTTTGCAATATCAACTGTGTAGTCTGTTGTTAATTTCTTAATAGCGCCATTTACTGAAACTGTCACAGAACCCAGTGTTCCTGGATAATCTCCTATGCTGAACGTTAATGTAGTTCCGTCACCCCTGTGGTTCTTGCTTGATATAAATGGAACTCCTGATTCGGGTGATGTGTAAACTTTGATGTCTAATGTGTCAAATAGTTGTCCTGGTACAGTTTCCTCCGGAGCATAACTTGTCTCCGGTGATACGAAATCATCGCCTTCCAGTAGTATGTCACTTGGTGCTGTTCCGATTGCAGAACCAAACAGTCCGCCCTTGATTATTGAGTCTAGTGTCCTGTCATCCGTTGGGGTCAGTACGCCATCATCGTCGAACGGTATGAACTCCACTAGTGCACCTGCATCTGGTACAACTGATATTGTGAATGATGTTGTTGATCCATCACCCCTGAATACACCGTCTAACTTTTTCCTTGTGCTGTCATTTGATGTCACATAGACCTGGTAAACATCGCTCACAGCCGGTGCCGGTGTAATAGTGAAAGTTCCTGTTGTTCCGTCGGCAGTGAAGGCCTTGACCCTAGATTCACCATAAGTGTCCCATGGGAAATCATACCAACCTTCTTTGTCCCATCCTTGACCTTGTGAAAACAGCAATCCTGTGACCATTGTTCCACCGTAGTCAACACCTAACATGACCTGTGACAGTTCATTCCCTGCCATTCCTGCAGTCGGTGTGTAGAAACCTTTTGTTCTGTCTGCCGCTGTTAGTCCTGTCTCATCACCGTACACCTTGTACAAGTTGTTTGTGCTGTCGTTGAAGTCTGTTGTTGCAGTGAAGGCACTTGTTGTTTTGTATAATTCGTTTTTGTATCTGATCAGTTGTCCATACACATAGCTCGTGGATGCCGTCCAGTCGACCACACTTGATGTGCTTGAAACCCTGTCAAATTTTATTGTTGTATCTATGTCTCTGACAAGGTCGTTGTTCAGGTTCGCATAAGCTCTGGCCGTGTCCGATGGCGTTGAACCATCATCCGTACCTCCAGTTAACACCACCATGGGTGTTGAAGTGTAGTTTGCACCAATGCCTGTCACTGTAATTTTTGTCACTGTGCCTCCAACAACTGTTGCTGTGGCAGTGGCCGTCGTCGTGGTAGGTGTTGTGTACATCTTGAATGCACCCGAAATTGTTGATTGGGCTGTTATGCTCGTGCTTGGTCCATAGAACGTGCCTGTGTAACCATCGAACGTGTAGCTGTTTGTTGTGCCTGCCCCACCATTCTGTGAATCATATATCTCTGCCTGCTCCTGACTAGTGAACAATGGATAGAAGTAACCATAACTGCCTGACGTTGATCCACTCGAGCTTGTTGCCAGTATCTGGAATGGACCTGTTGCTCCTGCTGTTCCGCCAACTATGGTAACTGTTGGAGTTTTAGTGTAGCCGGAGCCGCCTTTGCTTACAGTGATAGACGAAACATATTTCTTGTGATAGTCATTCCACATCTGCCAAGGATACTCAGTAAGTTTGTCTGTGTCCGTGTCAACATTCAATGCTCTGATCTTGCCTGTTTTCGCATCGTAGAATGTTGGACTGTCAAAGTCTGTGAATATACCGTCCTGCGTGTCGGTGCCTGTGTGCCCCAGTCTGTATTCTCTCAATTTTGTGTGGAAAGGTTTAACTTCATTGATGTAGCTCTCTATCCAGCTGTCTGTGCCTGTCGTGTATGACTTCCTCTGGTCCAATGCTCTGACCGAATTCTTGGCATTGATGAATGATGTCTTGAACATCCAGTCAACGTAAGTCTGTTCTGCTAGTACTTTCCTCATTCCTGTGAAGAACAGTGTGTTGTATGTCACAGCAAGATCATTTATGAATATGTCATCCCTCAGTGCTGTAAGTATTTTCCTTGTTTCCGTTGCAGGAGATTGATCAAAGAAGTTATCGTCAAATGTATCCTCACCTGCAAAACCTGTGGCATCCTGTGAGTAGTCATAAAGTTTGGTCGATAGCCTTATTGTCCCGTTCTCTGTACCAACATTTATGTACGCATCTGCCGTCTTCATGAACAGTTTCCATCCACCTGTGTCCGCACTAGTGACCTTGACGTGTTTTCCTACTGCAAGATCAAGTGTATCTAGCTCGTATTCATAAGTCACCTGTTTGTCAATAGGAGTGTTTTCATTGTGTATCATCTCATGAATAGCAGGATCCGTGCCATACCAGTCTGTGTAACTCCAGTAACCGGATGTGTCGTAAGTCTGTAGTTTTGTCCTAGTGAATTCTGTGCCATCCCATGTGTATATCGCCCAGTAACCATTTGATGTTTCATCTGATCTGACAAGGTATCTCACTGTTCCAGATAGATCTCTTGTGTCAATGTAAGTTAGTTCCGCATAGGTGTCTATGGTCGTGTCCCATTCTAGACTCTGGGCAGTTGGTTCTGGATCTTTAGAATCTAGATTTGTAAGATTGATTGTCCCACTCAATTGTGTTTTTTTCAACTCGATGTTAGTGTAGTCTATGATTTCTTTCAGTGCTGAATACCTGTCCACATACCAACTCTGCCTAGGTCTCACACTGTTTCCGTATCTCTCGTTCACTGGAAGATCAATGTCTGGCACTAGATCACCTGTGCTGTTCTGTCCTATCAGTGAATCCCACCAACGTGTCTCTATCACTGTTCCTGGTCTCCAATCCTTGTCTCCCTCTTTGGCCAGCTTCCATACCGAGTGTGCATCGCCATCAAACGTGTTGGTCCTGATGTCTATGTTCAATGTTATATCACTACCTAATAGTGTGCCAACATTGGTCAGCAACAGTTTGTTGGTGTCAGTCACCGAATAGTACTTGAACCCTGATCCCCGAGGATTTGCTATCAGGTTTGCCACGAATGCTGTTGAGTTCTTTCTTTGGACAACACTGTTAGATGGAACTGTTGTTTTATTCTTCACCCAGTAGTAATAGTAATTCACCATGGTGTCTAGTCTAGAATTGTATCTCTGTATTACTGTGTAATTTGAGTCATCAGGATTCACAGGTGTTCCGGTTATTCCTTGGCTAGTGCCTCCCTGTGTTCCTGTTCTCAACTGCCATTCGCTCGGTAGAAACGTGGATTCCGTCCACTCGCATATGTCTATGCTGGATCCTGGGAAAGTGTTACCCCAGTTGTTTGCTTTGAATTTCTGATCACCTTGCTGATACCATGTCCATTTGATTTTTGATAGATCCCACCATACCTCACCTAAGTGATTCTCCGCCCACGGTGTCCTGATGTTGGCATTTGTACCTGTGTTGTAAACTGCTGGATCCCAGGTTGTCTTGATGTTTATTTCCCTGTCTGCGACTCCCAGTATCCTTCCCTGTATTGGATCATAAAGGTCATAGTGATCTAGTACCTGTTTGCTTTTGTTGTTGAATTCAAACACCTGTCCAAGTTTGTCTATGTCTATCAATGCTGTTTCTGAAGCTATGTTCTTCCAGGCGTGCTCTCCGCTGACTGATAGGTCATAGCAGGCCACCGTTCCGTCATTTGATATGGCAGTATTCCCTTCATCGTCCGGGGCACCTACAAACACAGTGTTATCGATAATACATAAACCTTTCCCGAAGTCATCGTCTTCAGATATGTTATCGGTTACCATCCTGTCATCTATCACGAATTTTGTGTTGTACATTGTGGCCGTGTATGCCGCTCCTGATCCTGTATTCAGATCACCAAATGTTGTGTCCTGTAGGTCAAAAGTGGTCTCACCTGAATCAATTTTCATTTCCCTAGGTGTTGCGGCCTTTTCTGCACCTATCACTACCCTCGTGCCAGTATCGTTTATGTCAACACTTGTTCCAAACTTCATGTTTGATTGTGCATCCGGTGCCGCTATTGTTTGTTGTAATGTGTACGTGTTGGTAGAACCATCTGCATTCCATTTGTAGTAGTAAACTGCTCCACCATCTATCTGTCCTGTGCTACCGTCATCAACCCCAGGTGCACCTACTATCAAGACGGTTCCATCTTTGGTCATTGTCATTGAATCGCCAAACGCTGTGTTCAGTGACGAACCGTCTGCACTGATGCCTTCCAGTGTCTGTGCAAGAGTGAACGAGTGATCTGTGCTACCGTCATTTGCCTGTGAACTTCTTATGTATATCTCCACTTTACCTGCCTGTCCCGGTGCTAGTGAGCTGACTGCTAATATGTCACCGTTGTCATTAGCTTCCAACCTGTGTCCAAATCTCTTACCTGCCCCTGGATCAGCTGATGTGATCGTTAAATTTTGCGTCCATGTGTCGTATGTCGATCCATCTGCACCGATGCCCCACTCATACATGTAAACCTGTCCCACGTCATCACCATGTCCCGGTGCTCCAACGAAAAGATATTTCGTTGCTGTGCTTCTTCCAGAACTCAATCCTGGTTCTGAAATCTTGTGAGACCATCCAAAGTTCTGTGCCTGTACTGAATCTGTAGTCGAACCATCCTCTGGCGGAGTTAAAGTGTTCAGTAATCCATACTTGAATGTTGTTGGCTCCCATAGGTATATTTTAAGCAGTCCACTATCTGTATATCTAGTACTGCCATCTGAACTTATTGTGTTGGTAAATGGTGCTCCTGCTACAACAAAATTCTCATCTGTACTCATAGACAGGGACTCACCTAATCTGCTAGTGGCATCATCATTTTCAGTCATCGTCGCTGTTGACTGTGATTGAAATATTGTTCCTGCCGCTGTATTAGATCTAAACAGGAAGTGTACCTCACCTTGTGTCTTGCCCGGTGCTGATATTACCACTGTCCTACCATCATTCCTCGCCACTATGTTGTGACCAAATTCCTGGTCTGCTGTTGATACGTCTGGAGACAATATTGTTTTCGATACATACGGATCCTGTTTCTCGTACACACGCCACAGTCCTGAGCTGTCAGTGTCAGCGAACACTTTGTCACCTTCCTTTTCTATGGCCTCATCCTTATCTTTGTAGTCAGCATAGTTGATCAGGTCATTCACATTGTCCATGGATGCCAATCTCACTGATATGAATTTGTAAATATTTCCGTAGCTGTCTGCCGTTGATCCATCTTCCAGTGTTGGTATGAATGCTGTATTTCCAGTGTAATCTATTATCACAGTCTTGTGATCTGTCACACTTGAAACTTGGTACACACCGTTCAGCGTCAGTTCTTGACTGTTTGATATTCCAAAGTAGTCGGCCAGTTTTGTTGGTGAGCTTCCTGTCAATCCATGTGAACTGGTGAAGGTCAGTTCCAACTGTGTGGAATCATTAATTAACTGTACTTGAGCTATCTTGAGTCTGGCGCTGGTTATCCTAAACACGTCCCAGTCGTTGTTGGATTTATTTGCCACCCACACAAGATCATTCGTTGTTATAGCATTCATATCCAGATTACTGATATCCGTTATATTAAATGCAGTGTGTTGTACCTGAGTAAGTTGTGGATATCCTGCTGTCTTGTAGACCTGTGCATGTTCCCTATCTACACCTTCCTTGGTGTAGTCTAACCTGCTGAAAGTTGTAGAAGCTGTATACTCAACAGGCTTGTAGTACATCTGATCTTTGCTAACTGAAAGAGATCTCGTGAACTCCTTGGTCTCGTTAGTTGTGTCAAACAGTTCCACACTTTGTGGGTTTGAATATACCTCGTTGTCTTTCAGTGTTATCTGTATGTTTTCCACGGAATCTGTATTTCCAAATCTGCCTGTCCTGATCATCCATTCCGGATACAATTCCAAATTGATGTCCTCTCCCTCGTACTGTGCCTTTAGAATCTTGTCTATTGCATTCTGTGTGCCCTTCTCCCTGATATATCCTTGGTAGAACTTGTACTGTGATACATCATTGACAAAAAGATTTTCCAAGTAATCCCTAGACTGGTATCCTATAAGTCTCTGTGCCAGTTGCTGTTGTGAATCATCAAAGTTGTTTGACTCTAGATTATAGAAATCATTGAACTGTGATATTTTGTAATCAAAGTTTGGAATCAATTGCGGTGCCGGTTTTTCTATTTTATATTTCCAGTTTACCGTTTTAAACGTTGCTGTCGAATTATGATTCGCTGTTGCAACATAAAACTTTCCTTGGTACTCTACCGTATCGCCTACCCTGTAGTCTGTGTTTGCTTTCCAGTATGAAACCTGTGCGGAATCAAATACAAAACCTGGAGCGTAGTAGTCACCATTCCACCCTGCTGTCTTCCATCCTACAAGTTTAAGCCTCTGCTGTCTAAATCCTGTGAACGGATCATATATGATGTCTGCAAATACTGTGCTGTTATCAAACAATAATATGTGCTCTTTCTGTACTGTGTTCAGTGCCACGTTGTACAGACCTATGCTGTCTGACTTAATCGATAAGTCAAACGTCTTGCCAATACGTTTTGTTGATATCTCTCCTATATCTATTTTCCTTCCCCCTGCGTCCAGCAATGAGTAATCGCCTGCCAGGTTCCTTAATTTGCCAACTATGCTGTTGTTCGTGTCAAGTTCAAACCCATCTGCCGCTGGTGATACTGTCACTGCAGATCCTGGTGCCCATTCCTGCGTGGTCCAGAACAAGAACTCCCTGACTGCGTTTGACCAGTTAAGTGTTTCTTTCAGTTCATTCGAATACCTGTTAAACTTGAATCCTTGGCTTTCCAACCAGTGGCCATAGCCAAAAAGAAAATCAGTTACATCCTGAATTGTGTTGAACACGTAACCATAAGGTATGGTCTGTGTATTTTCCTGGAAAGAAGTGTATCGTTTGACCGACGTTGCTCCCTCTACCGAGACTGCTGAGTGTGTTGTCGTCTTGACAGGGTAGTTAATTTTGAAATATGGTTTTGTAGTCGAGTATCCTAGTATCTTGTATCCACCTAAAAGCGTAGAACCGTCACTAGTCGCATCATTGTTCTTCTCTATCAACACGCCCGAGTACTGGAAACTTTTAACAGGATTAGATGTCCTAAATAATATCTTGTAGTTCTCATCTGGAATGAATTTTGAACCTGACACTGATCCCGGTGATACAGAATCAGTTAATACTTTTAAGTTGTCCTTGTCTGTAAATCCTCCCAGTTTGTATGCTAACTGTGTGGAAAGATTTTTCATCTTTTTGTAGTAGAATTCTGTAACATCTAAGTCACGTGATATCAAATAGTTGACTACAAATGGCTGGTATCCTGCTGTCTGGTACCTTGTTGTCACTCCAGTATTATTGTCAGTCACTGTTTCCAAGTGGTACTTGGATGTGGCCAGTGTTTTCCTAATACCCGTATCTGTGTCAATTAGATTTCCTGCTGTGTTGGTTGTCAATCTAGAAGGATCAAACAGGTTTGAAAAGAATTTAGCCGGTTTAGTCAATGCCAGTGTCTTTATTACATTAAAAGGATATGCACTAGATCTCCTCCATGATGTTTCTGCTGGACCCCAATCTCCGAATTTCCATGAAGCCTGTCTGCCCGGTATGTCAAAGTTGTCCACAAGTCCTGCCGCAAGTGGATCTAGAAGATTACCTGATGCATCGACCGGTAGATAAGTTTTAATTTCTGGCTTGCCATACCTGCCTGGTTCCGTTGCAATGGCATCCCAAAGTACGTCATTGGCCGATGTGTATGGAGCTGGGCCGTATATTGTTTCCCAGTCCGTTGGCTTCTCTGAATGTCCCAACATCTCCCATGGTCTCACATGCGGAGCATCTGTATCGTAGAAATAGTTGTATATGCCTCTCCAGTGTCCCGGAAGAGATTGAATGTTCAGTCTATCTGTGCTTCTCGCATAGTTGTATGTGAATGGAGAACCTTCAACAAAACTTGTGTTGTTGATGTACTGTACACTGTTCCTGCCTGACCATGTGTAGAAGTCAGTTGCCGCAACATCATTAATTTCTTGTAGTGTGTATTCTGTTGAAGTGAAAGCACTGGGCATTACATCGTGTATGTCGAGTAAGGCCGGATCATGTGCTGTCTTAAGATTGTTATAGATCCTTTTCTCTAATTCAATTATTAAATCATCTCTCTCATCTCCGTATGCTTTTATGATCGATCCATCGTGTTTCCTGATCACTGCTGTGTCAGTTATGTAGGTTGTATCTGTAAATGATTCCGGTTTGTATTTTGGATACATTCCGAGTTTAGTCGGACTCGGTGGCATGTAACTGCCTGTTGTGTCTGTGTAATCCTTAATCTTAACTATGTCGCCTTCCGCAAGTGTGGCTGATATGTTCACACTGTCGTCTGTTGTACTGAACGTGTAGTCCGTGCCTAAAATTAATTGCACATCATTTAGGTAAACATAAACTGCCCTGTTGCTGGGTGTTGTTATATTGTGTTGTGAATCAAGTGCGTAATCCGTCTGTGACGCTCCAAGTACTGTGTAAGTTCTTGTGCTGACATTTTCTCCCCAACCTAGCATGTCCTCGTAATAGAATGGGAAAGTGCTGTTCCTGCCTGGTGTTATTGCTGTTACAATCTCGTCAACCCTGTCTGCGGCAACCCCTTCATACGCCGTACCTGTTGCATGTGTCAGGAATGCATTGTACCATTTCTCGTATTCCTGGTTAGCATGGTCTATTGCCGATATTGTGTTAGAGTCCTGGTCTATCAGACCAAACACTGCCGGAACTAATGGTGATTCGTGTTGGTGTATGCTACCACCTTTCAATCTCGCATTGGGTTTGTCTCTGAGATTTGTCTCTCCCGGTATAGCACCTGTTACATCTTGGTTCTTGTCAAACATATCCCTGACATGGCCCAGTATCTGTCCAAAGGTGAATGTTCCCAACTGTTTGTTCAAGCTGTTAGTAGCTAAATTTTCTGGTACTTCATATATCCCTTTGTTAACTATCTTGTCGGCACTGCTATAACCAGCAACACGTATCTGATCGTTGACTGCCAAGGCCTTGACAAATTTTACGTATCTGTTTGTTGTACCGTCAACAAGTGTGTAATCCGTTGTGAGTGTTTTCCTAGAACCGTTCACAGAAACTGAAACTTCTAGGTCTGTTAAGTCTGCAGAATTTTTGTAGAAATCTATAGGAAACAGTTGCTTTTCTGTATCGTCCACGATGAAAGTCCTTATGACCCTCTGTTTACTCTCGTTTGTCCTTTTTATCCAGGCGCTCCTTGAGTTGTGAGTTTCCCTACTTGTTGTGTAGTGAAGATGTCCTTCTGCTAGATTCTTTGTTACAGTGGAAGATCCGGATTTGTAAGTGAATGTTCCCGATGTATGATCCGATTCAAAAACTATGTCGCCAACATTGTTAATTGTGTTGTATTTTACCTTTATGCCCAGGACCGTGTCAGTGGTTGCTGTGTCAGACGTTTTAAATTCAAAAACTTTTGCACCAACAAATGTTGAGTTTGGATATGTTGTTGTATCATCGAAACTTATGTGTTTATCGTCCCACATACCAAACAATGGCTGTTGGTTTACTCCTGTCTTCTGCTGTGATTCAATCCAGGCAGTGGTTGCATTGTTGTAATAGAAGGTCTTGCCTTGATTCGTTGTTCCAAATTCTACAAACACACTGTCCTTGTCAGCTGGAACTCCGTCTGCCTCTTGTGTCAGTGAGATCACTTGTGTGCTGTCGCCTGCTGTCGCAAAGCTGACTTTGTATATCCTACCGTTTACTGTGGGATCCGTGTCTGCTGAGAATATCACCCTCATACCTTCTGCAAGTGTGATACCATCCACTATGTAACCTGTTTGGAGCACGACATCACTGAATGCATCTGTCGTCACTGTGTCATAAAGTGTCACAGATGTTTTGGCCACAGTACCGTGGTTGTAAAGTGCAAGTCCCGAATCAAATTCAATAATAGGTCTCTTGGCCCTGTCATTCTCGTCCAGGTTCGCTGTGAAACCATTTACCCTAGCTGTTTCCTCTATCACAGACTTATGGAACCATCTGTTGTATCTGGACCATGCGTTCTGATCACGAGAATCCCTCTTTATCGTTATATGGTCTTTGGTTTCTGGTGTGTAGTATGCAAGGGCATAGGGCCTCGAGTCATAATCAACCGAATCGTAGAGTATGGTACTTTCTGTGGCATAACTTGCCGGTGTTATAAGATCGTCAACATTGGTCAGTGTTATAGATTCCCCAACACCCTCCACATAGTATTCCTTGTTAAGATATGGTGAATTCGTTGCAAGTTGTCCTGCTGTAAATTTTACTTTCATTCCGTTAGAAAGATTCAATGTTCTTAAGCTGTAATCCTTGACCCCTACTATGTCGTCTTCGGGATTGATTTTCGCCAGTGTGCTGACATCTCTAATCTGTAATATACCATACATGGCATTATGGTTACCACACTGATAGTACAGAGTATCCGGAGTACCTGTAAGTGGTACAGTGAATGTCACTGTGCCGTTTTGGGCACCTTGGTTGGTCACGCCTGTTGAGTAAAGTGTCGACGTTGAACCATCCTCTGCAACCTGACTCTTGTATGGTTCAGTCATTATGTAGAAAGGATGTCCTTTTGCGTTTACATTAAATTTGTATGTGTTACCCCTGTAGAGTTTTAGTATGGGATTATTTTCTCCAGGTCTGTGACCAAAATTGTATGCACCCTTGGCAAGATTGACCACATCATATTCTGCAACGACCGACGGTCCCACTGAATCTATCTCTATTACATTTGGACCGTTTGGTATCCAGTAGTATTCCCTGTAGTTGACCAACTTGTCATAGTCTATCGCCGGGTTCCAGCTGTAAACAATTTCCTTGTTCAGCCTGTCATGGTTGTCCACCTTGCCGCCAAAATAATTGAGCTGGTTAATGTAGTCGTCATACGTTCCTGAAAACTTGACCTGGTCCTCTGGATTTATTGATGTTGTGTCCCTATCTGTGTATGTAACAGCAGGTTCCAGCTGATATGCCATCCTGTCCATGTTGGTAGCTGTAAGGTATCTATCTGTTACTGCCCTGGTGTAGGCATCCTGCCTACCGATATGGCCATCCAATCTCTCCAGTTCACCTTTCTGTACCAAAGGATCCAGTGTGCTTGATAGGAATCTCTGGTTGTTGTCTGTCCTGTAGAACGCCGGTAGATGTTGGACAGTCCTCCTGTACTCATTGTTGCCTTGCTTGACTACTTCGTTGTTGGATAGTGTGTTTGTTGGATTGTCAGCCATTAGTATCCTGACCCACTACTGCCGGAACTTGAACTTGATCCCGATCCTGTTGTAGTAGAGCCTGACACTGCTGATCCTGTTGTCGTATTTGTTGTGGCAGTTGGTGTAGATGTAACCACTGTACCGGAAACCGCCAATTGGTTGGCTCCTAGTGCAGTTATGATTGAAACATCATCAACGGTGGCCCCACTGATAAAAATCTCGTCTGCCGCTGAATTGATCTGGAACAGAGACCCAAATGTCTGTCCTGATTGGTTTGGCACAATCACTGCTGTCAGTAGATCTGGAGCAAGTTGGTTGTGTATGTAAGCGGCTAGTTCTGTGTAGTAAAATGCGTCACCAAAATCCCAGTTGTCTAGTGCAAAGAATTCATTTATCGCGACAATGACCCTTGTCTTAATTACTGCGTCTGTGACATTTGTTTTTGTGTTCTTCACAATCTTGAACGTTGCTTGTAATTGTTCATCTGCATTCGTACCAAACAGTATCCTGTATTTCACTGGGTGGTAGATGATCTGGTCTGATAAAGATTTCAATGGGTTAAGTGTACCCGAATACGATATTCTCATTTGATCTGATGTTGAAGCTTCAGGCTTTGTACCTCCGTCCTGTAACCATACTCTAAATAAATTGTCATAAGTTCTTTCTAACATGTACACATCCACGATGTTTGACACACTGGGATCGATCCTGGTCTCTTGTCCGGCATTGTGCCTGTACTGGAAGCTGATCGAACTCCTGCCTCTTCTCGCTATATAATCAGTTGTAGTTGAGAGTGTGTTCGTAGTTGAACTGTATTTCTTGATCACGTCCTCTGCGCCATCATAGAAATAGAACAGTTGACCGTCTGTGTACGTGGTAGTGTTCACATTGATGTCTGCTTCGTTCTCAGCCACGATGAAATTTGTTGCGGCATAGAATCTGTATCTCTCTATTGTGTCGTAAGATATGTATTTTTCAAAGAACACGAATTTAGTCGAAATAGAGGTATCCGGTTCAACAAATATGTCAAAAATTTCTGGATTGTCAACAACACCGTCATCGTCATCATCATAGAAGCCAACCTTGACCTTTCTGTTGTCCTGGAAACCGTCTGCTTCAGTCACTGTGTCCACAACCTGCCATGTTATAGGATAACCTATGCTGTTGCCTGTTGAAACGATAGAGTTCGTTTTGAGAATTTTTACTGTGTCCTTTACACTCTTGCCCGTCTTGTAGTCGTAAATTTTTTCCTGTGCATCATAATGGAACTTGTTCTGTCCCTCTGATTCAAATATGTATTCCAGTTTCCTGTACACGACTGTGTATGTGTTCCCATCATTGGTGAACTTGAACCACCAACTAGCATCTACATTGGTTCCTGTTGTACTGCCTGCACCTGCCGTATCAAACACTGTGCTGGTACTTAGGTTTGTGCTTGTTATAACTTTCCATGCTTCTGAATCTTGATCGTATCTCAGGCCAAATTCCTCGTATGCTTCGATCCTGTTTACTATGTCTGCTTCAAGAGTTGCCGAGAATGATGTTGTGAAAGCGGGAATGACTGCATTGAGTACAGCACCGTTTGGTAGTATGTCGTTGAGCGTGATTGGACCTGTTCCGTCCTCTAGATTACCCACACCCGAATTGGCACCATCCAACACAACTGCACCGACTTTGGCCCATGCTCTATCTTCGGCGTTGTCTGTTCCTGCCGTTACTAATGTGTCGTTTAAAAATTCCCTTGTGTCCGGTGATGTGAATTTGATCAATGCACCTGTTTTGGCATATTTCAAATTTGACGTTGCGAAGTCTCCAACAACCAATGCTCCACCTGATGTGAAGTATCCTGTGTTGGTGTTTGTTCCCGTCGTGGTAGAATTCCATGTTGCTGACAGAGAACTTAGATCCTTTGTTGCATATTTCAAATAGTAGAACTGTCTAGCGTATGCTTGTTTTAATTTTGCTTCAACAGATGTATCAATCGTTGACTGTATATCGTTCCTGTTGTTGAAAGTAAAGGTGAACTGCTGTGTGCTTTCCTCCCTGTAAACTATGCCGTCCTCTGCGAACACGTTCACGTTTGAATAGGCACCTGTTGGATCCAACACTTCCTTGGCCCTTGATATGCCTGATGCCGACCTGTTCACTGATCTCACTTTGACTATTTCCTGTGACGCTGAAAGTGGTACCACTTGGTAGTCTTCAGCAGTTATCATCCTGTTCTGTGAGTAGTAGACCTGTGCGGCCTTCTCCTTGATCGAAGCGTTTGATTCTGTTGCGGCACTGTTGTACACTGATGACTTCAGACTTACAGTCAGTGTCAGTATCTGTTGTGCACCGTTGGCATCCACGTATGTAACCGTTAATGTAATACCTTGCATGTCCGCTGGTTGTATTGCAAACTTGGCATTGTCACTGACCCTGTGATATGTTCTGAATGTACCCAATGGCAAGTTTGAGAAGTTACCATCACCGAACACAAGATCGATCGAGTCATCTGATTTTGTTACAACATTATAAGTATTTCGTTCTGCTTTTGACAGTGAATTGTAAATTGCATTGTTGCCTGACAGTGATGGTACCATGGTCCACTGTTCTGACAGTTGCCCAAACTGGTCCAACTTGTACAACCACACATCGGTGTCGTTGACATTCGAAACATTAAGACTCTTGACGTAATTTGTTATTGCTGTGTCCACCGAAAACTCTGTCTGCTGTATTATTCCCTGTTTGAAGAGAAAGAAGAAACCCGTGTTGTTGGAGCTGTCACCGGATCCATCGGATCTGTATGTGTATGTCAGTCCTGTTCCTGGCACTGGTGATGACTCGTATATTGATTCCGAATTGTTTATCGAACTTGGTACTACTTCGAACGGTCTGTTTGTTCCGCCAATGGATTTGTTGAAAGAAAATATAGGTAGGTCGGACTGATTAGAACTTAAAGTGTAAACCTCTGTTGCTATACCGCCCACTGTTCCTGACTCCCTAGGTGAACCAAAAAGTTGTCCTGTCTGGTTGGCCGCATTCAGTATTGATGTGAACTGTTCTCTGTAATTTGAATTTGCTGAATCATTCCATATAATGTTTGTATTCGCTAGGTTCGTTCCTGTTGAATCTGTGACATCCTGTGTTGTTGAAATTGAATCAATCTTTAAAAGACCTGTAGCAGGTTTATTTCTACTGGCATTGTAGTTGATAAGTCTGGCCAATCTTAGAACTGAATTTCTTCTTTCTGCCGTTTCTAGGAAATTTTCTCTTGCATTAAGATCCACCCTGAAAGAAAGTGCCTGTGCCACGTATGCGATCAGATCGATCAGTGCAACATACTCCGAACTTTCAACGAAGTCATTGAAATCGTCTGGATAGTTCTCACGCAGATATGCCACCATGGTCCTTCTAAGTGTCTCGAAGTCGTAACTCTTGAAGTCTGCCTGCTGGAATGATTGGTATATCTTCCTCCAATCTTCGGCAACTAGTAATCGGTTCTGTCTATCTGTTGTGGCCATAATGTATCAATGTGTTAACAATGATATTTATGTGTTAGGAAATGTGCGTACTTTAAGATAGGCGCGACAATGAGTTCTCATCAAAGTTGAATCTCAATTTCTCGGTGATGTTCAAGGGAACATATGTTATAGTCGCCTGTATTGCTATGCCCTTGTCAGCTTCTGTTACCAGTATCTCCTCTGTGGATATACGTGGATCTGCATTTAGGTTGGCTGTGATGTCCTCGACAATGGCATCTTTAAGTGACTCTGTGAACGGTTCGAATATGGCGTCATATATTATGGTGCCGAATTCTGGATTCTCTACCCTCTCACCCTTACGTATGCTCAACCTGTTGATGAGATCCTGCTTGGCCACTTCGAAATCGTACAGCTTGAAGTTGTTCTTGTCCGCACGTGAACTGAAACCCTTGAAGGTCACAGACTTGTTTGATAAGCCACCTGCTCCTGAACCCGATCCTGAATCTCCGTATGCCATTAGTTCAATCTCCTAAATTCAACATCCACTTTGCTGTAATCCACCATGTAGAATCCTGTGTCTGTTATTTGTCTCGCCCATGGAACTTCCTGTGCCATCACGCCCTCGTATGTTCCTACTGACTGCTTGTATTTAAACGAATAAATGTTGATGCCAGCAGGTGACTTGCCAACTAATTTAATGTCTTCTTTCAGTCTGACATCGCTAAACTTGAATCCTGAAAAGAAACCTCCCACCGCTGTTTTTACTTTGGCACCATATGATCCCACTGATTTCTTTAAACTGGAGAATCCTGATGGTTCGTACTGACCCGGTCCACCACCCTGACCTGATTTGAAGAACCCTTTGGCCCTGTTGGCTATGCTAGAAAGTTGTGATACATTTGTGATATCGCCTGCCAGGACATTCCTGTAAACATTCGTTATTGTGCTTACATCATTCACCACTGACCCTAGGCTGTCTAAATTTAAATTTCCTGTTATGCCCTGTGCATTTTTCAACACGTCATTTAGACCTGTACCATATACGTTTCCACTTGTTCCAAATTCATCTAAAACGTTTCCGCTACTGCTCCCCAGTGAGAACAACTTGCCGGCATTGTTGACGAACACGTTGTCCTTGAACAACTGCACTGCACCGTCTCCGGATATGCTCTCTATCACTTGATTGGTCAACTGTGTCGTCAGGTTATTTTTGACATCATTCACCGAGTCGCTTAGGCTGAAGTTCTTCAACTTGTTGGATATGCTTTCTGCCTCGGCCCACGCCCCCTTGGCCTGGCTTATCACATTGAATGTCTTGTCATAGTTGTTTCCAACCTCTGCTAATATCTCTCGTGCCTTGATAGCACTTGTGGAATTGCCCATCCTTTCCTTTAGTATTCTTTCAAAATCAGCCTGGGCCTGTCCATCCCTGATGGAGGGTTTATCGGACAATCTGTTTTGCTGTTCCATGTACTCCACCGTTCCTGGTGTGCTGGACAGCCTGTACCACTGCTTGGTGTCCAGACGATCGCCCAGCGGGTCCAAGCTTGGTAGTTGTCCTTCTGATGTGAAAGCCTTGAATCTCGGCATGGGTTCGTGTGTGACGAATCTGTGTACTGTTGTCTTTGTTTTCTTTGTGAAAGATTGTAGTGGTTCAATGCCTTTTTTGGCCAGTTCCACATCTCCCTCTTCTCGTGGTGTCATTCCCACCTTGTCTGTGTTCAGCCATCCTGGTCCCCAAGTTGGACTTGCTTTTATTGAGTTCATGTGTACCTGTGCTCCTGCCAGATGCATCTGTCCTCCGGCTCCGTGCAGTTGTGTTCCGTTGGTGAAAGACGACAATCCGTCCCTTGCGAAATCCCTTATGGATCCTGCCTGCGAACTGTTGAATATTCCTTTTTCTCCCAGGTTGAACATTGCCGAGGCCGACTGTATCATGTCCGTCTCCGCACTCATCCTTATGGATCCCGCGGCGTGCATGTTGATGTTGGCATCACTGTGTAGGTTGAAGTCACCCTGTGTCCTGATGTTTATCCCACCCACTCCTGAGTAAAGATCTATCTTGCCATCTCGGTTCATTTCTATGTAGGCGTTACCTGAGGCATTGGCAATGTAAACTATGCCGTCCGTGTCATGCATCAGCAACTGGTGTCCGGAGGCCGTCCTCAATCTCGTCAGTTGGTTTGTGCCGTCGGCGGCTCCATCGTCCATGGTGAATGTGTGTCCTGGTGTCCTGACAACATAGTCGGTCTCATTCGAATCTTTCGCACCCACTGGTTGCTTGGTTGTTCCTGTGTCCTTACGTCCTGGTGTGCTGATACCGAATACCTGGCTGGGTGATTCCCTACGTGCTGAACTCGACGTGTTACCCCTGATGTCATCTGCACTCAATCCCTGTCTTACAAGTACCTCAGCGAAAGGGTGTATGGGTTTTGGTATGGCTTCGTAGTTGTTGCTCGGCAAGGCACCTGGTGCTGTCCTATTAAGCTCGCCTGCGGGTACATTAGTCGATCCGTAGGTTGATTTCTTGTCTGCTTGGAATCCGGCATCTGGTCCCTCAAATGTTCCATCCAACGCATCGTGTGTGTTGGTGCTGGACGCTATGCCCGGTGTCATGTGATTGGTGTAGGGATCCTGCACACAACCAATCCAGAATGCCTGGTTCATTTTTCCTTCTGCGAATATGACCAATACCGTTGTCTCTAGGTCAGGTGGTACTGCCCAGAATCCATAAGAGTGTTGACTGTGCTGGTATTCCGTTGAACCTGGAATACTGTATTTTATTCCTTTGGCTCCGTAGAATGGTGAGAGGTATTCGCATGTGATCAATTGATCTTCGTTTCCGGAGCTCGTCTTTGCCATTGATGGGATCAAGACACTCAGCCTACCCATCCTGGTTGGATCTGTGTTGCCCTTAACTATGCCGATGTATGGTCCCGGTATCCCCTCGGCCGCCCATTCGTTCACCGTTCCCGGTGCTTTTGAGTTTGACGCATCACCTTTTAAATAATCTCTAAACATTAGTAAAAACCCCTTGCTATACTTTTGACCCTGCTTTTTATGGTTTTTGTAACTTTACCAACAAGGTCGTTAATCTTCTTTCCTATGTTAATTACTTCAGATAGGTTACCGCCCTCAGTTTCTAGGAACGCATTGTATTCTGTTTTGTTTAACACAGTACCTCCACCCGAGTTGTTGTTTACGACTACATACTCGTCCATTGGAGATGATATGTACACACCCTGGTTGTTGAATCTAGTAAGTTGCAAGACATTAGTGTATCTGCCGTTGTTGAAGTTGTGTTCCACCTGAATGACCCTGTACAGTCCACTGAACTGTGCTTGTTGTTCTGATTGCATCTCATATACACCACGCTTGTCGTCTACGTCAGTTGGCATCTTGAAATTCAAAAGTATGATAGGTTCTGCCAGGTCTGCATTGTAACATTTTCTTTTTGAATCCCATATTGCCTCTTTGTTTCCTCTCCAAAATGCTATGTCCTTGTCCCTGCTTGTTCCTTCCTCTGTTTGTTCGGGATTTGCCGGGATGAACTGTGACTGTCCCAACCACGCCGGATCACCCAGAATCTCCATCCTGACGTTAACCATGTCCGCCAATGGGTGTGTCAACTCGTCTAGGAACTGATCAATGAATGTGAAGCCTCCTCCCGTCTTATTAGTCCCAGAAGATTTTACAACACCGGGATTGTTTTTCAACAAGAAACTTTGGTCCTCAACGTCAACAGGGTTTGTTATACCTTTCTTCTTTTCTTGTTCTGTTTGTGCCGATTTGTTCTTTCTTCCGGTATCGCCGTCCACATCCTTGAGTCTGCTCTGGAAGTATGCCACCCTGTAGTTTATGTTGAGATCAAGAACATCAGTGTTCTCCCCTGTGAATATGTAGTTGTAGGTCTTGTACACGAAATTTTTAAAATTCTGTCCTGTGCTGACGCCGGGTATGGCCAGAGAGTAGGCATGTATCATATATGGTTCCACCACAAACTTGATCTTCTTGGCGTTGGTCTGTCTCTTGTGATCAAACGCTCCTTTCATCGGAATCACTGTGGACCTGATCCTGAAGTATTTGAAATACATGTCGGGATTGCTTTTGCTCTTGTCATATCCACCGCTGGTGTCAAACACGGCTTTTTCTCCACCTGACTGCTGTACCGATGCTAGTGTCGTTGCCACTTTGCTTTTCCATTCAGTAAAAGTGATGTCCGAGAATCTCTCGTCCGCTTTCATCATTTCTTCCAGTATCTTTGTTATCGCTGTGTTGGAACTGATCCTCATGAAATCTATTGCTGTCTCTTCGGTCAGGCCAGCTCTAAGGCCTGGGTCTATTTTTTGGCTGGTCATCGCATTCTGATTGAAAAAATCTTTTCCAATTGTAACTCCTTTAGGATTGAAGGACTCGTCTATGTAGATCTCGTACTGGTCTGGTACGCTGACACCCGCTGACACCATTTCTTCTTTATTCTGGTCGTTCAGTATTTGTTCTAGTGTCTTGACCACCGTGTTCAATTTCTGGTCTCTAGAGTATAGTGTTCCTGATGTCCTGGGCCAGTTAAATCTGTCCACGTATGCGAATTCGTTATAGGGTATGGCCGTTGCTGTGTATACCGATCCTGCGTTGTTCACTTCCACTTGCACGTCGGTCATTTTTACAGGTATCAGTCTCTTCATGTGCTTTCTCTCTTCGGCCGGCGCTAACTTTCCGTGCTCGTCGAAACCCGTGAACTCCACCGTCAACAGGTACGGTGCATCTAGATGATCAAGATAGTCGTTGTTGGCCGCGGCCGCCCTCATTCTCTCGAACAGGCTGATGCCAGCTGGCTCCACTATGGTCATCTTTATCTGTGTCACCGATGTCAATCTCCTCTTCTCGTTGAGTCCCGGTATGGCATTCATTGTCACATCCGTGAAGTACAAATCTCTATCCCTCTTAAAAGTCCTTGAACTTTTGCCCAACGTTGCGGCCATCCTAGTATTTTGCTCTAATGTTTTGTTGAAGTCGTTGTTGGGATCTCTACCTCTCTCCCGGGCATTTTGCGATGACTCGTTGTGGCTCGAAAGGTTGCCGTCCGCTATACCTCCGCTCTTGATTATGATGTCGTGTGGTTTGCTGTTCAACAGTGTCTTGGTATTTTCCAGGTCTGCCTGGCTCAGTGCCGACAGTGTGAACAGGGGTGTGTAAGATGCAAACTGGTTCAGTTGATTGGGATCGTTAACCGTGTGTACGAATGTTTTTGAGTCAACCGTCTTCTTATCGTGTATGCTGAACGATTCTATAGCCGTTGCTTTTAAATTTGGTGCCATGGATTAGATCCCCAGGTCTTTGAGAAGATTTTCCTTCTTGGGCAACTGTATTGTCACGCCTGGTTTGAAATCGTAAATTGGATCCTCTATTGCATCTGGATTACGCTGTGCGAAAACCCACCACAGTCTCGGTGAACCATATAGATCATAGGCCAGTAGGTCTGGTCTGTATGCATAAGTTCTTTCAATCGTGTAGCTCTGGTCGTCCTGTTCCGCGGTCAGCGTCCTAGGATTAAGTATGTCAAGGTAGTTTCTTGTCTCTCCTGTGTCTGCGTATGGTGATGTGTTTGAATAGTCAGCCATTAGATGAACCCTACCTCGTTGTCACCCTGTCCGTTCAACTCGCCACGCACGAACTTCTTCATGGAGAAGTTTTTAATACTTTCTCTAGAGTAGATTGGTGTCACCAGCACTGATATGTTTGACAGTGTTGGCGCCCATGTTTGGTTTTTTTCTAATTCTGGTAATCCCATACGTTCCCTCGTTCTGGCAGTTTTGTAACCTGATTCGTTCTGTCTAGTAGAGATGTAGTCTATGCCCGCCCTAAGCTCAACGTTGAACGAGTTCAGTACCACTGGCACTTTCTGGAACATGTGATCTCCGTAGCCTGAAAGATGCAAGATCGGTGGTGGATTGCCTTTCAATCCTGTACCATCGTCCTGGCCAAAGAACATCTTGGTCGCCGTCCTCAGGAAGTTGACCGTTGCTACCCAGTGCTTGGCATCATCCTGGTTCTGTACAGGATATTCTCCAATAATGTTCAGTGAGTCCACCTGTGAATTCTGGTACGCCTGGTGTGGGAAGTTGCTGTGTGTCATGTCCATGGCATTGTAGTTGGCCGAGTGCTGTATCACCATGGATGGTGTCAAGGGCCAGAATATGCCGTTCATACCTGCTAAGGGTTGCATCAGTGGGTTAGAGTCAAAATCAAAGAAACCGGTCAACGGACCATCTGGCACTGTCAGTTTCACACGCCAGTCTTCGTTGTCAGCCCTGCCGCTCCAACGGGCAGTTGCCCTCTTTATTTGATTGCTGTTGCCTGAAATACCGGAACCGAACAGTCTACCCAACGTCCTGTTGAATATGCCCGTGCCCACATTCTTGACTATTTTTCCAAATGTATCTATTGCCATTTTTAACGGTTGCTTTCCCTTGTAAAATTATGTATACTTAAACTATATTTATAGGCATTATTTTAGGCACACTTAATTACCCATACGACACAGATCAACAGACCTGTTTGTGGTCATTTTACATTAACATAATTGGAGAATCATGAAGAGAGTAAAGTACCTAAACAACCGTGATCTACTAGCACAGATACATGCCAGCAAGAATACCTACTGTTCATACCTCGCACCCGAAGATGCACAGTTTGATCTGATAGTGCCCAATCTGAAGAAGATCAATGCCAATGCAGTAGCAATGGCCAGGAAGGCCAAGGCCAAGAGACTGACCCAGGAGGCATGGGAGGCGGCGAAAGAGTCAGGACTGAAAAAAATTAAACTGGTGGACTACACAGTGTCACCAAGGAAGATAGACAAGACCGATCTTGTGTTCAGGGTAATGATGTTTGATCATGTGCCACTGGACAGCGAAAGGAAGAAGAATCCCAAGCAGACATCAGATCACCACACAAAAGTGAACTTCCCACCATTCCAACACTACAGGCTTGACGAAAAAAATAAACCACAGTGCGTAGGAAAATCACACTGGATAGGTGGAATGGACAACGGATACTTCTCCTGTGATCATGGCAAGATGACCAACACACTGGCAATGATGTACATGAAGCTGTGTGAGAGATACGGTACCAGATCAAACTGGAGGGGCTACACCTACAATGATGAGATGCAGTCACAGGCCTTGATGCAACTGAGTCAGATAGGATTGCAGTTTGATGAATCAAAGTCAGACAATCCGTTCGCATACTACACCGCGGCCATCACAAACTCATTTACAAGGATACTGAACATAGAGAAGAAAAACCAGGCCATCAGGGACGACCTGTTGGAGTACAACAGCATGATGCCAAGTTTCACAAGACAGAATGAGAACGCCACTAATGCCCCTTCATACAAGAAGATGATGGAGACTGTACACGGTGACGTACACGAGGTCAACAAGACCGGTCTTGCAAAACTGAACAAGAAATTTAAGAAAAAAGGCAAACTCGATCTCAAAGACGACTTCGAGGACATAAAGTTTAAAAACAAGATAGACATGACCAATCACAAACCAACCGTAAAGAAGAAATGGTAACACATGGCATTTTTTAAGAAAGTCGCATGTTTCACGGACATACACTTTGGCTTGAAGGGCAACAGCCGTGTACATAATGATGACTGCGAAGCATTTGTGATATGGTTCATAGAACAGGCAAAGGCCGAAGGATGTGAGACCTGCATATTCCTAGGTGACTGGCATCATCATAGATCAGCGACCAACGTTAGCACAATGAACTACACAGTGTCCAACATGGAACGACTGGGTGCGGCATTCGAGAAGGTCTATGTCATCATGGGCAACCATGATCTGTATTACAGGGAGAAAAGAGAGATCAATTCCATGGAATACATCAGGAACATTCCCAACATACACATAGTCAACGAATGGTTGGTGGAAGACGACGTTGCTATCCTTCCATGGATTGTGGAAGACGAATATAAAAAGATTGAGAAGATGAAACAGAAGTATGTGTTTGGACACTTTGAACTGCCATACTTCAAGATGAATGCCATGGTAGAAATGCCTGACGTTGGCACAATCAAGACAGATCATTTTGCAAATTGCGGTAAAGTGTTCTCGGGACACTTCCATAAGAGACAACAAATGAAAAATGTGACCTACATGGGTAATGCGTTTCCCCACAACTACGCAGATGCCTGGGATGATGACAGAGGAATGATGGTACTAGAGTGGGGTGGTGAGCCCAAGTTTATAAATTGGCCGGAAATGCCAAGATATATCACAATCAAAATAAGTGAGTTGCTGGAAGATCCGGAGAAATATTTAAAACCAAAGATGTATGTGAGAGTCACACTTGATGTAAAAATATCGTACGAAGAAGCGAATTTCATCAGAGAAACATTCATAGACAAATACGGTCTGAGGGAACTACAACTGATACCTGAACAGGTGGACAATGCACAACAGCCAACTGTGGAAGTACAGAAGTTTGACAGTGTGGATCAGATCGTTATATCACAACTGCAAGGGGTGGATTCAGAAACATACGACAAGAACATATTAACAGCAATTTACAACGATCTAGATGTTACAAGTTAGTAATTTAAACATCAAATTGTTAGACAAAGTCATAACAAAAAAATGGATGGAACTTCACCAGAGCTTGGATGTTGATCCCGATTCGATCATTGACAACAACAGCATAAGTGATGATATGTTTGTAAAAGACATACAAGAGGCCAATAAAGAGTTTGGTTTCAATTGGGCCACTAACCCAAAGACACAGGACGAGTATAATCAAATGCACAAAGATATAGAAACTGCACCCAAGGACAAAGCAGATCAGTTACAAAGCATACACAATCATTTACATGTCAAAGAGGCCGGAAACAACAAAGCAAGTCAGATACAGTTTGTCTGGTCAGAAAGTCTGGGACAGTTTTACAAAAAACAACCAATCGAGTATGACATGCCCAAGGATGCGGAACCATTCGATAAAACAATAGCATACGGCGATGTCTACCTCGGTTATCCCCATGTTGGCAAGTCTCCAGAAGTTTGTATGTCACAGAACGACAACTCCAACCTAGAACAAACATGCAGGATACACAATAAGATTGTGTGTGATATTTTGATAAGCCTAGTAGATGTAACCTGTAAGTCCGACAATCAATTACTAGAATGGTATGATAATAATAAAATCACTATGTTTACCAAAGAAGAGATGTTAAAGTATAATGGTTGGGCTAAAATTGGCGAAGTGATCAACAAAGAACAAATTAATAATATTGACAGGAATAATTTAAAGATACAGTATGTCACAAATTAGCAAGAAGAAATTTTGGGATATTTTAAAGAGAATTCCTACA
>Ga0307488_10000395_pt1 | contig 35538 bp, 42 predicted proteins | sample SB02metaG_FD_202248 | JGI IMG/M metagenome (GOLD analysis project Ga0307488, IMG submission 202248) | Sea-ice brine microbial communities from Beaufort Sea near Barrow, Alaska, United States - SB 0.2 | ecosystem: Environmental > Aquatic > Marine > Coastal | place: USA: Alaska | collected...
AATGTGAAGCCTAACAACAACGCTAAGCCCAACAACAATGTGAAGCCTAACAACAACGCTAAGCCTAACAACAATGTGAAGCCCAACAATAATGTGGTAAATAACGTGGTCAATAACGTAGTTAACGACGTGGTAAATAACAATGTGAAGCCTAACAACAATGTGAAGCCCAACAACAACGCTAAGCCTAACAACAAGAAGAACGAGGTCGTTCCCAATAACAAGGTCGCCCCCAACAACAAGAAGAATGAGATCGTTCCCAACAACAAAAAGAACGAGATCGTTCCCAACAACAAAAAGAACGAGATCGTGCCCAACAACAAGAAGAATGAGATCGTGCCCAACAACAAGAAGAACGAGATCGTGCCCAATAACAAGGTCGCCCCCAACAACAAGAAGAATGAGATCGTGCCCAACAACAAGAAGAACGAGATCGTGCCCAACAACAAGAATAACAAGGTCGTGCCCGACAACAAAAAGAACGAGATCGTCCCCAATAACAAGAAGAACGAGGTCGTTCCCAATAACAAGGTCGCCCCCAACAACAAGAATAACAAGGTCGTGCCCAACAACAAGGTCGCTCCCAATAACAAGAAGAACGAGGTCGTGCCCAACAACAAGAAGGTCACACCACAAAACAGGTTCAAGAAGGCTGTGGGTAAAATTAGTACTGTAGAGTCTATAAAGAAGGCTGGAGCCAATATTAGACGAAGAAATAATGCTATGAAAAAAATGGTCATGACTCAAAACAGGTTCAAGAAGGCTGTGGGTAAAGTTGGTGCTATAGAGGCTTTGAAGAAGGCTGGAACCAATACCAAGAACCGAAAGGAACTTGTGAGTAACCTGGTCAGCAATGCTATGATAACTGTTACAACTAACAATAAAAAACCAATTTACAACAACTCCAATTCAAACACCGAAAATAACATCAAACCCAAGAACACAGTTATCAAAAGTCCAACAACTATCAACAATCCCATATTTGAGAATACGCCTAATAAGCCGGTTGTACCAAACTTCAATGCTTCTGAAGAACTAAACAAACAGCTGAATATCAAGGGTAAAGAACTCAATAAGGCAAACACAAATAAGAAAATTCGTAACGGTGTGGAATTTAAAATCAAGCAGATTGAGGGTCTCACAAATGAGAATGTCACAGAATTCATGAAGAAATGGAACACGACGAAGAACCCTTTTACCCGCAAATCGATTTTCAATCAAGCGCGTAAGAGGGGTGAGGGTCGTCTCAAGGGTAAAAAGGTGAAAAATGAGAGAAACAAACCCAAACAAGAAAACGACTTCAATGCTTCTGCTGCGATTAACAAATTGAATATGGCACCCAAAAAGAACAGTCTTATGAAGAAGGCCAAAAACGAGGTTGGTCGTTTCGCTGGTCGGATCGGTAAATGGGATCCTGCCATTAAGAATGCAAAGAATAACGCAACTCTCACAAACTTGGAAAACCAGATGAACAAAAAGATTGAATTGCGTAAAGAAATTCAGACCAGTAAGATTGGACCATTAAAAAAGCGGGGTCATCTCGAAAAGGTCATGCAACTCAAGAATAACGTGGGTCAGAGGCGGAAGATTTTTGAAGAACAGTTGACAAACCTTTCAAATAAGGGTGAAAGAAACACCCTCAAAAAGTATATTCAGGGTCTGAATATTCCACGCGAAAATAAGAGTGGATACGTCAAGAGAATTAATGCACCCAATGCAAACCTCACTTTGATTCGTGCATCGGTGAACAAACAGGTGAATCAAAAGATTTCCAATGCTTCAAAGTCTCTGGTTGCAGGGGCCATTGGTAAGATTCAAGCCAATGAAAACAAGAATATTGTTAATGCCTCAAAGTCTTTGGTGTCTGGTGCCATTGAGCAGGTGAAGAAGAATGAGGCTGCTACCAAGATCCAAGCTGTTGTCAGGGGAAAGAAGAACCGTAATATGGCTATGAACAAAAAGCGTACAGAATTTACTGAGTTGGCCAAGAAAACGAGTACAAACTTCAGTAGGAATATCATCGCTATGAAGAATATGAAAAATGCATTCAAGTTGAGGGGTAGGATTGAAGGCGCTGTTCGTAAGAATGTGCGTCCCATGGTTCCAATCACGGTGCCTCTCGAGGAAAATGGTGAAATATCAACCGCGGCTCTCACCCCCAAACCCCCGAACGTATCTAAACCTAATAAACCCTCATTCAGGGCTCTCGTTCAGAAAAACAAGGAGAAGAGGTTTGTCAACTCGGTGAAGTTAGCTGGGAAGAAGACTGCTCTCTCAGCGGCATCTGGAGCTGAGCGTATAAAGATGGCTAGGAACCTGGCACCAACGACACAGAATAATGTCAAGAAGGCTACTAATGCTACCAAAATTTTCGATGTAAAGGCCAAGGCTGTCGAGATGACTAACATAGATCGAATCAAAAAATCTGGTGAAGCTGCTGAGGCGAAGCGTAAGCTGAAGGCTGAACAACGAAAGGCAAACAAAAAACTCGCCAAAACTACTGGACAGAGTGTCAAATCTACACAAAAAAAGCAACAAGTGAAGCGTAAGTCAGCCACAAAAAAGAAATAATGTAAGAAAAAATGATCCACCCCGACGATGATTGTACCGTTATGAGTGATATGCCTCTCAGTGATGAGGTTGCTGACTTTATCGAAGCTGGTCTTCATAGAGGTATGACGAATGAGGATGTAGAGGAATGGTGTGACAATAATTTAGATGAACTCGCAAGTATATATGACAAGTATAGGGGTACGTACTTGTCATATGGACAGGCAGAGATGACTCTCTTTTTCGCGCAGACGATTTATGAAAGAGATGATTTGGGAGATATGATTAGTAATTTTGTAGCCTTTCAATGATTGTAATTTAAAGAAATAATCGTCCTTTAATTTAATGGGAAGTTGTGATGTATGTTGTGAGAAATTAAACAAGATAAATCACAAAGAAGTCAAGTGTCCTTTTTGTGATTTAACAAGTTGTCGTTCGTGTTCTCAAAGATATATATTAGAATCGTTTGAAGACCCACATTGTATGGGGTGTAAGACTCGCTGGAACCGTGAATTTGTGGATTCATTCTGTACAAAGTATTTTAGAAATACCCAACTAAAACGTCACCGAGAAAATGTTCTATTTGAGAGAGAAAAGTCTCTCATGCCAGAGACACAACCTGAAGTTGAACGAGTAATACAAATGCGCAGAATTCGGGGTATCATCAGACAACAAAAGGAAAAACTCATAGAACTTCATAATAGATACAGAGTATTTGAAATAGATGGTCCCATACCTCGTGATATCCAGGTACTTTACCGAGAGATGGAGAATACGTATAGACATCTAGACCAATTGCGAAATGGTACAACATTTATAGATTCTGAACCAAGACGTTTTGTGCGTCAATGTCCAGTAGAAGAATGTAAGGGATTTCTCAATGAAAACTGGTATTGTGGTTTATGTGAATGTAAATTCTGTAAAGATTGTAATGAACCTTTGGCACCTGATCACAAATGCAACCCTGAAACTGTAAAAACGATGAAACTTCTCAATAAGGATAGTAAATCGTGTCCCAAATGTGGGACAGTCATTCATAAGACGAGTGGGTGTGCTCAGATGTGGTGTATATCATGTCACACAGCCTTCAATTGGCGAACAGGTGAGATTGAGACTGGTCGAATACATAATCCACACTTCATAGAGTTCAAGAAAAAAACGATGATGTCTCGGGAACATGGAGATATTCCATGTGGCGGCGTCCCTTCGTTTAGGGAATTACGAGAAATGGGTGCCACAAATGATATACTCCGATATGCAGTGGTCGTACATCAAACAGAGCGAGAGCTTATGTATCTGGATACGAGACCGATAGACAATACTCAATTACGCATTGCCTATATGTTGAATGACGTCAATAAATTTATATTTAAAAATTATTTACAACGTCAAGAAAAGTACATAGAAAAAACTCGAGACCTTTCGAATATTTTTGAAATGATTGCCAATACCGGTGGTGATTTTCTTAGACAGTATGTCATTGAACCAGAACGACACGATGAGATCATTAACTTTTTAGAGAAGATTATGGAATATGGAAATGAATGTTTTGATTCAATTCGTAAACGATATAATTCTCGTCAGCCTCTAAATATTTATGTATGAGTACAATAGGATGTTAGTTCTATTATTCATAATAATTCTCGTAATCTACACATTACCCAGGTATAGAAGACCTCAAGTATTCGAAAATTTTCTGACTAATGACGAGTGTGATCACATCATACAGAAAGCAAAGAATGATTTGAGAACATCATCTGTCACGAATGAAAAGGAGGTGGATGAAACTATTCGTAAAAGTGATACAGCATGGTTAAACAAAGAGGATCCGATTGTCCGGAATATTATGGACAGGTGTCTCGTACATATGGATCGACCATTCGTGAACTGTGAACAGTTACAGGTAGTTCGGTATGAACCTGGTGGATTTTACAAACCTCACCAAGATGCATTTGAAAATGATAAGAATATGAGAATGTACACATTCATTTTGGCACTCAGTGATGAGTACGAAGGTGGTGAAACTATATTTCCAAACTTGAACAAAGAGTATAAACTTCAAAAGGGTGATGCTCTATTCTTCGATACACTCGACAACTATGAGTTTATGACATCCAAGGCTTTACACGGTGGGAAACCTGTAAAGTCTGGTGAGAAATGGATTTGTAATTTATGGGTAAGGAAGTATCCATACACTATGTGAACATCTTTATTAATAGACTTAAAATATTTAAACAATCGTAGAGTATGAAATGCTCCGCAACCTTCTCCGAAAACAGCCTTTACAAGATAAAATTGACAAAGACTCGTAATAATGTCCTTGAAGCTATGTACCAGCGACCGAGTATCGTAGAGGTGCGTCCAATCAAGGAAAATCTGAGACTTCGTTTACGTTTCACGGAAGCAATAAAAGAAGCACAGGATATGTGTAAAATGGATAAGGACTCATCCGAGTGTCATTGGGCTTGGTATGAGGTGGATGAATTGGAGGACTCTATACTACGTCTATATCCCGATAGATGGTAACATTTGGTGGATCATCATCGTACCCATAATAATGAATCGATATTCCGAATAGTTCTATCATTTCTGGGTTAACTTCTTCATTCATATATCTTTTCCAGTTTTGTAGAGTTGTATGGAAATATTCAACACCATCCTCTGAAAATGCACCTATGCGCATGAATGGTCTACTGCGTAGCTTTCTCATATATTCATAAACAGCTTCAGGTAAGGGTGTTGCTCTATTATAGACTGATTTTAACACGTCAATAATATAATATCCGTGTGAATCACAAATTATATTGACTTGCATTTTGGGGAAGCCTTTGATATACGCTTCAAAATCTGCATTACTAGGGAGGGTTGTATATATTGGTGTATTTTCATATATACACTCCTCATGATACCCAATCCCTGGATGTGTATGATATGATATTTTAGAATACCACACCTGTTCAATTTCACGAGTTTCGACTCTGTTTCGTTTTTTTGATGTAATCCGTGTTGGTGTACTAAATTTAAGATTATCGTATTCGATACCACCTGCATATTCCCACCGCTTGACAGAAGATACCTTACTTATCTCTTTCAAATTGTGCACTACTTCATGAGTCAATTTCAAACGTTGTCTTCTTAACGCCATATTTGGACGTACAACCCCTAATCTCATTGATATCTTATTATATACTGAGAGTTTATCGGGACTTATTTTTAACTAGGAGATGTTCATTATTACATTTCTATCTAAGAGTGTGATCTCACCGAGTTCGTCCCATGTATAATACTTGATGGATATACCAAATTCTTTACGCATGATGGGGTCCATATATTTATTTACGGTACGTTTCCATTGAGCGGGAGTTGTTTGAATATATACCAAATCACTCCAAGTCACTTGCACTCTCTGAAATTCTCGACCATTCATGAGGCTAGTGAATTTTCTGGCGACACTGTTGGCGTTAGGTTTGTTCATATTTGTTTCGATGAGGTCGATGATATAGTACCCTTGGTTCTCGAGGATGAGGTTCGCTTGTACTGTTGGATAATTATCAACATAGACCTTGAAATCTGAGGCACTCGGGTACGTGAAGAGTGGTGTATCATACCCCGGAACTGGATGCGTGTGATACACGATATACTGTGTCAAATCCTCAGCTGTTGGCTGTACGGTGGCAAGTTGTCGATTCGTACGTTCTGTGGGTTTATTGAATCGGACATAATTTCGCGTATTTTCGACCGTGAATGGTATTGTACCAGCGTACTCAACCTTCTGTTCCCAAGTTTTTTTGTACACGTCTTGAAGTTCATTGAGAATTTTACGACTCAATCGAACGGACATGTACCTATTGTTTGCGCGTGTTATTGTCCCCACGTTTAATCCACTTTTTGGTATATTTACTCTTCTAAAGTTATTAGCTAACTGATTGAGGACACGGTTAAACCGGGCCACCTGACGTCGCCTGCGTATAGTTTCGGTGGACACCATCTTACTTTAGATAAAGAAGAAAATAGAAGAATGTTTAATGAATATCGAGGCATTCGCTCGAGAGATATATTCTCAACTGGGACCTGGGTACAGTGAGAGAGTATACCATAATGCGATGGAGGTTTTACTGAGAGAGAAGGGTATACAATACGAGACGGAACGTCATATTTTGGTCAAGTTTCGAGGACACGTTGTAGGACAATTACGAGCTGATATTATCATAGACAACACTATAATATTAGAACTAAAAGCTATCAAGACTCTGACTGATGGGATGGAGCATCAGGCTCAAAAATATCTTGACTTGACAGGATTGAGGTTGGCGTATCTGGTGAATTTTCCTCTTCAAACGGGTCGGGAGGTAGAGATTCGAGAGATTGCATTAGGACCATCAGAGGGAGAACTCGTGAAAGCCTTTGATAAAATACGAGATCATCATCGTGTTGTATCTGCGGATTTAACACAGCTGCTTCCAGGAGTTCCTGTGCCGTCTTCAGATGAAATTTTGCCTGTTCCATGCAGTGCTGTACCGCTGGGTCGTCTTGACTGATTGTCTCCAGGTGAGGAAGGACTTTAGACTCCAATTCATAGAGGGCGAGTAGGGTTGGTTCGTCGTTCATTTGAAGGTTTTCAATAGGTACATCAACTTAGGGTTTACACTCACATAGATGACAACTTCTCAATTTATCGAGGCACTTGATGCATAAGAAGTGTTCACATTTTCGAAACTTGACACACTCCTCACTCTTGTTACAATTTGAACATTCACACACCTTGAACTCTAAAATCTCGTTTTTGAATCTCCAAAAACATCTACCACACACCTTCAGTGTCGGGTCATACATCTTGCCACACACGGGGAAGTTTGGACACTTCGACATTATATAATTAGGATAGAGAGTCTTTAAACTGTTGGGATAAATTCCCATTTTAAGTCGTTACAAATCTTATTCCATATAACATCTTGTTGATACAATTTTTCTTTAGACTTGAGGAGTGGAAAGTATTGGAGGTAAACGTCTTCACTCAAAAGTTCACAGAATTTGTAGAGGACATAAGAGTAGCTGAGAAAGTTCTTCCTTACTGTAGGACAGTTATCGTCGAATGGTCTTTGAATATCTTTGAACATGATACGAAGATACTCTTCCAACTCTTGGGGCATATTTGGAGGTTTTATACCGTTTAGGATATTTGTAATGTAAGGAACATGTTCATAATATTTATTGAGTCTCAATTTTTTCAAAAGTCCTCGAATCTTTGCATGTGTGATGTCTTCAAGGTTTTTGATTTTCATCTTTTTGAGTTCTGATCTCAATTGATCGATGACTTCAGTGGGAATATTTGTCATCTCTTGTGCTTGGAACTGTGACAACCATTCGTTAAAGTGATTTTCCCTCTTGTACGAATAGTTTACAATCTTTTCTGATGTCTCTTGTTCCTCTCGGTATGTCAACTCTTCACTGATGAGTGCGGCAACTATAACACCGCAACCATCACACACAAGATCACTTGTGTCGTGAAAATGGATAATATTACTGTCAGGGCATGTTTTACATACATCACTCGTACGTTCTTGGGGTTTGTATATGTTTTTCTTTTCAACATCTCTGAGATAGTCGGTGAAGATATCCTTCCGTTTTAGTCCAACTGTTTCTTTCACATTGAAAACATTATCTGTGTTCGTCCTCTCATCACCATCGTCTATATGTTGATCCAGATATGGCATACATTTCATAATATACTCCGCCATTTCAGATTCATACTTTTTCCTATTCGACGGGTCTTTACGTATATGTTGATTCCATTCATCTATTCGATTATTATATCTACTTAAAAAATTACCTTCCATCCTATAAAGAGATGCTTACCAAACTTTTAAGTAGTCTTTTCTTCTTTTATAAATACCTCGTCACACCCAGAGATTACACAATTATTTCCGAGGAACTCGAATATTCGATAGATCATGACTTGGACTATATGATCGAAGATGATTTTTGGATGAAAGAAAGTAAAGATTGGGAAGATGGCATTCTCGACGAATATTACACGACAGTTACAGGTAAACATTTCCGTCACACGATAATTCCACAAAATGTCAAGTACATAATCCTTCGGGTAAAGTATTACTTCAATGGTAAGAAGTATACTGCCATCTCGAATGACATCAATTTTAAACCAGGTGAATGTGAAGATGCATCAATGCATTTTAGTATCCCTTTGAGTAGTGCCTGGATCGTTGATCAAGATGATAAACCGATGAGAGACATTACTGAAAAGCTGAAAAGATACTCCGGACCTCGAAATGATTTCCATGGTCAAAAGGTTACACTTGAACATTTTCTATTTTATGACAGAGAGGTACTCGAGGACAAGTACCCAAAGATTATATTGTCGAATACATTGGGAATGAAGAAAAATGTATCGACTCTTAATGGTTTTACTACTAATCTTCAGATACCTTAGTCGCCAGGTAAAATCTGAGTTCCCCAAGATTGGCAACATTGTATTTTAGAATCAAAAATCTATTTCCAGTTTCCTGTATAATTTGCACAGACGCACACATACTCGTCGCCTTTGTAAAGATATTCAGATACTTGAGACTATAAAGACCTCTAATTGTAGGACTTTCCTCGTTACATTCGATAGAAGTGTCCTGATTTGCAAAGTCACCTAGACAACTGAAGTTAATCTGTTTTCCAGATCGTTTAATATCGATATCTGTACCAATGTTTGACATGTCTCTACAGAGACGCTGAAAGTCGGCAGATGGGAGTGTGGTAATCGTAGACATTTCAACTTTAGGAACTTCAATTCGACTCTCATTGATATCTAAGAGTTTGAGTTGAAAACTTGAACTTGTCTTTTTAGACTCGCTGGTTATTTCGATGTTCATATACTCCTTTGAATTAATCTCAATCTTCAGGACATCATTGGTTGTAATCGTTTTGAGAAGTTTGAATGTATTCGATATGTTGATACCAGCAATAATTTCATCTTGGTCACAATGATACTCTTCGAAGTTGTCTGCTGCGAGAAACATATCTACGAGAGATGTTCGCGCTGTATCCAGAGTGATAACATACATACCATCTGGTTTGAAGTAAATATTTACATCATTTAGAATATCCTTTAGAACTTCGAACGTCGACTTAAAAGCAGAAGCTTGGATCGTGACAAGTTTCATATCTACTCGTATTAGTGCGTTACATCTTTAAATCTGTATATGCCACACCCTTTGAGACATCTCTACCAATCTTCTCTTCAAGTTCTTTCGTCATAGCAGGTTGGAGAGATTGTCCATAATCATCGAGACGAAACATATCAGAGTTGTTATCCTTGCCATCTAGGGTTGTCATGGAACATCCCATTCCACCAATCATCCCTACGTGATCAACTTCTTTTTTGGGTAGAAGGGAGTCGAGCCAGTTCTTAATTTCGTTACCTACGAGAATCTTACCATTTTTCGTGAGCATAGTGGGTACACGATTGATCTTATTTCTATAATTCGGAGGCACACCCTGAGTATTGATATTGTGATAATGTACAAGTTGTTTTAATTGTGTGTGTTTGTTGACATACTCAATCACATCCATGGAATGTTTACATCGAGGGCTATATATCAGCAGAGACATCTATTATATATAGGGTATTTTGTAAAAAAAAATTAACGCATACTAGTAAAGATGAACTATTTACTTATTTTGATTTTGACCCTGGTAGTTCTTATCCTGACGACCAACCACGAAAAGTTTTCTGAGACATTCGGTCTATCAGGCTACACTAAGCCTAGGGATTCTGTAAAACTTGACGACCCCAGACCAGACTTATCAGGGTACAAAGAAGTTGAAGCCAGTATTGACAATGATATGATGGAAGAATTTGTTCTCAAAGCGAACAAGGAAATTTCTAAGCGTACTGGGTTGTGTACATATATCATTGAGACTACATCAGTCAAGCACTACAAGGGTGACAAGAAGGAGATCTACGAATGTATGTTCATGACGATGAAAAATGGTGGGTTCTCGTACGGGTTCTCAGTGGTGGCTTCATATGAAGTTGAAAATGGGAAGATTCGGATTATTTCCCTTAGGACTCAACCCCTTGGTGTCCAAGCTCCTCAAAACATCAAACCTTTTACAGAAGGATCAGAAGGTAAAGAGTTTATCAAATATGAATTGGTCAAGGAAGTTGTCATGCCCAAGAGTACTGAGTTGGAATCGGTGAAAAATAAATTACAGTAATTGTAATGTTGAGCATCGATGATGTTGTCAAGATAAATGACAAGCGAAAACAGATTCGTAAAGAAATTTACTTGAAAATATACACTCAATTTTCTACAAAAATAAAACAATCTGTAGAACTTGGGCATAAACAGTTATTTATGTCGATACCAACATTTCTCATAGGCTATCCAGCGTTTGACCGCTCGGCTGCCGCGAGATATGTAGCGAGACAGTTCACTTTGGGTGGTTTTATTGTACAACTTGTGAGTGACTATGATATATACGTCACTTGGTCAAAACCAAAAAAGAAAAAGGAAAAGGTGGAACAAGAGGAAGATGGAGACTTCCCAAATCTAATGAATCTCAAGAAGATTGCAAACAAATACAGGCGAAGTGCGTAGGAAGCGTTAATTTTAAAACCCCCTTTAATCATAAATGGACAATTTGAGTATTATGGTCGAGGCGAAAAAGGAGTATCTTGGACAACTCTGCCTCATTATGTCTCCACCTATGATTGAAGTATTCGAGGAAATGTACAATGAATCAATTAAAACGTCTAAAGGGAAACAGGTGCTCATCATGTTTCAAAAAATCCTTAAAGAAGTTCCAAACTGGTCAAATGCTATGTCCAAGAGACATAGCGATAACATCACCAGTCGTTGTTCTTGGTTTGGTGACCTCTTAGCCGCTGTATTCGTCGCGTGCACTAAAATTCTTTCTTCGGTTCGTCTCAAGGCGGATAACAAAAAGATTTCCCTTAAACTCCCAACTGAGGAAGTTTTTATTCAAACGTGTTACAACAATGTCGCGAAAGATATTTACAAGGATCCATACATTTTCCACGAAGAGCAAAGTGAATATGTTCGCGACGAAAAATTGACTGTGCGTTTTTGGACGTGTATCGAAAACACTGTGAAAGAGTTGATTCCTGTACAACAGATTCTTCAAACGTACATGTCCCAGGATAATCGTGACATCTCTCTTGATGGTGAGATTGTAGATAGTATTGATCCAGAAGTTGTCGACGACGAACCCGAGCTCATGGGTGAGCCTGAGCCTATGGGAGAGCCCGAACCAGAACCTTTGGGTGAGCCTATGGGTGAGCCTATGGGTGAGCCTATGGATGAACCTTTGAGTGAACCTTTGGGTGAGCCTATGGGAGAGCCCGAACTCCAACCTACTGGTCTTGAGAATGAATTTAAAACTGTTCCAGGTGTTCGAGCACCTGAACCTGTAGAACAACCCCAGGAAGAAGATGATGTACTTTTTGGGGATGCACCAGAGCAGCGTACAAAAAATCCCAGGTATAATTAAATGGAGATCTCCGATCATTTACGTGACCCACTGAGTGCTGCTCTCATCGCGGGTGGTATTACCGCGGGGTACATCCATCTCAAAGCATATTTGAACAATGAAGGGAAACTAGAATTAAACAAATACACCAAACCTGCGGCTCTTAATGCGATTTTGGTATTTTTCATAATATCAGGTGGATTAGGTAAAAAGGAAACTATTTCGACCGAACCTTTCTAAACTTAAAGATTACACTAGTATAATAAGAAAATGGCGTCTGTCACTGCTTTCAATGATATGATGGGTCAATTTCTTGTGGAATTGCACAAGACTTTTCCAGAGGAAAAAGGCATTAAGAAGATGATGACTTCGTTCGATCTACTGAAGTCTACAAATCCGCGACTCGTTGTGGATGGTTTTATGTCGGGTGTAACTCCATACGCTGAAAAGATTTCATCGAAGGATGAATCCTTCCTACTCAAGGAGATTGATACGATTGATTTTTTGAAAGATCTCAACATCAAGTCCTATTGGGAGCGCATGTCCGCCAATACCAAGGGTGCGACGTGGCAATATCTCCAGACTCTCTACATGCTCGGTACTACTATCACTTCCATCCCTGATGACACACTTAAGATGATCGAAGGTATTGCTAAGCAATGTGCTGACAAGATGGATACTGAAGGTGGTGAACTGGACCAGGATGCTCTTATGAAGATGATGGGTAGCATGCTTGGTGGTCTACCCAAAAAATAAACCTACACATATATTAAATGAAGGCCTGGTTTGACGATCCTCAGCAGCTCATTCGAGCCGACCAGGTTGCTCAATTTTGGCCGACTTCAGAACAAACTCCAGAAGATCGGGTGAACGCCGCTTCACGTTTTATCATCTATGTCAGTTGCATTCTTTATCTGACCCGTCGCGATCCTCGTATTTTCGTGTTGGGTGCTACGGTGATTACCGTGATCTTTGTCCTCTACAGGTCGAAAATGGTGAAAGAGACGTATGGCTCGGGTGTTGTTAAGGGCTCTGCTTGTCAAAAACCCACAGAGGACAACCCTATGGGAAACGTTTTGATTACTGATTACACTGATGCACCAAATCGTTTAGAGGCTTGTTATTACTCCACTGTTAACTCGTTTATAAAGAGCAATAACAGCGACCGTATTCCTTATGATTCTGGGCGATCTCGTACACCGTTGCCCAAGTATCTTCGAAATGCTGCAGAGCGTCAATTCATCTCGAACCCTGTGACTAAAATTCCAGGGGATCAGACGGCATTTGCTGAATGGCTTTACGGTGCCAAGAATGCTCCAATGTGTAAGAGTGACACACAATTCTGTAGTCCAGATGCACGCGGTGTCCAGCTCGAATCTTTCGGAGGTCTCGCCCCCAATGGGGATAAGCGCTCGGGAATGTTTGGGAGATAGATTAAAATTCTTATGTAATAATAAATGGCATATCAGCTCCAACCTGGTCTTTCCATCGTTCAAAATAAAGGGGCCGTCCCATCTGTGAAGGCAACTGATGAAATTTTTGTGTATCCTCAGCCCAGTACCTTAAACTGTGGGGGATGTCGACCCAACACCATGTTGTACGGCACCGCTCCCTATAAGGCTGGTAAGGGTTCCCCAGCTCAGTACATCGAGACGAGTGATGAACTTCGTCCCCAATCCACTTCCCGTTTCAACAAGAATATCGTCCAAACTTATGAACGAAATTTGTTCCCACTGTCCAATATGGAATGTAAAGTCCCCCTCCGCACACAGAGTTATGAACCCGCGAGCACTCGTGCCGAACTCCAGAATGGTTTGTTTCAGAAAAGATATGTTAATAAAAATGTAAGTAAGAAGTAAGAATGGCTGATCCCATTTCACTTATGGCTGTAGCTGGTCTCGTGTACGCCGGACGCAACTTAAGTACCAAATCAGTTCCACCTAAGGTTGATAACGATGTATCTGTTATAAAAAGTCCTCGAATTGTCGAAACTACAAATTTCGAACCAACAATGGAAGTTTCCAGTAAACGAGAAATGGAAAGCTTTGCTGATGTTTCTAAACAACAGAGAAGTGGTGGCCAAGAAATCTTGAACATGCGAAATCGTATGTATGATACTGGTCGAATGAACAATCTTTCCCCAGTTGAGAAGCAACTTGTTGGTCCAGGTCTCGGTGTAGGTGCCAATGTTCCAGCTGTTGGGGGTCATCAGCAGATGTTCAGGGTCAACCCAGTAAATGTTGGTGCGTACAGGTTGACCACTCTCCCAGGACGTACTGGTCCAGCTCGAGATGTTACTGGTGGTCGGTCGACTAAGGTTGGTGAGCTCACACATAACAAACCTGAAACAACTGCTTACCTTCCATCCAGGCTTCCCACTATGCCTGGTCGTGCTCAGGGTATGTCGGGTGTTGTGCCTCGCACTGAACATGAAAAAACCAAGCGTACTACTAATCGCTCAGAGACAGGTCTCCGTGAAGATGGTTTAGGATATAACGGTGCTAAACGATTCGTTTCCGCTCAAACAATGTCACAGGATCCTACACGATTCAAGACTGATCGCAACGATGTGCAATACGGATATTACAACCAGCCTACCCCAGGTATTCATAGCCATCACGGTGCGTATACTGGTGGTGCTGCTGCTCAGGTGACTGCGAAGACGAATGAACAGCTCATGAAGTATGGTTTCCGTCCCGAAGATCGTCGTGGCAAGCCTAACCGTATGGGCAATGCTGGTCGTATGAACGTTCGCGAGTCGGCTCTCAAACAGGGTGGTGTCCTCACTACGGTTCGTTCGGACACAACTCGTGTCGACGGTCGTGTGAGTGCTGCCAATGGTGCTTGGACCCAAAACTACCAACAAAAACCTTTCCACCAGTTCAATGCCTATAAGGGTAATGCGAATCCAAACACCCAAAACCTGGATGTGGCTAAGAGACAACTCCAGAACAACCCCCTCGCACACAGTCTTTACCAGTAATAATTTATATATATAGACGAAAACAGTCATTAAAATATTATCCCTATATTTTAATGAAGGTACACAACCTCTCTATTGATAGTAGTCAGCGTGGAATTAATGTAATTGCATCAAATACATATTACGATGAAAGTAATACATACATTATTGACGCCTATTCTAACACGTACTCGAGTCCGAATAACTATGTCATTACCCTAGAAAATCCAATCTATGATGTTTCTGAAATTAAACTCGTATCGGCTCGTATTCCCACACCACAATTGACTTTATGTACAACTAACAACACTTTCAGTGTAGATGGACAAACTGTTACATTGACGAATGCTGATTATCCCACTGGTGGCGATTTAGCTACACATCTTGAAGCGGAACTCGCCCCACCTGTTTCAAATGTTAGTGAAGTTAATTTTGACACAGACACAAAAAAGTTAACATTTTCAAATGTTGGTACATCAAACACTTTCACGTTAGAATTTTACACAGGAGACAATGGATACCTTAAAGAATCATCGGTTGTGACAACACCCCATCAAGTGCTCGGTTTCGGTTCAGATGATTACAACTCGACGAGTAATGTATTGACTTCAGGTGCTGTCAATCTTGTAGGACCTAATACACTCGTTATTAAACTTTCGAGTGGATCGGATGAATTTACACAAAGTGTATACACATCAACACCATTTTATACAGGTCACATCTTATTGAATGGTACAGACTTTATAAACATTAGCGGTGCCGATGACATTCTCACGCACCATTTTCACACCGGTCCCTTAAAATACATCAAGGACATTCGCGTTGAATTTTTCTATATGAGTCACGGAAGATTGATTCCTTATGATTTTATGAATCAAGAACATATATTGAAGTTTGAAGTTACGTGTTCTACTGATAAATTAAAGAATCTTACAAAAGTTCCCATAGAGGAGGAGGAGGAGGAAGTTGGAGAGAAAACATCTATAAGCATCTCCGAGAAGGTGGAGAAAGATCCTTATAATTGGAAAATCTATATCGGTATTGTGTTAGTTTTCGGTTTGATATTAATAGCTCTGATGTCCGGAAAGTCTAAAAGAAATTACCGGGTCAGTGCGTAAACTGGTTTAACTGGCTTGGACACACGAGTTGACACGCGTGACACAGTCATAAAGACGACGATCGACAGGAGGGTGGTGAGGACCGCGGTGAGGGCGTATTGGGTACCACCGTTCTTAGGCACCTTAACGACCTTGCTGATGACCCATCGGACGAGATCCATCCAGGACATAGCGGCGGCGAAGGAGAAACCCGCGACAATCGCGTTGAGCGATTGGGTCTCAAGTTCTTGTGTAACGAGGTTGACAGTTGCGACGGCTTGATCCATCATTGTGTATGTTATACACTATCCTGAGAAAATTATTCAAATGAAAGTTTCTCCCTTTTTACCATTTTTTTAAACTTTTTTGTTTTAATTGTTTTTGTTTTTGAGAAGAGTTGTTCATCATCAGATGAATCTTCACTAGAGCTGTTCTCAGATTCATACTTCTTAAACTTATCTTCAGAGAATGACCATGCTTCAGGCTCCGAGGTGCTCATTACTATTAATAGCATTTTTTAACATCCGTTCTGTCGGATTTTGGGGAACCCAAGATTCCCAATGATCATATGCTTGATTCATCAAATTAATTTTTTCGTCGTCGCCTGTGTATCTCTCAAACGGTGGACAGTCTTCTGGGTCTACCTCTCTGACATCATCTTCATCGGACTCTTCATCGTCGTAAATATCTGGAAAAAGTGTACCAATATCTTGACCAACTGTATACATTGCACAATACTTAGTCGCATATTCCATATCTTCTGGAAGTATAGTATCTCTTCCACAAGCTTTGCAATAGGCACCAGCCAACACCATACTCTTTTCCATCACTGGTAGGATAATATCAATCATACTAGTAACGTATCCTTGCACCATCTGATCCCCATCACCACCATCGAATCCTGTTTGCATATTCATCTTTAATGTTTAACTTTAAAAAAGTGTTTCTGTAATTCCCTCACTTACGCGTAAAATGTTATAACTCTTTGCGTATACACGTATTTGGCGTGCAAAATTGGGACTATCTGTTAGGTTCATCTCAAGAAGTTGTTCTTTTATCAGACTTAAATTAATTTGACCTGTTGGATACCAAACTTCTGGTTGAAGTGCAAAACTATAGGAGTAAAATCTTCGAATCAATTGTGTTTTAGAATGATGAACCCCCCCCTGTACAGCTTTGAGAAATACAACATTTCCAGTGTCCCGTGTAATAATATTTTGACCGTCGAGTGTAAGTGTGAGGTAGTCGAGATTTTCATAAAGAACGAGTTTATCATCTATGACTGCAGAGAGATTGTCATAATCGAATGGTGTTACAAAATTTCCCTGTGTAACTCCATCACCCGTAGTCCCCTCTCTCTGAACAACAAAGTACAATTCTTTGACTGGATTTACAAAATCGAGTCTGAACGTACCCCCATTCACACCGACACCAAGATTAAAAGCGTTTTGTTGAATTTGGGTAATTAGATAATCTCTCTTAGTGTTTTGTATTTTCACTCTCTCAACACAATCTATGTAGACAACCTCTGTACACAATTTGAAATCTGAAACGTTTATATTCTGTACAAGTTTTTCATAATTACCATTGACTTTGACCACAATGTCCTGAGCATTCCTCAATTTAAATTCCACTTCAACTTCTTGTTTTTGTATGGCACACAGGGGTATGGCCAATTCTGGATGTTGATGAAAATAGAATGGGAGATCCACGAAAAAACTTTCATCTGTACCCAAACCAAGTGTATTGTGAATGAGTATATCAGCGTTACCATTCACTTGAGAAACAAGTTTATCCGAGGTTCTCAATGGATATTTTCCAATCAATTGTTCAAGAGCCTTTTGTTTTGTCTGGGTGACATAGTGTTCAGAATATATTTGTAGATAGTCACTAGTGAGACGTTGTACAACCGTTCCACCTATGATAAGGTCTACATACTCTATGAGTGCGTGACCAACGGATTCGATATATACCATACTACCAGTCAAAGCTGGGAGAGTGAACTTCACACTGAGTGTCTTCAAAAGATCACCCTGGTTCTGTGGTATCTTAAACATAACTTTACTTCCAATGTTTACTTGATTTTCTGGATCCACATCAACATACTGTGTAGAAAAATTTGAATGTTTCTTAAAACTTTCTACAAAATAACTGTAGTCTGGATTCAATGTAAAAAACTGCTCTTGAGGTCCAGAGGTAGCAAGTTGAACTTGTCCAGCCATTACTACTATATCTATCTAAAATTTTAATCCTGCTAAACCACTCTCAATACGTAATATATTGTAGTTAATTGCATAAACTCTCGTATTATTATCATCCACCTGATTTATAGGATTTATCTTAATCGTGAAGACTTTATGTGAAATCCTACTCATGTTCACCTGACCAGTTGGGTGGGGTGATTCAGGTTTCAATGCAAATGAATACATTCCAAACTTTGCTGGTCCGAAGGTGTACTGAGAACTATTAAAAGGTGCTCCTGGGGTAGTTTCGGCTGCGAGTGGACAATTTACATGATGCTTGAGTGATTGTTCGTAAACCAGGAACTTTGAATTCCTTTTGAATACAACCTCATTATTGAATCTCAACTCAGCAGTCGTTATTGTATTATATTCGTTTGGGTAGTTGTTTTGAACAGATTCTTGAGATTGTGAAACAAAGTACAACTCTTTGACTGGGTGTGAAAAGTTGAGCATCACAGACTTTTCATTTTCACCAGCTTTCATTTTGAATTGAGCAAGTTGAACCTGTGTGATGATATAATCAAGTGGACGAGACATTAAAAAGTTTTTCTCATCGGGTGTCACATACATAAACTCTGTATCGATCGAAAACTTCTGAATTGAACTGATAACACCAGAGGGAGCACCCCCAAATATGAGATCTGCGAGAGGTCTGAGTTTGATTCTCACTTCGACGAATTGTTTTGTGAGGGCACATGTTGGTATAGCCAAAGATGGATTTCTATAGAAATAGAATGGGAGATCTATGAAATAAGTGTATGGTGTACCAGACTGATAACTGAGTATATTTCCGTGGCCATTCAAATAGTAAAGAGTCTTTTCTGTGTCGTCATTTGTATTATGAAGTTGTTGGTGCATATAAATGTATTCGCCTGTGATCTTTTCAATAGGCTGACCACCAATGAGAAGTTCTGCATACTCGATAAGATGGGTTATCACAGAAGGGCACCATATAGTCGTGTTTTGTCCACCCGCATCAGGGGTTGGATCCTGTAACGTGACTTTAAGTGTAAAATTACTGACCAGATCACCTTTATCATTTGGAATATTACATGTTACAATATTTCCAAAATCGAGTTGTCTATCAAACTGGCTTTCCACAAAGTCGAATGCAAACTTCGTGTGTCTTTTAAAATTCGTCAGGAAATATGAAAATTGTGGTTCACCTGTGAGCCATTGGTCTTGGACTCCGGTGGCGACAAGTCTCAGACGACCAGCCATTCCTACTGTATATGAGTAAAATTTTGGTAAATAAAACGAGCCACTAAAGTAGAATGAATCTTCAATTGAAAAAATTCAAACCTGAATCAATTGCGGACGATAAGGTCATTGTATTTATTGGTAAGCGTAATACTGGTAAATCAACCCTCGTGAAGGACATCATGTATCACAAGAAACATCTCCCAGCAGGTATAGTTCTTTCAGGGACTGAGGAGGGGAACCATTTTTATTCAGATTTTATCCCAGATTTGTTCATTTATGGTGATTATGACAGAGACGCCATTGAACGAGTGATGGCAAGACAACGTAAGTTGGTGGGTGCAGGAAAGACAAATTGTGGAGCTTTCATGCTTCTAGATGACTGTATGTACGATTCAAAGTTTCTGAAAGACACTTGTATTCGACAATGTTTTATGAATGGTCGACACTGGAAGATCTTCTTCATGCTTACGATGCAGTATGTCATGGATCTTCCTCCAGCCCTTCGAGCCAATGTGGATTATGTGTTTATACTCAGGGAGAATATCATTCAGAACAGAGAAAAGTTGTACAAGTCATTCTTTGGTATATTCCCCTCATTCGATATGTTTTGTAAAGTGATGGATGCATGCACAGAAAACTATGAATGTCTCGTGTTAGACAATACGGTGAAATCTAACAAGATACAAGATTGTGTGTTTTGGTACAAGGCCACCGTGAGAAAGAATTTCAGGGTTGGGGGTCCAGACCTATGGAAACTTCACAAGAAGATGTATAATCCTAAACACTCCCAGCAGAAAGAAGATGATGCCAAGAAGGCGACGAAAAAAACAAACCTGAAAATCACAAAGACGCGTTGAGTATTGAATTCAAAAATCACTGTGATATAATAGATGGCTTCAGACCAAGTACACACTATGAATCTTTCCGACGATGGAGAAGGAATGGTGCCTCTTCACGATAATCCTTCTACGTCTTTTAAAGCTGAAAAAAATATGGGACAAAGTAAAGAGACAATGGATTCTACTCCCATTAACGACATTATGATGGACCCCCCTATGATGACCGATGAGCCCCGCATGCAAGGTGTGATGCCTCAAATGACCGCTCCCCAACCCCAGGGCGCTTACCCAGTTTCCCAAGCACCTTCCGAGCCTGAGAAGAAGAATCCCCTCAATCTCACGGATGATCAACTCACCGCCCTCTTCGTTGCTGTATGCACTGCTGCCGCTGTGAGCAAGCCTGTCCAGGACCGTCTTGCGACCTCTATCCCCAAGTTCCTTAACGAACAAGGGGGTAGAAGTGTGGTTGGTCTTGCAACTACTGGTGTCGTGGCGGCTGCGGTCTTCTATATTATGAAGGACTACATTGTTAAGCCTTAAGCGGCTGTTTCCCATCCCATATTACTGTAAATCGAGGTATCAATACCCATAAAATACGTCGCAAGGGCTCCCGCTGCGAATGTCCCTGCCAACAAGCCACTCAATTTAAGTTTCTTGTTGTTAGAAGCATCGGGATCAGTCATTGCATCCTTGGTCTCACTGAAAATCTGGTTGATCAAAAAAGTCAATACAAGGGCGATAAGGGTCGATGTCAGGAAAAATACACGATCCACCGCGAGACGAGGGATGTTTCCAATGGCAAAACGAAGAACGTTCGGTATGACGATTGTCATCCACAGGAGATTGACATAATAATTACTGACATATTGAGGAACGAGTGTCACTCCATAAATGAGTATCCAGTAGGCGATGGCCATCAACAACACACTCACAGGTGTTTTCATTTTAAAGTACACTGAGATTATTTATCCTGGATGTGCTGACCACAAAACTCCTTCTTCTCTGGGATATTTTCGTAAATGCCAAGTTCCACACACATGTCTCGAAGTTCTATGTAATTTTTCCAAAACGCCTCGGAATGAGAATATTCTTTCACTGTGCAATGAGCCAATTCATGGATGAGTACATGGAAGATATCGTTGGTAGTTCCATCTAGGCACACGACAATCTCCGCACCCTTGTTAGTATTGTATCCCACACTTCCCTTCATTCGTTGCATTCCCGTGAGGGGTACAGGTTTCTTGAGCATCATGTACTTTTCATTATTCGTTTCGACGATGTGATCGCGAAGTTTATTGTATCGTTGCCTCACTTCGACAAGGACAAGGGGTTCACGTGTCATCTTGAGAATCAAAAGATTGATGACAATGAGTAAAGCCAGAGCGATCATCTATCATATACAAAGATAAATTTACTATACAGTTCTGAGATAGGATTTCCTGAGAGTCCCTCCCAAAGTTGTAATTTAAATCCCAAGTCTTCCAATCCGGTCACCAAATGGTCCTTGTATGCCACTGGTTCCGATTTCGGTCCATCTGTGTAGTAAGGTGTATCAGCCAGATGTACGAATAACTTTTCACCAAAGCCACCATTTCCATGATCTTTCATTTTGAAAAATGTACCAGCATCATCTTGATATGGTGTTTTGAAGATGATTTTTTCTGAATCTGGAATGATTCCAATGAGAAGACCCCCTGGTTTTATACGTTTCTTAATCTCCCTGATGGAACTTGTAAACAGACCCCTTGAGGCAAATATATAGTGGAGTGAAAAATTGAAACATACAACATCAAACTTTCTGTTTGGACAGTTGTGAATATCTCCCTCATAAAAGTTGACACGCAAGTGCATATTTTTCGCACGAGACTTCGCTTCTTCTAGTGCGTCGGGTTCTGGATCACACATGTTTATGTTTACCCCACACCTGTGCCATTTCTGAAGATCTCCACCAAACCCACAACCAACATCGAGGATATGCCAGCCCTTTTGTGTCACGGTTTGAATGAGGTCTCTCTTGGCATCATTATGATTCTTTCGAATCTCTTCCATATTTAAGCATAGTTTCGTGTTTTTAATAGTCTTACTTAGGAAGCTTAAAGTTTTAACTACATAGATAGATATAATGTCTCTTGAACAAGATTATACCACCGTCCCTGGACAAGTTTTTGCATGCATCTCCATCGTCGGCCCAGATTCACCCCAGAAGACTGATAAGTTAGGCGTCAAGCTTCGTGGTGCGTTCGGGACTCGTGATGAGGCAGCGAACCATGCAAAGCGTCTTCAAAGGGAGGATCCCACTTTCGATATCTATGTCGTAGATATGTACAAATGGCTTCTCATCCCCCCAGAATCTTCAAAGATTGAGGATGTTCATTACACGAACGACAAACTTGAAGAGATCATGGTCGGTTACCGTGATAATCAGGCACAGGCTGCTCGTATGTTCCAGGAGCGTAAGCAGGGAATGATGGATACGAAAACTGGTTTTACCCCTGGTGATGAAAACTCACGGTTTTACACCAAACCCGACGAGGCACCTATTTCCCACCCCGCAGAGATACTCGAACGTCTCCAGAAGGAAAAACCTGATGCTCCAATGGAAGAACTCGTTAAGGAAGCTGATGCGATCGTCGCTGCTGAGGTTGAAGAGCGACAAAAGCGGCGAGAGATCGAGGCTGAAGCGTCGACGGATGGAAAGATGGGGGAGATCAAAGAAAGTGATGAACCTGAAGTTTCATCTGTATAATTGTAAAAAAAAACAATACACCCTTTGTCTAAAAATAACAATATATCATTGTTTTTAGATAAAAATGTTCACATACAGTAAACGAAATGTTAAAAATACTCTTGACCATTGTTTTGGTGGGAGCTTTCTTTATTTTGTTTTTTAAACCAAAATATAATTTAAAAAACAAAACAGTTTCAGAGCCAGAAGCTTCGACGACTGCTGGGTTCATTGAAGATACGGAGGACGCGTTTATTAATCCAAGATATCCAACACAACTCATTAAAATGGATGAGACTGGTAGTATTAAACCTATCTATGGTGATATAGGGACTTTTGTTGCATACTCAACTATACCTGAGGATAACTGGTTGCATGGTTTTCCCCATAAAAAAGCCTAAGAGGAATACTGCAAATGCTATAATCCACGTTGACTTGTCGATGGTAGAGAAGAAATCATTTTTATCTGATTGTGGGGGAGAAGGGGTCATAGGAGGGAATGTTTGTGGAACTTGCATGGAATAATCATTATAATAATGTTGTTCTTCCTGATTACTGTCATCCACCTTTTCATTATTTAAAGGATCAACAGATGGATCATAATCAATCGGGTTTCCGATGTCAGTTTCCATTTTCTATTATAGTTCATTGTTTTTTTAAGCATCTTCTGACTCACTTTCATCATCTACGACGAAGTCTTTGAGATTACCATTTTCATCCATCTCTTCTTCGTCGTCGTCGTCTTCATCTTCATCTGAAGTAAAATCTACTTCATCTTCTGTGTCAAGTTCGGAATCAAAGTCTGTATCGTGATCATCAACGGTGTAGTCATCGACCAGGTCCGTTTCAGTGGGTTGAAAGGTAGTAGGTTTCTTTATCTTACGCCCCGATCGTGTAAACATTTGAATATATAGATAAATTACTGTTTAAGTACCTTTACAATGTCAGCATTTAATACGTGTACTCTTGGGGCACTTCGTTTACATTTTGGACATTTTTGTGTAATCTCCTTCCCCCTGATGATATACGACATCGAAATATCATCGTGTACACCCCGAATCGTTTCACAATAATTAGACGTCGTGAGAGCTATGAAGTATGGCTTACTTTTTCCCATTTTTTCAATTTTAACCACATGGGTTCCTTCTGGGGCTTTCATATTCCTTGTTATAAACGTCTCCAATGGTTTCTTGATTCCACCATATTCTATGAGGGGCTTCTCTACACGTTTCTTAATTTCTGGACAGTACTTTAGTTGCTCTTTCTTGGGATACAATTTATCAGTAATATTTGGTGTCAGCAAATGTCTACGTCCACAAAAGTCTTTACAGAATCCATCTCGTCTTCCCCAAAGTGTTTCACATCTACAGAAACACTTCTGAATAATTTCATTACCGCTGATGATAAACCAAACATGATTAGATCCATGCTCTCGCTTTAAGTTTTCACAATATTTCGAGTTTGTCGAAACGAGGAAGGTCTGTCTATGTTTGAAGAGTTTGGTAATATAAGAATTAGCTTGTCCTTCTAGGTGTTTTCGAACATAGTCTTGTATGAGCCCTTTCGTTTCTTCGTCATGGAATTCATCCTTTGTCTGCTCATTCGTAAATGTACCTTCTTTGATTACAATAGATGGAGGTTCCACGTGTGTCATCTGTGGCATATCTGTTCGAACTGCAGACATTTTGAGAATTTCTACATTCGGATTTTGGTCAATTTGAAGAACTGTACTGAGAGGGCCATCGACATATCGAAATATTGGGAGATATGCTAATTGATCCACCCGCCCCCTTTCACAATTCTCACAACCCTGACCACCACACGGATTATGTTTCGCTCTCTTGTATGACCAAGGCATCCTAAAACCACTTCCTTTTGTTTTTCGACTAGCGTTTCCATAGACAGCTATATCTATAATTTCATTCCAATCTGTACCACTATTCAAGGCGGAGAGAGCCAATAGGATATGATCTCTGAGAGCTAGGGCTGATATCTGGTCAACTACAAAACCTGGCCAATTCAAATGTACACCAGTTTTTATGAGTGTACCCGATTCTTTAGGTGGTGAGATCGAAATGAGACACTCTTTTCCACCATGTCGTTTCACTTTGTCACAAATTACTTTACAAATACTCTTAATTTCATCGACTTCCAGGGGTTTTTCATCTTTGTAGTCAATGTCCACGAAAAAATTGTACCTCTCACTCTTCTGCTCGACAACGTAGAGCTTTTCACCACACTTTACAGCATCTACATACTGTTCATAAAAATCATTCAATTTATCAAATGGCACAGAAAGGACACCACCGTCCATGAGCACATGTGATAGATTGGTTGCATTATTAAATTTTTGAGATGCACACCAAGCCTTAAACATACTTGGAGTACACGCTTATTCTCTAAACCACCTCATACAAGAAACATCTGGAAACTCTTTTCCTTGGGACAATTGTTTCTTAAAGGTGAGCAGTTCATAAACTGTCATATCTTTGTTATTTTCTTTCCACTCCTCAATTTCCTCCTCACAGAGACCACGATTCTTTTCCAATAGTTCTCCAATCTGCATTACAATGTAAGCCTTGGACTTCATTATTTAATAGAGAAGGTTTTTCTATTGTGAGAACTTATACACGCATAAAATTGAGGATTCTTAATCACGTTATCCACTATAAGTTTCCATCTCTTACGTGCATTGAAATCCTCTAGGGTTTCATAATTCATAAAATCATTTTCATCGTATGTTTTTTTAATGGGTTGATTCAACAACTTTTTTAGATTTGTCTTCTGCTTCTCATCATAAAACTTCTTCACCTGGGATTGTTGCTCTGCGAGTGAATAATCCACGAAGAATATAAAGACATTATATTCGAGATCCACCCCTGGACTCTCTTTGACCACAAACTTAAATTCTGTATATTCACCACTTTTTAAAGATACTACACCCCTCGTCTCCTCCTCGAGTTCTCTGAGAGCACACCGAAGTGGATTGAAAATTTCACGTCGTCTACACCCACCAGTGACAAATATCCAATCCTTAAATCGACGGTCTCTCACTGTGAGAAATATAGGTTTTCCCGAGGCGAAAGTAACTGGTACTGCAATTGCTTTATACTTTTTCATTGCGCATTCGCAAGTTAATATATGATGATATGTTTATTCTTATTTTTTTTCTTCAATTTTTTGTGTAGGTTCAGTCTCGAGTTCTTTCTCCTCTTCCTCTTCCTCTTCCTCGAGCACGGGTGTGTTCATACGCTGAACGAGATGCTCTGAAAATGTTCTGAACCCAGATATTTCCTCCTTCGTCTTATTGAGTTCCCTGAACAGGAAAATGATACCAATAAGACATACAGCTGTCGCGAGCATCATAATATTTTCACGGTTCATCTGAATCATTTATAGGTTATATTCGACTATACCTTTTAAGTAAGTACACCCATTTTAGATTTACCTGGGGTGGGACACTCGTATGGTGTCTGAGCAAATTGAACGGCTTCGTAATGCGTGTTTTCACAGGACTTTTCGGTTGGTGGCGTGGGCTGACCAACAAACTTTTCGAGTGTCCTGGATTTGGGATTGTACGTCAATACAAAAACGATGGCGAGAAGGAATATAACCTTCCAAATCATTGTTTACTAATTAGTTAGAATATAAAAGACCACCCATACCATTCTCGATACGGAGGACATTGTAGTTCACCGCGTAGATATCCTTATCACAGTTGGCAGTGTCGTTGATGATGCGCGCGGAATCGAGGCGCGAGAAGTTCAACGAACCAGTGGGTTGGAGCTTACCAGCATCGAGGCAGAAAGGGTAGAAGAAGAGCTTGGTGCCAGGAGAGCTTGTACCGTGGGAAGTGTGGTAATACAAAGGCACGGTGGTGTAGTTGGGATCGGCAAACTTGTAGTCGGCCACATCAGTACCGTTGATTTGGAGCTTCAGCTTGTTGGTCGCTGTGCTGACCATCGTGACCGCAGAAGCATCACCAGCGGCGATGTACTTGACTGGGTGGTTAAAGTTCAGCTCCTGGATCTTGGAGTTGGAGGATATCGCCTTCTGGACCTGGGTCATGATCATGTTCTGGGGCTGAGAAGCAAACACTTCACGCTCCTGAGTATCGAGGTAGGCGTAGTTCGCGTACACCTCCCACTTACTCGAGGCAGCCTCGATACCCCAGGTGATACGAAGCTCGACATCATGGTACTGGAGGGAGATGAGAGGGAGGGCCGACTGCCAGTTCTCACAGAAGGAGAATCGGAGAGGGTAGAACTTAGAAGCGCTGGTGCCATCATAGAGGCTGGCCGACGTCGACTTAGCGGAAGAGAAGGCTGAGAGGGTGGGGGCGATGAGGGTCGAGTAGGTTGAATCCTGTTCATCAATCACCTGACCTCCAATTAGGAGTTCGACCTTGGAGATCACATCGGTCCAGTTATCAGTGAAGGTGTTGGCCGAAAGACCATCACCTTTGATGGGCATGAGGTAGACATAGTTGAGCATGTCACCCTTGCGCTCGAAGCGGATGGTGGACATGCCATTGTTGGAGACGTTGCCCTGAATGACCTGACGCTCAACAGTTTGGGAAAAGTTTGTGTGACGCTTGTAGCTAGAACGGAAAAAGCTGACTTGGGGGTCACCAACCAGGTGCACATCCTGAGCTCCGACGGCTACGAGTTGGGCGATACCACCAGACATTTTATAATATAGTGAGAGTTTATTTTTAAGCTTCGAAGTCCGTAGGACTTTTGGGAGGTTAGATACAATCTTCTTATAAATTGGGATACAGTTTGTAAGAAGTTTATTTTAGATGGGACGAGTACTTTACATCTACGGGTTTTCTAGATTTTGAACTCTCGTTAAAATACTAGTAACTTGCGTTTCAAGTTCTGATATCCGCAATTTATCAGCTTGTTGCTGCCTGTCCACCTCTTGGAGGGCTGCCGTTCCGATAGTCCACAAATAGTCCTTGTTGATATGATGAAAATCATCGATTTTTTGACCCCAAACATATATTTCCGAACCAGGATATGTAGTTTCGACCCTCGTGTAAAAATCTATTACCGGGGCGTATATAGCTTTAACTGTGATCGATTCATATTCTTCAACTGATACAAAAGTATTACCGCTACTGTACCCAAGTACGTTTGATGTACAATCCGTCGAATCCTGATATGTACTATATTCTTTGGGTGTTAGTGTTATAGTTTCGGTCACAGTTATCACATTCCCATTTTCATCGAATGAACATCCTAAATCAGAAATATCATCAATGAAACGAATTGTGTTTGCATCTACTATCTCTGCAATTTCTAATTCTTTACGGACTGTACCCCTATCGTATGCGATGATGGTGGTCGCGTTACTTTCAAGGTTTGATGTATTAAAGTTTGTGAATGTTACGGTATTATTTGAAGTGATGTTTGCATGTGTGTAAATATTAGGTATTTCTCCATCCGTGATAGACACAGCTCGTGGAACCACCTCCTTCACTTCTTGGGCGATGAAACCTATGACGGATTCATCACCCCTCTCTTTTACATCCTTGTAATTGTAGTATTTTGGCTTTAATCCACGAAGTTGGTCGAGAGCGTACGTATCGTTTATATCGACTATGTTACTCTTTATGCGTTGGTCACTAAACGAAACACTTCCACTGGAACGAATGTAAGATTGGACGTAAAGTCCAAAACCCAGGTTAGCTGGGTTGGTGTAAATACCACCTTTGAAATACCCCCTGTTACCAGAACCGTAATTTGTTGTGGTTTCAACTCCATATACCTTTAAACCACCACTTGACGGGACAATTAAACGGTCACTGTTAGAAGTTCTTACCATGAATGTGTCAGCCGTTGAAAACCCGACCATAGTGTCGTTATCACCTCGATGTCTTATAAATCCATCCATTTCGGGTGTGCCTAACATATATAAGCCCGCTGATTCCGTTCTGGCCTTCTCACCGCCGTTGTGGTACAAATTTGTAGATCCATTCCTCGTCATATAAATCGCCCATTCATTATCCATATCATTATAGATACCAAGATGACTGGTGTTTCCAGAGTCGTCACTCATAAATACCCATCTACCATCAACGGAGTACCCTTCCCAGTTCCCCGAACCTGTCCCAGTTGTTTGCACCGTTCCGTAGTTACCCGACACTGAACGAAGACCTTTGGATGTACTATTACCTATATAAATGGTATTCGCAGAGAAATTTTGAGAGGCTGTACCAGCTAGGGCCGCACACCCAATACGTGACCTCACTGCGCTCATAGTCGAACAAAAACGGATGTAATTATCCGATGTACTATTCCTAAACGCTATACCGGCACCACAATCAGTTTGATTTTGGTAATCCGATCGGCACAAACGAACATTAATATCACCGGCACTATCTCTCATCGCAACTGTTGATGCGGTGTCGGCTGAGGTTGCACCAATGAAGGTTCTAATAGCAGCGGCTGTACCGTGACGAATATAACCATCATTACCAGTTTCAACCATTACCTTAGTAACACCTGTGCTAACATCATTTGCTGTCGTGTTAAAGTAGTTTGCAAATACGTATCCAGATGCACTTCTCCGTACGATGGTATTGTTACCAGCATCCGCACTTGCTGTGATTGTAGCAGAGTTCGCCTGACTCGCTATAGTGCCCGCTTGTCCAGTTGTGTTTTGGTTACCAGCTATGTTAACACCTGGAAGGTTTATAGCTGCACTCCCGTTAAAGGAAACACCCCCAATCGTTCGTGCTGTCGTCAATGTGGCAGCTGAACCAGTCGTGTTTTGGTTCAAAGTTGGGATTTGGGACGCCTCGAGGGTTGCTGACAATTGTAGAGGGTGCACCATCCCAGTCCCCTCTGTACCATCGAGCATTTGAGTGAAAGCCACACCAGTCAAGTGAAGTCTCCCCACTTTATTGGTGATGCGTATTGCTGAAAATGAATCAAGACCAGATCCGATAAAGCTGATTGAAGACCCATCATGATCACCATCGTGACTGGTATTTTCGACCCCCTGACGAGTGTTGACCCTTCTCAAAAATACGAGAGCACCGTCACTCCGAACACCATGAACATCCACATACCCACCAGTATTCCATGTTAGTTGCGATAGGTAGGCAGATTTCATACCAGTTGGAATGTTCCATTGTCGATGTCCGGGTGGGTCATTGTAACAATACTTGTCGTATGTATTGTTAAATTTGGGTGGCCCCCAAGAGCTTGCGTTAGCCTCTGTCCATGTCCCTGATGTTACATTAGGAGCATTTACATCAAGTTCGGTGTAGGTGATACCACTCGCAGACCCAGATGTGTTTTGGTTACCAGCTATGTTAACACCTGGAAGGTTTATATCTGCACTCCCGTTAAAGGAAACACCCCCAATCGTTCGTGCTGTCGTCAATGTGGCAGCTGAACCAGTCGTGTTTTGATTTAAGGTTGCAACCCTCGCTGCTGCGACGGTCCCAGAAGATATATTACTACCGTTTAATGTTGTAATACTTGCACCACTCCCACTAAACACACCAGTGGTCAATGTATTGGTAGAAGGGTTATATACGATACCTGCATCGGTCTTCAGGGGTTGTGCACCCGTGGAACCGGTTGTAAAAAGAATACGCCTAGAAGCATCTGTGGCGTCTTCAGCTAGAGTAACCTTATCTATACCTGCTGTAGAAGTTACTGAACCCGAAATATTCAAACCACCTCCAACTGATACATCTCCGGAGAAGGCTTGAATATTTGCTGTCGACATTCTATTATTAACCTATAAAATTAATATCCCCAGTTGATGCGTTCTGTACAGGTCTTCATGATTTTAAATGAGTTTACAACTGACAAGGGCAGCCTTGTAGGTTCCATGATCCACGAGGGTATATACGGGTTTGGTTTCACCCGTTTCTTCCCATACGGTTTGTCCATTTTCATCGAGGACATCCACGAGTTCTTCTAAAATACGTACCTCATCGTGTTGAGGTATTTGCTTTTTTGATTTGGAAAATTGTATAGCTTTATATGTTTTGCTTGTACCCAAAGAATATGTAGCCTTTTCTACAGCATCGAGTGTATTATACTCTTCAACACTAATTTCATGTAAGTGTTTGACTGACTTAATAGCATCATCTGGGAGAGAGTCATATTTCAAAGAACTTATCTCCATATCACCTTGGTAGTATATCGTTTCACCCCCATCCACGACCTCTTTAAAGTATATGGGTATTTCCTCTACACTTGTCTTGAATGATGGTCTTTTTTCATAGTCATCAAGTGAAATTTCATATGATTCATCGTGGATGTAATACATTACATTTGAAAGCTCCCTTTTAGGAATTTTAATAGACACCTGTAGCGGTTCTGTAAAGTCACAATCTTGGGTCACCTTGGCGACTGTGTAATTCATTAAGGCACCACCCTCCTGCTTTTGTGTATAACCTGGAGCTACATTAGATGTGGTCAAGAGATCTCCCGACTCGAGAGTACCATTTGTGTCCGTGACCCAAATCCGGGAGTCACCCTTGGTATCCACGAGTGTATCATACTCTATAGAGTCGGTTTTATCACTGGAAACAACACCGTACCAACTTTTATCCATAGATACAGTACTGATATTTACTATAGGAACTGTGTTTGTTTTGTGTTTGTTAGTGTTTGCACTCACGACAAGACCTGTAATATTTTGTCCCCAAGTGTTTGATACTGTAGTTTTCGAACGGGGGAGTTCGGTGACAATTTCCTGAACCCCCTTGACGAGGTAAGGGACCATCTGCATATAATCAACTGATGCAATTCCATCTCCCCACACGGAGTAATCTGGGTCTTGGCTGGGGTCATCACTAGGGGGGGGTGTATACTTATCAATGTCACCTGCTTCGGGTGGTACCAGAACCAAGTGTCTCATTTCTGGAACACTATAGTATACCTCTTGTGCCATGAGACCTGACTCATGATACCAGGTTTGTTCTGGAGCGTTTGGGTCTAATTTCGTTCGCTTGAAGTAGTTTTGTGGTCTCAGCTTTGACAATGTCTTGACTGCATCTGTAATCAGGGTTTCGCCATCTTTTACACGATCGTCTGATGAGGTATAGGAGACTTCACCCGTACTAGTGTTGTATCGCATGTTGTAGGATCCACCTTGGTTTCTTACAGAATTGGTAGCTACATAGAACGAGTTTGCAGGTTGACTTGAATATCCCCCTTGATACCCAATGGCGATGCCGTAGCTTCCCTGAGCTGAATATCCCGAGCGGTACCCAAGGGAGATACCGCGATATCCCTGATCAGTACGACCCGAGTAGGACCCTAGAGCGACGGATTGGTCAGTCTGTCGCAGATATCCCGATTGGGTACCAATAGCGACGGTTCGGCCTCGTTGGTTTTGATATCCCGCTTTATACCCAACGGCGACGGATTCTTCTTCCTGACTGATCTTACCGCATTCGCGCCCTATGGCGACGGCGTTGGTGAACTGACTGGAACTACCCGCTAGACGACCAATGGCGATACCATATGACGACTGAGACGTCTCACCCGCTTCGCGCCCCACGGCGACGGCGTAGGTTCCCTGACTGGTCTTACCCGCTTCATACCCAAGGGCGACGGCGGTGCTTCCCTGACTGGAACTACCCGCGAAATTCCCAATGGCGACGTTGTTATCCGCGGCGTTAAAGAATGTAGTGGGCGCACCAATGAAGGTTTTAATAGCAGCGGCTGTACCGTGACGAATAAAACCATCATTACCAGTTTCAATACACACCTTGGTAACACCAGAAGAGACGTCATTTGGTGTCGTGTTAAAGTAGTTTGCATATATGTATCCAGAAGCGTGTCTCCGGACGATGGTATTGTTACCAGCAGAGGCACTCATTGTTGTGAGACCGATAAAGGTTCGTGTCGCCGCTGCATCGCTACAGAAACGTATATAACTATCATTACCGTTGTTAACCCTGAATGCAAGACCACCGCTGATAGTATTTTGGTTACCGTAATCCGAGCGGAACAAACGAGCGAACATATCACGGGCGGTGTCACGAGCCACAATTTTAGACGCGGTCGCAGCTGTCGTCGCATCTACGGCGAATGTTCTCGCTGTTGAACCATTATATGCACTCCCTGTGATGTAGGAACCCGGAGTCACCGATGTGGAGACACTCCCAGCCGTCCCAGATGTGTTTTGGTTACCAGCTATGTTAACACCTGGAAGGTTTATAGCTGCACTCCCGTTAAAGGAAACACCCCCAATCGTTCGTGCTGTCGTCAATGTGGCAGCAGACCCAGATGTATTTTGGTTACCGGCTGTGTTGACACCTGGCAGGTTTATATTCGCACTTCCGTTGAAGGAAACACCCCCAATCGTTCGTGCTGTCGTCAATGTGGCAGCTGAACCAGTCGTGTTTTGATTTAAGGTTGCAACCCTTGCCGCCGCGACGGTCCCAGAAGATATATTACTTCCATTTAATGTTGTAATACTTGCACCACTCCCACTAAACACACCAGCGGTCAATGTATTGGTAGAAGGGTTATATACGATACCTGCATCGGTCTTCAGGGGTTGTGCACCCGTGGAACCGGTTGTAAAAAGAATACGCCTAGAAGCATCTGTGGCGTCTTCAGCTAGAGTAACCTTATCTATACCTGCTGTAGAAGTTACTGAACCCGAAATATTCAAACCACCTCCAACTGATACATCTCCGGAGAAGGTTTGAATATTTGTTGTTGACATTCTATTATTAACTTATAAAATTAATATCCCCAGTTGATGCGTTCTGTAGTACCTTCTGTCAGAGTTGATAATTTTCCATCTGCGTGCTGAGATGTATATTCAACGAAAATGTTGTAATGACCATCATCAGCCATTGTAGTGTTAGGTTTGAAATCGACAGTGTTTGCAGTGAAATTAATAGTTGCATTCCAAGGATTTGTATTATTTGTATCACCAAACATATTATGAGTACCCTTTGCAATTGTTATGGGTGTCCCCCCGGACCAATTCCCTCCCGCACATTCTAGGATTAGGGTACTAACTTCGGCATCCGATTCTATAAGTTGTGCTATAATTTTAGCATAAAATGTATGATTGGTAAATGTCAATGTAATTTTACCATTTGCTGCCGTAACATTGGTTGCAAGATTACCCGAGTATGAATATGTTTTTCTTGAGACTTGTCCGGTGTTGGTGATGAGACCCCCTGTGACATAGGCGCGTTCCCCAACGTATACATCCTTCGCAATACCGACACCACCAGCTGACTTGAGAGCACCTGTAGTTGATGATGTCGCCTCCGTTGCATCTGTCACTGTAACACTATCCGCCTCAACATCTTCGAAGTTAGCATGTAAAGCATGAATGTTCTTCGAAATACCTACACCACCGGTGACAATTAGGGCACCAGTGGTTTTAGAAGTAGCATTGGTTGTGTCAAGTACAACTACACTATTGGAGACGATGTCCTCTACGAAGATATTTTTACCGTGGATATTCATAGTGACACCCAAACCACCCGCAACTGTGAGTGCACCAGTGGTTTTAGAAGTAGCATTGGTTGTATCCAAAATCTTGGTATATTCACTGACTTGTAGATTTGAGCTCACATAGGCATTCCCAACGACGTGGAGACCAGCTTGGGGTGTCGCGGTGTTTATACCCACCCGTGACAGACTCACATCCACAAAGAGATTAGAAGCACCCCCTACGGTAAGGTCTCCAGAGAATATACCCTCAAGACCACTCACATCACCGTCAAATGTAGCAGTAGCACCAAAAAGAGGTCCAGTAATACCAACACCACCAGCTACCACGAGAGCACCGTTACCTTTCGCGTCAGATGTCGTATTATTTGTTATAGTTGTCACACCATCGAGTGTTGCCGCAGCACCAAAAAGAGGTCCAGTAATACCAACACCACCAGCTACCACGAGAGCGCCATTGGTTTTCGCCGAAGATGTCGTAGTACCTTGCACCCTAGCATCCCCCCCAACATCGAGGGAAACTGTGGGTGAAGCCTCATTGATACCAACCCTAGAGGTGCTCACATCCACAAACAGGTTAGAGGCGGGACCAACGGTAAAGTCGTTGGCGAATGTTACAGCACCAGTGACATCGAGGGTAGAACTCAACGTCGCACTGTTTTGGATGAGAACATTACCTCTCAAATCAACTATTAGACCCCCTGGATCTTGATAATGTAGAATGTGGTTGTCTGTAAAGGTATTCTGTGTGTACCCAATTGAAAACCTATGTTCATCTGCGTGGAAAATGAGGGCGACGTTCGCAAATGCACCATCCTCTTGGTGTTCAATTATAATCCCCGAGTCGAGACCAGAAGTACTATTGTTTGCAGCAAGACCGAAAATCCTATCTGAAATGGTGACACTTCCAGCATTTATTATTGTGGTATTACCACTGAGTGTGATGTTACCCAAAAACT
>Ga0307488_10000396_pt1 | contig 35516 bp, 19 predicted proteins | sample SB02metaG_FD_202248 | JGI IMG/M metagenome (GOLD analysis project Ga0307488, IMG submission 202248) | Sea-ice brine microbial communities from Beaufort Sea near Barrow, Alaska, United States - SB 0.2 | ecosystem: Environmental > Aquatic > Marine > Coastal | place: USA: Alaska | collected...
ATTGAAAAGGAGAAGTTAGAGGAGTATGATATAGAGAAGCATAAGGATAATGTCCAATTGGCGATGGAAGAAAGAGGGTATACGAAAGAAACCATAGAAGAATGGATAGGTTACATAGAATAAAAACCATAAAAATTATATTATACTAAGTAGTTTAGTATATTATCAAAACTGAAAAAGTAATGGAAACTTTCTCAATAAAATATCTTCAAACACTGAACGAAGTAAACTAACGTTTATATACCATGACTATCACAGTCAAATACTCGCTCGAAGGAAATGATGTCGAGTACATGAATTTCATTGAAATTCAACAATTACCAAATTACGACAGAATAGTATATATCGATTGTTGTAATAACAAACTAACATCACTTCTATCGGAACTCCCAGAATCATTACAAGAATTACATTGTTCTCATAACAAACTAACCGAACTTCCATCGAGACTCCCAGAATCATTACAAGAATTATATTGTTCTTATAACAAACTAACAGAACTCCAATCGAATCTCCCAGGATCATTACAAGAATTGGATTGTTCCAGTAACAATATAACCTCACTACCATCGTCTCTCCCAGAATCCTTACAAATATTAGATTGTTCTGATAACGATATAACCGAACTTCCATCGTCTCTCCCAGCATCATTAATAGGATTATATTGTTGTCATAACAATCTAACCTCACTTCCATCGAAACTCCCTGAATCATTAATAGGATTAGAGTGTTCTGATAATAATCTAACCTCACTTCCACCGTCTCTGCCGGAATCATTGCAACAAATATGGTGTTCTGGTAACAAACTAACATCCCTTCCAATAAATTTCCATGAACTTAGGAATCTAACATATTGTATCTATAACAATAATGAAATCGAATATATTCCTCCACAAACCACACGATTCCTAAACCGTTTGAAAAACCCAGGTTTGACCCAACCTAAACTGTATAATGATAGACAAAACGTGCATGATCACCAAATCCAAGAATCCATACGTAATAGTACCAATTCCGTTATGGCAGATAAGCCATCGATTACAATTGAAGAGATGAACGAAGCGATAGTTTCTAACGCAGTTCTAACAGAAGAAACGAAGCGGTTACTATTAGAATACTGTGGTGACGAAAGCATTAATGGCGTTACGGGGATTACTTTTAAGGAACTATTGTTAGCGGTATGGAGTATTATTAGAGACCACAAAGACGGAAATGAAATCTTAGGTATTATGAATACTGAGATGGCTGATGCTGATTGTAAGTGTTTCACTGGGAAGATGTCACGACTAATCAATTGCCTGAATGGTTATGACGATCGAGTGGCAATCACGATGGCAGAGAACGATCAAATCGGTAATATTATTATTATTGAAAAGGAGAAGTTAGAGGAGTATGATATAGAGAAGCATAAGGATAATGTCCAATTGGCGATGGAAGAAAGAGGGTATACGAAAGAAACCATAGAAGAATGGATAGGTTATATAGAATAAAAACCATAAAAATTATATTATACTAAGTAGTTTAGTATAATTCCTGTTGTGTAATAACGGGACCATATTTTTCTATATCAGGAAGCGAATATTTATCAAAATTAGTCTTAAACATAAGGGCTAATTTAAGGCTTTCTTTATCATATTGTTCTTTATCTTTCCATAAGTTCCGAGGATTTAAGATATTTGGATCAACATTTTTACACTTCTTAGGAATAGCTAATTTAAAATTATCTATTTCATAAAATTCTTCATCTTGTAATGTCCCGTTATTTATAACATCTACAATAGCGCGAGTATATTTCAAAGGACATCTTGATCCTTCGCCATATTTACCATCTATCCAGCCAGTATTAATTAACCAGGCATTGGTATTATGTTCTTCCATTTTCTCAGCTAACATTTTAGCATAGACCAAAGGATGATGAACAATGAAAGCTTCACCGAAGCAAGAAGAAAAGGTAGCTTCTGGTTCATTTATACCATCTTCGGTGCCAGCAATTTTAGAAGTATAGCCACTTATGAAGTAATACATAGCCTGTTCTTTATTCAACTTTGAAACTGGTGGTAAAATACCAAAAGCATCACAGGTGAGCAAAATTATGTTTTTTGCATGTACCCCTGTACACACTTTTTTGGCATTTTTGATAAAATGGATAGGATATGACAATCGCGTATTTTGGGTGATAACAGCGGAGGAAAAGTCAATTTCTCTTTTTTTGCTCACTTTTACGTTCTCTAGTAAAGCACCGAATTTTATAGCATCATAAATTTCGGGCTCTTTCTGTGGTGAAAGATCGATACACTTTGCATAGCATCCTCCTTCAATGTTAAAAATTCCGTCATTTGTCCAACAATGCTCATCGTCACCAATCAGATATCGACCAGGATCGGCAGAAAGAGTTGTATTGTGGGTAACGATAAAATTTCCTAATAAATATTGATGATTTCCATCTAATTCAAACCCATAATATTTACCTTTACCTATTGGTTTAATTTTAATTTGACTACATAATGGATCTTTTATTTGTTTTCTTGCAATAGCCTTTTTTCTTGGACATAATACTGGTATTTCTTCCAACTTGTTGCCATAAATATTCATTCTATTATATTCGCCCTCTCTCTTGTCACCTTTGTACATACACGATTTTTTACATTTTTTACTATAACAAGAAAATCCAAGACTCCTGGAAAGATATTCTATGTCCTCGCTTAGTTTATTGTTTTTCTGAGTAATTTCATAATATTTACCTTTGGGGTCATAATACCCATCGGTGTCGATTAAACCTGCCAATAATTTTAATCTATTTGATCTGCTATTGTATTTATATTTTATCGGTATATGTTTATTATTTATTAAGTTATTATCTCTCAAAATATTTTTCAAGGAATTTATTTTTTTCTTTAAAGAGCAAAATCTGTAAGTATAATCTTGACAGTGGCTCAAATAACAATCATATTTTAATAATTCTTTGGATAAATATTTTAGAATTACTGCTTCTTGATTTGTAAAATTGGGCCTATCAGAATGGCCGTCGCCTAACCATAACCCAATGATATAAGGATCTATATCAACTTCTTTTTCCGGAAATTCTACACCTACTTTATAACCAACAAAATTTTTCAAATAACCTTTGGATATACTTAAATAATCTTTTACAGATATTGTAAAATATTTTGAGACTTTTAATTTTTCTTCTAATACTTTTTCTAACTCATTTAAGGCTTCTTCTTTGCTTTTATTTTTATAAGAGGATGTAAGTGTCTCTGTTTTTAATTTACCGCTATCGAACCATTGTAGCATATAAGAATATCTATCTTCTCTATCTCGTATATATGGTGTTCTGTTATGTTTTAAACATAATATATGTTCACTGTTAACGGTATAAGTATCTCCTTTAATATTGGTAACTTCATACATTTCATCTTCACCTCTCCCCAAGGATAATACTTTCCTTGGACTAGAATCATCTCCCATTACCAAATCTCCCACTCTTATATCCTGAACCATTTTAGTAGTTCCATTATGCAACATAATTGGAGTGTCAAAACCATGGCATTTACCAGTACCCGAGAGCCCAAAAAATATGCTTACAGAACCGTCTTCTTTATTTTCATTGGCACTAGAATGAAGGGACAAAACTCCCCTTAAAGGCATCAAAAAATGCATAACAGTAAAAATTCCTTTTTTCATCTCCCCGGCATATTGAGTTCCTAAAATTATTATTTCCTTTCTAGTGAAATCAAAATCAATACTAGTTGAAGAGGTCATATAGCCAGTATATCTGTTACAAGGAAATTTACCAGCATTATAGATGGTATAATCGGGTTCGCCAAAATTAGCTAGTTCTTCTTCGCTTGGTCTAATTAACATATTGTGCATAAATAATGAATGATAAGCACGTTCAGAAACAACTCTCACTTTAAGACGATGTTTTTTATCCCAACCAGCAAAACCATCGAAAATAAATACTTTATCTAAATTATTAAGATAATCAATGGCTGATTCTCGATTAATCAAAAAAGTATTTTTATCCATCTTGAAATTGGGAGAACCTTTATCCCACCAAATATCTTTGGTCATATCGTCGTAAACAATCCTTTTGTCTTTGGGAGAACGGCCAGTTTTTACCCCCGAATAAGCAGCCAAAGCTCCTTCTTTGGTTATAATGGTGCCTTCTTCCTGTAAAGCATATTCATATAATTCAGCCGGGGTTAAATTATAGCCTATTTTGAGATTTTTCTTAGCAAAATCGCTTTGAGGGTTGTTATTGCTTTGATAAATTTCGTTTGTTTTTATATTAGTAACAGATGGGCCACTTTCTCTATGCGTAGAGGCCAGACTATCACTAATTGATTTGAGATAGGACATTTTAATAGATTGTTTTTTTTGCATTTTAAAATGGAACCAATATATTATATTCTAATTTTTGTAGTGATAGCATTAGCGCTGGGATTAGGATTATGGCTAGGTTTGGAGAAGAAAAAAGACGAAGGTGCTGGTTCGGAAACAGTAAGATGGGCGGCGGTCGGAAGTGGTGCACATGATTTACTTTATTCTATCGATGGTCAAAGTTGGCAACCAGCTAGTGGTAGTAGTTTTGGGACCAGAGGATATGGTGTAGCTTACGGTCTTTCTTCGGACGGTACGCCCTTATGGGTGGCGGTCGGAAGTGGTGCACATGATTTACTTTATTCTACCGATGGTCAAAGTTGGCAACCAGCTAGTGGTAGTAGTTTTGGGGCCAGAGGATATGGTGTAGCTTACGGTCTTTCTTCGGACGGTACGTCCTTATGGGTGGCGGTCGGAAGTGGTGCACATGATTTACTTTATTCTACCGATGGTCAAAGTTGGCAACCAGCTAGTGGTAGTAGTTTTGGGACCGGAGGGAGAGGGTCCGGAGTAGCTTACGGTCTTTCTTCGGACGGTATCACTCCCTTATGGGCGGCGGTCGGATATGGTACAAATCAATTACTTTTTTCTACCGACGGACAAATTTGGCAACCAGTTAGTAGTGATTTTGGGGAAGGAGGGAGTGGATACGGAGTAGCTTATGGTCTTTCTTCGGACGGTATCACTTCCTTATGGGCGGCGGTCGGAAACAGTTCTGGCAATGATATACTTTTTTCTACCGACGGACAAAGTTGGCAACAAGCTAGTGGCAGTGATTTTTCAGGAGGGGGTGGAGGATACGGAGTAGCTTATGGTCTTTCTTCGGACGGCACGCCCTTATGGGCGGCGGTCGGAAGTGGTACAAATGCATTACTTTATTCTACCGACGGACAAAGTTGGCAAGCTAGTGGCAGTGATTTTTCAGGAGGGGGCGGAGGGATTGGGGACGGAGTAGCTTCTAACGAACCAAATCCGGCCTTTAAAGAATCACCTTATAATCCATTCACTTAAATATTTATTTTTTACTAAAATAAATATGTTTTTTATCAATCCTCCTTTCGGTAATTATTTGAATTTACCTCAAACTATTTCTATTAAAGGTAGTTATACCCTAGAACCTAGAAGTGGTTTAATACAACAAATATTTAAGACATTAAGATATTATAGCAAATATGGAGGCTGGGTCAATAAAATAGGATTAAGAAATTCCGGTTTAGATTATGCTATAAAAAATTATCATTCTAGTCATATTGTTAGTATCGCTATCTTAGAAGAAGAAGAGATACCTAAAATATTTAATAAAATACCAACAAATATGAATATAGAATTAAATATAAGTTGTCCTAATGTCGACAAGAATTTGTGTCATAATAATTTATCCTCTTTTCTTAATGTGGAAAGAAAATGGTGTATCATTAAACTATCTCCATTAGTATCCTGCAATTTAATTGATAATTACTACAAACAAGGTTTTAGACAATTTCATTGTTCCAATACAGTACCTATAAAAGAAGGAGGTTTAAGTGGAAAAATGTAATGAATTATAATAAAGAAATCATTACTTATCTTACTTCGCAATACAAAGATGTAGAAATTATTGCCGGTGGAGGTATTACAGATATATATGATATAAATTATTATAAAAATTTAGGTGCTACTCATTTTGCTGCTTCTACTGTCTTTTTTTGTCCTTTCTTATTTTTTCGACTTTATTATGATATTATTAATCAAAAATGAAATTATTATATGTTTACTTTCTGCTAAACATATAAAGATGAGGATTATTCATAAAGACGCCAATTGGCGAAAGCTTTTTACCAAACAAGATGTTTTTAATATCCACAAATTTTTTGGCCTTTTAAGTATAGCTAGTTTCTTTTACAGATATGGTTATATTTATCCTCGGGAAGGAAATTTGGGCATGGATGGGAAACTAGAAGATTGGTTGACCATGATTTTTCATACTTCCTCGGCATTATCAGCTATTTTTTTCCACGTTCCCAAAAAAAGAATCAATGATAAACCTATGATAATTTACGAAGAATATAGAATACATGCTATTATATTTACGTTAAGATGTCTGTCTGTTTTTACTATCGCAATATTATTTCCAACAAGGCCTTGTTATGTATTACCATTGGTGGTATTTTTTCATCATTATATGGCCGATATTGTTTCCAAAAAATACGGCACCCCGGGCAACACGGCCGTTAGATCTACGGCTGAAAAATTAGAAGTTAATTTCTTTTACAAACAATTATCTAAATTTTATTCTGCCTACCAGTTCCTGGCCATTGCTTCTCATATAACTTATAATGATCGCACAGCTGATTTAGGATTTAACGCATTAATTGCTATTCAATCTTCCGCTTTTATGATGACCTTATATAGGAAAAAAATCGTCACCGGCAAGGGTCATATGCTAGTATATTTATTATGTTTATTTATTTCTACTTTTCATATTGTTAGACTTATTAGTTATCGTATTACGGATCTAGCAATGATTAATTTCATTACTAGAATAAATTCATCGGCAAGTAAATATGTTTTATGGTTGGCTTTTTTAATGACAATCTTTGCTCAGCATATAGAGTAATCTATCTGTTCCAGTCATAGCAAAACCTGGCTCGGCAATTTTAACATTATCACCATCATTAAAAATACTTTGACTAGTAGGTATGCCTTGATTTTCTGCTAAATCATAATTATTATTTTCGGCATCCAAATAAACTAGACTAGTATTTCCTCCATATTCTATGAAAGCATAATAAGTAGCATTAGCATAATTATTGCCATCATTACTATTAATAATAACTTTTCTTATTTTAGGAATTTCACTATTTCTATTAACGAATCTAGCCTTCAACCATTTTGGAAATTTAATAGCTACCTGATTAGTTTGATTAAAGTAATCAGCCTCTACTCCCGTTACACCGGTTTGATAATGAGCCATATGAGTTTGATGTAACGGAATATTGCCCAGATTTTTGATAATAACATTACCGTCTTTATCATAGCCTACATTAGCTATGATATTATCTCTTTTAATTGGACTACTGTTTATAAAAAAATGGTCCCCTAATGGTAAAGAACTGGCGAACAAATCATTAACTGCGTATATTTTATCTTTATAGTTTCTATATTGTAGTCTAATAGCCCCGCTATATATTTTTCTTAATTTAGCAGTACTGTGGTCTTCGTTATAAGTATAACTATTGTTACTATCAAGTACAAATTGACTAAAACTATTATCTTCGCTTCCGGTTGTTTTATTATTAAAATAAAATTTAGGCTGAAAGGCTCCGTTCGTCCTGACTGATGTGCCATTATCTTGTAACGGCAACGTCTCTGCTCTCGGTATATATTTGCTGCTGCCAACTTTACCGAACACGTTCATATGAGCAATCCAATCTAATTGGGTATAGGTTATAGGTGTAAATGGTACGAAAAATCTACCGTTACTAAAAGAATTAAACCTATCCAAATCTTTTGACCCCCCTACTTTTACATAATAAGCAGAGTGACACGGTACGGCGGGGGTTGTTTGAGTATCACAACCATCAACAGAAATATTTCTCCATGGAAGTACGGTATTATAAGGAACGAAGGCAGGATTTATTACATCGACATTCTCAACAGAAGTATTATGATAATTTATGTCTATGTAACTAATACTGGAATTCATTTTATAAAAATCTTTTGACTCCGGATTAAGATTAGCTGGATCCGCGAACATTTCAGATGGTTCAGTAGGACTCACATTATTGCCAGTAATATATACACCCGCCCCGTCTGTTACTTTATAAATAGAATAATTAATTCCAGGCGAAGGTAATTTATTAGCCTGACCGGCGTTTTTTCCTGCTGTTCTCAGCATGATATTATTATAACCTGTTCTAGAAATATTATTATTTTCGGTAGCATAATAATAAGTTCCTTTACTACCGGTGAATAGTAAACTGGCATCACTAATTTGATAACTATAACCTGCTTTCGTTTTGATCGCTGATAATGTATCATAAATACAAAAATAATCTAAACTTACAAAATTATAGACATGTAAATACCATGGACTTTTTGATTCTATAATATCAGATAACTCATTGTATTGTATAGGGACCTGTATTTTTATTTTTAGATATTCTGTATCTAAATTAACTTCGTAATCAACTATATTAATTAGACACCATGTTATCTGGCCTGTAATATTTACGCTAAGCGCATCAACGTCGCTGGCAGGAACTTTATAAGTTCCCTGTGGAGCTTCCTTGGTTAAAACTAATTCGCTGGACGAGAAATTTAAAATATTATCTATATCTGTCTGATTATAAATATAAATATAATTTTTTTCTTCGATAAAATAATTTTCTCCTGGTTTCCTTTTATTTACATTAACTAAGGAAGAAAAAGGCAATGGTTTTAATTTTTCAAAATTAGAAAAATCTGAATATTCTACTTCTGGCAGAGGATTACTTCCAGGCGAGGGTACATAATTAATTTTTTCATATTTACTGTTGATAGCTAAACTATTTTCTGAGGTGTTACCCAAATCATTGTTATTTATTAATGTATAGAATATACTATCATTATTATTAATATTAACATAATCAATATTATTTTCCCCTTTTGTAACATTACTGTGATAAAATCCTTTACTTTGATTTTGAGCAATATTTTTGACAATACTAAACGAGACAATACTTCTACTAGTTCCAGCAGTAGTTATCAAGGTATTATCAAAGTTAGTATTTTTATTGTAATAACTAACTTTATCTGTAATATTATCCCTTTGTATATCATATTCTAATTGTATAAATTGGTTAATATATTTAGAATTGTCATATTCGGGCGCATAACAAAGACCTTTATTAATAATCAAATAATTTTTTCCATCTATTTTTTTACTATTGATTTTAACATCATCGTCTAAACTATTATATACATAAGTTATGCCTTGATTAATACCATTGATAGAATATTCATTAATATTAATATTTTCGTCATAAATATAATCATGATCATCAGAAAAAATTAGTTCTCCTTTATCTTCATAATTATCTGGGTCAAAACTAGTTATACCATAAGTATAAAATCCTTGGCTATTTAAAATAAAATAATCAGGACTACTGTAAGTACTATGTAAATATTGATTTACAACCTTATAATTATCTAATATAGGATAGCCTCCGACAGAATGATAATAACCATCGGTGATTATATAATCTAAAAATTCTTCCGGAGTTACGCCGTCGACGAATAAAAGATCTTCACTTAAAGTACCTGAATCACCATTTAGCCCAGTTCCTACGGGCATAATATAATAAGGTGTATTGTTTTCTAATGTTGTACCTCTTGTACCCCTACTATTACCGCCTTCGCCGGTAATAGTAGTGCCAAAAAAACTAGTGTCTCCTGTACCCGCTTTTTTATAATAAATCAAATCACCGGCACTTAATTGTTCAGTTGCCAGTGTTCCGGTAAAATCATAACTAGGTAGTAATGGATAAGGTCTAGCAGTACCGCCTAAATTTCTTTGAATAGCATATTTATTATCATAAGTAACAATAAAATGATTACCAGAAGCTTGTTTTAGTTTTACCTTGTTTCCATCGCTGTCCTCTAAATAAAATCCTGAATTGGCTTTTGTATCGGTCTTCCTCAAAGTATATAGAATTCCAGGATCTACTACGTCAGGGGGTCCTCCTTTATTTATATAGTAAACTTTTATTCCATCGGTAAGGCCATTATAATCAGGTAAAACAAAATCATTTATCTTTGTATATGATATAATAGGAAAAATTCTCTCACGCATAGTATCGTTTACTGGGCGTTTATATAATATTAAAAAGTTATTATCTTCGTCCCTGATTATATCTTTGATTTCGTATTCTAGTGGCATATTAATATTTACTGTTTTGGAGTTATTATTTTCGTCAATAATAACGACACTAAATAATATGTAATTGTCACTAGGGTCAGTACGCAATTTGTACCAAAACAATCTTATTCCCGCCACAGCTAATTTTTCAGAATTAGGGAAAGTAGAAGATTTTACAGAGGGTTGATACAAATTAAGTTTCGGTGTGGTAACATTAAGAGTAACAGTTATTTTATTATCAGTACCTATTATTTTACCACTATCAGGATCAAAAACTTTAATACTATAATTATTGGAACAATGATTACTTTTACAATCATCGTTTTCAATACAAAAAGCGCCCGTTTTACCCACACAAGTAGGCGGTCTGGCATCAGAATTACCGCAGATATAATTTTCCGGACACTGATCATTAAAACATATTTGTGCTTGAAAAGGGACAGTACATATACTTACCGGTGTACCGTTTTGGTTAGGTTCTTGCATACAAATATATGGACCAGAACAACCATTCCATGCATTGTCACACAAAGAACCTTTCCCTACGGTAGGTACCACGCAATTACCTATTTTGTATTCGGCAAAAGAATTAGGGCTAATATTAAAATAATAATCATTCAATATTGTTTGTTCAGTATTATCGTCATAAAGACAACTTGTATCAATTTTTATATCAGACGATATACTCTGAGAAGGACAAGTAACAATATCTCTAACACAAACGTCTCCTATCTGCGGGGATTTTGGTTTTAAACAAAAATTCTTGATATTTTTTAGACCATCTTCGCACGGAATATCTATTCCGCCCAAAGTCAAATTAGCTGGACCTCCTTCCGGTATTTTTTCCAAACAAATACCCTTATTTGCTTGTCCGAAAGATATATTATATATCCCGCTAGTTAATTGTTTACCAGTTGTACTACTAGGTGTTAAGTTACCTATCATAGTGACAGTGTTAAATTCAATAACCTGATAAATACCCACTAAATTATCATTGCCATCAAAAACATTGGCTATTAAATTATTTAAATTTTGCAAGGCAATATCGTCAGCGAAACCAAATTCACTTACAGGACTTGTCAACTGAGAAACACCGATAGCAAATTTACCGATACTATTAGAACATATCGCCCCAGTAACACATTCACTGTCAGTATTACAACCCGTGTCATAAGGAAAAGAATTTACTTTACAATATCCATGAAGATGATTTCTTTCTTTTTGACAGACATGATTGTATATTTGTGGTTGACTATTTTCTACATTTGTATCTATCATTATTTGACAATCATTGTCATTTTTACAGAGCTGATTTAAAGTATCACTTTGTCTGGAACAAATATTATTTAAACAAGCATCTGCGTCAGGAGTACAATCATTTACCGAATCACACGTAAATCCCAATTGTGATAGACAAATAGCTCCTTCTAATATACCTTCTGTGCATTTTAAACCTTTATTAGTATCACATGGTTGAGGTGTAAATACTCCTGGTAAATTGGGCAAGCCTCCTGTTGTCGACGAATTAATACAAGGTTGGCCCAGTGAAGAAAAAGAATAACCATTATCGGCTTGATTATTATCTACTTCGCCTGCACTTAAAAAACCAACTCCTGCATTACCTGGAGCACCGGTGACGGTATTATTATTTATGATAGGTCTAGCTTTTCTTTTTTTATTAAAAATATAAATCCAATAAAGCGGGGCAATTATTACCATTAGAACAATAACAATTATAAATATAGATAAACGAAATTTAATTAAAGAATTAAAATCCTTATTTATCTTATTATCATCCATTTTTAGAAATATATTTTTAATACAAAAACCAAAATTGATTAAAAAAAATTTTAAAAAAATAGATAAAAATGTCCGAGCTAGTGAAAAAGTTTGCCGATGGTCTAGAGCTTTCGCCAGAAATGGTGAAAAGCTTAGATATAGTAAGGGATAATAAAGAGCTAAAAATATTTGCTTTATCCTTGCCTACTTTAAAATATCCTGATAGTTATTTATTAGCCGGACGTATTTTTATGTATGTTAATATTAAAAATTGTCCTATTAATATAGAAGAATATGTAACTATTGCCGATGGAATATTACGACAAGAAATTAAAGATTTTATGCTAGCTCATTCTAATGAAATTGATCAATTGTTAGAAGATACGTATTTCAAAAATTTTGAAAACTATAATATTTTATCAGCTTCTTCGTGTGTTAATTATTTATTAAAAATTTCACATGAAGAAAATCCTATCGAAACACCATGCCAGATGTTTTTACGTCAAGCTATTCAATTTTATTATGAAGATAGTTGGGAAGAAGTAAAACAATGTTATTATGAATTAATTAATCAAGATTATGTTCATGCTTCGCCAACTATGTTCAATGCCGGGACTCGTAAAAATCAGATGAGCTCGTGTTTTTTATTATCCTTAGGTGATAATCTCGAAAGCCTACTATATTCAGGCGCGGGTGACGTTGGTTTGATTAGTAAATTACAAGGAGGGATAGGACTTTCCATGAATGCAATTAGACATTCTAATATTAGTAATACCGGTAAATCTAGCGGTGTTTTACCTTTTGCTAAAATTTATGATGCCACTATTAGTTGTGTTAACCAAGGAGGGAAACGTAATGGCGCAATGACCATTACTTTGATCGATTGGCATATTGATTTTATGGATTTCATTCAGGCGCGTGATAATTATACTCATAACGGTATTAGATTTAAACAAGCTAATACCTGTGCTTATTTATCCCGTTTATTTATGGAAAGAGTTAAAAATGATCAAGACTGGACGTTTTTTTGCCCCGCCAAGGCTAATATAGACGGACATTCTTTATTGGGCAGTCATGGTCATAAATTTGAAGAAATTTATGAAAAAGTAGAAAAAGCTGCTATTGATAAGAAAATAGAATTTGATAAATTGGATCAAGAAATTAAAGAAATGGAAAAAATTGTTAATAAAGAAGGAGCTGAACGAAAAATAATTTTAGAATATCATGCTAAGACTATTGACAGGATTAAAATGCGCAAACATTTAATTGATTATAAAGTTATGAAAGCCCGTGATGTTTATAATAAATTATGCGATATGAATGTCAAAAGTTCTATGCCTTATATCGTTTATCGTGATCCAGTTAATGAGAAAAATAACATGGCTAATATAGGGACAACTGAGAGCCTCAATTTATGCGTAGCTCCGGAAACATTAGTTCTTACAGATAATGGTCATATTAGAATTGATGAATTAGAGAACAAGACCGTTAATGTCTGGAATGGTAAAGAATGGTCAGAAACTAAAATTAGAAAAACCGGAATAAATAAACTGTTGATGAAAATTAATTTAAGAGAAAAATATTCTGGTACATTAAATAATATAGAGTGTACCCCCGAACATAAATTTTATATGAATAACGGAGAAGAAATAAGAGCCAAAAATTTAAAACCAGGTTTTATGCTTGCATCTTTTAAGTTACCAAACGGGGAGGATAAAGCTTATGAAATAATTGATATAAATACAAAATTAGATAGATTTAGTGATACATTTTGTTTCACAGAACCATTAAGAAATATGGGTGTTTTTAACGGCATATTAACAGGAAATTGTTTAGAAATAAGCGAGCCTTCTACCCCCGATTCTATCGCTAGTTGTAATCTTGGTCATCTTAATTTGAAAGCTTATGTCAAGAAATTAGATAAGAAAATAACTCTTACTAATTTAAAAGATTTTTATGATTTTGAAGCTATGGGTAAAGCTACTCAGTCTTTGACTAGAAATATTAATAAAGTTATTGATTACAATTATTATCCATTGGACGAAAGAGACGAAACTGGTAAAGTTATTAAGAGAGGTAAAATAAGCACTCCTAATTTTGCTAATAGACCTATCGGTATCGGTGTTTCTGGTTTAGCTGAAGTTTTTGCATATCTAAATATTGCCTATGATAGCCCAGAGGCTTTCCAGTTAAATAAGATGATTTTTGCAGCTATGTATTATCATGCTCTCTATCAATCTAGGTTATTGGCTCTTAAAGACGGCGAATATAGTAGTTTTCGTACCGGAGAATGTGAAGTTTTTATGGACGGTAAATGGCAGAAAATTAAAGGTTCGCCTCTTTCCAACGGTTTCTTTCAATTTGATTTATGGCAACAAGAAGCTGAATATTTGAAATCTATGAATAGATTAAATAGTAAAATTTATAACGAAGAAGATAACGAGCCTATCAATCCCAGCGATTGGGGTATGGATGGAGAAAAACATTCTTGGTCACAATTAAGAAAAAATGTTGTACAAGACGGAGTTCGTAATTCTATGTTGATAGCTCTCATGCCCACGGCTAGTTCTGCTCAATTATTGCGTAACGCCGAAACGACAGAAGCACATCAAACCTTGGTCTATTCTCGTAAATTAGTACATGGTAACTTTACAGCTTTTTCGGAACCTTTTGTCGATGCTATGAGTAAAGCTAAATTGTGGAACAAAGAAACTATTGATTTTATTATGATGTCTAATGGTTCTATTGAAAAATTGGATCATTTTGTAGCCGATAATCAAAGTATTTTCCCAGCCAATTTTTATAACGACGGTAAAATTAGAGCAGCTAAATTAACTGAATTACAACATCTCAAACGTATTCATCGCGGTATGTATGAAATATCACAAAAAGATACTATGCAAATGGCTCGTCAAAGAGGTATTTATGTCTGTCAATCACAATCATTAAATATTTATTTACCTGAACCCGATGTTAAGAAAATGAAAGCAGTACATAGCTATTCAAATGCCCTGGGTTTAAAAACTGGTATGTATTATTTACGCGCCAATCCTGCTTCTCAAACAGAAAGATTTACAGTAGATATATCTATTCAAGAATATCATAAAAAATTAAAAAATAAAAAGAATAATGTTATATGTACTGATGAAGTTTGTATTATGTGTGAATAATTTACAATTTTATATAATTTAAATATATAAAATGTTAAATGAGGGTGAAATAATAGTTACGACGTCCATATTAACCATTATTATATTTATTTATACTTTCCATTACGCCATTACTCTTAATTTGACCGAAAATAAAAAATGATTTTTTTATTTATATATTAATTAAAAAAATGGAGTCAGTAGAAAGTTACAAGGTTATTACTAGCAATTTAACAAAAATATTAGCTAGTCTAAAAATTAAGAATTTTTCGTTATTAGATATTTATGCTGAAAATAATTATCTACTCGGTGATCTTATTTCTAGTTTTAATGATAAACTGAAAGAAATTGTAGTAGTAGGTGACCTAGATATTGAATTCGCTGGCGAGAAAAGAAATATATCTACCGAAGATTGGGAGACGAATACCGAACTTTTGGCAGAACGTTTAAAAAATTCTGTGGTTATTTATAATAAAGTAAAATTAAATAATTCAGATTTTGAAAAAAATATGGCTAAATTTAGTTCTTTTTTCCCGCTTATGTTTATTATATCTTCCGTGGCTCCTTCGGAACAAGAAGATTGGCGTATGCAAAAATTACCAAAAGATGTATACCTGTATCTCAATAAAAATATTAAAACATTTAAATCTTTTTTAATTAGAGATTTGGCTAGTATGAAAGATGTTTCTTTGGCCAGTTTAAGCAGCACTAGTTATTCTTATAGTAGAGGAGAAGAAGAAATAGAGATTGTTTTAGAACAACCCAAAAGTGCCCCGGTAACTAGAAAGAAACCTAATCAAATAAATCTAAGTATGTTTGATAATCTTCCTGTTCCTTCGGTTAAACCAGATCCTAATTCTAAGGTATTTATGAGGGAATTTTATAGTTACCTTTATCAATTATTAGGGAGAATGTTACCGCCGGGTAAAGAAAAAATGTTACCCTTCCTATTGAATAAGAAAACTATCACTCAGGTTTGGTTGCGAGCATTTACGCACGAGACGTATAAACCAGATAAAGAAGAAAATTACGAATCATTGGAAACATTAGGAGATAAACTACAAGAATATACTATGATCGTTTATTATTTAAAACGTTTCCCTACTGCTTCGGAAAAAGATTTGACTAATGTAAAACAGCAAATTTTGAAAACGGAATTTCAGGGCCTAGTATCCGATCATTTAAAATTAGCTTACTGGGCTAATTTGCCGGAAAAACTTCGTGATAATCAGAAAACACAAGAAGATTTATTCGAATCATTAGCTGGTGCTTTGGATATGATTCTTAACGAAAAGAGTAACAGTGTAGGTCAAGCTGCCAATATTTTATATTATGTTTTTGAAAATATGTTCGATGACTATGATTTTCAGGAAGAATTAAAAGGACCAGATAGAAATTTTGTTGAACAACTAATCAAAGAAATAAGAGATGTTAAGCCCCGTAGCGAAAAAACATTTCATATGAAAAAACCTGCTGATATATCTGCCGATATTTGGGAGGAAATTTTAGAATGTGGTAATCAAATATTACTTAAAAATGATATTGATACCCCGCTGAGTATACATGGTAATGTTGAAAATAATGGTATTGATTTTGTTATCAATAAGTTGGATAATAGTCAACTAGAAGCCAAAGTTATATTGAATGATTATGGGTCTAAGGTGCTGGCTAAACATGGTAAAAATATCAAAGCAGGCACAATATTAGGCAAGGATAATTCTGCTACTAGTAGACCTGCTAAAAATAATGCATTTGATAACGCAAGACAATATTTGATTAAAAAAGGTATCACGCCAGAATGGAGAGATATTGTGAAACGTAAAAAAACAGCTGCGCAATTAGAAGGTCTGGATCTGGCCTTGGCCAAAGCTCGTAGCGAAAATCCCGCTATCGTGGAAGTAAGTGTGCGCAGTGCTAAGAAACTGAAAAAAGACCAATTCTATCAAGTATATGGTATAGATAAAAATAATAAAATATATATCCTAGATGTTTTTGTTAGTGATGATAATGCCAGAAATAATTATCAGTTAGCTATTGATAATTATTTAGAGAAAAATTAATTTTTATATTTTGAAATATAAAAATTTATCCACTATGGATGTCCCAGCTAAACTAATAGCTGTATTTCCTAAGGTAAATAAAGTAGGACCAGTCATATTTTAAAATTAAAAAATAATTTTAAACAAATATAAAATGTCTAACAAAATTCCCGCCAGTTTAACCGCTTTAACCGCGGTCAATGTTATTTATGGATTAGTAGCAGCTATTATTGTAGGCTTAGCTAGCTTTGAAGTTGATCTCTGGACCTCCATTATAGATAATCTGGAAGGAAATATAGCGCAGCGCAGAGATAATATAGAATTAGCCACTATTATTTTCCTAGCCCTTAGTGCTGTGATAGGTTTGGCTTTCTTCTTCTTTTACAAGCAAGCAAAAGATCTTAAATCCTATTACTTTAATTTTATTATTGTCTACTCGTTACTGTTTGCATCATTTGCTACATTAACTGGTCTGCAATTCTATTACTGCAGTAACGAGGGCGGAGGAGATGATACTTATGAATTTACTAGATGGTGGCCACTGGCTTCCTTGGTAATAACTTCGGCCATTATATTGGCCTTGTTTAGATTTAGAAAATTAGTATAATTTTTGATAACTAAAATGGACTATGAGCCTTATTTAGAGCAAGGTTTAACCAGCTTTGAAGATGTATTGAATGCTTTTACTCAATTTAAAGACGGAGGTTATTGGGTAAAAAAAATAGTCAAAAAGGGCTCTTTTCATCGCGAAATCGTAGAAGGACCATACAAGAAAAAAGAGGCCGAATATGAGAGCGAAGAATGGAATAAATTTTTCAAGTTTGAAGATAAAATAGTGGCAGAAGTTTTTACTTTTTTTACTCTTTGTTGCGACTTCGAATTAGATGAAAGAAAAAAAGCCTATTTGTATCCAGAATATATCTGGCAGCCGCCCAAGGGAATAGAAATATTCTGTTTATTATATAAACCAGAAAAGGCTATTATTAAGGCGAGGAAAGATATTTCAGATAAAAATACTAATAAATTTATTAATTATGCATTAAGTAACGATATAGGAACTATCGAAGTTTATCAAGATATTATTTATTATAATACTAAAAATTATAAGAGTTTAATAGAGGCCAAAGTTCTTAAAAGAATATGCATAGATTACATTCAATTAGAAAGAGAAAAAAGAATATTTTTGGAATATGTAATTGATAATAAACTAGGAGATGAACTTGTCTCTATACCTGATTATATTACAGAATTTAAAACATCTTGTTTTACTCTCTACTTATCAGAATTTAAAGAATTTTTAGAAAGTAATGAAAATTGTCGTGACAAAATAAAGAAATTTTATACCAAACAATACAAGTGTTTACCCAAAGAAAATTTACATCTTTCCGAAAATACTATAGTATTAGATATGTATTTGTTACTCAGTAAAAGAGATTATCAAGCTAAATTAATTAAAATTGCTAAAAATGATAAATTTTCTATTAGTATAGGCAACGACGATTATCATATTAAATTAGACAATATTGAAAAATGTACTGCTTTTTTAAAGATTAAATTACCCAAAGATTTAATAGATTTTACTGATTATTATGCTCATGGAGATAAAAAATTCCAAGAAACCAAGAATTTCATAGGTTTAATATTATATATAGCTAAATGTCTTGGTATAGGAAAAATAGAATATAATGCAGATCAACAAATGGAATGTATTTGTGATAATCAGGGAATTTTACTATATGAAGAATTAGTCATTTTATTAGCAGGCGAAGAAAGTATTTATAAAAAATTAGGTTTTATAAATAATAAACAAAAAGAACTAGATAGTATTATAGATAAAAATAAAAATATTACTGTTAGAGAAGTTCTTAAAAAAGAAAAAAATAGTGAAGACGAAGAAGATGATTTATTTTTAGACAAAACTATTGGCCAAGTCAGTCAAATGTATTTGGACGGAGTTTGTAATTACGAATATGGCTGTACTTTAATGGATGAAATTAATAAGTTTATTTATCCCCAATTAAGCGACGTGATAACTTATAGTTTATCACTTAAAGATAAAAATTTAAAATTTTTAAGAGGTATGTTTTAGATGGAAATATCTAGGACGAGGAATTTTTTTTAGAAAAAGATAAAAGAAAAGTGAAACAATACTTATAGTTAAAATAAAAAATATTTTAGCTACATTATTATTATAAGGTTGCAACGGCTGTGCGTTAAAATTTTCCTTACACAGACTAGTGAGTAAATAATTATTATCTATTTTTTCCAAAGGCATGTCAAATAAAGAAGGTCTTACAAAATAAACATTATTATCTATTTTATCTTGTAATCTTAAATAAAGAGGGACACTTTTATCTCTATCTAATAATATAGAATACCATGTTTTAAAATTTGCAGCAATAGCATACATTTCATTAGCTGAATTAGTAGCATAGAAATTATATTTGCCATATTTAATAGCTACTTTTAATTTCTGACATTCTTGCATATAATTCCATAGATAACAGAAAACATCTTTTGGTAATATACTCAAAGTTATATAATTTAAAATCTTCTCTAAATTATCAGAATTTATATGTAAATCATTACTAATGACAAAGAGGTTATCCTCACCGTTGGTTGTTACTAATTTTTCTTTAAAAAATAACTTTATTTCTTTGTGATCTATACTTTTGTTATTATTTTTAACATAATAATATTTATCAAAATAATTCATCCATTCTTCTTTATTTTCTGTTTCGCCGTAAGTTAATAAAATATTTTTCATCTTTTATTTAGTAATTGAAAAAATAATTATTACTAACTAGTAAAAAATGTCCCAAAGAATAAATTTAAGTTCTAGTGAAATCAGGCAGGTCTTGGAAAAGATTCCCAAGATTTACCATTTAGAAGTATATAGAGCTTTAAAATCAAATGTTTTTTCAGACAAAATAACCAAAAAGGACATTAAAAAATTACAAGATGATATTGTTAGATATCTTAAACACGAAAATGTCCCTCGTGTTTTAACTGATAAAGAAATAGATGATATATTAACAGTTGTTACTATTATACCAGCTACTATTAACGATATAGCTATTGATAATAATAAACAAGTCAAAGAAACATTAAAAAGACAATTAACTGTACTTAAATTTTCTGTCAAGGAAGGTACTATCGATGAAATTAAAAATAATATCAGAAAAAAATATTTAAAAACTATTTGTCCTGCCGGTGAAAGTGTAGGTATAAATAGTGCTACTTCTATAAGTCAGAAATTAACACAAGCCACGTTAAATACTTTTCATCAATCAGGTTCCAAAAATAATCAAGGTGGTTTAGGTTTTTTACAAAAACTTTTTTTAGTATCAAAGCCAAAAGAAGATAGTATTGTCATACATTTTAAAGATAAAAATCTAACTCAGGAAGAAATTAAAATATTAAGTAACAATTTGAAAGGAATAAGTGTAGATCATGTCAAATCTAATTACGAAATTATAGACACGGTTAGCGATGAAGACAAAATATGGTACGATAATTATTTAACTACCATGGGTAGTAATTTTATATACAAAGGAGGAAAGTTTTTACGCTTATATCTTAATTTAAATAGATGCTATCAGTATAATATTTTTATTAATGATGTTGTTAAAACTATAGAATATAATACTAAATCTTCTGATATTAAACAGACAGTTAGATGTATAGCTTCTTCTACATACAAAGGCATTATTGATATACATGTAGAGCCGGAATTTATTAAATTATATGTTAATAAATTGAATGAAAAAACAGGCATTAATAATATGCTTTTTAGCGACAATATGGAAGAGCTGCAACAGATTTTCCTCAACTCACTGTTACCGGATAATTTCCAGGATATGATTATAAAAGGAGTAAAAGGTATTGAACATATAGGTATATCTGATGGAATTAACCTCATCAGAACTTTCAAGGAAACACCTGTTATTAGCGCCATCGATTTGGAAAAATTTTCCAAAAAACCATATAATCTTAAATTGGAAGATATCAGTAAATTATGGCATATAAGAATCAAGAAATCGCATCTTTATTTTGACGGCATTGGTACCGAAAAATACAGGAGTCTTTTTGAAGAAGCCGGTTTTAAAATAATAGAAGATAATTTGGATGACAAAAGTATTTCTATGATAGTACTTATGCCCAAAAAACTAGATATTCAATATTATGACAAAGAAACTAATAAAATTAATCCTCTCTATTATATCAATGAAAAAGGAGGTATTTATAATAATAGAGATAAAAAATTCATTAATAATGTCACGCCTGTAATGTTTATAGAAGAAAAAATTAAGTTTATTGAATCCAGAATGGCTTCCATTATAGACGAAAATATAAAAAACGCCAGCAAGGTATATACCGAAGAATTGCCTATTTTTCCTCCACTTTACAGATATTGTTATTATTATCATGCCAATGTACAAGGTAAAAATATAGTTAATGAAATTATAAATAATAATATGATTGACTCATCTTTTACTTATCCCGATAATATCAACAGTGTCTATACACGTTTGGGTATAGAAGCGGCTCGTTTTTATTTAATTAATAAATATTTCCAAACCAAGGTAGCCAGTGATTTGAATCCTGCAAATATTGAACTATTAGCTGATTTCCAAACAGGACTCGGATTACTTTTACCAGTTAGTAGTACCGGGGTCGGTAAGATAGGGAATAGTGTTTTGAGTAGTTGTAGTTACGAAAAAAGCATGGATATTTTCCAAGAAGGTTCTGCTTTTGGTACTTTGGACGAAATTAAAGGAATTTCTGGCTGTATTATCACAGGCAGTAATTGTCGTAATGGTACTGGTTTTAATAAAATAGAATACGACGAAGATTATATTAAAGATAAAAATAACGTTAATCAAAGCAGTGATTTCAAAGACATAGCACTCGAAACAGATTATTTAATAGGTCCTTGTTATTCAACTGTTCCGCAAGATTTAAATGCTGATTTTAATAAAACTGATTTACAGGATACTGCTGAATTTAATTTACCCGAGGAAGGTAAAAAACCACAATTATGTCTCAAAGAAGATATACCAGAACCTCCGAGAATGGAAATACCAGAATTTTTAATGACACAATTAAAAGATACTATTATCGATTTGGAAAAGGAATACGAAAGTAAAACGGAATACACTACCCTGGATTTATTAGATATTCCCGACGATCCAGGGCAATTAGAAAGTGATTATTTCTAATATTTTTTAGTATTAAAAATAAATATGAGCAGTGATAAAAAAAAGAAAACACTTAAATTACCAGAAGAATGTTATAAATTAAGTGTCAATGCATGTACTAGCGAAAAAGTTATGAATCGTTGTAAAATAAAAAGAACTACTCTTGGTTTTAAAAATAGATGTGTTCCCAATGAAGATTACGAGACCGATAAATATCTGTTAACCAAAGGCTTTAAGAATTTCGCCAGGATTGATGAAAATAATTTAGATAAAGAACTTAAATTACGGGACGAATTATGTAAACAATTAAGTGCTCAACCTGGCGGTGCCTGCGAAAGCCCTAAGGGGGTTATCATAGGATGCGGGATAAAGAAGTCATTCTTTGGCGGCAAAACCTGTGGTCTGTCTCCTGAGATAATAAATTATTTTTATCGTAAACGCGATGACTGTGTTGCCAGAGATTGTGAGGAAAATAGAAGAAAATACAGTTTGTTATGCGAAGAACATCACCAGGAATTAAATGAACTTTTACAAGAATATAAAAACTATTATCAAAATATAGTTTTTAAGAAAAAGAATATAAAAGATAATCTTTTTTATTTTGATGATATATATGACTATCTCAATGAAATTTATGGAGTATATTTATTAGAAAAACCGAATATTAGAAAAGGTTTAGAAGATATGCAAATGGATGTAAATCTTCAAATTAACCAAGATCAATGCCAGGCTTATAATGTAAATACTTGTAATACAAATAAGGAAAAACAGCGTTGTAGACTTAAAGGTACCGAATTAAAAGAAGGTATTTTTTGCAAAACACATTTAAAATGTTATGATACTAGGATTAAAAAATTTCAATACTTGCGAGATAATTTTGAAAAAATATGCGGTAACGATAGTTGCGGGGCACAATTGGGTAAACTGCGAGAATTTCATTCAATGATAAAATTTACTACCGACGGAGAAGCAGCCAAGAAAAAGTACGAAATTTTAGAAACGATAGAAATAATAGAAGAATTCTCTAAAATATAAGCTTATATTTTTAGATTTATTACTAATTATTTAGTAATAAATTACTCATAAAAACACCTACTGACAAAAAACCTACATTTTTCGGTTTTCGTTATTTTTTCTATATAGTACCTCATCAAAAATGGTAAAAATGGAGCAGTTGGACGAAAATGACGTAAAAAAAGTAAATTTAATATGTTTTGTTCTACAACTTATGATATAAAAAACTTCTATTATTTAAAATATTTCTCCAAATCATCGTAACCACCTATAAATTTATTTTTTTTATATATACGAGGATAGGTAGCGTTCTTCCCGTATTTACGCTTGAAATCTTGGTCAGAAAAATCATTTTCTTGATCATCTGTATCCACTTGATATAAATTTATTTTGATATTTCTGTCTTTAAAAAACTTAATAGCTGCTTGGCTATAAGGACAAGTCGGTTTGCTCAGTACCGTGTATTCCATTTTTATTATAGAAATTCTCTAAAAATATTTCCAATTTTTTACCAATATCTAATCTTTCCATTTCTTTGTTAAAATTATAATTATCGGCGCTATAACTATTATAAGTATAATAGTTATTTTCGTTTTTTGTTTTAGTATTTTTGGCAAATTTTATAGGTATATTTTGAATATCTAATTTATATAATCTTTCTTCTTCCAACCAAATTAAATATTTTATTTCTTCTATTTTATCATTATTGATAACAATATTGTCATTATTTAAAATGTCCCCAGCAGTAGCTGTCTTTAAAATACTTTCTAATTGTCTTTCTTCATAATAATTTAAATTATTATTTTTCTTTTCTTTCTTAATAAATTGTATAATTTTATCATTTTTTAATTCTTTCTTAACATTCTTCCATTGGTTTATTTCAACATATTCTTTGTTAAAAAAGTTTTCATTTTCCGACACTTCGCTATTAGGTTTTATACCCATTCCTCTCAGGAATAATTTGAGTTCTTCGAAACTTTTTTCCAAGTTTTCTTCGTCAATAAATAATTCACAACGATGTTTTTTTGTTTTAATTTTATAATATAATACATCATCGATAAATTTAAATTCTTTGTTAGGAAATATATTTCTAGCACATTTATATAATAATTTATCCCAAAAATCAATAGTATTAAAATCCCTCATTTTATTAAAATTTTCATGAATTATATTTTTATTAATCTTATGTTTGCGTATTGTTTTTTTATTATTTATTATTTCCCCGGTAGAGGTAAACATGACATTACCGGTATCGGAAAAAATGACAATTCCATCGTTCAAATTAGGTAAACTCATTTTTTAATTATTTGGCTATATTTATAATTCAAATTTTATTTTAATATAAAAATGAATTATACTAATTTGCCTTTAATTATTTTATTTTCAATCGCTGTCATTTATTCCTTTTTCATGAGTATTATGACTTTCACAAAAAATAATATGACCTTTTTGGATAACAGATATATAGCGCAAATAAATAAAGACGATAAAGGTAATTATCATAGTACTTTAATGGCCACTACCGTAGGTAGTTATGTAGGAGCTTTTGTACTACTAATATTATTAATAGAACGTCTTATTACCAAAGACGAAAATGGCCACGTGGTTAAATTTAAGTGGGAAATTTTAGCTATGTTTATTTTTGGTATCTTGGTATTATTGTCATTAACTATACTTTTGGTTTATTTTTCAACAAACGAAAATGTTTTCGGTACCAGTGGGTCCGCTAATATTATTTATAATTATCCTTTTTTTAATACATTAGCTTACTTAATAATTTTTATAGTATTGGGAGCGTTGTATGTTCATAATATATTTAATTTATCTTCTCAAAAAAATATAGTTATTAAATTATAAGTTACTTTTAATATTTAATAATAAAAGATGGATCTTTTATTATCAACTTCGGTGTTAAGTTTCGTTACTATTGCATATGGTACAATGACAGGCTTAACTCTTTTTAACGATCAATATCAGTTACAGGATCTAAATAAACTTTTCGTAACTGATGAAAGAAAAAATAGATACAAAGATTACAATGCTGCTAATTTTACAGTAGCGGTTACTGTTTTAGTAGCATGTATATTTTTATTTATATTTGTAAGTTTAGGTAGCAATATAAATAAAAGTATCTTTTATGTTTTTAGTTTTTTCTTTTTAATTATACCAATGATATATTATGTTATTATTGGTTTTCTAATGTTTAAGATGCCTCGTCTTAATAATAGTAACAAAATAAGCACCCAGGCTTTATTAAACTGGTCGTATGCGCTAATTCTATTTATATATTCAATAGTCATAATTCTCCAAGGAAAAGGTTATCAAAAATCTTCATCTTCTGGATCAACAAAATCAGAAGCAGCAGTATCTTCGGCTTCTTCCTGAGGATTAAATTTGCGATAACTTCCCACTACATCCCTTTCATAAAAATTAGTTTTTTGTGAAAGATTGATATCCTCCATCCAAGGCATTTCGGCACTGGAATTATATATTAAATCCATGCCGCATAAAATAGATACTTGATCAGCTAGCATTTCAATATAATTAAATAAATTTTCTAATGTTAATCCAGAATCTTTATCAGATTGTTCCCCCATGATAGGGTTTTGTAATAAATAACGAGCGTGTTCTTTTTCTATTTCTACGCCAGACATTATGACTTGTTTAGCTAAATCATGTTCACTTTTCTTTAATAATCTTTTTGCTTCCATGGCTTTCTGGTCTCTGTGAATACTTTCATCTTTCGATATTTGTTCATTGCTTTCAATAAAATTTTTGAAAAGGTTTAATTTACGCATGTAGAAAATAATAGCAAATAACGAAACAAAGAATACTCCTTCACCAACAGCACATGCAACATAGCGCAGAGCTTTGGAAGAACTAGAATCAACATATTGTTTAATCCACTCTCCTTTGGCTTTAATACATTCTAATTTTTCGCACATTTCTATCATTTCTTGATGTTCTGCTTCGGGTACAATAGTAAGTGCTGCTTTGCTATATGTTTCGGCATGAGTATTTTCTATTTTTAATTGCATACTTAAATAGTAAACAGAGGACCAATTTTTCTCCTCAATTGCTTCCTTTAAAAAAATTACCACATCTTCGGAAATGAGACCGTCTCCGATTAGAAAAAAACCAAAAATACCTTTTAATAAATTTTTTATATTATCATTAGCCTTTTCATAATCATCTTTTTCTTTGGTAAAATCGAATTCTTCTGCTGACCAATCACATGCTTCTTGTCTCTTATAAAATGACCAATTCTCGGTGTCGTTCTCGGTATGTAAAATATAATTTTGTAGATCCATTTTGAATATTTTTTTTATATTTTTTATATTTTTTTAATCTCAATTTAAAAAAATATTAATATTCTAATTCTTTTGATTTATTAAATATATCAAATAGATATTCTTTGGCTATTTTTTGTTCTATTTTTTTATATTTATTGCTCATTTTAGTAAATTTTTCATCGTAATAACACTTTTGTAAGAATTTAGCATATATATTATTATTATCAAATTTAATACTGGGTTTTAAGTAAAATTTATCTAAATTATTTTCTATATTGAAGAAATTAATCACTTCTTCTATATTTAATCTTTTATTAATATCTATTTCTACCATATTAGATATTAAATTATTAAAAGTATTATTTTCTTTACATTCATCGATATGATAAGTTTTGAAGTTTTTGCTAATACTAAAATATCGACTACCATGATATAATTCATATAGGGTACAGCCGAGGGCCCAAATATCTGATTTTAAAAATATTTGATTCTCATTGATCTCAGGGGCTCTGTAAGATATAGTATAAGGTTTTTGAAAACATATAGTTGGTTCTTTTATTATTATTCTTGATAGTGAAAAATCTGTTAATTTGACATTATCATTTAATAACAATACATTATGAGGTTTAATATCTCCGTGTATAATATTATGTGATTGTAAAAAATAAACAGCTTCTGTTAATTGGCGCATATATTTTAATTTTTTACATTTATTCGTTCTATTTTTGTTTATTTTTTTATTTAGATCACTCTCTGCTTTATCTTGAATAATTTTTATTAACCCGTCGTCTTCTATTTCAATAATATCAGCAGTCATAATATTTTCATGTTTAATATAAAGTAGAATATAAGGCTCTAAATAATTACGAATTCCATAAAAAGCAGGCTGTATAAATTTAACAACTTTGTTTCTTATATTAATACTATCTATTAATTCATAAACTTCGCCATCGCTTCCTTTACCTATCATTTCGCCCAATCTATAATTCATTTTATTATTATTATTTTGTTTTGATAAAATAATAAAATTATTAAAATGAAAGGTGAATATATTACTATCATTGTATTTGCTATTATTTTAGCAGTCTCGTTATTATTGATTATGATATATAGGAAAAAACTTTTCAGAAAAAAACAGGAAGATAAGAAAAATTCCCTCTTACAGGGATATGGCTTTTATAGTGACCCAATTACTCACCCCTGTACTAATAATACCGGTAAATGTACAGAAGCGTCAACACAAATAACTGTTTTTAAATGTATACCTAACCCCAGTACAGGGAAGGGTTGTATTAACGACGAAGGGGTTATGTCATACGATACTAAAAAAATAGCGAAACCTTGCCAACAACAATGTCTAGGGAGTTTATTCACCAAACAAGAGGGATTAGAATATAAAAATATTACTGTTAATGGTCAAGATAATCAAATATTACAGGGACTTGGTTGCAATAAAGTAGTTAACAAACTCACTGGCTTGGACGAAACTTCTTTTTTTATTGGAGATTTTGATATTGATACTACTAAATACAAGCTTAAAAATTGTATACCAGAAAATTATCAAGGCTATTACAGAAAAATTTATACCTGTGACAATTATGATACCACCGGTGCCAATAATTGTCGCTATACCTGTGGTCAAGACGGAAGTATTAAATTAAGTGGTCTTTATGACACTAAATTAAGTAAAAATATATTGATGTATTATCCGACCGAATTTGATCAAGAGGGAGTAAAAAGACATGTTTGTTATGATATTAATGATGCTAATCAAATAGAAATTCTAAACAGTGTCACTGATGTACCGAACGATTTTTATTATCCACAAGTATGTTATAAACATGTTAATGAATATAACATAGATAATTTAAATTTGCTTTATCCTATCGGTGTTTCTAATGTATTAACTTCAAATCTTAATTACAATACTATACAGGAAAAATTTGCATTACCTAATCTAAATAAAGTTTTATCTGGATCAAGTTTAATAGATAGTAATTATAATTATTATTATGATTATGAAAATTATATAAAGATACAGTTAAATAACGAAACTATGTTAATTAAGAAAATAGAAAATAATATTAGTGGGAAATTCCTTGATACTACCTTTAATAACGATATTATCGTAGGCTATATAAATACAGGAAACGGGTTAATTGAAGACTTACAAAATCTTGAATATAACAACACTAACAACACTAACAATATTAACGTCCCGTTGACTTATTATAGTGATAAATTTTACGAGGTTAAAAGTACAGATGCAAAAAGTACAGAAATTACATTTCATCAATTCTTGCCCATAAATATAGCAACTATGTTTGAACCAGAGCAAGGCCCGTATAATATAGCTTTTGGTACTAGTAGAACTACCATCGGTGATCCTAACAATGAATTACAAACAGGTGATATTATTTATTATCGAGGTGCTACTAATAATTACAATAACGGTAACATGGTTCAAGTTTTGGAAAAAGGTACTTCCTTTGCCATAACTGAAAGTATTTTAGTTAATAGTATTGAAGATATTTATTGGCGTAAAACAAATGCTGTCATGACTGATAATAAATTTAATTTTCTTTACCAAAGAAATGATAATTCAAAAGGTATATTAAGTATTAATTATTTTGATTTTATGGTAACTAATAATATTTTACTCAAAAACGGGCATAGTTATGATAACAGTAGAGAATTACTTTTAACCCGTAATATAAATACACTTTCTTATTACAATAATGACTCCTTTTTCCTTTTTGATAAGGAAGTACAAACTCCTGGGGTTAAATCTACCACTAACGGATTTTTCTATCCACTTTATTTGAAAACTTTTACTCCGGATACAGTTATTATTAATCAAGGAACTTCTATTTTTACATGTACTGATAATGATAATATCAATAGAACAGATAAAATATCACTGAACGATATTCAAGATAAACTTTTTTATCTTGAAGTTATTGATTCCGGGACAGTATGTTATTATTATCCAGTTTATTTAACTAATCAAACTTATACTACGTCCAAAACATTTTCTGCTTATAATAGTACTGTTTTTTATGCCGAAAATTTCAATAAACAAACCATAAAACCAGAGGATTATTTAGACTACTTGGAATTTTCTCAGTATGCTTCTTTGGGGATGGTTTATTATGACGGTAGTAATTATAATTATCCGGTCTTTTTATCTAAAAATTTTGCAGATACACATACGCATACGTTTATAAATTATAATGATGTTACTTTTTATATGCCTAATAATGGCAGTAACCATGCCATAGAAAGTCCGCCGTTAGTTGATTATAAATTAACTGATTTTAATAATTTATTTGAAATAGGCACGGTTAATGTTGACTTAAATAATTACGGTGTATCTGGTACCACGTTTACTGTACCTAATAACGCCCAAATTAACCAAGAAGTATTTTTGGATAATTTTAATTCAGCAAATACTAATAATGATATTCAACTTTACCAAAATGGCACCAGTATAGGTAATATAGTTTATAATACTAAAACCGATACAACTAATATAATAACTGTTTTTAGAGAAGGAGATTTTCTATTAAATAATGTCTTGGGCGATAATAATTTCTCTAATAAATCGAGATTATATAATAAAATATTAGAAACACAATCCAAAAAAATAATAACCAGAGGTACTTCCTATGACACTATTATAAATCCCGAAAAGAAATTATTAATAGCTGCTGATTATACATTATTACAATCTCCCTATATAGAAAATCCCGACGGCAGTACCACTAATATTTGTTACGATGAATATAATAAACCATTGGCTAATGGGACCCAAATAACATTAAATAGTATCAGCAAGGGTGGCACTGCTAGTAATAAACTAGTTATTAATGTACCCTGCTCTGATTTTAACACAGATATTGGTGCTTCTTGCGGCGTGTATGGATTAAGTATTGGTTCTCAATCTTGCCAGCAAACAAGAGAATCGGATAATTATATTATAAAAAAAGATACAGATGTTATAAATGTTAATGGTAATTATATGAACGAAGAAGGCTATATGAATACGGGATTAGATATAGCCGAAAATAAAATGGTTTGTTTGAAGAAATTTAGAGATCCTTATGACCCAAACGACAATATTAAATGTTTCCCTACTTATTTTACACAGGAAGAAGAAAGTGGAAAAAAATATGCTCCGGACGAAGAAGTTTATGCCACACACTATAAAAGAGATTATTATTATTCTACTACTAACGACAACACCCAAAATCCATTAAATCCTCTTTTCTGGGATCGTATATTTGTACCGACTCCTGATAGCGAAGTTTCTAGTTACCAAACTTTCATGTATAATAATAACAAAAATAGGTATATTTTCCGAAGTAAAGAATTTGGTGTCACTGGTTTGGATCCCACTAAATTAGCTATACAGCCTTCTTATAGAAAAAATATAGTACCCTATATGAATAATAATCAATATTTTTCATCTGCAAATTGGTGGGATAAAAATAATCAACTGGCGCAAGGTTTAAATCCCGAAAGTCATGCCGTAACATATAATAAAATTGGTGTAAGTCTTGGTGGTAATAATTTTGCTAATGTTCCTGATGATACCAATAGTATAGTTGATCAGGCGTTTGTTGTAACTTATCAGGACGAAGCCATAGGAGAAATGGGGTTAGAAAAAGGTGATATTTTTCAAACTGGTTTTACCTTTTTCAATAGTATTGTTTATGCTATTACCTCAAACTATACTAATAATGGCACATATGTTAATGAGATAGGGGTGTCGTTTTTATATAGTCCCGAACCCAATGGAAGTAATAGTGATTTTTATTCCTCGGCCACAAATATAATAGATTACAGAAGTATAAATGCAGGTATAAATGTCGGATCATATTTAGCGATAGCACCTGTCCGAGTTCCAAATCTAGAGCCAGGTCAACAAAATATACTCTTTAAAGAACCAGTAAATTTCCAATATGTAATTGATAAGAATGAAAGAGAATTATTTAATCCCTGTTTTGAAATTATTTTAGTCACCAAAATTGAGAAAGATAAAAAGCAATTACATGTAGAAAGAAATATATTAAATTTAAATGATAATAATTATTTCGGATTAAGCGGAGATGGTATTGATTTTTCCGATGTATTTTATGTTGCTATTCCACTCCGAAATAATTTATTAGATCTAAATTTTCCCATTACAGAAATTAATACAAGTAGTAATGAAATATCTTTTAATGTCAATTTTAATATTGGCCACGAAACAGCTAAATTTTACGGAGGTACATCTACCAACGGCAAAACTTTCGCAGTAGTACCATATTCAGAAGCTTTCTCGCCTTATATTAGTGCTAATTATATTAAGAAAAATGTTTCCACGCCCAATCAACCAACGCCGGGTAGTGATTTAAAATTATACTTAGCTAGTATGCCCGAAGATTCTAAGACTATTAGTGCTTTACTTGATTTAAAAATTGTAAATGATGGTAACCAAACTTACCTATATCTTAATGAATTTCGCACCAGCAGATATAAAAATGGAGATACTTTTAAAACAGCCTTTGTTACCGGTGACACTATTGGGTTGGAATTTGATAATAATAGCGAAATACAATTAAGAGTAATTAGTACCAATATATTTTACAAGAATACTACTTTTGACAAAAGATATGATTACTATTGTTTAATATTGTCAGATATAAGTAATAGTAATATTGAAAATAATTTAACTAATTATACTAATTCAGACGAAGAATATTATTTAGGTTATTATTATTATTATGATAGTATTTTTAGAGGAAATATCCAGGTTATAGAAACACCGCGGCCTGGACAGGAAGAAAATATAACCTATAAATACGACAGCGGTACATATTCAGCCACATTAGAAAATATTGGGTTTTTTCCACTAGATAATTCAGCGGTATCTTATTCCCTGGGCCTTACTTCGTCGGACGGGACTTTTTCGTTGCAACCGGCCTCTTATCTGAGCGGCGGAAATAAAATAGCTTATCTTAAATTAAGAGCGACTACTTTTGCTTCCAATAAAGGAAGAGTTAATATTGATAGTATAAAAAATATAGGAAAAGCAGAAGGTATCATATATTATCCTAACGCAGATATTGATGATAATACTCCAAACAGAAGCGGTTCCGGATTTATCACTTCTTTTCTATTGAACTCTATTAACGTAATTCCTGGCTTACAAGAAGGCGACGAGTTTATATCAAATAACAATTATATACTCAGAGCTACCAGTAAAAATATAGCTAGTTTTGATTATTTAGATGGCGATATTACTACTAAAAATAGTATTACTAATTATGACAATGATATTATTTATACCCAAAAACAAACAGTAGACTATATCAATCCTAATCAAAGAATTTATTATCGTAATATTGTAGGAGAAGCTGCTAATTTTAATCGAAATACCTGGCAAGCAAAAGCCGAAAGTATCTATAAAGAAAGTTCGGTTATAGATTTTGCACCTAACGAATCTTATATCAAAAATACAATAGTTGACTATAACGAAAATTTATGGCAAGCTACAACTAATTTATTCTCCGGAACTTCTTTCCCCACTGACACTAATTCAAATTGGGAAAAAATTACGTTAACTGATATAGATTTATATTCTGAACAAAATAATTTCTATACCTTTACCAATAAAGGACCTAGTATGACGATTAATCAATTATATGAATTTAATAATGAGAATATTAAAGATTATCCTTTGTGTATTAGTGATTATGAAACACAAACCAATTATTGTCCCAAACCTAGTGTAAAATTTCCCGAAGAGCTAGATTTTAGTAATAGTTTTGTCAATGCTTTGCCCGGTGCCAGTTCTCTGGTTAATATTATGGGCCAAGCTTTTCTTACTCATAAAGATGACGATTATTTATCATTACCAGCAGTCCCTTATAATACTCCTAATTATACTAATGCTCAATACTTAAAGGATTCTGGCGACACCAGCTCTGTCTATAATATAGGTCAGTATATCTATCAAGTTCCTATTCTTAATAATTTAGACGAAGGTAAACCTTTCTGTACCGGATCGTGGTCAGATACTGGTGTGTCAGATATAACCTTTGCTAATAGTATTGTTTTCTTTATGTTACCAGTGGCACTGGAAAATCAAGATTATCCTGTTTTCGATGTAAGTCAAAATAGTACTATCTTGACTAAAAATAATTTTAGTAGTAGAAATAAACCTTTTGGTATGTCAGTATTGACTAAGAATAATGGTAATTATTCTATGACATCCATTGGTATCAGTGACACTACCTATATTATTTCTGAAAATGATACTACTTTTAAAATAGGTAATCATTTGTTATTAACTAAGGTTGGCGGAGGTAGCAGTGTTACGGTTACTATTAATAACACAGGGTATTATCCTATTAATAGTAATTATGTTACTGACCGCGGTAGTAGTTATAAAACAGGAGATATATGGTATTTTACCAGTCCTGATAATGAAATAACGGCTCATGGTTACATACAAGCCGATTCATTCGACGGCGGTATTAGTGGAGAAAGTTTTTTTACTTATTACAGTAGCGCCGAGGCAAGTTTTAATAATGGAGGTCTTAGTATTATTAGCGAATATGGGAATGGTTTCAATTATAACTGGAATAGTAATAATCAATTATATACTACCGCTTATGGTATTAGCGAACCACAAAATTTTGTTCCTGGTATCTATTCCATTCCCGGCGAATTAGAAATTTATATAGCGGACAACGGCCAAGGTAAACCCTTACAATATAATCAATATTTAATAGGTACTTCTAATCCTGTCGGCCAATTAACCGACGGAACCAGTGTTTATCAAGTATTTGAACAAGATAAATTTAAATGCCGTATGTATGGTTTGTTTGGCAGTGATTACCTTTCTAATATAAGTTATCGTTTGGATAGTAATTTGATAAACAACTTAGCACAGGAAAATCCTGGTCTTATTTTTAACCCTTTCTCTTCCGATATTTTTAATAATGAAAATATTTACCCCACCGCAGTGGGCGCAAGTTTGGGGTCAGCGGATCAAGTCCAAAACATGTATGATGTTTTTAATATCAGGAGCAACGACGGTACTAGTAGTAATATAACTTTATTAACTAATAATTTTAACAAACCAGCTACTACCAGTTCTTCTGAACCTTTGCCGTTGGCTTATAATAATAATGGTCAATTACGAGAATTCAATATTGTCAATACTACCGATTTGCACGATTTTTTCGCGGTACCGTATCAAGGAATGAGCAATATTTATATGGGCCCTGTACAAGAAGCTTTGCCTATATTAGAACCCGACCCTACTAATGATGTTATTAAATTTTCATTAATTAGACAAAGCAGAAACAGAACTAATATAGGTACTAGTTTTGACTGCAATTTCTATTTCAAGCCACAGACAATAAATACTGTTTTCCCTAGCGGCGGTGATTATATTTTGTCTCAGAACAATGATAATTTCTTTTATAGTTTCGGAGAAAGTACTGCTATTATAAATTTAAATAGCGGTATAAAAAATATTAAAAGTAATTTAGAATATACTTTTGATTTAACTAGTACTACTTTAAATAATTTTGCCTTAGCTTTTGGTAAATCTTCCGTTGCTAATTTATTTCCAGGAAGTATAATAAAAGACACAAGTACCGTTATAGATAACGGTACTTTAAATATTTATTATAATATCAACGGTGCTCAGGTTAGTTATGACCAGTTTATAAGTAAAGAATTTTATACATTAACAAATGCTATAAGAAATATAACTATTTACT
>Ga0307488_10000397_pt1 | contig 35447 bp, 33 predicted proteins | sample SB02metaG_FD_202248 | JGI IMG/M metagenome (GOLD analysis project Ga0307488, IMG submission 202248) | Sea-ice brine microbial communities from Beaufort Sea near Barrow, Alaska, United States - SB 0.2 | ecosystem: Environmental > Aquatic > Marine > Coastal | place: USA: Alaska | collected...
TCCCTTAGTGGAAAATAGAGAAAACATTACCCCAGAGAAGAAGGCCCTGGTGTCCGAGATCAAGTCAGCTATACAAGATGTTGCCTATCATAAGGAAGCGCAACAAATTAAGAGCTTGAGCAGGTATGACCCCGAAAAAGTGGCTAATATCCTCTATCTGTATGGCACTGGCGTATCTCAGACAGCTATGGTTAAGAAGCATGGCTTTGATCGGGAGACAGTTATCAACACTTTGGTCGATTACGCAGACCACAAGGGCAAGTTTCGGGAGCTTGGGGGTAAGCTATCGGGTCGTAACTACGTCAATCTCAGCTCTCTTACTGAGGATTTAGTAGGTAAGTTGCGTAAACGCCTAGAGGAAGGTGACATCGAGGCATCATTCAAGGATCTCAAGGATCTGTCTATAGCCCTAACAAACGCACACAGAGAAGCCTCTACCTCTCGTGGCGATGCCACGGTCATAACTGAGGAGCGCAAGGTAGCTACTATCGAGGATGCTCAGAAACTAAGAGAACAGGTGTTATCTAGGATCAAGAAAGCCGATATAATAGATGAACAAGATGGGGAATAAGTCTTTAAATTACATAAAGAACAGGTTATCAGAGCATTTCGATAACTATGCTGTCATAGCAATAGACAGGGAAGGCAACCTTATCTGGGACTACAACAACTGGATGGTTGCTATTATGCTCATAGACAGAGCAAAAGACCTCATTGAAGACAGTGCAGACGACATGGACATAATCTGGGATGACGAAGATGATGATGACGATGGAGGTTCCGTAATAAAACTATGAGCAAAGATATACTAGAAGAAGCGTTAGAGATAACCAAGGGTGCAAGAAACGAAGAATACGGCGATTGCAAGGTCGAGTTCGACCGAGTATCAACCATGTGGTCAGTTATCTTTGAGAAGGAAATAACGCCAAACCAGGTAGCATTAGCTATGGTAGCACTAAAGATTACCCGTCAGATGAACGCCAACAAGCGCGATAACTGGGTAGACATGGCTGGCTATGCCCGGGTCGGTAACATTATAAATGATTGACTTTACCCATCATCCTCTTCTCAGTCCCCCAACTGACGAAGAGATTGTAAGACTTACCGAGACTAAAGAAGGCTCGGAGGAGCTGCTTAAGTGGCATAAGTCTCACGAGGAAGCTATTGTAAGTGCTGCCAATGAGCCCTTAAAGCATGGCTTTGACCTAGATGGTTGGAACAGGATCAAATGGGGGATGTCTAATTATAATGAGGTCTTAGCCCTAGGTGGTAATAGATCTGGCAAAACTACTGGCTGCGCTAAGATAATAATGCAGGCGGTTACAGAGAGCATGGATGGACACATCGTATGCTTTAGCCAGAATGAAGACACCTCTATTAAGGTGCAACAGTCTGCAATCTGGGAAATGATGCCAAGGGAGTTCAAGAAGAAGACCAAGGGTATCGAAGGATATATTAATTATTCTATGCAGAATGGCTTTACCGCCAAATCTTTTATCTTTCCTGACACCAGAACCCGTGTTGATTTTAAAACATATACACAATTTAGTAACAACCAAAGCATACTTGAAGGTTTTGAGTTTGGCTTTCCCAAGCCGACTGGATTCAATGTTGGTGCTTGGCTCGATGAATACCTGGGGGATGCAACCTTGGTCGACACCCTGCGCTTTCGTCTTGCTACCAGAGATAGTTCAATGCTTATTGGGTTTACTCCTATTGATGGATATACCCCATTTATAGGCGATTACGCTAAGGGAGCAGAGACCTTAGAGACTCGACAAGCCGAGTTGTTAAGCAACAGAAGGCTACCAGTAAAGCAGTATAGCCCAAATCGAGATGCTGCTATTATCTATCTGCATTCGGATGAGAACCCTTTTGGTGGCTATGAGCGTATTAAGAAAGACCTAAGGGGCAGATCAGAGGAACAGATCCTTGTTCGTGCCTACGGCTACCCTGTAAGAAGCATCACAGCCCTTTTACCGAAGTTTAGCACCACCGTAAACGTCCTTACGGAGGAGCCCAACAAATACGGTGAAAAGTTGCCTGACATTAGAAACAGGCAAAAATATACTATTTATCAAGTAGTTGACCCTGCTGGCGCAAGAAACTTCGTATCTTTGTGGGCTGCGGTAGACGCTCAGGGCTACATATACATCGTAAAAGAGTGGCCTGATAGGGATAGCTACGGAGAATGGGCTACCTTTGGAGATCCAAAGTGGAAGTATGGGCCGGCATCTAAGAAGATAGGTCACGACGTAAAGGGCTACGCAGACTTATTTAAGGAAATAGAAGAAGATATGGGCGTAGTGGCTCACGAAAGAATTGGTGACTCTAGGTATTTTGCCAGAGAGAACGAAAACAACGTAGACCTATTTCAATCTTTCTCTGACTGCGGCATGGATTTTATCCCTAGCTCTGGGATGATGGAAAAAGATGGCATTGTAGCACTAGACGAGTGGTTTGAATACAACGAAGATAATGACATAGACCTAGTGAATCGACCTAGATGTTATATTAGTAGTGAGTGCGGTAATTTAATTGATTCACTAATCAACTATCAATCAAAAGGTAAATCAGACGAAGCTTTAAAGGATTTCTTTGATTTAATCAGATATTTAAGAATGGTCAACGGAGGGCTCGGGCCAGATCATTTCACAAACAACAGCCTTGAATCAACCAAGGTAGGATCAGGAGGATACTAATGAAAAAACGATTAACAGAAATAGCAGATGATTTTGGCATTTCTTTCGAGGAAGCTAAAGATATTGCTTTTAACAATCTAGAAGAAGACATGCTTAGCGGTAAAGGTAAAGGCATGTGGATCAGCGAAGCTGGTCAAATAGCTATGGATTCCATAGTGCATATACCCGTTATTTACAGGGGAAGGGTTACCCGTCTTTGCCCTAACCCATTATTCGTAATGGTTAACTTAAAGGACATTTGTAAAAATGTAATAGTTAGGATTAAATTAGGGCATCAAAAGGGAATGTTGTCAAAATACATATACGTTCAGATGGATTCCATAGGCGAAGAAATTCGATATAAAATGGTTAAACCACCTAAAGGATGACTGAAACGATAGACAATATTGTTACAATGTTTGGATTAGTCCTAGAGCTCTTGCTAGGTATGTTATAATTATCTTAATTGTCCATGGAAAACGAAACATACGAAGAAGATTTAACTTACGTGGGAAAGGAGCCTAGCATAGGCACACTCATTTCTGCATACGAAAGAACAACATCTGAACTAAGTGCATACTTTGATCTTTGCAGGACTAGTTATGATGACCGTCGAAACTTCTGGCCCGGCAAGAGCCGAGACCTCCGAAAGCACGGAGCTGATGCGTTTCCTTGGGAAGGCGCATCCGACATGGAAAGCCATGTTATTGATGAGCGCATTACTCGTCTAGTATCTTTATTTGTTTCATCGCTTGCCCGAGCAAACATTCGGGCGTTTCCTGTAGCGATAGACGACTTGGCTAAGGCTAAAGTCGTATCCAGCTTCCTTAAATGGATGGTTTCGTCTGGATATATCCCTCGTTTCCAAAGGGAAATGGAGCTTGGTGCTAACTATTTGTTAGAGCGAGGGATACTAATTACATACGTAGGATGGCAACGTGAAGACAGAAGGTTTTTGCAGCGTCTTGACCTTGAACAAATAGCAGAAATAGCACCTGACCTATCCGAAGCATTAGCTCAGGGTTTTGGGGAAGAAAGCACAATAGAATTGTTAAAAGCTTTATTCCCAGGAGTTACCGACAAAAAAGCTAAAATTGCTATAAAAAAATTAATGAAAGATGGGGAAGCAGAACTTCCTATCGTTCGTCAGCAAGTAGATGCTCCTGACATTAAAACACTTTCACCCGACGGAGATTTCTTTTTTCCTTCTTACGTAACAGATCCGCAACGTGCGCCATTTTGTTTCTGGAGAACATTTTACACTGCACAAGAATTAGAAAATAAAGTAATTACCGACGGTTGGGATGAGGACTTTGTAGATTATGTAGTTGACCACTATCGGGGTGTTTCCGGGGATACTATTGAACAAGATAGCTCTAGCACCCCAGCTTCTAATATAGCTATAAATAGCTCTACAGAAACTGCCAGTGAGCTTATTGAAATTATTCATGGCTATCAAAGGCTGATTGACCCAGAAGATGGATCTGAAGGAATTTACGAAACTATTTTTCACAGAAATCTAAGCTCTATAAACGGAGAAAGTGTTCAACCTTATGCAAAATTTGAATTATTAAATGGATATGAAGATTACCCAGTTGTTGTCACTCGCTTATCAGAAGATAGCAAACGTCTATATGATACCCCTACGGTATCTTACCTCCTTCGAGGCATCCAAGATCAAATTAAAATTGAAAGAGATTCTCGGATCGACAGAAACAGTTGGGCAACTCTACCTCCACTCATGCACCCAAAAGGTCAAGCACCTCGCGAGTATGGTCCGGGTCGATTCATTCCTTACCGCAGGAAAGGGGATATTGAGTTTGCTCCAAGTCCTCCTGCTCCGGTTGGCTCTGTTGAAATTGAACAAACCCTTCAAGAACAAGCAGACCGACTAATTGGATTAGACGAGTCAAACATGGGTCAAGTAAGAAAACAATTCTTAGTAGACAAATTTCTAAATCACTCGGCAGAAGTCTTGCGCCAGGCTTACAGGTGTTTCCAGAGGTTTGGCCCTGACTCAATATTCTTTAGGGTAACAGGAGTTTCGGAAGAAATGACTCTAGACAAGGGAGATCCCGACGAAAACTTTGATATTTTTGTAACTTACGACGTTCTCAATTCAGATCCAGAGACACAAGAAAAACGATTGGGTCAAATGATGAACTTAACTAGCCTTGATAGGAACGGTAGAATTAATATTGACAGGCTCTTAGAACTAGCTGCGGCAGCTATTGATCCTGTATTAGCCGATGGTGCTATTAATCCCGCTGAAGATGCTGCCGAAGATGCACAAAAGAATGTTACGGATGATTTAGCCAAAATATACGCTGGTATAGAGCTTAACGCTCGTCCTAATGGTGCTCAAATTGCAATGCAGATAATTCAACAATACACCATGCAGCCTGATATTACGAAAAGACTGCAAGAAGACGAAGCATTTAAGGCAAGGCTTGAGAAGTATGTGCAACAATATCAATTCCAAATGCAACAAGCCGAAAACGCTGAAATTGGTAAACTTGGGACTGCACCCGCTGAAATGGGCGGGACTAGCACTGCTCCTGTTAACGCTGAATAATATGAACATTACTCCAGAAGAATTAAAAAAGTTAATACAACAAGCATCTGAAAAAGATCTTGATGAAGTTGAATTGATGATGGAAGAAATAGACTTAGAGTCTGTTCCAGAACCGTCTAAATCAATGACCACAGAGCAATATGCTAAAAGTCGAGAAGACGAAATGTTTGAACGTATGCCCCTTAATATGCCTCAAGGAGAAGTAGGAGTAGAGAAAATTGAGGATGAAGAAGACGAAAGCTTAGACATTATCATGTATTCTGATTTTATTAAAGACGAGGAAGAATCTGAAGAAGAGTCGTCTAGTCAATATTATTCAGGAGACGAAGAAAATTCTCAAATAGAAATCCTTAAAGAGTTAGAAAATAGCATAGGAGCCGGAAAAGAAGATGACAGGTGGTATCCTCACGTAATAGACGAGGATGAAACCATAGTAGCTTATGGTCACAAGATTACAGCCGAAGAAAAAGCAGCTGGCACGTATGACGATGGTCTCACGGAAGAAGAAGCTGTTGAATTGCTCAAAATAGACATTGATGACGCTAACAGGAAAGTTAGGGACAAAATAGAAGATTTTGATTCTTTTCCATTTTATTTAAAAATGGAATTAGTAAATTCAGCATACCGAGGTCTAATTCAAGGAAGTCCAAATACTTTAAAACTTATTAACGAGGGCAATTTTGAAGGAGCAGCAGATGAATTTACCAATGACGTTGATGCCTACGAAGATAGTGACGGCATTAAAAAGCGCATGGATCGAGTTGTTGATGCCCTAAGAAAATATGCCCAAGAATCAGATGACTGATATAGAAACCGACATTAGCACCCTTAAAACCCATAGTGCATTTGTAAGATTCTTACAGTTTGTTGAAATCCTCAAGGACGAACAAATTGCAGATCTTCACGATGCAGAGCCACACAAAGTGCAGCAAATATCTGGGAGAATTTTGTCCTACGATCAACTTTTAGAGATGTGTGACTATAAAGATTCTATACGTAATATCAATTCCGAAGTTTAGGGGTTGATACGTATGTTAATATATAAATATCGCTATCGCTCAGCGTAAAAGAGTGGAAACAATATGCAAAATGAAGTCAAAACGGAGACCGCTGATTCCGTTGAAAATACAGCGTCAACTACAGTTAATGAATCATCTAATATTTCCCAACAAGATTTTGTTGAGAAAAGGTTAGAGGGTGAAGCAAAAACAGAAGGTAATTCTAAAGCTCAGCCGACGCAACCAGCGAAAGCAGTGCCACGGAATCAACCAGACGTTCTTTCTCAGGTAACAGACTTGGACAATTTGTCCGAATCGGATCTAAAGGATCTATCAGAAAAACTAGGCTCTCGAGCAGTAGCTAGGTTTGGCGAACTTACTGCCCGGCGAAAAGCTGCGGAAGAAAAAGCTGTTAAACTAGAAAAACAGCTATCAGCTCGACCAAAAGTTAATTATTCTGATGAAGACATCCAATCAAATCCGTATAAGGAAATAAAAGATCCAAAAGCACTAAATGCAAAGTCTAAAGAACTTTCTGATGTAATTGAATGGGCCGAAGAAGTATTATTCGATTCAGATGATTATACAGGAAATGATGTTGTTACTAGCGTCGAAGGTAAAGATTATACCAAAAAAGATGTTAGAAACGCATTAAAGAATGCAAGAAAGTCTAAGACAAAGCATATTCCTATGCAATTCAACGTGCTTAAAGGTGAAGCGCAAGGTGTTCAGATGCGAAATGGATTTGCTCGAAGAGCAGTTCAAGAGCTCCCCTGGATGAAGGATCAAAAAAATGATATAAGCAAAAAATATAATGCTATGATCAAAGATCCCCGCCTAGCAAAATCATTCAAGTCAGCTAGTCCAGAGATGAAAGCGCAATTGCCATATTTATTGGCTCATGCTGCTAATAGTCTATATGGACGCAAAGCGTTACCTATAAACAGTGAACCAGCAAAACAAACAGTTTCGCTAAGTCCACCTAAAGCTGGGTCAACCGCTGCAACGCCAGCAAGACCTAGTGCAAAAAAGAAAGCAAAAGCTTATCACTCACAATTTAAAAACACTGGAGACAGCAGCGACTTCATTAAATTAAGAACCCTACAACTACAAAACCGATAAAATTATGTCATTCTCAAACACATATGATACAACAAATCCGGGGTCTGCAGTTTCCAATCGCGAAGACTTGACTGATGTCTTGACTATCCTCGCACCTGAAGAAACTCCGATTCTTTCCTCTGCCTCTAAAAAGAAGGCATCCGCAACTGACACAGAATGGACAGTCGATGTTCTTTCAGCTCCTGTTACAGATGGACTTATTGAAGGTGCTGACGTTACTACATTCACCGACCAATTTGAAGGTCGTGCTCGCATGGGTAACTTCACTCAAAAGTTCCGTCGTGACTACAAGGTATCTGAGCTTCAAGAAGCTGTTGATTCTGTAGGCCCTGCTAAGATTGCACAAGCTGAAGCTAAAGCAATTCGTGAACTAAAGCGTGACGTAGAAAAAACTCTATGTTCTGCTAACGTTAAGCAACAAGCCGCAGCTGCAACTCCTTATAAGATGAACGGTCTTGCCGCTTATATTGATAGTGCTCCTGCTGCTGGAGTCGGTGTTCCAACTGGCTTTGAAACGCCTGCCACTAGCATCTACACACAAGCTGAAGATACTGCTGTTGCGTTCAACGAAACTGCGTTTAACGACCTTATTACTTCTGTATTTGAAGTAAATGGTTCTGTTAACAATCTTAGCCTCGTTGCCAACACTGGTCTCCGCCGCACTGTAAGTGACTTTGCTCGCCTACAGCCCGCTGGTGAAACTAGCATCCGTGATGTAAACTACGAAGGTGGATCTGCTCAGATCAAGCTCTCTGTTGAGCTTTATCAAAGCGATCACGGTATCGTGTCAATCATTAATGGTAACCCTGTCTGCATGCCCAATTTCGGACAAGCAACAAACAAGGGTTCTGGCTTCCTCGTAAACCCTGAATACTACGGTGTTCACGAGCTGATCCCAATGGGAACTTCTCGTCTGCCAAATCTTGGTGGTGGTGAGCGTGGTATCGTGGATTGTGCTTTGACCCTCGGTGTTTATCACCCACAGGCTCACGGTCTCATCCAAGGACAAGCTTAAATAATTCTGGTCAGGGGGCGAAAGCCCCCTGCCTTTTTATTATGGAAATAATTACCAAGCCTAGCGAAATCACACAAGAAGCAATTGATGCTGCTTTTGTTGATGAAATTAAACGGAATTTCAAAGAAGAGAAACATTTTGAATCCAAACGGTCAAACATTGCTCGAAAAGAAGCGACCCAAGAGCGAGGCAAAACGCACCCAGTTCTTGGTAAATGCGTAGCAACAATCCCTTCAAGAGACTATTTCAGAATGATTAAAAAATACGGGCAAGAGCACGTTCATTCTAAAGAATTTTTAAAGTATTACAACAAGACATTTAGCGATCTTAGTCCTAACAAAGTATAATGCAGACCAGACCATATTCTGAATTATTTGATTTAATAAAGTCTTTAGCTGGCGTAAATGAATTTACCTCTGAAGAAACTAATTACATATTAAATTTTGCAAACCGAAGGTTTAAGCAAGCTTTTGATGCGTATGATTTCTGGCCCCGGTATTTGGTAGCTGGTGAAGCTCGTGCCGTTAGCGCAAATGGTGTAATTCCTTTTACAGAGACAAGCAAAAAAGACATTGGAGAATTTTTGCGCATCCATAGGGATAAACCATTTGATCGAAACTCTACAATTGAATATGAGTTTTATGTAACTGGGGATGGAGCATCGTTGTTAAATATGCGAAGCGGTTCATCTAGCTCCGTATTTGTTACATACAAAGAAGAAGTTCCAGAGATAGTTGCAACCACCCGTATTCCTTTAGAATTTTTTTATTTTATGGCTCACGTTGTTTATGCAGATTTTCTTCGCATGGACGGTCAAAATGAAAAAGCTATTATAGAAGAACAAATTGGCGCACAATACCTAGATACTGAGCTTAGCAAAGCTAGTATAACATCTAACACTAACATTGTTGGAAAAAGAATTTCAACTTACGTAAACAGACAATCCCGATAATAAAATGAATAGTTCAAAAAATCAAACGTTAGAATTTAGTTCCGCAGGTTCTGCGATAATTAATTCTGCATCTAGCTCTCCTGCTGGAACTTTTGGAGCAATACAGTTCCTTAAAGATTCTACTTTGGATGTAGTTACAACTAGCAAAGTTACTAACCCGGCACTCTTGTTAACTTCTTTTACCGCTGGCACTGTCTTGTATGGAGAATTTACAGGCGTGTCTATTAGCGGCGGTTTAGTTGCATTGCACCGATTCTAAACTAATATGTTTCTAGGTTTAAAACTTTCATTACGCGGTGAGCAGACGTTGAGCGGAGTTGCGCCAGTGCCGTATTACTATCTAAGAAGCGACAATAGCGGGTTCACCTTTCTGCAACCAGGAACAAATTTTAAATACACTAGACCACAATAATTATGTCAGATATAACAGTTTCATCCGATGTAGATTCTATGCTACGATCCGCAGACAATGCGGCAATACTAACCAATGTAGGTGCTGCGCCTACCGCATCTCCAACATTTACAGCAAGCGGACTTAGTCCAATTCAATTTGGAACTGTTGGGCCACCATATGTAACCGATGGTCAGACTAGGTTTACAGACGGGATTCGTGTAGACAGCAGTAGCATAGAAGGGTTTTTGACAGGGACTGCAGGTGGAGGCGCAGTAACAGGGCAAGACCTTAATATAAGGGGAGGTGCAACTGCTGGCGATGGATCAACCGCAGGCGATTTGGTCTTATCGGGCGGTCAAGCAATGCGAATTGCCGGGCAGACTACTACAAATGGTAAAGTAAAAATTGGTGAAGCAAATACAAACGGGGTAGAACTCTATGGCGTAACTGAAATTCAATGTCTAGGAACTACAACTGGCACGGCTCAACCAATAAATTATGATGCCAAGGAGCACCGATTTAGGGATTATGATGAGTCTCCTACTGACTTAATGGTAATTAGGAAGATTGACGGTTCAACTGGTGCAAGGATTGGAATTAATCGAGATACCGCAGATTCTACATTACACATTGTAGCCGGCAATACAGGTGGAGTGCAAGATACAGCACTCAAAGTTGTAGGAGGTGCTTTCTTTGAAAATTATGTTAGAATTGGTCATTATGCTACTGCTGATTTACCTAGCAACCCGAACAATGGAACTGTCGTTTATAATACTACTTTAAACAAATTCCAAGGATTTCTGGGAGGATCAGGTTGGAAATCATTCCAAATGGAGGCATAATTTGTTGATGAATGACATCATATACAGATCAACTGTTGGCACTGGTGGTTTTATAGCCACTATAGAGCTTTCTCCTATTAATGAAGTCCTCGGTTTTTGCGTAGGTCTTGCAACCTTTATTTACATGGCTGCATCTGCAATTAAAGTAATTAAAGAACTTAAAGACAAATAATGACCCCAGAACTACTAGCAATGCTCGGAGGAGGTGTCAGTGGCTTCATAATGAAGCTTATTGGCACTCAGATGGACAATCAGGCTCGTCAGTTTGAGCGCATGATTACGTCTCAACAGATGGCAGATGCCTCGGCTGATGCTGCTGCCAAACGTGATGGGGGAGTCCTAGTCCGCAGGTTTTTAGTAATAGCAACCGTCTTTGCCATTGTAATAGCCCCATTCGTCTTCGCATGGACAAATGTAGGGGTTACCATAGGCAGAGAGACAAACGGCTTTCTAGGGCTATTTAAGAGCCTGCAATGGGACACCGTGCAGGGATTTGTCATTTTACCCGAAATTAGGCAGACTGCCTTAGCCATTGTGGGATTCTACTTTGGTTCATCTCAAATTAAATAATATGAAAAAATGTAGTTGCGGAAAACCTAAAGCACCAATGCCTCGCAATCCTGGTAGTGGCAAGAAAATGTCACGTAAAACTTTAAAATGAGCTTATACGAAAACATAAACAAGCGAAAAAAAGCGGGAACTAGCCGATCCAAAAGCAAATCTACTGTTAGTAAAAAAGCATTCAGTAACATGAAAAAAGGTTTTCCTAAAAAGAAATCTAAGTAATGAAAAAATGTCCCCTAGGGCAAGCTTTAAACGAAACGGATGGGCGAAAAGCAAAAAACGCCATATTAAAATCTATCCAAATGTGTGAGCTTAAAGACTTATGCTACTGTCAAAAAAACATTAAACTAAAACAACTAAGGAAAAAATAGATATGCCACAAGGAAAAGGAACATACGGAAGTAAAGTAGGTCGTCCCCCCGCCAAAAAAGCCATGAATAAACGTCCAATGAAACGGGCAGCCGGAAATATGCCTAAAAAATCTGTTCGTAAACGAAAGTAGTAATTTAAAAATATGCCGCGTTATTCTGGATACGGAGCAAATGATTCTAAAATTGTCGATGAGTTCGACACTGGATACTTTGGCTTTAATAATAGGTTTCGACCCGATCAGTTGAAGTCAGGTGTCCTTGCGGACTCTCGCAACGGTCGTATGGGTCTAAATGGCGAATGGCAAGTCAGAAAAGGCATTGAAGTTATTACAAGTGAATTAGTTTCTGGAACCGAGGGGCTAACCCTTAATTTTGTATTAGATGACGTTGGAACACCTCCAGTTATAAATAATAATGCACAGCCCAGAATTTGGGCATCCTGCGCTTATTCTGACCCAAGCCAAACTTCCAGCCAGTATATTATTACTGCTCAAAATAGCGAAGCAATCGCGAGTAATTTAGAGACAAGAACAGCAAGTAAAGTTCCCTATCCTCCATCTTATAATTTAGGAGAATTATCTGTTTTAACTCAAGCTTTTAGGCAAGTAATTCTTTTTACAGGAGGAAAAACCTCTTTAGTTTGGGATGGAGTCGTTACTTCTGTTACCGTTGATAAGTTTGATATTGGAAAAACTTATAAAATTGATTCAATAGGAGACACGGTTTGGACAACCGTAGGAGCCACTACGGGAACTGTAGGTGAAGTTTTTATTGCAACCGCAGCAGGAATTGGAACTGGAACTGCTTTTTCTGGATTTACAAAAGTAAAAAGTGGAGCTTACGAGCAACCCGAAAGAATTGGAAATCCTTCAAATAATACATCAATAACAAATAATGTTGTTTCAGTTGCATCAGATCTTCACGGCCTCGCAGTTGGAGATGAAATAATCGTTGTAGATCCAGGATCAACTACATTAATTTTGGGTGAAGCGTATTTTGTTGGAGCAGTTGTTGATGACAATAATTTTTCATTTTTTGCACAAAAGAATGATTCTTCAAATAGTCAAGCTCATTTTACAAAACCAGTATCTCAAGGTGTAGGATACGTTCGTATGCCAGCTCCTCCGTTTGGGGTTTATCACGGCGGAAGGCTGGTCGTTCCCTACGAATATACAGTAGGAAGTGCTCCAGGAACTTACTCCGATAGAAAAACTAAAGATGAAGTAATTTTTTCTAACGGGCTAGACATTAACACCTATGACGATGTTCCTAACACAAAACAATTAACTGCGGGAACTGCTGATTTTATTGTAGGTCTTCATTCTTTTTCTGACGATCAATTATTAATATTTAATCGAAATAGCATACATACGATTACTAGCACTATAAATATATCTCAGGCAGTAACGAGTCTTGTTACGGGAGAAATAGGATGCGTAGCAAAAGACAGCATAGTTCAAGTAGGAAGTAATTTGTTTTTCTTGTCTGACAGCGGAATATACGGAGCTTCCTTTCAAGATTTATATAATCTTCGAGGCAATGAAATTCCTTTAAGTGAAGCAATAAACAAAACGATTCGATCAATAAATAGAAATTTATGGCAAAATTCTTCGGCTGTATACTTTGACAACAAATATTACATTGCAGTTCCTTTAAATTCTGTCGATAGCTCGGGCGAGCCAGTTATAGCTACAAAGAACAATGTAGTTTTAATTTACAATTTTATAAATAAACAATGGGAGTCTATTGACTCGGTTCCATCTTTCGATTATGAAAAATTAATTATTGCTGGAGAAGGAGATAAAAGAGGAGTATATTGCGTAAATTCATTTGGTGGAGTTCACTTGCTAGAAAGCAGAAATGACGCAACTGATAGAATTTCTTCTAACCCTTCAGGTTCAAATTTAATTACAACACAACCTATTGAAGCTAGTTTAACAACTAGAGACTTTACAATTGGAACTACCGATAGGAAAAAATGGAATACGTTTGAAATTCAAGTCCAGTCTTCTCCCGATGAAGCATCTGATTTTAATATTTTAGCAGAGACGACAGACATAGATTACAACTTAAATTTGGGAAATTTAGCTTCAAGATTAAAGGATGGCCCATTGCCTGAAAACGAAGATGTATCCATCCGTGGTAGAATAGGTAATAGTAGAGCTTACGCAATTCAGTTTACTCTAAATAATTTCTCAGGGAGACCTAGAATAAAATCAATTAAAACATCCGGAGGTATATCATTTAACTCCACAAACACAGCAATATAATGTCAGACATATTATCAATCCAAACTCCTTACGCTGATGACGACACTGTAACTTCTACAAATCTAAACAACTTGGTAAGTAAAGCCACGTTTACATCTGCGGTTGTTGATGGTGCTACCACGCAACTTAATGGATCAGGAGCAGTGATTGTTCGAGATGGCGGTATTACTAAACCAAAACTTGCGGTTCCCATACAAGGAGTAATTGAACTCGTGGGGACAGAGGCTTACGTAGGAGGAGATAAAACTGGAGGCATAAGAGGAGATCAATCCCTAGATATCCAGAGCGATAGAAATTCCAATTCAGCTAGTGTGGCTTCGGGAACAAGGGCTATCGCCATTGGAAGAAATGTTAGAGCTTCTAGCGGCAATAGCACTGGCTTGGGCCAATCAGTTATTGCTTCTGGGGAAAACGCAGTAGCTATAGGGCCTGTAGCGCAAGCTACAGGGTTTCGTTCAATTGGAATAGGCAGTATCGCTCGAGCAACCGGAACCAATGCAATAGGTATTGGCAACAATGCTTATGCGACTAGAACAAGTTCAATAGCAATAGGAAGCAATGCAACTGCTACGGCTGAATACGCACTGGCGATTGGTCACGAAGCTGAAGCTCTAGCAAATAATACAATAGCAATAGGCAGAAACTTAAAAAACAATGGCACTGGCGGGTCTGAGTTTGGATCTATGGATAGTCTTGGGAATAGAACTGGATCTGTTAGAGCCCAAAATGATGGCATGGTTTCATTTACCCGTCAAAATCCTTACGCTGTTCCTACCGCCAACGCTGGACAACCCGCTGGAACCGAAACTAATGGATTGTTAGGCGAGGGAATGTTTACAATTGGCATTGATGTAGCGGGAACTCCCAAAGTCAATTTGTTTTACAATAACGCTGGACAAATCATGACTTTGTTTCTCGGAAATCTTGTATAGATTTATATAAAAATGTCTCCAGTAGCCCCACCAATACCAATAGCCCCAGGCGTACCTCTAGCTTTGGGAAATACTACACCCTTAGATAGAGAAAAAACTTTCTTAGAATCTCTTACTTTGCCCGGTGAGACAACTAGCTCAGAAAGATACGATCTTTACAATTATAGAAATACCGCTGAAGGTAAAGAATTGTCTGGAGAGGTTAGCGAAAAAATCAACGAGTTACTTTTTCCAAGGTATGGGGCTCAAACAAACAGAGACGCTGCTTTTAATGATATAGTTAATACCGTAACCGGAGGAGGATTAGATGGATTAGCTGCCAATGATTTTATCCTCAATGAAATTGAGCGTCAGGCTGGGTTAGAAATTATGAATTTGCCCAATGTTGGGCATTTAATAAGTAGAACTTACGAAACATTTGTCCCGCCAGAGCTTCAGAGCAAACTTGACGGAACTAATGGTTATATGTCTACGGGGATTAAAATTGCCCTACAAGCCGCTTCTATGAATGGAAGTTTAAGCGAAGCTCAAGCACAAATAGGATCATCGCTTTTAGATGCTTTTGACGACGACGCAAACAATTTTGATTATACCGACAATTCGCAAATGGGTTTTGTGGAAAGGATGTTTGCTGACCCAATGCACGTTAATGCCGCTAGATTTGGTTCACCGTTGGCAACTACGCAGGATAACCAAGATATAGTAAATGATTTTCTTTATAATGAACAATTTTTAACGGAAAAAGAAATAAATGATTATTATACAAGTCAAGGCTTAGACCCGCAATACGCTTCGACCGACAGGGGTGTTTTGCAGGCAATCGCAGAGTTTACCTCAGCGGTCACAGACGGGACTGTAAGCACTGCAAAAGAAATTAATTTTGAATACAAAAAGTATTTTGGAGGTGAAATTGCTCAAAACGTAATTAAGCTTGGAATCCAAAGTTCAAGTTTAGGAGCCATTAGTTTAGGGGGAATGAGTATCCCAGTAGCATTTATTCTTTATCCAATATTGAATATGGTTTCCGATGCTTTAAGCCCTGACGATGGGCAAGAGGTAAGGGATCTTCTTGCCGAAGATAGACTGTTTGGAATAATTAAGGGCATTGGCAACGATGAGATCACACTCGACGACTTAACAATTCTTTCAGGGGAAGTGTCAGATCCAGTCAGAGGAGCAGCTAATATTTTAGATTTAGCCGCGAATCCAATAAAAATCGTAGAAGGCATCTACGACAATCTTATTGGCAATATTCCTGTTGTGGGCGATTTGGTTGGAAGCGTTTTTGGGCAATTTACGCCAGAAGCAAGTCCAGAAGAACGAGCTGCAGCTTTACAGGAACTTTATACGCAAGCTGCTTATAATCAACTTGCAGAAGATGTGCTTAATGCAACTCCAGAGCAAGTCCAAGATTATTTAGATAGAACATCCGATTATCCTCCAACGTATGAAGATTTGGTAAAACAAATTGATGAATATTTTGACGAGCAGTTTCCAGATGCTGAGATAAACAATCAAATTGATGATTTAGAATCTCAATATCAATCAATGTATGATGATCTTTTTGGCGACGATGATTACATAAATGGTTTAGAAAACATTAAGCTTGAAGATTATAACAGTGTCGAGGAATGGAACGCGGCACAAGATGCCTTTGGTGAAGAATATACTTCTGGATTGTCTGACTTAAGAGATCAGATGGAAAACCTTGAAAACAGCAAAAGCAACGGAAATACCGGAAATACAGGAAATACAGGAAATACAGGAAATACAGGAAATACCGGAAATAATAACGGAAATAATAATAACAATATGGATCCCGAAACAGAATATCAAAATCAACTTGCCGAATACGACCGCCAAATAGCGGCAATTGAGCAAGAAATCGACGCGCTAAATCTCGAGCAGAATCAGACCTACTATGATGGACTTGAGGAGGCACTCGAGGATTCGACCGAGGAATCGTATTATGATGATGTAGCTGCTTATGATCAAACATGGTCGGATAGGTATGATCCAATCAGAAGTCGCTTAGACCAAGTTGAAAGTGAGAAGCAAGCTTTAATAGATTCGTATAATGAGGAACAGCAGCAAATCTTTGAGAATAAAAGATATTGCGAAGCTAAGTGGGGAACCTCTGACCTCGACCTTTGCGCTTATAAAGACGAACAGGAATCGATAGCTGAGATGGGCGCATACGATGGTCTTGTACCTGATGAGACTGGGCCTGTTGATCCTGAAAATCGCACTAACTGGCAGCCCGAATATAACAGTGAATATAGCGAAGATACTCCCCATCAAACTACGTGTTATGATAGTCAAGGGCCATACACTTGTTACACAAATGATGATGGATTAAGGCAACAAGAAGGATTTAATGAAGGCGGCACTTTTGACGAAGATGGAAACTATACTCCTCCAACAACCAAAACAGATGATGATGGCCCAGGATTAAACGATGAACCTGGCAGTGGTCATACTAATCTTCCTGGAGAAACGAATACAGAGCGAAGAGCAAGAGAAGCAAGAGAAGCAGTTGACAGTGGTGGTGGAGGCGGTGGCGGCGGCGGCGGCGGAGGCGGAGGCGGCGGCGGAGGCGGCGATGATGACACAGATCCTAATAACAATAACAATAACAACAACAGCGGCCCCCAGACAAGGCCGGATCTAACGACTGACGAAGAAAAAACTAAGGGGTATTCTGACGATTTTAAGAAATATAAAGCACAGGGGATGAGCGATGAAGAAGCTCGCGAATTAGCTTATGAAAATGTAAGAAGAGCTTCGGAGGGTGAAGAACCATTATCAGATGATGAGGAAGAAAGAAAAGAACAATTTAAAACTTCTGACGACGTAGCCGATCTATATGTTGATGCTTTAAATAAAGCTAAAGCCGAAAACCCAGGCATGACGGATGCTCAAGCTGCAGTTGTAGCAAATCAAGCCGTAGAGGACGAAACTGGAATTAAAGATTATGGAAACATAGATTCAGACCGAATAAGAGAGGGAGACACTTGGCAGAACCATATTACTAGGGGTTGGGAAAGAGTTGATTACTCGGGAAACACTGAAGGTCTCGACTCAATTAATCCTGGAGCAACAACAGACCCTGTCGAAACAACAGGCCCTGGAACAGCATTCCCTGTCGAAACAACAGGCCCTGGAGCAACAACAGGCCCTGGAGCAACAACAAATTCTGGTTCAATGCCAGATGTCCTTACTCCGACTTTAAAAGAAGGCGACGCGGGCACGACTACCGAGACCGGCACTGACGCAAATGGTGACGTAACAACCCTGACTCTAGATGAAGACGGGAATTTTACTTGGGTTCACACTGATGCTCAGACTGGAGTAATAACTACTGCTTGGAACGATCCCGAAACAGGAAATGAAATTAATGAACGATATGACCCCAGCTCGGAATTTTATAGCACTCAAATTAAAGACTCCGACGGCAACACGACCCTTACGCATCGTCAAGGCAATAATTTTATAGACGCTGATGGCAACATAATTAACTATGGAGACAACTCTAATAATAATGCGACGGATAATAATCCTAACATTGTTGTAACTGAAACAGTTACTAATGATAATGGATCTGTAGATGAATTTGGAACCAATTCTCAAACCGGGGATTCAGTTGTAACACGCCGCGATAGTGTAAATGGTTCAGTAACTACTTGGACTACTAATTCTGCTGGACAAACAACTACTACTGTCAAAACTACTGACGGACTAACGACTACTTATTTTCCTAACGGATCTACTCAAACAACTGACTTTCAAGGGAATGTAATGACCCCTACAATTACGGGCGCTGGTGGAAATGCTACTATTACAAGTAACACAACAGGGTCTGAGACTGGTCAAAACCCACAATACCAATGGAATGATGGTCAATCTAGAGATTATCCCGAAGGAATTTTCAGGCCCGGAGATGTAGATTATTCATTTTCTAACCAAACTGCCGAAGAAAGATTTTTAACTAACGGTATAACTTTTTACAACCCAGACACCGATGAAGAGTTTACGGCTCCCGGAGATGGATATAGTTTTCACGCAGGATTCGGTTGGATTGAAGGGACTAGAGAACAATACAACGCTGGCTTAGAAGATCCCATTACAACTACTGCCCCAGTTGTCCCCGGTAGCTCTGCTCCCGCAAATCCTACTAGTGGATTTCCTGGATTTGGACCGGTTCCAACTATCCCTGTAGCAACTGGAACCGGTTCCACGGGACTTCCACCTATAATAGGACAGCCTGGCCCTGTAGCAACTGCAACCAATCCTGTTGGACCTTCACCTGTAGTGGGACAGCCTGGCTACAATGATAGTGACCTTGGTTTAGATCCTAGATTTACTACTGGTGGCACTAATCCTAATGCTCCAGGCGGAGACGTTGATTACGGAGATGAGTTTGATCCCACTTTTGGTTTGTTAAAAGTTCTTTATGGGGATGAAGTAGCAAATAGATACAGGGGTGGAGGACTAGCTCAGGTCGATGCCCAGAACCTAATAGACAGATACCAAAGGCAAGTTGAAGGCTTAGCATTTGACAGGACTGCCACTCTTGCGGGAGACGATCAAAATCTGGTCAATACGCTAAGGCAAATTCAGCGTGACTCTGACTTGGGATTACTTCAAGATTACGGGACAGATTACGCACAAGCATTATATGGCACTGACCCAGTCGCCAGAAGGCAACTACAATATCAATCTGCAATGTCAGATGAGCTGTATAACGAAGCAATGGGTAACTTCTCTACTTCAAGGCAAGCTCAAATTACGGAAGATGCTTTCCAAACCTCTGCCTTGCAGGGAAGAGAACGAGATCCTAGTATGCTATACGAGCGTCTTATTGGATCAGAAGATGCTAGGGCAGACAGACAAGCGAGGGCTCAAGCGGCAGGTTCAAACACCTTTAACATGAGTCGTGACTTTACCAGTCAAATACCAGGCTTGTTACTAGGTGGAGGTTACAACCCAGCTGGCCCTAAAACAATTAGTCCCGTATATGGCTCTGTTGATGCAGCTGGCGCAGCTCAACAAAACTATCAGAATACTCAAAATGCGATGGATAACGCAAGGGCTCAAGCGGCTTATGCAGCAGCAATAGCAGCAGCCCAAAGAAGTGATGATTTAACATTGGTAGATCAGGTGCAAAACGCAATGAATCAGTTTAATAACGGACTGACGACGGTTGCTGGATTATTTACAACCATAAGAGGCTTGGGTGGAGTATTTACGGACATTTCAGATAGCTTAGCTAACTCTGGTAGTGTCGGGTCAGGACTAGGAGAAGTGTTTGGCATTGCGGGAGACGCTGCAACAGCGCTAGGAAACACATTGCCAGCGATACCTGCCGGGGGAACTACTCCAGTTATTCCAGGAGGAACTACTACTCCAGTTGTTCCAGGAGCAACTACTACTCCAGTTATTCCAGGAGGATCTACTACTCCAGTTATTCCAGGAGGAACTACTAACCCAGTTATTCCAGGAGGAACCACTACTCCAGTTGTTCCAGGAGGAACTACTACTCCAGTTGTTCCAGGAGGAAATACTGCTCCAGCTGTTTTCAATGAAGATACCTTTACTGGTTTTGATACTCTTGATTTCCAGGATGAGATAGACAAGTTCAACGCGGGTCTATCAGGCTATCAAACTGCACAAGGACTATTTGATGCGTATGGTATCGGTAGTGGCAATGCGTTTTATGATGATTATTTAAATACAGATGATTATAATTCGGCTACTTCTAGTTCTACTATAGATACTCTTTTTGGCATTGGAAGCGAAGCTGTTGGAACAGCAGTTGACGCTGGTTCTGCCGTTGTATCAACAGCCGTAGATACCGCAGCCGCCGTTGCTAAAGCCGTTGCCACAGCATGGGGAAATCTATTTAACGATTAAGGAAAAAATTATGGTTCAAGTAAACAGAGGAATGTTAGATCCGACCGTCGCAAGGGCGGATTACAGTCAATTGACAAATGCCGTTATTCGCGGTAAAGATCAAGAATTAATTGCAAGTAAAGAAAAAAATGCTCGCATACGGGCTTCTTTGGCTGAGGTGGAAATGAACAACAGGACTTCCAATGATGCTCAAGCCGCTTGGATGGGTGCTATAGATCAAAATCAAGATCTGTTAAATGCTTTAAATAATGCTCCTCCCCGCATACAAAAAGCTTATCAAAAAGCCACTCAGGGACGTGCTACGTTAGAAGATAATTCTGTTATATCGTCTTATCTGGGTTCTATTCAAAAACAGATGACTGCAGAACAACAGTCAAAATCTGGTGGTCTTCAAAATAAGTTAATTGAGGCTCAAATAGCACAATCTGAGGCAGGTGCGCTCAGACAAACATCTGACATGAATTTAGCTAATGCGGAGCTGGAAGCTTTGCAAAACCCTGGTGCTAATCCTAGACAAGCAACTATAAATGCTTTGATGGGTAATCAACAGGCTCCCGCACAAAGTATGCAAGGCGGAGGTGGCACTCGTGTTCCTCCAGTTGCTGCTATTAACGCAAGTGATCCCAGTGATCCAGTCAATCGACCAGTCACTGGGCTAGCATTACCCGAACCTGCGCCCATCCCTACAGCTCCTACAGGGCAAAGCTTAGTTGATAATAACCCATTTGCCCCACAGGCCCCTGCAGCGGCTGCACAAGCCCCCGTAGCGGCTCCCGGGTCAACACCAGAGGTAGACCCTAATGCACCGTTCTTTACGGACTCTAAGGGAAACAGGGTAGTAGCCTCTCCTCAAGCCATGAACAGCCCAGAAGTTGCAAAACAAGTTGCTGATGGTGTAAGCGAAGGGACGGCAATACAAAGAGTTCAAGCTGGAATAGATTTAAAAAGAAAGTTAAACGAGTATGTAAACGGAGATGGTAATTTTGAAAACTTGCCAACTGCTGACTCATACACGGCTCAATTGTATGCGGCTGGAAACGATTTGGACGACGCTAGAGAACAAACAGAAGCAGCTATTGCACAAGGTGTTGTATTTGCTGGGCCTACAAGCAAGGAAAAAGCAACACTCAAAAAAGAGTTTAGAGAATCTTACAATAAAGAAACATCTGGTCTATCTGCCCTTCTTGCAGATACACAAATTGTTCAAAGCGCGGCAGACAGAGTTAAATCTAACGCTGGATTCTTTACCTCTGGAGCCATACCCAGTTGGGCTGCTGCTATAGGTCTTGACCTCATGCCTGTTGATGGTAAATCAAGCATAGAAATGAAGAAAGCTATTAGCCAGCTTACATCTAGTTCTGCGCTTTCAACAATGCAAACGCTAAAAGATAACTCCAAACAAGGAGCGACTGGATTGGGTCAAGTAGCTGTTAAAGAATTTGAAGCTCTTATGGACAAGGCGAGTTCTATAGATCAATATTTACAGTCAGGCGACCTAGAGGACGCAGTTAATTTATATGTTTACGACAGAAATAAACTTGCATATAAAACCTACGCATCAATGGTTGAATCTTATGGCGTATCTGCCGTTAATAGTCAAGGAGGAATTTCAGAGCGTCAAATATCTACAATACTAAGAGATATAAACGACTTTGAAACAACCCAATCAGTGGGCATAGATATTGCAGCGAGAAATGGATACTTTGTAGATAACGTAGGAGTTCCGCAGGCAGCCGTCACAACCATATCTGGGCCAGATGGAGGAGCACCTGTCGCCCCAATGAGTCCTGCCGAAAGGCAAGAGCAAAGTATAGCAGCTGGAGAAAAGAACTTTAACCAAAAACAAGAGGCAAGGTCAGCTCAAAATACTAAAAATCAACAAAACGCTGCTATGGTAGGAATGGGAATGATGAGCCCCCAAAGCATTCCTGCTATAGTTGGATCATATGTAGCTCCTAAGATATACGATTTCTTTGGAGGTGGTAACGCTGAAACAGAAGCCTACTCAGGAAACATAAGTAACATACAAACAAAGTAATATGCCGATAAATATCAATGATCCCGTAACTGGTGATTCGTTTCAATACTTTGGTAATCAGACCCTAAGTCAACCTCTTGCTAGAGAGCTGATAGGAGCATCTATTGTCGAAGCCAGTCAAGAACTGCTGGATGGATCTTATAAAAAAGATGCCCTCGGCAAGGATGTAGACGATTTTACCGCTGTTAAAAGACTTGAAAGAAACACGGCATTACAGCTTCGGGTTCCCATAGGGAATATAGATGCTACCAGTGGCATAAGTGATTCTGACAGGTTAGCACTGGGTCTTAGGCCCACTATGGGTCAAAAGCTTGACCATCTTCGCACGGAATATGGTTACAGAAACGTGCAAGCCGTCCCGGTAAATGGTAGTTATAGGCTTATAATAAAGACTGAGGGTGAAGGGCAGAACGCCAAATACAAATATGTAAACGAAGAAGGTTTAGATTTTGGTGATATTACGCAGTTTGGTGCTGGAGCTGCTATTCCTATAGTCGCTGCTACAATTGCTACAGTTGCAGCCCCAATCCTTCTTCCAACCCTGGCTGTTGCCGGATGGGGTTCAGCTGCTGCATTAGCAACTGTTTCCGCAGGAACATATTTTGGAGCTGGTGTGCTACAAGACAGTGCGGTAGCAAAATTTGACGGAAGCGTTCCTGATTTTGCAGAAATTGCCAAACGAAGAGGGGTAGAATCAGCTTTTGCTTTTGTTCCCGAAATGGCAATGATCCGGGGTGGTCAATGGCTAAGTGGCTTTGCTGGGTCAGGTGCGGATGATGTAGCAAAACTGCTACGAAGCGACATAGAAACCTTAAAAACTAATTTTACTAAAGTCTTAGACGACGGGACTGAGTTAGTTCCAAGTCTAGATGCTGGTCTTGGAGGTTTAAGTAGCAGGGCCGGAGCTGCTACGGAAAAAGCTTCTAGTGCAAATAGTTCTGCTATTAGAAAGTTGTATCAAAACAACATTGATGAACTAGATACTATGCTAAGCGCGCTTAATGGTGGTTCACCAAGACCAATACAAGAGGTAGTAGAAGTTGCTAGAGATAAACTAACCCAACAATTAACAAAGTTGGGTGACGACGTAGCAGCATTTGATCCTCAATTGCAGAATGCGGTGCAGAAAATATTGCAGACTAAGTTAAAAAGAATGGGTGGAACTGAGCGTTTGTATCGTAGCAGGCCATCGGGAGATAAAATACAAAAAGGACTACAAGATTCATTTAATACTGCTCAAAAAAAGAAAAGAGAATTATTTGAGGATGTAACTGCAAGGGCAACCGACGAAGGTATTTTCTACGATGTAGAGTCCGTCTTAGGTGCTATGAGGCGAGCCATAGCCAAGGGTGGTTCCGGGCTAGACGAAATAGATGTAGACGCTGCTAGAGCTTTTGCTACGTCCATGGAAAAATCTGGTCTTTCGGACGAAGCTGTATTAAAAGCATTAAGAGACAAGCTACCTTTAGAGTTTAAGGGTGGCATGAAAGACTTTACTCCAGTTAAGACTATGTCATATAAGCAGTTAGATGATGTAATTAAAAAATATGCAGAAAGAGCAGATTTTGGAGACATCAAAGCCGTTGGAAATTCTGCTGGATTTGCCAGGCTTATGCGCAAAGAACTTACTGGAGTCCGAGACAAAGCCCTAAAAGGAACAGAAACACAAAAAGCTTTAAGTAAAGCCAACGAGTTTTATAGAGGTAAATACGGACAGTTTATTAGATCAGACGTAAAGCCCCTTATAAAACCAGACTTTGGTAGTGGATATGGGAATATACCAGGCGAAGCATATACGGTTATGGGCGGCGAGGCTGTCATGAATAAAATATTCTCTAACCCTAAAACCTTAAGAGAAGTTTTAAATGCTTTGCCAGAAAACGCACCGTTTGCCGGAGCTTTTACTAAAGCAGAAGCTACAGCAGAACTTAGAACATCTTATTTATCCAGTATAGGTCTTAACGGAACGGTTAAATTAGGAAAAGGAATGAAGATTAATGTTAATAATGACATTATGAGCGTGCTATTTCCTAGAAATTGGGAGATTAAGGTAAAAGCTTTTGAGCAATTAAACGATTTAGTTAGGTCAACCGGCAAAGTTTTAGAAATTGACGATGCTATTTTCAGGGAAATACTTTCCTTGGGAACACCGACGCAGGCAAAGAACGCTTTAAAAATAGCAGAATCAAAAATAAAAGCTGCTGCCAAATTAGCGACAGAAGAACAAAACAAACTGTTCCAAGCTATAATCAAAAAACAAGGAAATCTGTCGGCGGAAGATGCAATGGAAGCTGTTGGTTCTTTGCTTAATTACAGTTCTGATGAAATATCAGCATTAGTAAAGGTGATCCAAGGGTCTTCGCCAGAATTTGGGTTAGCTACATTGCGAAATAAACTATCTACAGAGATAGTAGAATTAGCTCAGCCCACTAAGGTTAGCTATCCCGTTACTAGCAGGGGGAAACCATTGTTTGACGCTGATATAATGCTAACAAAATTAAAAGATGTTAAGATCCGAAAGGTTGCAACAGAAGTTTTGGGCAAAGAATGGGTTGAAAACATGGAGGCGATCGCAAGGGTAGCAAAATATAGCACCGCTGAACCCAGGAAACTACCTGGTGTCCGCCCTGTTATTTCACCTGGATCAGGAGGCATGCAGACAACATTCGTAATAGGAGATTTATTGCCGGACGTAGGTCGATTCCTATATGGTAGATTTGCTGCTACGCCAGGTCTAAAACAGGTGCTATCAAGAAAAACACCTGACGAAGCTGCTATGGTATTTAGGCAGTGGTTACCATTTTTTATGGCTACAGACGAAGGATTAAAAGCTTTGGCTTTATACTCAAGAGATCATCCAGAGTTGTCTGTTTACATACAAGAAGAATTAGCTAACCTCGGAAACTTGGCAATGGAACAAGATACAGCTGCTATTCGTCGCGGAGAGATGAGCGCACCGGCTCCACAACAAGGAAACTAGCTTGTTCTACATTAAGAATCCTGCCGCTTCCTCCTCTCTTAAACACACAATACCCGTTTTTGTCTGGGTTTTTTGCAAGAAGCAACCTAACTGCGGATTTCTCATCGTGAGCCCACTTCGATGCGACAGAGCTCTCACCTTCCTTCATGTCAAAGTTTACGTAGGTGATCTTGTATCTGTTCAAAGGAAAAAGTAGGGAGATCAAAGCGGAGTATAAATAATCTAAAAACTCCGTGGGGGCGTTACCGCTACCCCTCTCCCAATAAAAATTAGTAAATCCTGCCGACTGAATTGTCGAATATAAACTTGTCTACAACGTCTCGTTCACCCTCTCGGTTCTTAACGAGACTGTATGATAAATCAATATATGGCTTACCTGCTTTGTCAAGTTTTTTGCTCTTAGCCATGTCGAAACAAGTGGGCCACATCATCAGAATAACATCAGCGTCGTTCTCAATGTCACCCGAGTCTTTCAGGTCGTATATAGATAACTTACCTCTCTTCGCGCCCTCTCTATTTACCTGAGCTAGTAGTATCACTGGAAGGTTAAGCTCCATAGCCATCTGCTTTATGCTATGACTGACCTCTGCTATCCCGTCGTGCTTCTGCATCTTGCCGTCCCAAGGTATCAACTGCAAGTAGTCTATGACTATCATAGATATTCCGTGCTTCCTCTTCAGGTTCCTGCACTTGGCTCTAAGGTCGTTCATGTTCCTAATATGATTGTAGATATATATAGGCGACTTCTTGATCTTCTCAGTAGCCTCTACGATGGGCTTAAAAGCCTCTACCTTGTCGGTGCTATTGTTTGCCTCTTCGATGTTACAGCATGATGATATCTGCACCATACGTTTAAACACTTGCTCTGGAGGCATCTCTAGAGAAAACAACGCTACACCTTTATTGTCACGAATAGCTAGTCGCAATGCTATATTCAAAGCAAGCTGAGATTTACCGCAGGATGTTGGAGCAGAGATAACAAACACTTCACCCTTTCCAATACCACCTTCTGGGAGCTTTGCATCAAGAGACTTTATACCAGTAGGAATCCGCACTGGGGCGTATGTCCCGTCTTGCATTGATTGGATTTGGCTAATGAACTCTGACCCGACATTGCCCAAGGACACATCATCATCTTGGAACCCGTCGATCTTAGCCACCTCTGACTCAACATACGCTTTAGCTTCATCAGCATCAGCACCTGCGTCTATCTTTTCTATTGCTAAACGTGAACTACGCACAATTTTCCTGGCGTTACTACGCTCTCTGACGATTTTAGCGGCAGCCTTAGATTGCATGGTGCTCTCACACAAACTAGATATAGCAAAAATAGCAGGCATACCTCCGACCTCATCTATAAGATCCTTCTTACGAAGCATTTCATACAAGCTGATATCATTTACATCCTCACCCTTGTTGTGAAGCTCTTTTATGCTAGTAAAAAATATCTTGTTCGATCGGTCGTAAAAATCATTATCGTTAACGATTTGTATTATGTTGTCATAAGCATCAACCGACTGCTCTTTGTCGGGGAATAAACAACATCCAATTAAAATTCTTTCTGCTTCAACATTAGCGTGAATTGGTTTCTTTCTTTTTGTTATTTCTTTTACCATTATTTTTTGTTTTTCTTTTGATTTGATTTTCTTTCTCTTTCTTATCTAAAATATGTTCCACGTATTTTGCGGTGTTAGCCTGAGAAATGAGATACTTATGACCGCAGTCCTGACATTGCATCCTTTGGCGAGATACGCCAGTTGCTCCGATCCTTTTGCCGTCTCTAATTACGTGGCTAGAACCACAAGAAGGACAAGTCCAACCATCATGGCCCTTAAGAACCCCAACGTGGGTCTTCATCTTTGTGTGTTTTGCTATGTATTCATAAATCTCTTGGAGTATGACTACGTCTCTCTTACAGTATCGAACCATGTGGGACATTGATTTCTCACATCCATCTAGCACTATTCTTTTCCATAGTCCAAAGCTAGTGTCAATCTTTCCGTATCCAAGCAAAAACTTTGCAATGTAATCTAAGCGATGAGAGTTAAACTCAAAATTGGCTCGTGATAACTTTAGTGTATCTACAGTGGTAACATCCTTTGGAATCCCAAGGTTGTGCCTTAAGCATCTAGCTCGAAACCACTTCATGTCAAACTTATCCCCGTTGTGGGCTACCATCTCGTCAGCATTCTGCATGACATCCATAAACTCCTTGCAGAGCTTTATGTCACATCCTTCATCCCAAGACAACGAATGGACTTTCTTTTCTTTTTCCCACTTATAGCAGATGCAAATAATAGCACGCTCCGTGATAATGTTATCATGGGACAAGTTAACTTTATAACCCGGTCTCCAAAAAAATCCGATGTTCGGACTTGTTTCTATATCCCAAAATAATCTATTCATAATAAGTTTTTGTTAAGATGCCCCTCCTGCTTTAGGGGTAAGATGAAGATTAAACCCTAATGCGATACCATGAAGGTTTAACCCTGAATCTAAAACAGGAGAGGACTTATACTCGGGGCAAATTAAAACGGTTCAGCAGTGGCAGTAATGTCAACGTTAGAGGCAGAGTCAGTGCTCGAACCCCAGCCAAATAGTTTCTTGCCGTTGCCAACATATACCTTCTTAGCACCTGACTCACGCTCTTCCTTGGATAGGTTAAGGCTTGCAGAAGCGTCGTTGTCGTAGTTGTCAGGCTCGTCGTTAATCCAGACATCTAGATCAAGATAAGTTCCTTTGGAGCCTTTGTATAGTTTGCTCTTATCGACCTTATCTAGGTTTATTTTCAATGATAGTAGTTTTGACATATTATTTGTTTTCTAGTTTTTGTTTTTGTTTGTCCTTAGCTGCTATAACTTGCGGCATAGCTGCTATTTCTTTTGGAAAAGACTTCCAAGTTTTTGCGAGATTTTCAATGGTTTTTGCATCATTGATAAGACCGACAGCTGAAACCTTTGATGCAGACCCGTGCTTGTTAGTAGCATCAGCATCCTTCTCATTGTCAATGGCAAATAAATTACCCAACGCTCGTTTAAGACTGTATGATGCTGTAGACCCAGATATTTGTGCTGAGTCCATACCCTTCTTGGATTCGCTGTGCATAGCCCAGTTCTCTGTAGCAATTTGCTGATCGGTATCGCAGTCCAATAAGATTGCAGTAGTAACATTAAACATACATTCACCACGCATTTCGATCCTGTCGGAGCAAAGTATGGAAACATTGTTTTCTTCTAATAGAGGCTTAATCGCTTCTAGTATATCTTCAGCACTACGGTAGTTGTAGTTGCCAAAGTTGTTTTTCTGACCTTTAGGGGCCTTGAGGTTACATTGTATCCTCTGTAGCTTTTTAGTAAGCTTGATTACTTCGTCACTCATTATTTTGATTATTGTATGATTGTATCAATAGTTGCCTATAATACAATTTCCTTGTTTTTTCATTCTTGCAGGCATCAAGATTCTCTTCATCAGCCCCAAGACCCTTTAACTTGTCCACTTGTTCACTAGCTGTCAAGTCTCTTCCGAATCTTTTTACTAGTTGTGTCAATCCTATAGGGTGCATAACCTTCATAGCAGGAAAGTCTAGGTAATCAGCCATAGCACGTAGCACTATAGGTAGATCTGATTTCTTCCCTCGGCACATATTAAGATAGAAATTCTCAACTTTACCCAGCAAAGAATTTCCCTCTCTGGATAGCACACCGCGAACCAAGCCAGTCTGGTGATCGTGGTCTAGACACCAATCATTGCTTTCTCTTAATAGCACCGGGCATTCTTCAGGAGTAAAGTCCTCACGAAACTGCGCTATTTGGTTATGCTTGAGATACATCATTTAAGTCTCTTTCGCATTGAGCTGACAACCCCGCACAATTCAATGTGAGCTATTTCAATAATAGCAGAAGCACACCAAAAAACAAAACCAAGCGCGGCAATTGGTATCCACAAGATTTGCATTGATGCTACAAGAAAATATAACAAACAATTATTTATTAAGTTTAGTTTTTTCATCTTCAATTTTTTTAATCAGTTTATTTAAAGTATCATTCGCATCAACTTCTCCATGCACTACACTGAGAAGCGTTCCAATATTACAAAGAAGTTCGTTCAAGCTTTTCTCGGCTATTTTAACTTCTGCTATGAGGTCGTATATATCGTCCTCGATCCATTTACGTTGTTGTTGATTCATGTTTAACCATTTCCTTCTCTTCTATAAAAAGTTTCAAGCTTTTTATTTCTTCATTTATGTTTTTTCTTTTATCAGATAACATCTCGATACGATGAGATGTGTATAGGCTTTCGTCCCGCAAAAGATCAATCCTTACTTTTGCTATTTCAATTTTATAATCTTCGTAGTTCATTCGCTATTTTTTAATATAACTTCTGCTCCAGTTTTTAACTCTATTTTAATCCGAGCTAAATCCTCTAGGTGTTTTCTCCAAGAGTCTTCATTGACTCCCCAAAAAGAGCCAGTCTTGTGCTCTCTTGCGCTTACCAATGCGAACGATACCGCCTGCATTATGTTATTTATGTCTGTGTCTTTTGTATTTATTTTCATATTAAATGTCCCATTAATAGGTTTTCTTTGAAGTAAAAATCTCGAGCAGCTTGGGCCTTAAAAATACCCCTGTCAAGCATCATCTGAGTCCATTTTTTTACAAAGACTCGCCCGGTCGCGTTGCAAATACATACTGAATATATATCTGGCTTGTAATCTAAACCGCTGCTATTCATATACATATGTGATTCAATAGCCAACTGATAACAATCTTTATCATAAAATTTGCCCGTGTCTCTGCCTGTTAAATCTCTAAATTTATAATCTAGTAAACATATTTTTCCTGCTTTTCTTGCAACCAAATCTAACCGACCTGCGATCTTCATCTTGTGACAAGAAATAAGTTCTTCCGTCGCAACTGGCTCAAAGTCATTGTCAAGAATATACTCAACAACCGGCTTAGCAAATTCATCATAAGGATCTGATTCTAAATCTTCTCCATCAAGATGAGCATTAATTAACTTCTCTACTCTGTCATGGCCCGCAGTTCCAAAGTCCGATGATGCTATTTTCTTTCCGATGGCGGGACATATTGGTTGACCCCACATGATCTGAACAATCGCCTCGTAATCTAACTCTGGATCATTTCCTTTAAGTTCTATTGCTCGTTTAACTTTCCAAATATCTATAAACGTATTTGGAATGATTCCAAGTATTGTAGTAACACTTGGATACATCCAGTTACTTTCTCTGATTTTGGTAACTGATTGAACGTCTGATAATTTAGGTTCGTCTTTGTTTGAGTAATCGTATATGTGCATTGGTATATTAGTTAGTATAGTATTAGTTAATGTAGAGTATAAGACTTTATATAATTATTATTATATATTAAATGGTATAGGTCTTCCCATTAGGGAACAAGCTTTTTGTCTGAAATACGATACCATTTAGTTCTGTCGTAGTTTTTTTTATTAAACCGCCCAGTAATTATATAACCATTTTTCTCAAGAGATCGAACCCCAAGCCAAATTTGTTTAGGTGTGAAGAAAGGGAATTGATCCGCCAAGGTATTAGCACTGCCGTAAGTCCAATGGTGTCCATCATTGTAGTTCCGCCCTGCTTTCTTGTTCTTTTCGCACCAGAATCTAATGTATTCGTATAGCACTGCTTCTTTCAGGCCACAATCTTGTGCAACCGCCTGATCGAAGTAAAACTTTTTGTTACTCATTTGTCGTGTTATGCCTGTTATCCTAAAGATGTCAACAAAATTACTCAACGAACCGCCTAAGTAAATGTATTCATTTATAAAAATGGATACATTGACAGCTCAATAAACCGCCTAAAAATTACTCAACGAACCGCCTAAAACGTGCGGGCAGCGCCTGGAATAGCAGCAAATAGCACCAGCAGCGCCAGGCGGGAAACCAGGCTGCGACTGCAAAGCCTAACTGCGGTTTTAGCATTTAGGGTTATTCCGGCAAAAAATAGCATTTCCGGAAGCGGTCAAAAAATAGGTAAAAAAAACTTCTTGCCGGTCCGTGCTATTTTGTCCAATGTCCGGACGGGCTCCGACTCACGGGACCTTTCAAAATCAAAAAATCAAATAAAATACTATGGACAAATCAATAACAGATATGGACGCGCTCGAGCTTCGGGCCTTTATGCGTTTACTAATAAGAGACGGAAAAATCAAAGGCATGAAAAGCGCCGAAACTAAGCACCTAAAAAAAGATGAGTGCCTTGAATGGATCGAAGACGCGCTAAAAGACGAACCGGCCGACAAGTCCGGCGCAACCGGCGCGGCCCCTTCTTATGATATGGACGAAATTAAAAAAGAGATTGCCGGCGCAATTGAAAAAGTTTCGCGGCGTGTAAATGATGTCGAAACAATCATTCGGGACGCAATGGCCAACCCGAAGGTTTCAAAGCGCTTGAAAACCATTGCCGGCGCTTCGTCCGGAAACCCTATCGTTTCCGAATGCGTGAAATATTACAAAGCTGGAGAGGAGAACGAAACAAAACTTATGTTACTATCTCCGCCGTCTTTTGGCAAATCTCACGCGGTCCGCGAGTTGGCGGCCGAATACGACCTATTCTTAGAACACAACTGTTCAAAATCAATAGACGAGCTCGACTCTTTAATAGGCGGCGCAACACCGGACAACGACAAAGGCGGTTTCTTAAATGTGGACGGCCTATTGACGCAAGCGGTCCGCGCGGCCGGAAAGGAAAAGTCGGTTCTGCTATTCTTTGATGAGTGCTTGAGATGGCGAGAAGATACTCAGGCCTTTCTACTAACCTTCTTGACCGGCATTAAAAAAGACGGCGCTTTGCACTACAAGCTAACGACCAAGAAAAGCGTTGGCGGCGTGCTCGAAACAATCACTTGCAAGGCAAAGCATTTGCACATTATTTGCGGCGCTAATTTGACGGCCGAAGCACCGGTTCCGGCTTTCTGGTCAAGGTTCCGGAAACATAGAATAGAATTCACGGAGACAATGGCAAAAAATATTTGCCGAATGATTCTGCTTTCTTACGGCGCGAGCGATTCGGCCGGCCTAGAAACTTTCTGCGGCGCTTTCTCTCGTGCTATGTCGGAAAGTCGGGACCTAGTCAAAAAAGGTTCCTTGTTCGGAAGTTGGGATTTTCGGTGCTTGGAACAGGCAATCATTTGCGGCGGCGTAGATCTTGAGTCAATAACTCGCGAGTTGACCGCAATTACTCCGGACCATTGCGCGGCGTGGGATATGGATACCGGCGATACTACGACGGACTCGAAAGCGTCAAGTTTCGTAGTGCTGGATAAATTCATCAAAACAGTGAAAGGAGACTTTGCAGTATGAAAACGAAATCTTACATCTTATTGAATGCGGCCGTCCGGTCCGCGCATAGGTCGGTCAACGGTCGGACTACAAAGACGCGCAAAGGCGGGATTTTATATCGTGCTAGAATGCGGCTTCGCGAACCCTTTAGGGTCCAAGTCAAAGAAGGTGCCGGCACTGCGTGCTGGTCTTTTAAATGCGGCGCAAACCACATCTCGTTTTTTTCTGGAATAGAGGAAATGCTTTTTAAGGTCTGGAAAAACCCAAAGGATCTAGTGAAGGCTATAAAGCAGATTTACCGGCACGAAATTGGGCACGCCTTATATAGTCCGCGCGGCAAGAAGTTTTTTGCGGAAGTGAAAAAAGAGGGTTTGCCGTTTCGTCTTTGGAATCTGTTTGAAGATTGCCGCATAGAATTCAAACTATGGGATGACTTCAAAGACTTGGGCCTTTTCTATTGGCACAAGTATATTGAAACAGGCAAAGAAATTACTTGTCCGACCAATGCGCTTTTAGAGTTAAAGATGCGCGACTCCGGCGCTCGTGTTTCAAGGTCAAAAACTCTAAAGGTCGAGCGGTTTTTTCCGGCAAAGGATAAAATCAAATTCGACTTAAAGGGTAAAACCTATGTCTGGCATAGAAAAACGATTTGCGGCTTTTATAGTCGGGCCATTTGTCTTTTAGATTCGGACCACTCCGGCATGCTTAAGCTGTTAAACGAGTGGGTCAAAATCTACGGTGCCGAAGTGGAAGGCGGTTCCGGCTTTTCCGAAGACGCACCTTTTACCGAAGACGAAATCACCGGCGAACCTGAAGACTATGAAGACGGCGAACCGGAACCAGTTGCCGAAGATTCGGACAAGTCGGACAAGGTCGGAAGCGTCAAAAAAGAAGCGGCCGGTGGTCCGGAAGGTCTGGAGCATTTCAAAGTGTATCCGGTGGTCGACCCTACTGACAAAGCTACGACCCAAAGGCTATTCTCTCAGTTATTGCCTATCATTAAAAGAGCGCGGCTTTCACCGGACGAAATAGGACGGCGCGGCAAGCTTTACTTAAAGCGCGCAATGGTCGGACTCGCAGATTGTTTCCGGTCTTCGGTTCCTAGTGATGGCAAGCGCAAGATATATCTATTGATAGATATGTCCGGAAGTATGGGCGCAGACTATAGAAACGGCCTAGGTCAAATCGCGGCAAGTTTCGCAAAGCTTCGGGACGCGGGCCTTGTTGACCTTAAGGTCTATTTGACTAAAGGAAATCACGCCGGAAAGGTCCGACTAGCGAACCTATCAAAGGCAAAGCCGGACGCGTTCTTAATGCTACGGCCGGACGGTGGTTCGGAAATGATCAAAGACGCGTTGGACAAAACAAAACTGGATTTAATGGACGCAGACGCGTGCTTTATATTGACGGACGGTGATATCGTAGACGAAGCGGTTGAACCTAACTTTTGGCGATCGCAAGGAGTGGACCTAGTCGGCGTTTGCGTTGGTTCAAACGAACCGGACATTCGGGCCAAGCGCTATCATATGGACCGGCACTTCTCGCGGTCCTTTATATCGGAAGCACCTTCGCAACTAGCGCGGCGCATGCTCGACTATACTATGAAAAAGGCGGCAAGGTAAACCGGTAGACAATACCATACGAAGGGCCCTTAGATGCGATTCTAGGGGCTCTTTTTGTTTACATAGGCAAACACCTTCGGGCCAATTTCAAAGGCCTACAAAGGCCGTTTAAATCAATATTCTTGTGCATTGACCGGGTATGTATCCGGACAAGGGATCGTAAGCGTCCATAGATGCGATTCTAGGGCCTTAACTGGTCCGGTTGGACAAGGTGCCGCAAGTAGATGCAAGTAGACGCAAGTAGACGCAAGTAGACGCAAGGTGCCGCAAGTGGTCCTCAATCCTTGCCCTTAAGATTCGGCAAGGCCGGTCCAATATGTTAAACCCGCCAAGGAAAAACTAAGCGCCGATAAAAGGCCGAACGCCGGACAGAATAGCACGGTGCTATTTACCGGAAGCGCAGCCGAAAGTTTGACGGATTAAATTATTGACTTTGACCTATCAAAGAGGCCGGGGGAGGGGATCATTATTTTTTTTTATGTTACTTGTATTAATATATTACGTCATCTCAGAAAAAATTGCCCCTTGATAGCGTGTCTAGCCCCATTTTCCCAAATGGGAACATACCAGAGTTTAATTTAGTTTATAACTTGACTTATATATTAAATGGTATAGGTGTTCCCTTAGTGGAAAATAGAGAAAACATTACCCCAGAGAAGAAGGCCCTGGTGTCCGAGATCAAGTCAGCTATACAAGATGTTGCCTATCATAAGGAAGCGCAACAAATTAAGAGTTTGAGCAGGTATGACCCCGAAAAAGTGGCTAATATCCTCTATCTGTATGGCACTGGCGTATCTCAGACAGCTATGGTTAAGAAGCATGGCTTTGATCGGGAGACAGTTATCAACACTTTGGTCGATT
>Ga0307488_10000398_pt1 | contig 35423 bp, 62 predicted proteins | sample SB02metaG_FD_202248 | JGI IMG/M metagenome (GOLD analysis project Ga0307488, IMG submission 202248) | Sea-ice brine microbial communities from Beaufort Sea near Barrow, Alaska, United States - SB 0.2 | ecosystem: Environmental > Aquatic > Marine > Coastal | place: USA: Alaska | collected...
CAAAGTCAATAGTAATAAACTCTAATGAATCCATATTCTTCATACCTAATCCAGGTTGCTGTACAGGTTTAGTATAACGTCTATGTCCATCAAAAGATCTAAACTCTCTTGAAGTAACTCTATACCATTTACCTTTTATTTGAACTTCCAATACTGCTTCAGTAGGAAAGTCATATCTCATCTTCTCTAAGTGACCTTTCTTCTCTGACATAGCTTACATGTTATCTCTTACTGAGTTACCTAAAATCATTTGACTAGTTTGAGCAATACCAAAACTAACATTACCAAAATGAGCTCTACAAGTATCCATTACCTCTTTACTTCCATTAAGACCCCACTCTAATTGATTGCCTAAAGCATCTGTTACCGGATGCCATTTTGTTTCCCATCCATCGTGGAGGAAAGTAACCCAAGCCATTTCTTTGTTTAAATCTATCATAACCTTTATCTTTTAATTATACCATAATATACGAAATATCTAGGGAAGTACCAACTGATACCCAGAAAACTTTGTCATGTAACTAGTTATTTTTACTCCGTTTCCATCTCTCCTAACCTTACCCGTCCTGAACCATTTCTTTACACTTCCGGCACCTCCTAAATGGGCTGCTGCTAGTAATCCTGATTCAGTAACCATCACTCCGTGAACTATCTTTCCATCATACTTCTCTATATACTTGCGAAGCGATCTTTTATTCTGTTTTAACAGAGCAGTCATAGCTTTTTCTTGAATGAGTGGTGAGTTTAAAAACTCTTGTTTAGATTGCTTAAAACCTAAGCCTCTTAAAGTTTTCTTACCAAATTGATATCTGCCCATATATCCGTAACGGTTTACTATGTGATATCTATTTCCTGATTCTTTAAACCCTATAGCATCTAAAAAGTCTTTGTGCCTGTTGATAGGTATAATAATCTTTGCTGTAGTAAGTAATGGAGTATCAACTGTAAATTCAATAGGTTTTGATTCTAATTTAACTATTGGCTCTAATTTTATAAGCTTTCTAGTTACTGAAGTGAATGCCATAAGAAGACAACAACCTACTATAATAACCAATGTATTATTTAAACGTTTCATAACCTTTTTTTTAAATTAAAATAAATCTAAGAATGATGTATTAATATTTTTATCTCGTAACTTTTCGTTCCGTTCGTGAGTTTTAACTAAAGCATCTGCTACTCTTCTTTCGAGTGGTTTTTGTTTTTTAAAAGTAGAAAGTTTCTTTTTATGTTTCTTTTCCATACTAATAAATATATTTACTTTCTAGATATAAACTCATCGCCAGGATTCTCTTGATCGTATAAGCCCAGTTCTTTTAAATGCTCTATATGATGCTCATCAAGTTCCCAATCAGGTTCATCTTGACGTCTTTTCACATAGCTTTCCATTGCCTCTGCCTCTTTCTCATCAATAGGTGAAGCTGCATAAAGGAAGGAATGATTGTAACAAAGAAACTCTAAATTATCCAAATGCCAATTCTTTTTGTTTCCGTCTTTGAAATTTAATATAACTGGTATTTTTTGATCAGTTACTCTTCTTTCTGAAAAGCCGCAAGAGGCACAAACCTCTACTAACTTACCTTCACTAAGTAACCTGTTTTTAATCTTTCTAGGATCAAAATGCTCTATTGGGACTCTTCCTTCTAAAACATCCATTAAGGGTATATTATCTATACCGGCAATAGCAAACTTTGGAATTCCTTCTCCTGATTGATTCATATGCACTTCAAGTAAAGTAACACCGTCATCGTTTTTATACATCTTCGCATACTTCTTATAGTGATTATAAGATACGTGAAGGTATCTGGCTGCTGCCATATTAGAACGTGTTACTTTCTGTGCACGGATAATATCTTCCTTAGTAATTATTTTAGAAGGTCTAGCCATTAATAGTCAATTCCTTTTATCAGTCCTTGAGCATCATCATCATTAGGATCGGCATCGTTAATTGTAGTAATACCGACTGGTATATCTTCATCTAAGATCTTAACTACTTTTTCTTTTATAGACTGAGATGCTTCATTTTCATCTCTATCCATATCTAAAAGTTCTATAGGGTCAGGAGCTTTTCTTCCCATTAGGTTAGCTTCTTGTTTAGCTAATTCCATAAATTGAGATTTCTCCATTATGATTAGCCCATTGTAGGTATGGTCACCAGTTCCTTCTACGGTTGTTACTCCTACTACTCCTTCGACATCAGAACAGTTTACACAGAAATTATATCCGTATGTAGTTTTTCTAAGTTCAGGGAAATCATCGCCACATCTAGGGCAAACAATCATTTTTAAGTTTTGCATATATTATAACCTTTTTAATTATACCTTAAGATACGAACAATAAGTAGGTTAAGCAACTAATCTTTAAAAAGATTTATAACATTCCATACTTCTGTTGCTTTTTTAAAGGGGACAACCTTTGGTTCTTCATCTTCTTTGATGTCTAACTCTATTGTTCCGTCCCATTCTTTATCAATAATGAGTTCATACAAGTACATTTGAATTAAAGATAGCTGTTGTTGATTAAAATTAATCTTAAATAGATTCTCAATAACTCTATAGTATTTGTCTTCGTATGAGATTGTATCGATGCCAAGTTCTGATATCATAAACTCTGTACGGTCTTGAATCTCTACCATAGTTTCGAGTGCCTCAACAAATAAGCTTTTTTCTATTTGCTCAGGTGTAGGGCTTAGCGCTCTAATACTAAAGGTAAGGTTAAGTGAATTTTTAAGTACTTTGTGTATCTCCTTTTTATTCTTCATCTTTATTTCCTATGTCAGCATTCTGACCGGAAAGTGCTTTACGAACAATCTTGTCAAAATATTCGATGTATACAAAAAAACCAATAATAGTTTTATCTTTAAGATTTCTGTCTCTTTCTACTCTAAGCTCATAAGCTGCTAAACCTTTCTCTAGTCTAGATTCTAATTCGATAGCTATATCGTTTTGCTCTGTAGATGTTATTCCACCAAATTGTGTAGGTAGAAATTGAATCTTAAGACCTTTCTTTTGTGGGTCTTCGTTTACATCGATCTTCAATAGGAATTTATGGCCTGCAAAATTAATCTTTGCTGCTTCGGATAATACCTCTTTAATAAGGTTTTCTATTTTACTCATGTGAAGTTCTTTTTACTATAATAAATAGTTAGTTTTAATTAAAAGTTTTCAAAATCTATTGTTGTTTCTGATAAGCCCCATGACTCATCGTTTCTTGTTGATGAAAAGATCTCAACCCATTCATAAACATTATTGTATGCTTTTGCATCTCCTGTATGTGCTCCTTTGTTTTCTTCGTCCTGTACTCTACTCCCGTCTGCTTTAGTGTAATAAGCTCCGTGCTCCATATGAAATAAAGGTGGATCATATAAATCCACTAACTTAAATCCATTCATTACTGCTTTCTTTTGTACGTTAGTATCTACAAAACATGCATAATACATTTTTTCTTCAAATCCTTTAATTTTATTCCAGACATCTTTATGGGCTATTTGGAAATCACCACAGCAATTAATTAAACTAAACTCATCGTTGTTGGTAACCTTAGCTGGAAATCGTCTTTCAGGTATGGTTTCATAGAGTTCATCTCTTAATTCTTCAAACTTCTCATGTCCATATTTGTAGACAACATCTTTAGGTGCTTCTCTTCTTGATATAGTATAGAAAGTATCTTTATCTAGTCCTGCAATTAACTTAAGAAGGTCCTCTCTCTTAGGAGGAATTATATCTATGTTGGTAGAAACTATCCAATCACACTCAGATCTCCTTATACCTATATTTCTACTAAGGGATTCATTACATTTTTGTGCATCTTCTACAGGAACTATATACTCTACTACATGAGGAGGTATAACAAAATGTTTAAGTTTGCCGGTCTCTGGTAGTTTGTCTTGTACTTCCCATAGGAAAGAACCTGTTGGGGAGTTCCAATCAATGTATGTTACTTCATCAAAAGAACTTAAAGCTGATTTAAAATGTATTAATCCTCTTTCGTAGTCTTTATACCCATCGTTTCTATTTACTACTACTGATCCTATTTTCATAATATGTTATTGTTTGTTTTAATCCTTCTTCTAAAGAAGTAAACTCGAAGTCTGTTAAATGTGTATTAATTAAATTCTTACTCTTAGATCCTACAAACTTAGTTATATCGTAATTTATATTACTACTGTCATAACCAATGATGTTACATATAGCTTTAGCATATTCATGTATTGGATGTTCCTTACCGCTAGAAAGATTTACTATATCTAGATCCCATTCCATTGCTTTTATGATTATATCAACTGCGTCATCTATAAATATTAATTCTCTGGTTTGTGTTCCGTCTCCCCATAGCACTACTTCATCGCCTCCATTTTTAGCATTAACTATTTTTCTTATTAAATCAAATATAAAATGTTTATCATCTAGTTCGTAGTTAGGACCGTAAAAGACTGATGGGATTAGAAATGAATAATTCATACCGAACTGTTGTTTCATAGCTTTTAATCCTATAAGTAAGTTTCTCTTTACATTACCGTATACTTCATAGCCAGTCTCTACTTCACCTTTAAGGTAATTGTCTTCGGTCTTAACTATATTTTTATCATATGAGCATGAAGAACCAAACGTTATCATCTTTGCTTTTGGAAAGTCCTTTTTCCAAGTATTCATAACTAATGAGTTAATCTCACTATTAATTAGGTACTGGTCTCCGGAATGAGTTTGACAATATCCTCCTGCTTCTGTTTTAACAGCTAGGTGAATTATATAATCTACAGGCTGGAGACCTTCAACAATTCTTAATCTGTTTAGGGTCTTAGAATTATACTCCATTACGGAATGACCTAGTGTTCTTAACTTAGGGACTAAATGTCTTCCTACAAAACCTGTTGCACCTGTGACTATAATATTCATTAGACAGTATGTGTACCGATTCCTAAATCAGAATCACATTTAACATCACATAGATCTTTCTTTAATCTATAAAGAACTGCCATTCCATTATTACCGGTCTGTACCTTTACCTTATACTTCTTATTATTAGCTAAGAATTCATCTACTGCTCTTGTTTGTTCTGGGTATTGATCCCATGGATCCATATCATGGATCATAATAATACCGTTAGGGCTTAAGAGCTTAGAGTACTCATTTAATTCGAATATAGTATCCTTATAGTTGTGAGACGTATCCGTAAAGAAGATATCAACTTTACCTTTGTACTGCTGTACTTCTTCTACAATTTCTGGACTGTCTGTTCTGCCTTTGAGAAATGTCCAATTATCTTCTAAGTCTCTTACATCAGTTAGTACTCCATTTCCTACATCATTAATATCAATATCTACTAATGTTGCTCCATCCTCTATTGCTGCTAAAGCAAATGCACAATCAGAATTTCCATCTCTAATTCCTGCTTGAATTATTACTCTAGGTTTAATTGCCTTTGTAAGTTTATAGATCAAAGGTAAGTGTCCTCCTATATCTGATCCTGATCTAGTAGAATTGAGGTCGTAGACTGCTTTTAGTTTTTCTAAGTTCATAATTAAAGGTTTGTATATTTTTTATTATTATCATTTATAACCATTTTATAAGCTTGTGTAAGTTCTGTGATGCCGTCACTTATGCTAAATTTAGGACTCCACCCAGTTGATTCTAATTTATCGTTTGATACGATATAGTTTCTATTATCAAAATCTGTAGAGAATTCATTTTCTATTATAACTAAACTGTTAAATTGTTTTTTAATTTCAGTAGCTAACTCTAACTTATTAAGATTAGCTGTTGATAAGCCTACATTAAATACTTCGCCTTTTATATGTTCATAGTTTTCTATGCAGTAAAGGAATGTCTGAGCTATATCTCTTACGTGTATATAATTTCTTTTAAATTTAGATTGAAATAATACTAATACTCCATCTGTCATTGCCTTATAAACAAAATCATTTACTAATAAATCTGTTCTCATTCTAGGAGATGCTCCGAATACAGTTGCTAATCGTAAACATATACCATGAGTATTTTTCATTATGTAATCCTCTGCATTACACTTAGTTACTGCGTAATGAGATAATGGATTAAATGGACTATCTTCTGTAATTACTTCTGAAGAGCTTCCGTACTGGCTATTAGTATTAGGCATTAGTATTTTTTGATCATCTGTTAAGATGTCTACTATGTTTTTAATTTGAGTAAAATTAATAGCGGTAGCTAATTCTTTATTAGCATCACAAGCTGGTGCTCCTACAATAGCTGCTAAGGGAATTATAATATCTGCTTTATAAACTAAAGATTGAAGTAAAGCTTTATCAGTAACGTCTCCTTTAATGAAATTAAAGTTCCTATCATTACATACGTGTAACAATGATGTTTGTTTATAGGACAGATTATCTAATACTGTTACGTTATAATCATGGTTCAGTAACTCCTGAGTTAATACCGAACCTAAGTAACCTGCTCCTCCTGTGATTAGTACTTTATTTTTCATATCGCTTTTGCATTTTTATCTCTCGATGAGAGAATTGGATTATTAATAGGCCACTCTATTCCTACTTTAGGATCGTCCCACCTTACAGTAAACTGTTTAGAAGCTCCTCCATATAGAGTTGATTGCTTATAAGAAAATATACCAAAGTCACTCATTACTAAATGTCCATTAGCAAAGCCTGGTGGTATTAGTATTTGGTTTCTATTCTTATCATTGATACTAAATAACTCATGCTTTAAGTAGGTTTTACTTTCAGGTCTCATATCTACTACTACTTGTAATAACGAGCCATATAAGCAAGAAACTAATTTCCAGGTAGTAAAATCTCCATGAAGCCCTCTTAGGGTATGTTTAACCGATGTGCTTATATCATCCTGTTTAAATTCTACATCATAAAATACTTTATATGTTTCACTATTCCAAGTTTCAACATACTCTCCTCTAAAGTCATGAAATACATCTGGTGTAATAACAGCTATACCTAAAGTGTCTGTGTATTTAAATTTCATCTAAGTTTATTTTAGCGGTTCCTTTTTTCTGTACAACCTGAGTTGCGCATTCGTTTGCAATTCCTATTGCATATTTTACATTAGCGTTATGTAAGTAACTGTATACAAAACCTGCTACAAAAGAATCTCCTGCTCCACTTGTATCTCTCACGTCTACTTCTTCTACTGGGAAGTGTTCTTCTTTATAGTTTGCTCCGTTACTTCCTAGGGTCGTAATTATATTAGTAGCAGTTAAACTTTTATTTTCAATTTTTTCTGATTCATTTAACTTAACAAAAGTAAAAGAATTTGCTATTTCATCTGTAAGCATCCGTTTACTGTCTAAGATAGATAGGGTACTCTTACTCCCAATGTACCTTAATTGATCATTACTAATGAACCCTTTGTTGTAATCACTAACTACAACTCCATCATAGTCTTTAAAGGGTATATTCTCTAAAGTATTCCATGATAAAGGTACTATTTCTTCTGCTTCTTGATCTACTCTGATAAACATATGGTTTGTTCTATCGTCAACATATCTTATTTTTTTGATCCTCTCTGCATTAGAAATAGTTTCTGTTTCAATTCCTAGCCCTTTTAAGTTGTCGCTAACATTACCTGCCATTCCAAGTGACTTAACTTTATAAAGAGGCTTAAGTACAGGAACAGGTGCGTCAGGGCAGAATCTTTTAGTGGAGCAATAGACGTACTCATCTATACATGTATCTCCTATAACTAGTACCTTCATAGTATATTTATTTTACCTCTTAGTATATCCCAAAACATCATCCAGTCAGCTATTTTTGCTTTAACAGGATCTCTAAATGCTGCAGGTTCATTTTTCTCATATAGGTAGTGACCTGTCCAAGCAAATGGGTATATGATGAACGGGACTATTGGAATGAAATACCATAGCCAATAATAAAGGATTAAAAAGACACTAACTAATGTTATACATTGTCCTATAAAATGTAATCTTATACATTTTTTATTCTTATGTAACGTTAAATATAATCTATAGTAATCTTTCATAATACTTATTTTTTAGTCCAACTAATTTCCCAATCTTTAAAGTCTGCTGCTAGACAATCTACCTTATAGTCTTTCCTTCCACCTACTTTTTCTTGTATCATATTCTTAGCTGTATTTCTTATACCGTTTAGTCCATGAGTTAATTCTAGATTATTACCGTCTTTAATACCTTTCCTATAGTTAGATTCATTATGCCAGATATGTAAGTTCATCTGAGATAAAACTATTACTGATCTGATTAACTCAGCATCAAAGTTTAGTAGGTCTATATCGTGCATTATATCTTTAATCTCAGCAGCGTACTCTTCCTTATGTTCCGGAATGAATACTTCTTTTAACTGTGCTATTGATAACCTATCTACTAATTCACTTAAGGTTGGTAAATATTTTCTTTCACTCATAATGTATCTCCTTTTCTAATTCTATAACTATCTTCGTCAAAATGTTGTGTTGATACTTCGAAGATTTCTGACATATCTTCTAAAGCTATTAACTGATGAGGTTCTTGTCTGTCTATTGTTAAACAAGTTCCTACTTTTATAATCTTTTCAACCTCTATACCTCTTTCAAGGTCTAAGTAAATGTACGTAAACGATCCTTTACCTACATACCAGCTCTCTTTCTTTTTAATGTGGTAGTGGAGTGAAAACTTATTACCAGCTTTAAAAAACCTAAGAAGTTTTCCGCAGTACTCTTCATCGTTATGAATCCATACTTCTTCTCCCCATCCTTTTTGAACAATCTTTGGTTGCACTATCATAGTTCTTCTATACGTTTAGCTTTATCATCTATTATTAAATCATAAGAAGGTTTAGTCGGTAGCTTTGGATTATCTCTATGTCCTACAATCAAGTCATCAAATATACATCCCCATTCGTTTAATTGCTTAGACGTAAGCTCTGTATAGTCTATACTACTTGCTCCGCCTCTAGCTGTATAGTACGTAATATGCCAACCCTCTTTACTTAATTTATTTATCTTAGAGATATTTTCTGCATTAGGAATAGCTAATTCATATATTCTCTTATCTTTATAAAAGCAGATTGTCTCATCTATATCTACAAAGGCTTTTTGTTTTCCTTCTGAGTATAGTTTACTTTCTCTCATTGTTAAGTATATTAGTTGTTGAATGTTCTCCTATCCTATCGAAATAAATTACCTCTTTTGCGTACTGACTACCTACAATTCTTTTACCTTTCCAATCTGCTCCTACTACTAAGATATCTGGCTGGATTTCTTTTACTAATTCCACTAGCCCATCCCTGTCTGTAAATTCTCTTACCTCATCTATTGCTTCTAAGCTCATTAGAGCATAAACTCTATCACTCATTTTATTATAAGGTCTACCTACTCCTTTGTCTTTCTCTATTTTCTTATCAGAATCTATACCAACTATTAGTTTTTCTCCTAATGACTTAGCGTAGTTAAAGAGTTCGAAATGACCTCTATGTAGTACATCAAAGCACCCATTTACCCAGATTGTTTTCATAACGTGTTGTAATAATCATTTTGTTTAACTTGCTTCTCTATACTCTTTGAATGTTCTAAACTATATAGATGAGATTTTGGCAACTGACTAAAGTTTGCTACTCCTTCTATTACTTCATGAACTTTATTAATCCAGTGGATACTTTCCTTATTCTTATAGATTCTCATTTGATAATCTGGCCAGTTTACCCATCCTTTATCGTTAACGTCCCATTTCCATTGTTGAATATGTTTATCAGTTAAACCTTCTACTGTATTAATTCTAGGAACTAAGTATAATTCTATTTCAGGATTTAGTTCTAAAAGTTCAGGAAGTATATTCAGTAGAGAAACTTTTGGTATTTCATCTGCATCTATTTGAAATATATAATCTCCAGTGCAATGCTTATTTAATAAGTTCTTCCAGTCAGCAAAATGATTTTTAAATCTATCTTCAATCAATACTATATGATCTTCAGAGCTTAATTCATGAAGGTAGTTAAGAGTATCTGATGTAGGAGTATTTTTAGACAGGTCTACTAGGACAACTACCTCGTCCCTTTGTCTTTTATTGACTAGTAATACAGAAAGTACTCTCTGAACCTCTATAAACTCATCACAAACCGTAATTGCATAACTTATTTTCATATGTAACTTTTTAATCTATTGCGTAAAACCCTATGTACTCTAATGCATCCATAAAATCATTTCTTTTAAAGCTCTTTGCATTTGGCATATCCATTTTATGTGTCTGACCTTCTGGATATTTACCTAGATCTGCATCTGGTATCTTAGTAGCTTTGGCAGCAGACCAGTTCCAGTCTTCTTTACTTTTACCGTCGACAAATACCATTCCTTTTTCAGGTAAACTAATTGTTGCTGGTGCCCAAACATATTTATTTTTATCAGTAAAGAATAAATCTTTATACAGTTCAGGTGATGTTTCAATTAAGTTCAATAAGGTTTTTGAACCTTCTTTCATTAACGTAGAAGAACTATATCCGCTTCCGAAGCATAGCCATGTTTTTATTTCCTCTCCTTCATTAGTAAATGTTTGTTCATAACAAGCATTTCCTCCAAAGGGACCTTCTATTAGTTGATCTTTATCTATTTTCATTATCCTAGTTTTATTTTATTAGTTAATCCTATACTCTTAGGCTGTGGTAGTTTTAAGTCTACTTGCTTAACAAATTTAGGAGTGTACTTAGTTAGTATACTTCCTAATTCTGCTTGCATTGCATCAAACGAAAAGTATTTCTTTGTTACTGCTGCTTGTTTTTTACCATTAAGAACAGCTTTTTTATAATGTTTATACACTTCTCTATAAGCTGTAACAGATTGATTTTCGTCAGGAGTAAACCATTTACTACTATCTAATATCATATTCTTAATAATAGCTGATGAGTGAACATCTTCTAATTTACCTCCAACTAAGAGGTTTAAATCCTGTCTTAAGAAATCAGTATGACCTGACCAGGCTGAAGCTATAATTGGTTTTCCTGTAGTAGTAAATTCTAATAGAGGACGTCCAAATCCTTCTCCTTTGGTTAAACTAACCATTGCTTTAACTTTACTATGGTTGTAAAGCATATTAACTTCTTCATCAGACAACTCGCCATGTAGTAAGTAAATGTTAGGTAGGTTTTCTTTACCTACTGCTTTTCGAATATCATCTATCTTTTTAAGTATAGTTGATTTATCCATTATGCTACTATTCGCTGCTTGAGTTTTAAGTATTAACGCAGGCTTTACATGTTTATTCTTAAACGCCACTAAGAATCTTTCTATAGTTCCACCTATATTCTTTCTATCTTGTTTAAAATCTCCCTGTAGCCAATGGCCAACTGCTAAGAAGCAGAAGCTTTCTTTAATACTATCCAAAGAACTAACTAGTTCAGATGTACTACTTAGTGCTACCCTTTTATACTTATCTAACTTAACTCCTTCAAATAGAACTTCAATTGGCTTTTCTAATTTTACCTCTCCTACTTTTTGCTTCTGATCATTCATCTTATCAAAAGTATTAGCTGAAAAGACTGTCTTACCGTGGTTAGCTGATGTTAGAGTTAAGTCCATTCTATTGACTCCTTCTAACCATGAAGGATCACACACGGTAGTTTCTATACCTGCTGTTACTCCAATGTTAAAACTACCTATCCTTTGGAATTCATTAGGTACCGTAATCTGAATCCATACATCAGGTTTTTGCTTTACTCCTTGAATTATTAACTTACCAAGTTCAGTGTCGTTATGATCTTTTAAGTAATTAAATCTAGTATTACCCCATCTTTGTGACAGCAAACGTACATCCCATTCTGGTCTTTCTTTTATTAACGCACTAATGAAATCTCTTGATCTTGCTCCATAACCTGAATAGGTATCGACAGGAGAAGAAATAATAACTGTGGTTTTATTCATTATAACTTATTTTATTTAATGTAATATAGTAAAAATTTTTCTAATAAACTAATTTATGCTTAACATATTTCGGTTTAAGGTCTTCTATTTTTGTAAGATCAAACCTTGATCTAGGAGTAAATGTATCAAATGTTTCATCTATACTGTCGATAATATTTTTACACATATTCTTTCCTGACATCATAGCTTCATCTGAGGTTGCAAAAGCTCTTCCTGATGCTCCTTTCGCTGCTCTTTCTTCAGGTGTGAGCTTATAAGATTCTTCTATAGTTGCTGCTATGTCGTCAAAACTACACCTATCATCAAAAATATAAGGAGTTGGTATAGATCCTACTACAGATATATTAGAAGGAAAGATAGGTAGCGCCCATTCTCCATGATTCTTATATGTTCCTCTATGATTAGATGGAAAATCTTTATCGAATTCAATCCACTTACCTTCGTTATCTGTGAATCTCATTTGATCTTGCATTCCTCCTGTTACGTTAGCTGCTATCATAGTCTCTGCCATCATAGATTCAGTTAAAGATAACCCCCATCCTTCATTAGAAGACGGTAATACCGTTAAATCAGCTAAGTTATACATCCAGTTCATTTGCTCTGTTGATAATTTCTGTGCAGAAAAATATACATTAACATATTCCGGATCACATAAAGCTTCTTTTACTGCCATAAGATCTGTACCGTTTTGATCTTTAGGTTGTGTATGAAGTACTAAAGCACATTTTTTAGCTTTTTCTTTTCCTATTGAATCACAGAACACTCTGTACCCGGCGATTAAATCACTAACAGATTTCCTTCTAATGTTCCTAGAGTTAAAGAATACTGTATATTCTATATCTTTATCTGATTGCTTAAAGACATTTTTCTTAAATGCTGTAAACTTGTCGTAAAACTCGTAGTCCTTATTAATCTTAAAGAAACTTTCTTTATTGATTCCATGTGGAACATATTTAATTACTTTATCCTCTGCAGCTTCTTCTAATACAAGCTTGTTTATGTTAACAGTTTGTTTAGATATACCCATTAATAAGTCACATGAATTATAGTAGTCCTTATTATAAAGAGGTGCAGGGTAATCATCCCAAATGTTTAGGTATAATATAGGAGTAGTTTTCCTAATCTCTCTTTCAATATCAAACAACCAACTCCAGTATCTAGGATCTGTAAAGATCATTATGCCATCAGGCTTATGAAATTTAATCAGGTTCCTTAGTGTAGCAGCATCTCCGTAACCATTAAATGGCATTACCTTTACATCAGCATCTTCTACTCCAGTCCTCTTAGCCATGTCAGCTGAAAGGTCTAGGACTTTACCATGGTCTGGATGTTTGATAGCTGCTCCTAATTGAAACCAGTTGTAGTGTTGCACTGTCCCCATTACTATCTCTCTAGCCATCGTAGCTATCCCTGAATGCATTCTTATGTCATCGCAGAGGAGTAGTATGTTTTTTCTATTCTCTTTTTTTAAATAACCGTATTTACTCTCCATCAATTTTCTCTAAGTTAATATTATTTAATTTGTGTATTTCTTTTCTAAAGTCCTCTTTCGTAAGATAGAGAAAAATTGCACGGGAGGCAAGCTTTTGAAAGGAAAATTTGTTCTTAATACATTGGTATTTGAACTCTTGGAATAAGTTAATATTGATCTTAACTGTAGTTAATTTCTGTTCTTCAGTGTTTTTCATAACATATATAATTATATATTTATATATAAATAGGCTGTTATCCTAAAACTGCATCAGGACATATTCTCATTTCCTTAAAAGCACAAAAATTACATCCCCATTTTGAAGGGTTAGTAGGGTACTCTTTGTCTATATACTGTCCATCTTTATCTACTGCTGTACTTACAAACGTATTCATCAACGATAAAGCTTGACCAACTTTAATTTTACCTGCGGTAGGTCTAAATTCCTGCACTCTTCTTTGCATTGAAGCAAACTCTGCCTCTACAGGTACTTTTCTTTTAACAATGAAATACTCTACATCAATTTTATCAATAGGAATATCGAATTGTTCAGAGAAGAATTGTTTATATAGAAGTAATTGCGCTGTTTTCTTATCATCTTTTTTAGCATAATCATTCCATCCTGATGTAGATGTTTTAATATCGACAAGTTTCCATCTATCTACTCTTGCGTCATAGAATACTAAATCAATAAACCCTTTAAACTTAACTCCAGGGCGTAACGTCTGGTATAGCAACGTCTCTACTCCAGCTAAATAAACTCCCTTAGTACCAAAGTATGCTCTCCTTTTGCTCTTAATATACTTGAGGATATGCTTACCGTCAATCCAGAACATAGTTAGTTCTTCTGCTGTAGAATAATGCTGATGGCTGTTTTGAGCTTTACCTCCTCTATAAGCTTTCATCATATTTTCATAAAGTAAACTATCTAAATCCATTTCATTAGCAGTCTTCACTTTATCGTGATAGAGTACCTCTAACCAAGTCTGTAAAGTCTCGTGCATAGCAGTACCGAACGTAGCATGTATCGATGGTTGATAAGGAGCTAATTTCTTCAAGTACTGTAAGTACCATTGACGTTGACAAGATGAAAAAGTACTTAATTGAGAGTAAGATATATGTTTATTAGCTTTAGGAGATTGTTTGGTATAACTTTCCCATATCTTTTTAACTAACGGATCTGCTTTAAGTACTTTCCTATCCGGATAAATCTTTTTTGGAGGCATATTAATCGTTTCTCCACATACCTCTAGAAACTAATTGAGCTATAATGCCGTAATTAGTAACATCTTGAAAGGTATCGATTAAAGTTTCATTTTGAGCCTTACGCCCTGAGATGATCATATTCTTCCATCTGTTAATCTTATCTGATAGCCTATACCAAAGACCTGTCATTGCAAATTCTACTTCATCAGCTGTTTCTAAATTAGTACCTGCACTTACATTATGCATTCCGTAATCTAAATGCTTCTTAGCAAATAACTCAAACTGTTCATCCATTACTTCCTGGTACCCATTATAGATTGTAGGGTATTCATTTTTAAGGATATCTCTTGCTGAAGGAGGATTCTTAGCATCACTTATTTCTCTGCTACTCATATTTTTATTTTTAGGAAATGAAATTGTTGTATTATTAGTTTCTGACCATCTACTCATAACTACCCATTTATAGCTTTTATAGGATTATCTTCAGGGAAGTATAATGCAATAGCAGAGAGCCTATCATCGGCATCTACTAGAAGAGTTAGTGACTCTGTTGCGTCTTTTAAGTAATCATTTGCTGTATGGTCTCCTATACCTACTCCATTAGTAGTTAGAAGTTCTAAGGACATTAGTGCTTTTGCTTTATCAGCTTTTGCTTGCGCTTTTAACGCTAAAATAACTTTGAATTGTGACATATATTAAGGTTTTATATTAAGTATAATATAAGAAAAAATATACGTATAAGCAACTATTTACATATAACTTTTAGAACTTTCCGGATCTTGTGTTAAATATTTTTGTGCTAAAGCTTTAGGAACTAGTACTACCTCCCCAGTCTTTAGTTCAACTTTCCACATACTAGGACCTTTATGTCTTACTTGGTAAATATTATCTTCCAACTGGTATCCGGTCATTATAGTACGTTGGGTATTCTTCAAAAGACCTCCTTCTTTGTACTGTTCTGCGGCATTTACTAATGCTTCATTTGGAGGATCTATCTCATCGTCATCCTGTTCACCCCTTAAGTACTCTTCATAGCCAGGGTCCCATTCTTCAAACACTTCTGGATCTTTATTATCTAAGTCACTACACAAGTCTGGTTTAGGTTCGTCTTCTAATTCACCGTAAAGGTTTCTCTTATAAGCTTGATCAAATGCAAAGTTAGCTGCTACAACTAATGCAATTGCTAATGGATCGAATACGAATATAATAATTAACAGTAAAACGTTAATAATTTTATCCATAGGAGTTCCAGTAAGTCCGGAAAGATACTGTAATGGTCCTAACTCTCCTGCTACTTCGGTATTATTATCTAATTCTAATATCTGTAGCTGGAATTTCTGTAAGCTATCTGCTGCTATAATTCTTTTTTCTTGAACAGCTTTTCTATTCTCTTCTTCAACTTCAATTCGTTTAGCTGCCATCCTAAGCTCTGTAGTAGAGATGGTGGTTCTAATGCCTCCAACCAGCGATGTGTCTTTAATTTGGATTGAGGAAGATTTTGCGTTGCTGAGAGTAGATATATTGCGAGATATTCTTTCAAGTTCTGAATCATAACGTATAACGTCTTTTTCATAGAAATCTTTTTTCTGAGTTATGAATGCTGTTTGGTTTTCCTTTGTAGCTAGTTGACGATAAGTATCTTGATAAGCAGCACTTAAAAATCCGTATATACCCATACTAGTAATAAGGACTAGCACTACCGTAGCCACTGTAAGATACGTTCTAAGAGCTTTATTTAATGTGTCCCAGTACTTATAAAGTAATGATGCTATCACTAACTTAGCTACTTCTAATGATCCAGCCATTATTATAACTTCCATAGTTGCTCCTGCAAATAATTTACTAAGTCCACTTACGGAATAAAATGCTGCTGAAGCTGATACTGATAGGGCTGATAGGGCAATAATACCAGGGAATATTCCTTTAGAGAATTGTTTTATCATAGGTTTAAGTTTATAACTGATTATTATCTATTTTGCTAGAAGTATAAGAGTGACTACTGCTCCTATTCCTGAACCAACTTTATAAATAAAAGATCTTCTTTTTTCTTGTTTTAAAGCCTTCTGTAAGTCTTCACTCAATTTAACATATTGAGATTCTTGACTTTGTTTAATTGAAATAATAGATTCGTAATTAGCAATTGTTAAATTTAAAGAGGATATAATAGTATCTTGAGAAGATAATTGAATGCCTTTCTGGGCAATAACATCATTTAATGTAACTACTTCTCGTTTAGAAGCATCTCCTTTAATAAGATCTTTAATTACTTCCTTTACTATTTCCTTTGGCAATGGAATCTTTAAGGTATCTATAGCGTTCTGTGAAAAAGCTGAGTAGCTCATCATCAGAGTAACTATTAATAGTTTTAAGTTTTTCATCTGTTTCTTTTTTAATTGTCCAAATACGACCGTTGAGTTGTTTTATTTTAGCATCTGACTCTTGTAAGTTAATATTCATACTTTCAATCTTAGACGTAAGATCAGAGTTCAAATTATATGTTGAATCAACTAATTTTTCTAAGTTCAAGATTTTAGTTTCATACCCTTTCACATCTACTTCTATAGGTTCTTGACCCCATACCATCCATGCTACAAACCCTCCTAGTATCGCAAACAGTAAGTAACTCTGTAGTCCGTTTGTTTTCATAACTATAATATAAGAATAATATTTCTATTAGACAACTTTTAAACTATATCTTTACTTTCTAGTAGAGTGTACGTAAATGAGTTGCCCCATTCTTCTCTAGCAATTTGACAAATATCTAAGAATTCATGCCAATCATCATTGTCAGCTATAACTTGACAGCCTGCAGACCATTTATCTACTCTTGTAGACTTTCCTCCTGCTCTACCTGTAGCTCTATGAATGTTAATTCCAAATATACCTTCTTCTACTCTCTCTTCAAATAGATCATATTTACTATCTCTATCATTATCTCGATATACTTTAACTGGTTTCTGTTGCCCTAAAGCTAAATATTTACCAGCGTGTAATCTTAATTTATGAGAACCTCTATATTGACCTGGTTTTAGTATTGCAACTCCTTTATCATTCATTACGTTCTCTACCCAATGTGTTCCAGGGTCAGTAGTACATTTATAGCAATGAAATTGCCATTCACCTTCTATTTTATAAGATAGTGTTATACAGTCATCAAAAGCATTAGTAACTCTATTTTTTGTCTCTGAGTTTCTTACTCCAATTATATTAACATCGTAGTCTCCTCCTGTGAAGTATTTGTAGCCTTTGGCATTCATTACTTCTTCTATTTGTTCTCTTGTGTAACAGCTCATAATTAACTACATTTATTTTTTATCTGACTGTACAATTCATCTGCATAACCCGCTGGGTCTTCGATGTGTGCTTTGGTAGATTCCATTTTACCTATTAGACAATTTTTAAAATGCTTACCACTTTTACCTTTTAGTAAAGTTTCTATTGCACATGCTTTCATCCAAGTTCTTGGATCATTACCTTGAACTGAGGACTTTACGTCGTTGATTGCTAAAATACATTGTACTGCGTCTGCCATAATCTTTATTTTTTAAAATTTACTTTCGTTTAATAGTTCATCTATAACTTCTTGAATGTCTTCCCATGAATCTCTTATAGCAAAATCTAAACCTGCCTTAAAGTGCTTTTCATCATATCCATCTAAAAATATAATAACATGTGGGATTGTTCTAACTTTATGATCTTTTTTAGCTTGAGGAGCTTTAGAGATATCTACTTTATAGTATTTAACTCCTTTTAGTTTATTCCAATCGCTAAATGAATTAGCATCATTAAACGAAGCCCAGAATTCTACAACTACTATTGAAATATTATCATCTTGAAAAGCTGATCGACCATTTATTGCTGCTTCAAAATTATCATCAGTTAAGATTTGCTGGCTAAAGCTACTTACTGATAAGAGCATTAATAATGTAACTATTAAATTTTTCATATTAGTTTCTTTTTTGTAAGTCGAACAACCTTTCATCTATTTTGTTAAGTTGCTCTTTGATTTCCTCTACATCATCCTGAGTATTAATTATAGCATCTCGAATTGCTTCATCTTTCATCTGAAATTCGATCCTCTGTATTTCAGGAGCTGGAAGGTTCCTAGCTTCTTCAATATCAGCTTGTAATGCAAACCACATTCCTATCAATGATGATAGGCCTACTACCAGCAGTCCAATCGTTTTAAGGTCTAATGTAATTTTAGTCTCTTCTCCTATTTGTTTTGCCATAATTTTAGTCTAATAAATATCCGTATGGGGTATCTGTTATGTTTTGCCCTATTGGAAAGTTTTGTAACCTCATTGATAATGTCATAGTTCTTTCAATGTAGGGATTGTAAAATTCACCTTCAGCGGTTAAACAAATTAACAAAGGGTCATAAGGACCGTATGGAGTAATAATTTCTCCTACTACTACTTCGTTCCAAACTATATACTCATCGTTACCGGGTATTTCTACTCCAGCATATTTGTTATTAGGATTTTCCCAAGTGTAAGTACCTGTATCCAGCAATAAACCATTTTCAACTGCATCTGAATCTAGTAAGTACATTGCAAAATGTTGTCTATCTGCTCTCGGTTCTCCATCATCTATTTGAAGATAGAGTATAAATATCTTTCTTAGTTTACCGTCTACCCATTGTGTTCCACCGTATGAATTTACTAATGAATACCTTTCATATGGGTCAAATGAATCACCATCTAAACTTATTTCAAATACCAGTTGTCCATCATTAACTACTATTTCATCTTTAGTACAACCAAAAAAAAGAGTAAGTGCTAAAAGTAATATTAATTTTTTCATAATTATTTAAATGTATAGTTAAATCCGAATGTAGTTTGGTACAGCTTACTGTCCCACATTTTAGAATACTCTCCTTGAACGAATATTCCTAAATTTTTTCCTATTTTTGTTCCTAAACTTACTCCAGCAGAATAATCCATCCACTGCTCTAATTCAGCATCTTGTCTTAATCCTCCTTTGCCCCAATTGTTTCTATTTAAGTAAGATTCTCTTTCATCTCCTTTTACGTACTTATGGTAAGGTAAAATTACATTTCCGTAAGCATGTAGCCAGAAATCTCTTTTATAGTGGTAAAAATCAAAACCAACGATTGGAGCTACTTCTATCCATGAGTCTAATAAGTCCCAAGCTTTCCCGTTGAATTCATTCATCAACCTAGGCATTATTCTTTCTCTGAAGTCTAAGTCTGAGTAGGCTACAATATTTCCGTCTGCGTCTTTCCAAATCCAATCTTGTGTTTCTTCTCCAGTACTTATGTCTGTATAGGTAGTTAGGTTATCTGTATATCCGTTTTCATATCCTAGTTGGTACCATTGGTTAACAGGATATTCAAATTGTCCTCCGTTACCATCATCTAGCATTTCAGTTTCATTAAGCCATATCTCTATTGGATTGTACCCATATGCTCTTTCATGACCTCTTGCTATTGCTCCTGCTGATATAGAGAATTTCTTACCGATTGGTAATCTTGCTCTAAGTTCTGCAGAATTAAAGTTAAGGTTTATTTTTTCTACTGCTCTAGATTGTACTTTTAGTATGTGGTATTTTCCTGTATGCTTTAAAAAGAAGTTGTGATTTTCAAAATCCTGTCCTCTCCATCTTTCTTTCTCAAAGTGGAATAAATACTCTAACCCTGTAACTGCAGATGTTGGTGCTCCAAATACTAGTTGCTCTTCCGTACCATCATAAAAGTTCTTAGGTTTTCTTTCGTAATCAAATCTAGCTAATTTTCTAATACCAAATCCATATCGATAATCAAAAGGAAATACCTCTGTATTATTTACGACGTCTGGGATGGAGTATAAACTCCCATCAGCATTAGTTCTAAGGAAGTATGTTTGTTCTGCTGCTTCAACAGAGTTAGATACATCTCCAGCTGCATAGACTGTTCCATACTTTAAGAAGTCTTTATATATAGACTTAAAAAATTTACCTTTCTCTTTCTTTTCTACTGTCTGTCCAAATGCTGGTGCAGATAAGAGGATGAGTAGAAGAATTATTATTTTTTTCATAGTTTTATTTTTATTTTCTGTTACCGAATACTTTACCTACTTCCGCTATTCCGAAAGCACCAAGAACTATCCATACGAATGAATCGTATATAAATTCATTAATTACTAAGTCTTTGCCAATATAGCCGGTAACTAAATCAGCTACTGCAAATATTACCATTATGGCAAATGCTAAAAACCCTACTACAGATTTTTCGTTGATGTTATTGTCATCATCAAATAAGTTTTTAAACCCCATTATTTTGTCTTTAATATATTTAAACATAGTATAACATATTTGTATGTAACGATTTGATAATAAATAGTAAACGTAAACCAAAAAAGAGACCCGAAGGTCTCCTTAATAATGAAACAAAAAAAAAGGACTAATTAAAGTCCTAGTTTTTTACTCATAAATTTCTCCCTGTATTCCGGAATAGAATCTACCCAAGATCTTTGATCTCTTTAGGTAGGAACTCTCCGTTGACGTGTCCACACTTGGTGCAACTAAAGATTGGGATTGGGATATAAGAAGTTTGTCCTGTTCCTGTAAGGATTCCAGACGCTTTTCGGATGACAAGTCCTTGTTGGAAGAATGTGCTTCCACATTCGTCGCAGCTGACTCCTTGTGTTTGGTTGATATCGACATTTAATTTATCTTGCATTACTTAGAGTGGTGTAGAGAATATATCTGATTGATAAGATTAGACTTACTTAAGCCTGAATCTAGTTTTTCATTAAGGTCAACTTGTGCATGCTGTAATAATTCTTTCTTAGTCATACCTCTAAGTTTACTCTTTGTAATCTTTCCTGCTAATGCATCTGCTACATCTCTTGCTTCATCGATTACGTCGTCAAGTTCTTTCTTTGCATTCTTTGCACGTCTTTTAACTTCTTTTGCTGTCGCTTTGACATCTTCTGCAAATTCTTTGACATCTTCTACTGCATCCTCAACTGCGTCAGGAATGTAGTCTCCGTCTGAATCTGCTACTTTACCTTTTTTAATAAGGTAAACTGTAATACCCGCAATTAGTGCTGCGACTATTAAAATAACTAAAATTGTTTTCATAAACTGTTTTTAAATTGTTAAATTGTTAAATATATATCTATATATAAATAGATCAAACTTTCGGAATAGTCTTAAGTCTCCTTATTCTTTTACCGTACTTGTCTGCTACCTCATAATAGAAGTCGATAGTAGTACCAGAAGTTTCTATTGCCTCTAGGTCGTATTCATCCTTGGTTATTTTGAACTCTTTTACGAATTCATTTCTGAGGTCTAATAACTTTCTCATTTCTTCTTTCTCATGATCTTGTATTAGTCTCTTTTTTCTAGCTCTATCTATAGAACTCTCACTATGGTATTTTCCGAAGTCTACTCCATTACTGCCTGTATTAGCAGAATATTTCTCATTCATACTATGATGAGTTAATTCTACTTCCATTAAATAAGGACCTACTTCAAAGTCTCCGTTAATAATCCTATCTACAAATGGGTGTCGATTAGTAAGAGGTTTGTTCTTAGGAGTATAACTACGCCACCACATGAATCTATCATAAGGTTTTTTAAAGTAGTTAGCACTAAGCTTCTTTTCTATCCAATTCTTAGACCATTTCGGCTGATGAGGTAAGTTATATTCCATACTTAAAGATACGAAAATTAATCCAATTATCCAAACATTAACCGATTAAAAGCAAACTTAATTACCTTTTCATCATACTCAGTCAGTAAACGATAAGCTTGTTGTTTCTGTTCTTCAGTCAATTTTAATGATTTGTAGTCTATATCCTGCTTTGGCACGATTTTTCCTTCGCTCATTAACTCATTGTACTTTTTAATTGAATCACTCATAACTTTTATTTTTATGTTTATTATTTCGGTTGTACTTCTTTTTGTTCCTCTCCGGTAGAGGTACCCTCAACGCATCTTGCCATTCTTGGAAGGTTAGTATTCTCATCTTTATTTTCTTCACCGTTCCATTCATCATTAAAGTATGTAAACATATAGTATCTTTATTACATATTATAAATATAAGAAAATTATATACGTTATACAACTATTTACGTATTTATTGTAAACAATTTATGGTACGCATTTTACTTTTACTTCTATTAATTCCAACATTATCTTATTCTCAACTATTAACCGAATACGACAAACAGTACCACTTTGCAGCAGGTGCTTTTGTTTCTGCCGCTACCTACACTCTTGTTTATGCTAAAACAAAGAATAAGAAAAAAGCAGTGATATACTCCGTTGCTTCTTCTATCTTGATTGGTACATTAAAAGAAATTGCCGATAGTAGAGAGAAGGGGAATCGCTTTGATGGACGGGATTTATTAGCAACAACTTACGGAGGCATTGCAATTGGGGTAACATTCAACATATTTACAAAAAAAAAGCCCTAACCGTTTCCGGAAGGGCCTTCTAAATTCGCGCGTGGCGACTTCGTCGGAGAGAGAAACGCCCCCCTCGACCGCTATCCTTTCACAGCGTCCATATTTGCTTTTTTGTAAGGTGTAATTAATTTCTTAATCTCACCTGCTGCTTTACGAGCTCTAGCTTGAGAAGCTTTAGTAGTTTCTTCATTGTTTTCTGCTAAGATTGTAAATTGCTCTGCAATTTGCTCAAATAATTCATTTTTTTCCATAATTGTTTTTATTTAAATTTACATCATCATTGAAGGATCTATTTGGTTTTGAGGACCCTTCTCCGTTTTGTTTGATATTACTGCTTCGGTTATTAACATTGTTCCAGCGACAGAGGCAGCATTCTCTAGGGCTAGTCTGGTTACTTTCGTAGGATCTATAATTCCTGAGTTGAACATATCTACAAATTCTTCTGTTCGTGGATTATATCCTGACCAAAGGTAACCTGATTCTTTAATTTCTTGTTCAATATCTCCTATTCTTTCATTTTTATATCCTCCATTAATAAGGATCTTATAGAAAGGTCTTTCGATTGCTGAGATGACAATATCATACCCTGTTTGGTGTTCCTCAGGTACTGATTCGATTATCTCAGTCAACATTATTGATGCATTAAGTAAAGCTATCCCACCTCCAGGTAAAATTCCTTCTTCTAATGCTGCTTTTGTAGCGTGTAATGCATCATCAACTCTATCTTTCTTTTCTTTCATTTCTACCTCAGTATGACCACCTACATATACGATTGCTACTCCACCAATAAATCTGGCTAGTCTGTCCTGTAATGTTTCTGTTTCATATGGAGATTTACTATCGTCGATTTGAGTTTTAATTTCTTCTACTCTAGCTGTGATTGCTTCTTCTGATCCTTTAGCATCTATAATAGTAGTTGAGTCTTTAGAAACTGTTACTTTCTTAGCTTCACCAAACCATTCTGGTTGAAATTTATCTAATCTCATTCCTCTTTCTGTAGAGATAACTGTTGCTCCTGTGAGTACTGCTATGTCTTCTAATACAGCTTTCTTTCTGTCTCCAAATTCAGGAGCATTTACTGCTACTACGCCTAAGTTACCTCTCATCTTGTTTACTACCAATGTAGAGAGCGCCTCTCCACCAATATCATCTGCAATGATAAGAAGGTTCTTATTCTGTGAAGAACATGCTTCTAAGATAGGAAGTAGCTCTTTTACTTGATTTAACTTCTTATCCGTAATTAGTACTAACGGATTTTGAAGAACAGCTTGCATTGAGGAATTGTCAGTAACAAAATATGGAGACTTATAACCTCTGCTAAATTGCATTCCTTCTACCGTTTCTAGGTAGGTTTCTCCTGTCCTGGATTCCTCAATCGTTACTACACCGTCTCTACCTACTTTGTCCATGGCTGTGGAAATCAAAACACCTACTTCAGTGTCGTTGTTGGCAGATATCGTAGCTACTTGCTTGAGCTGTTCTTCATCCGTAATATCTTTTGAATTTTCTTTAATGAATGCTACTACATCTTTAACTGCAGCATCAATTCCTCTCTTTAAATCTACTGCGTTCTGGCCGCTTTTCATCCTATCAATACCTTCTGATAAGATAGCTTGTGCTAGTAAGGTAGAAGTAGTTGTTCCATCACCTGCTTGATCTGCTGTTTTAATAGCTGCTTGTTTAACGATCTGTGCTCCGATATTTTCAACTCTATCTTTAAGTTCTATTGCTTTAGCTACAGTTACTCCATCTTTAGTTGAAATTGGATTACCTTGAGCTTGTTCTATAATAACATTTCTTCCGGCTGGTCCTAGCGTAGCAGTTACTGCTTCAGCTAACTTGTCTACTCCGTCTGCTAACTTATTTCTAGCATCTTTTGAAAAAACTAATTTTTTACTCATTTTCTGTTGTTTTAATTATTGCTAAAATTTCTTTGTCCGGCGTAATAAAGTACTCTTCGTTTTCAAAGTCTATACGTAATGATCCTATTTTAGGAATTAATACTACATCTCCTACTTTTGCATTCACTGTAATGAAGCTACCGAATTCCGTATGACGTCCTGGTCCTGTTGAGATTACTATTCCCATTTCAGGTTTTTCTTTTCCTAGATCTGGGATTACTATATTCCCGTACATCTGTTCTGTTTCTTCGATAGGTTTAATAATAACCCGGTCGTTAAATGGTATTAATTGTTTTGACATTTATAACTATTTTTTATGTTAATATTAATATAAGAATAAAAATGATAAGATCAAACTTGAGAGCGGAAAAAAACCTATTTAATTTGTAACGTTTTCAATTCAGAACCTTTGGCATGAGGAATCTCAACTCTAAGTAAACCATTTTCGAACGTAGCTGTTGCTTTATTCAAGTTAAACTTATTATCAATTTTCCAACCTAAATTAAATCCACGCTTAGCAATACCTCTATGGTAGTACTTAGTTTCTTCTGGTTTAGGTTTATCGTAAATCACTCTAAGGATGTTTCCTTGGATTTGAATCTCAATGTCCTTTTTCTCAATTCCAGTGCAGGCAATATCAATACCAATACCGTTAGGTGATTCGTAAATGTCTACAGGATGTGGGACTTTGGATTCTTCTAGCGGACGGAAGTGCCCTGCTGTTTGTAAAAAATTTCTGACAAGTATGTCAAAAGGGTTGTTGTTTAGTAATTCTAATGTACTCATATCATTTAAAGTTTGTGACGTCCTAAGATCGTCGGTTAGTGTAATAAAAAATCGCTCTCAAGTTGATCCTTCATTATATATACATATAGGTAAAAACCGGTTTAATGCCCTTCAGCCCAGTTATTTGCTATTTCTGGAGGAGCTTTTAAAGTTACTCCTGGTAATTTAGTTGTATTCTCCATAATCTCTTGAACGAAAGGAGCAAACATTTCAGCGTCTTTATCATCGACGTTGACTATCAATTGATCATGTACCTGCGCTTGACATATAGCGTCTATGCCTAGTTCCTTAGCCTTTAAGTTAATCTTTAAAGCTGCTCTGTTAACTACCGCTGCTGCTAAAGATTGAAGTTGAAAGTTAAGACAGTTATTAAGTCCATTTCGATAATCTCTGTATGCTTGAAGTACTATATCCTTACCGTAAGTAACTTCTAATTCTTTCCTAAACCTCCAGTCCATCATTCTATCCTGAAACTTTATATAAGTCTTTTGCACTTTAGGTAAATGTCTTACTCTACCTACATAGTTTTTAATATAGCCATGGGCTTTAACTTGCAATCTAGAATTCTCTCTCCATGCTTTAAGCTCCGGAAATCCATCTAAATAGCCCTGCACTAATTTTTCAGCAGTCTTTTGATCAACTCCTAAGGTCATTTTAAGAGCATATGCCTCCATACCGTATGCAATACCTAATGAATAAGCTTTTGCTTTATTACGAGCAGGTGCATCTAGCTTCTTAAGGTAGTTATCTGCTTTCTTATCAGCAGAGACTCCATTAGGGAAACGTACTTTATCTTCGTTTAATCTCTCTGTCTTAATAGCTACAGTAGAATAAAAATCCCATCCTTTATTAAAGATCTCTTGAAGTGCAGTATCTCCAGTTACAGAAGCAAAGCAGTGAGGTTCTAATGATTCGTAATCGGCATCAATTACCTTTCTACCTGGGCCTGCAATAAGAAAACGTCTTACAACATTAACATATTTCATAATTATAGGAGCTTCTTCTCCTTCTTCTAATGGCTTAGGTAACTGTTGAGCATCAGATCCATAACGACCAGATACAGTACCATTTTGCTTGAAGTAAAAATAATATCTTCCATCTTCTTGACGATCTCTAAAACGATCTACATAAGTAGATTTAATCTTTAACAGCCTATTATACACTCTAAGGTTTTCAGCCCATGGATAATCTTTAGATAAATCTTTTATCATATCCATATCAAACTTAGCTCTTCCAGACTTAGTATTTGATCCTGCTACTTTAGGAGTAATCCCCATATACTTAAAGACTATCTCTCCTAGTTGCTTCTTAGACTGGATATTAATATAGTCTCCGTCATTAGTTTCTTTCCACATTGCCATAGATATCCTAGCAACTTCTAACTCTTCTAGTACATTTATATCCCCAGTCATTAAGTAATCTTTAGCTGGTGAGTCATCTAATGCTTCTACATGCTTTTGAGTTATGGAGTACTTACCGGTCTTTTCAGATTTAGGCAAGTTTAGAGAATATCTTTGAGCTAGTCTTTGAGCCCAGTTACCTTTATGAGAAGGTGGGTACTCTTTAAAAGCAGTATCCATTATCCACTCTTTAACTTCAGATATCTCTAATAAAGATTTCATTACAATCTCTTTATTTTTCTTCTGATCTATTATAATTTCACCGTGAACCTTTTCTATTAGCTCCATATCAAGATCTACTCCATGAGCTTCCATTGGTACAGTTACTTCACGGTAGATAGGCATTACCTCGTCTTCAAAAAAGAACTTCTCTAAACCCTCTACCTTTAATTTCTTAAGGTAAAGGTTACAAATACGTAAAGTAAGATCGGTATCAGCAGAAGCATACTTACTTAGAATATCTAAATCTGCTTTAAATATTTCATAAAGAGCTTTAGTAGTAGAACCTCCATTCTTCTTAATAGATTCTTTAAGTTCTATCTGTTCCTTATTAGCTGCTTCTTGCACATCTAATCCTAGTTCTTTCTGGTTCATTATAGCAATTGACTTTAACCCAAAAGGGTTACCAAATCCAAATGCACCTTCTTCGTAGACAGTATGAACTAAAAGTCCCGTATCAACATAAACACTAGGGAGTAAATCTATACCGAAATAGTTTTTAATAAACTGTACATCAAAAGAAGCATTATGAAATACTAACTTCTTTCCAATTAATAGCTTAATTAGGTTCTTAGATATAACCTCAGTTGATTTACCATTAATCTCTTGAAGTACTAGTTCATCTTTTTCGTAATCAAATACTAAGGTAGGTAAGTAAAAACCTACTCCTTCATCTCCTGATACTGACCATCCAATAATCTTATTCTTACGAGGATTAAGACCGGTAGTTTCCGTATCGACTGCTATAACATCTGAGTCTAAGATATGTTGATGTAGAAGTTTTAAGGTCTCTTCATCTTGAACCGTATAGTACTTTTTTTCTAATTGCATATATAACCGTTTTATTTATTTAATAATATACGAAAAATTATTCAGAATAAAAAATTCTTGAACAGCTTTTTTTCCGTCTTTAATATTCAACTTATCTTGATACATTTTTTCTATTGTATCTAATCTTGGAGTATAATCTACTTCTATATCATCGTCCATTTGTGTAATTTTATCATCAAATGCTCTAGTATAAATTTCAAATTCTCCTCCAAACTCTTTTAAGAACTCATGCATTGCTGGTGCTAACCATCCTGTATTGGCTCCTGTTCCTTGTAAGTAGTTTCTACCTATTCTTTGGTAGACTTTCTGTGTACATCCTATTTTAAAATGTTGCTGAGTACCTGAAGGTGCTTTATATATAAGATTATAAATTGCTCTTTGCATAGGAAAGTCTTCTGGAATCATGGTGATATGATCTTTTGTATCTCTTCTGACTTTTAGTTTAAGGAAATACTTATATCTATTTTCTTCTGTGATATGCTCTGTTAGAGCTCTTGTGCTTTGTTCTACTTCTCTCGGTAAAACAAATGAGTCTAAGTACTCAAAATTCTTTGGAATCATAACCTTTATTTATTTTAATTATCTACCCCAGGTACCACTTTGTTCTAAGTGATCATCTAAGTCTAATTGCATTTGTGCGTCAATTTGTTGCTGTGTCATATTAACTTACGTATAAACTATTTGCTTCGAATTCATATTCACGCTTCTCATGATCATGTTCACTATATACATTTAAGTTTAAGTAAGTATTACCTTCAGACAAACCTACAAAGGTAGTATTTTCTCTAATATCCTTGTCATATGAAAAACAAAAATCATACTCCTCTTTTGTGAGGTATTCTTTTGTATTCATAATCTCTTCAAACTTAAAATAATCTTGCTCTGCAATGTATAAACTTTCTGAACTTAACATAACCTTTGGTTTTAATTAATACTATCTCTTTATCTTATACGTAAAGATACGAAATTAAAAGGTAACTAGCAACTATTTTACTAGAATTCTCCGTATAAATCAAACTTTTCTTTTTGCGGTTCTTCTATTATTTCTTTTTTCTCTTCGATAGCATAAAGCTTACCGTTTAGAGGTTCTAATCTATAGTGACCTTTGAAATTAGATTGACGCATAAAAGTAGTAAGAGTAAGTACCAGACCCTCAATTAATGTTCCCCTATCATCTACAAGTTCCCATTGATCTCCTGGCGGTACTCTCTCTGCTATTAATCTATTTGATTCAACAAATATAATCTTATCTTCCATCTTACTGCCTTAACGTTTTAGCAATTCTATAGTCTGTATTAGTAAAGAAATCAGGAATAAATCTTGAATGAGTAGCTCTAATAGGGTTAATATCTAAACCACCTCTTCTAGTATATAAACATGATACCATTAAGTCGTCTGGTTGATAAGCATCCATAAGGTGTTTAAATACCATTTCACATATTTCCTCGTGAAAGTGACTAACAGTTCTATGACTAACAATGTACTTAGCTACTGATTCCGGTGCAGGTATATTTTTACCTTTCATTCTGATAAAAACATCTCCCCAATCTGGTTGATTAGTAACTCTACAATTTGATCTTAATAAGTTAGACCTTAATTTAACTTCTTTAGCTTCTTCTGATACAGTTTCTATTTCTAATTGGGTAGCATCAGATTGAAAAGCAGTAAAATCTATTTGATCTAAATCTGCTATTTCAGCTAAATCTTGATAGCCTTCAAACGATAATGCTTTTCCATCATCCTCTCCTGTATAAAAACTTACAGTAGTATCTGTTTCAAGTAGCGTATCTAAATCTGCTTTTACTCTTGCTTCAATTTCTAAAATACACTCTACAGCATTATCTCCTATTTTAGTCATATTTAGTGAATTTAAATATAACTTAATAGATTTAGATTCTACGTGATGAGATGAATCAGAAGGGCATACAATTTTTAACATTCCTGCTACTGGTTGACCTTTAGTCGTAATAGCTGAGACTTCGTAACAGTTCCATGTGTCTACTCCTACAAAATCTTTATCAGTTAATCCGTAACCTTCTCTATTTAAGTAACGTGGAACTTTTACTAATAAGTCTTTGTTGTATTGATCAGAGTATCCATCCCCACCAACTTTACCTAAGTGCTTTCCAGCTATTGCTACTACTTCGTCGTAATTTTTTACTTTTTCCATTTTATTTATTTTATTATATAATCAATCCATTTTGTTCCTTTAGTATCTATATTAGGAAATTCAAATACTCTTGTTTTATCCCCAATTGTAATCGTCTTCCTAAACCCTGAAGGTATCGTTGCACCAGTAGGAAGAACTATTTCTTCTCCTTCAAATAGTACATCCACTCTTACTATAACATCTTCGTTAAAGAAGTTTGCTGCTGCTCTTTCAAACGATTCTAACTTACTCCATTGACCTCTATTTAACCCCTGGTGCTGTAAAGCAGAGTTAAGGTATGAAAACGTTTTATATAACATACCTGGATTACAGCTAAAAGCTGCTGCAGGAGCTAGGTGACCTTTATCGTATATATTATCTCTATAGTCTTCATCATCTGATGTTATTATCATGTCTGGTTCCCAGAAGTTCATTCCTTCTCTAGAAGCATCACCATTAGGGCATAAAACTGTATACTCCACCCATAGAGGTTGCTGTCTTTGTTGATCGTATTCTACTGTAAATATATCTGTTTTAATTACCTGTCCTATTGATGAAATAGAATTAAGCATTAAAATTATTATTATAAGTTTTTTCATTTTATAAACTTTAATATCTGCTCTACTCTTTGCATAGGAGAACCTGTTATCGTCAAATAAGGTTGACGTACACCTTCTAGTACATCTTTAAATTCAGCATCAATATCTCTTCTCCATTTCTCATTAACACTTCTTACTCCATCATCTACAGAATCAAATTCTATAGGAAAATAAATATAATGAGTATATTCGTGTTTAATTCTATTCCAAGTAGCATCTATATACTTCCATGTTTCCTCTGAAGCATTATCCATAAATCTTGTATAAACTACAACATCCATGAAACATCTATCGAGTACTTGATTATAGGGCTGTAATAAAGCTTCTAAATGAAAGCAACTAATAGCTAATTGAGTAGCATCGGTACCTTTCTCATTAATAGGAAATCCGTAACTTCCTACAGTTCTAGTAGATTCATTTACGAATTCATATTTAGGTAATTTATTTTTAAGTAATTCATAAACAGTAGTCTTACCTGTACTACTAGCTCCTACTAATGCAATTCTCTTTATCATATAACCTATTTTATTTAATTAAAGATACGAATATTATTTCGTAAAACCTAATCTTTTCTTAAAAAACTCTAACCATAAAAAACAAGATCTCATTTTAAGAACTTTCCACATATCCTCCTCTGTAATATTCCAAGCATTAAAGTAATCTTCTTCTAATACTTTTCCTTCGTCTACTCCTGCTGTAACCCTGTGAATAACACATCCCATGACTTCATGTTTTGCTTTAAATGCTCTAATTTGAGGATCTTTGCCTTTAAGTTCTGGATACATTGTTATTAATCCAGGGTGACCATTAAAAATAGAGAATTTACTACATATTTCTTCAGGCACTACTCTTAACCATCCATGTAATGTAATTACAGCTTCCGGAAAATTCTCTAATAAATCAGCATATTCTTCTAAGTCAGGTTTATTGCTAAACGTAAAAAAACCATTATCCACTATTCTCTTATCAATCGTACGTAAATGTTCAGGTCTATCGTTAGTAATAATCCTATCTGGCCATCTACCGAAGTGCTCAGCTATTTCAGCTATCTCACTACCTGTTTGACTAAAGAATGCTATCCAAGGCTTAGTTTCCATTTGTAAACCATTTAAATTTTTGAATATTATTTTTAATAGTATTTAACTGATCAATAGATATTTCTGAGTTAATTAGTTCGTGTAGTTTTTGACGTTCTTTAGACCATAGTCCATCTGAGCTGTATGATATTCCTTTTATTCCATGTACTACAGGATTTGAAGTATCTAGTGAATAAATCCAATCGTAATCAGAATGCTTATAAAAGCTAAATTCTTGAGGTAGCCCACAACCTAACAAGTGATGAGGCTTATCTTTATTAATTACACCGTCTCTAAGTAAATCTCCTAGTAGCTTAACACGTCCTAGCATCCAACTAACGTACTTGTTAGCATGAGGACAAGAATTGGTGTAATACGAATAATCAAATGATATAGCTATCATATCAACATCTGCTTCTTTATTCATATAATTATAACAGTCTACAATTTCGTCATAGGTTTTACCCTGCACTACACCAATTTTACCGCTACCTTCATACCCTAGACCTTTATTATTCCAGTCTTCCATTTGATCGATAGTCTTCTGTGATTGTTCTAAAGCATCTGGTACTATATACCAAGTAGGTTTGATTTCATTTACCCATTTATCAAATTTAACAGCATCGAAAGCTTCTTCTAATTCAAAGATAGAGTTATCTAAAATTACTTCTCTACCTTTGGCTATTGCTTTTTTAAATTGATCTAAGTATATTGGATCTTCTTCAAAAAGGTGAACTAAAGCATAATCGTAATCTGTTAAACTTTGTACTTCATTAAAAATATCCTTAGGACTTTCGTGTGCTACTTTAATCATATTTTATCGTCTAATTGAGTTAAGTCTGGTTTAATACTTGTTAGTTCCTCTGATAATGTGCTAATAGCCTGGTCTAATTGTTTAATTAAAGCGCTATCTTTAGCTTCCTCGACTGCTTTTAAAGCAATAGATAAAGGTATTACATCTAGTTTACTTCTTTCATCAAAGTACTTATGTTCGTTTAAATTAATTGCCATTGAAAAATTGTTTAAGGTTAGGTCTGAAGTAATTTATAGATTTCATAACTTTCTTATCTCTAGTACGGTAAACAACATAAGAATCTCCTACTCTTTCGAAATGGCAATTCTCTTTTTGCTCAGCTGCTCGTACAGCAACTGTCTCGATGGCTTCTTGTGGAGTGCTGCAAGCCTTAGACATATTACTAGCTTGTACCTCTTTATACGCTGGTAATACCTTATCCTTAAGGCCGTGTAACATAGCACCGTTCCCAAGGGAAACATAAGTAATGTCACACAAAGCATCCAAAACTTCCACGATGTCTCCTGCTTCGCAAGCTGCTTTATATTCTTCGAGTTCTTCGAGAATGAAGTCATAAACAAACATCCATTCTTTTTTAGTCGGTATATTAGCTTCATAGTTGTTAGGTTTTCCAAAGGTACTATTAAAGATCTCTACTTCATCTACAAATGGTACCGATGGTAACGATGGTATTTCGTAATTCTCTTCTTCAAATAATGATAGTTGATCGTTCATCTTAAATTACTTTAATGATTCTTGATTCTGCTAAGCTAATAATCTTAAAAGTAGTTTCTCCTAATTCCTCTAACATTTTATATGTTTTAGCTTCTGCTTCTGTACCCGACATTGCGTCGATTAAATAAATCTCTTTTACTTTCTGGATACGTCCTGTATCACTTTCACGCTCGAATTGAGCTGTTACTTGCCAATAGTTTGTCATGTTTATATATTTTAAATTAATGTTTACAGATACTTGCTAATTCTATATTTTTATAGAACTCTGCTTTAGCTGAATCTTCGTTTAAGAATGCTCCTGTTAATTTAGCTGTTTGCATTGATGCACCGTGATGCTTAACTCCTCTACAACTAACACAGCTATGTGTTGCGGATATCATTACAGCTACTCCTAAATTACCTTCACATATCTTATTAACAGCATTATGAATTGCAACTGTTAATTGTTCTTGAATAGCTCCTCTTCTTCCGAATTGCTCTACTATTCTATTTAATTTAGATAAGCCGACAACCTTCCCTGACTCTGAAGCTATATAAGCAATGCTCACTTGTCCACCAATATTCTGGTGGTGGTGGGAGCACATAGACGTAACTGGAATATTAGACTCTTGTACGATTCCGTCGTAGCCGTCGCTAGGGAATGCTGTTACTCTGTCTAATGGCTCATATCGGCCTTTCCATAAATCGTTAACGTATGCTTTCGCTACTCTTCGGGGAGTCTCAGAAGAATTCGGATCGTTTTTCCAATCCGTACCAAGAGCGGTTAAGAAGTCACCAAACGCTTTTTCCGCATTATTAATGATAACTTCTTTTTCTTCTGATGTTAATCTAGCTTCAGGTCCTTCAGTTGCCTGCTTATCTGCTAGTTGAGTGGATATACCGTTTGCATATCCAGCTTTTACTAATTCTGTTCCTTCTATAAACTTTTTAGCCATTCTCTTTACTTGTTTTTTAGTGGTGCTTCAACACTTATTTATACTTTAATATACGAATTATATTTGAACTAGGCAAGATAATCTTGAATAGTTTCTGAATCTTCTCTTTCCCATGGGTACACTACCCATCCAAAATCTTCAGATATTTCTTGAGCGAAATATTCTGGTTTAGCTACAGAAGTTGTTTTATAATGTAATGTAGCAAATTTAGGATTAAACATTTCACCTCTTAAGTCAAATATTGTTTTTCCGCTATCCGCAATATCGTCTAGTATCAATAACCTGGGGTAGTGGTTACTAAATTCATGCATATACTCTATCCCAAATCTGTGGGAGTACATTATAGCTAATATTGTTCCACCTCTAGGTACTCCGGAAACGTAATCTATTTTACCTTTACATTTTTCGTGAATAGTATCTAAAAGTTTATAGATATCATCCCATGTTAAATATGTTTTTTTTATTTCTGCCATAACTATGTGTGTGTTGTTGTCCAACCATTACCGGGTTGGTAAGCGTATGAACCTTTAGGTTTTACTGTTTCTAATTTAGCTTTAAGATCATCCCACTGTTTAGGGGTAACATTATAATGGTGTACTCCTTCTACGAATCCCTTAAGCCACTGTACAAATTCTTTATCCTCCATTTTCTATATAACTTTTTAATTTATCTACTAACACTAATACTTCATCTGGTTCCATTGTTATAGCACAGCAAGTACTCACATTTTCTGCTACTTCTTCTAATACCTCTAAAGCTTCCTCTTTAGTCATTATACTTCTCTTTGATCTTCAAAAGCAATGATATGTGGTCTCCAAGTCATTCTATACCCATTATCTCTTACCCAATCGAATACTAAAGGATAAGATTTAAATAACCCTTCTCGTGAATCTCCAGCAGGCATAAACCATACTTTATCTTGAGGTACATCCATAATCTTAATAAAATTAAGAATTTCTTCTAATGAACCTTCATCTTTACCGTCCCATACTGGTTTAATATGGTAATCTGAATGGTACGACATTGATTTAGATATTG
>Ga0307488_10000399_pt1 | contig 35422 bp, 25 predicted proteins | sample SB02metaG_FD_202248 | JGI IMG/M metagenome (GOLD analysis project Ga0307488, IMG submission 202248) | Sea-ice brine microbial communities from Beaufort Sea near Barrow, Alaska, United States - SB 0.2 | ecosystem: Environmental > Aquatic > Marine > Coastal | place: USA: Alaska | collected...
CCCAAGGAAGACCAATCCAATGATCAATCCGAGTATTGTTCCCCAGATTCCATATTTACTTCCACCAAATTTTTTGGTTCCCCAAGCAGGAATTATAAAATCTATTCCCCATATTAATATTGCAACACCAAGCGTAATTCCTAGAAAAGTCCAATCCATCGGAATAACTTTGGTTAAATGTAATATGAGAAGCCCAATCCATCCCGTTATAGGTCCAGGAAGAACTGGTAAAAATGAGCCAATAACTCCTAGTAAAACAAAAAAGAATCCTACGAAAAGTAAAAAAATATCCATGTATTTTATAAGTGTTTAATGTTTATACTAGAAAGATAACAATAACTGTGCTAAAATATTGAAACTTTAAAAATGAATCTAAAAATCAGAGTATAGAATAGTAAGGAGACTTGTTTTTGAAAGTAGAGGTAGTTGATTAAGAGAAAATAATATTGTATTTTCACGCATCAATAAAACCTAATGAAACAGCGATTATTAATTTTATTTTGTTGTGTATTCTTTTTTACTTCTTGTGATTTTTTTCAGAAGAAAGAATTTGTAAATGCTACTGCTATTGATACAGTAATTGACTTTAATTCAGTTGATGTTTTTCCCTTGTTTCCTACTTGTGATAGCATTCCATCTCAAGAAAAGCAAAAAATATGTTCGCAGATAAAACTCTCAGAACAGATTTACGCATCATTATCTACTCAAGAAATTATCTCAACAGATAAACTAAATGACACGATTTTAATTAAATTGAATATTGATAATTCTGGAAAAGTATCTTTATCAAGTTTAATCGCTAATGGTCATATTAATCAACAGATTCCTAATCTAGATAGTTTAATAGAAAGTGGAATTAAAAAATTGCCGTTATTAAAACCTGCCATTAAAAGAGGGATGCCAGTTACTACAGAATTCACATTACCTATTATAGTAAAGAACTAGTCGTTCAACATTTTCCACAACTGATCTTTTAATTCTATCAATCCGATTTGGGCGATAGAAGAAATAAATAAATGAGGAATAGTAGTTGGAATTTCTTTTTCGATTTCTGCTTTCAATTCTTCATCTAGCATATCAGACTTTGAAATGACCAATAAACGCTCTTTATCTAATAATTCAGGATTGTGTTTTTTAAGTTCATTGAGCAAAATATCATACTCTTTATTGATATCATCACTATCAGCAGGAATCAAAAATAATAGGGTAGAATTACGTTCAATATGACGTAAAAAACGATGCCCTAATCCTTTTCCTTCTGCAGCACCTTCTATAATCCCTGGAATATCTGCCATGACAAAGGATCTATGGTCACGATATTTTACAATTCCAAGATTGGGCTTTAAAGTTGTGAAAGCATAATCAGCAATTTTAGGTTTTGCAGCTGTAATTACGGATAATAGCGTTGATTTTCCTGCATTTGGAAATCCAACTAATCCTACATCTGCCAATAACTTTAATTCTAGTTGATACCAATTTTCTTTCCCATCAATTCCAGGTTGTGCATAACGTGGAGTCTGATTGGTAGAAGATTTAAAATTCCAGTTTCCAAGACCGCCTTGTCCACCTTCTTCAAGTATTATTTCTTCTCCTTCTGATGTTATTTCAAACAATATTTCATTTGTTTCCACATCACGAATAATAGTTCCTAATGGAACATCAACATAAACATCACTACCATCTTTTCCAGTACTTCTGCTTTTACTTCCGTGTCCACCATGATCTGCTTTAAAATGCTTGTTGAATTTTAAATTTATTAAAGTCCATAAGTTTTTATTGGCACGTAATATTACATGTCCTCCACGACCACCATCACCACCATCAGGTCCTCCTTTGGTAATGAATTTTTCTCGGTGTAAATGCACAGATCCTTTTCCTCCCTTACCAGAAGCAGCATGTATTTTTACATAATCGGCAAAATTTCCTTCAGTCATTATTCCTATTTATAGTGTGTCGATAATAGCACTTAATCTATTCGTAATTTGGTCAATATCACCTACACCATCTGCTCCAAAATATTTATTTTGTTCAGCATAAAAATCTTTTAAAACCGCAGTCTTCGTATTGTATTCATTAAAGCGATTTCTTATTTTTGATTCGTCTTGATCGTCTGGACGACCACTTACTTTTCCTCTTTCTAATAATCTCTCAACAAGTAAATCTTCTGAAACTTCAAGCGCTAGCATTCCATTAACTATCTCTCCCTTTTCAGATAAAAAAACATCCAATGCTTCTGCTTGAGAAGTTGTTCTTGGAAACCCATCAAATATAAATCCGTTCGCTTCAGCATTTTTTTCTACTTCAGCTTTTAACATTTCAATAGTCACTTCGTCAGGAACTAAATTGCCATGATCCATATAAGATTTGGCCAAGATTCCAAGTTCAGTATTGTTTTTAATATTGTAACGGAACACATCTCCTGTTGAAATATGGATCAGGTTGTACTTGTTTTTTAATTGTTCAGCTTGAGTTCCTTTTCCGGCTCCTGGAGGTCCGAATAATACGATATTAGTCATTTGTTGGGTTGTTATTTTATAAATACTATCTAAATTCCTGCCTAAATTATTATAATCCAATCCGTAACCAATGATAAATTCATCAGGAATAGAAAGCCCTATATAATCAATAGGAAGTGCTTTTTTAAAAACTGTTGGCTTAAAAAATAGTGTTGCAATTTTTAAATTTTTTACTTTTTTATTTTTGAAAATATCATAGATTTTCTGAAGCGTTCCTCCAGTATCAATAATATCTTCAAGTATGATTACAGTACGTCCTGTTAAGTCTTCATTAATTCCGACTAATTCATTTACAGTACCCGTAGATTTAGTTCCTTCGTATGAAGCCAATTTTACAAATGAAACTTCACAGTCTGTAGGATAGTGACGGATAAAATCTGCGACAAACATAAAGCAACCATTCAAGATACCTATAAATATTGGAATCTCACCTTTGCAATCTTCAGCAATCTGTTTTGCCATAGATTCAGTAATATGTGCTATTTTCTCCTTAGAAATATAAGGTTTAAAATATTTGTCATGTAATTTTATCGTACTCATGATGTTTCAATCAATATTGCAAAAATAAAAAAACCGCCTCAATAAGTGGCGGTTTAATGTATTATTTAGAAAGGAGCTTATTTATTGTCCTTATTTAATTTCTTAGTTGTATCGTACATTATTGGCGATGCAATAAACAATGATGAGTAGGTACCTACTAGTACACCAATAATAAGTGCAAACATAAACCCTCTAATTGAATCTCCACCAAATAAGAAAATAGCAGACAATACAACCAATGTTGTTATCGATGTATTGATCGTTCTTCCTAATGTGTTACTCAAGGCACTATTTACAATTTTAGAATATTTCCAAGTTGAATGCTCTTTGGCATATTCTCTAATTCTATCAAATATTACTACCGTATCATTCAATGAATATCCTACAACAGTTAATATGGCGGCAATAAATGATTGTCCGATTTCCATATCAAATGGTGCAAATTTATAAAAGATTGAGAAGATAGATAGTACAATTAATACATCGTGGAAAACTGCAGCTACAGCACCTAAACTGAATTGCCATTTTCTAAATCGTAATAAGATATATAAGAATACTATTAATAATGATCCAACAATAGCATAACCTGCAGCAGTTTTAATGTCATCTGCAATTGTAGGTTCTACTTTCGCGCTACTCATAATACCAATACTTTGATTGTCATAACCACCTTTAAAAGTATCTAAAGTTGTTCCGTCAGGAAGGTAAGTAACAAGACCGTCAAACAGTAATTGTCTGATTTCATCATCAACCGTATTTGCTTCTTCTTCAATTTTAAATTTTGTCGTAATTTTCAATTGAGAATCACCTCCATAGGTTTTGACCTCTGGAGCATCTCCAAATGCGCCTTTTAAAGTATTAGCAACTTCCGAGGCATTTAAAGGTTTATCAAACTTAACAGTGTAAGTTCGCCCTCCAATAAAATCTACACCATAGTTAAGACTATTAGTTAATAAAGATGTAAGCCCTAATAAAATTACAACTCCTGAAACCATGTAAGCAATCTTACGTTTCTTTAAGAAATCGATCTTGATATTTTGGAACCAATTTTTAGTAATATTCGTATTGAACGTCAATTTGTTTCCTTTACCTGTATGCCAATCCAATAACATTCTTGAAATAAAAATTGCTGTAAATAAAGAAGTAACAATACCAAGCATTAATGTGTAAGCAAATCCTTTAATAGGTCCTGTCCCAAATACAAATAAGATAACTCCAGTTAAGAACGTAGTGACGTTGGCATCTAAAATTGCAGATAATGCTCCTCTAAAACTGAATCCTCCAGAAATCGCTTCTTTCAGCCCTTTTCCATTAGATAATTCCTCTTTTATTCTTTCAAATATAATTACGTTCGCATCAACCGACATACCTATGGTTAAGATAATACCAGCAATTCCAGGCAATGTCAAAACCGCACCAAAAGAAGCCAACCAACCAAAGATGAATAAGATGTTTACTGCTAATGCAATATTAGCAAATAAACCAGCTTTTCCATAATAGAAAACCATCCATATTAATACCAATAACAATGCAATTCCAAATGAAATGAAACTACTGTTAATTGCTTTCTGTCCTAATGATGCTCCCACAACTTCTGATTGCACAATATGTGCCGCTGCAGGTAATTTACCAGCTTTTAACACATTTGCTAAATCTTGTGCTTCTTCAATCGTCATATTTCCACCAGAAATAGATGTTCTCCCTACTAGAATAGGGTCATTTACTCTTGGTGCCGTGTGAACTTCGTTATCAAGAACAACTGCAACGAATCCACCATTAGCATTAGCTGTAGTCATTTTTGCCCATTCCTTCGCTCCATAACTATTCATAGTCATGCTTACTTCGGGCTGATTTTGAAATTGATCATATCCTTGACTCGCATCATCAATTACATCTCCTTGAATAGGCGCGATATCATCACGATTAGATTTTATAGCATATAAACTTAAAACTTCACCGCTTGGTTTCGCATCCCATAAAAACTTAGCATAACGTAATTCAGTAGGTAAAAGAGTTCTTACTTCTTTCATTGCAAGGTATTTATTTACCTTAGCAGTATCACTAATCGCTGATTGACCTAACATAGAACTTACATCTTGTTGCGATCTAGCAGTGTTAGGGTAAAAATAAGCAAATAATCTATTTTGTCTTCTTGCTGGTGTTATAGAATCTTTATCTTCACCTAATAAATCTTCAAGATTTATTACGGTTTCTTTAGTGTCTTTTACTTCTTCAACAATATCATCATTTAATAATTCAGCAGTTTTAGCATCTGCAGCATATAAGAAATTCTGTACTTCAGCATTTGAAAATACTTCCCAGAATTGTAATTCTGCAGTACTTTGTAATAATTTTTTTACACGATCAATATCTTTTGCTCCAGGTAAATCGATAGAGATTCTTCCAGAGTTTCCAATACGTTGTATGTTTGGTTGTGTTACACCAAACTTATCAATACGACTTCTCAATACTTGAAATGCAGTTCCGATAGAAGCATTAATTTCTTCTTGAATTATTGGCTTTACTTCAGCATTGGTATTTCTGAAATTGATTTTTCCACTTAAAGATTTATTTCCAAAAATACTTGGATCACTTAATTGGATAGAGCCATTACTTGCTTTTTCAAATTCTTCGAAGAATAAATCCAAATAATTGTCATCGCTATTTTTCTGTGCCAATGTAGCCGCAGTCAATGCTTGATTGAATACAGGATTCTTAGAATCATTAGACAATCCCATCAAGATATCTTTTACCGATACTTGTAATATTGCGTTTATTCCTCCTTTTAAATCAAGTCCTAAATTTAGCTCCTTGTCTTTAATATCGTTAAAAGTAAGATTAACAAAAGGGACAATAGTATCGTTTCCAATGGAGTCCAAATAGATTTTCTCAAATTTATGCACGTCACGTACATTATCACCTGATTTTGAAATTGCAAATTCTTTAGCATCTTTCTCAACACTGTTTGCTAACCAAGTAAATGATAGTTGGTACAAACTCACTAATCCAAAAAGGATAGCAAATAACTTTATAAGTCCTTTATTCTGCATTGTATATTAATTTAAAACTTCTATTTTTAAGAAACGTGCAAATATATAATTTCAAAGATGAAAAGCCAATGTTTTTATAACTTTTGTGTGCTTTTAAATACTAATGTTAGTATAAGCAGAGTCACTTTGACGTTTTTATTATATTAGCAATGTAAAATCCGAACATACATGGAATATAAATCAGATATAGAAATAGCACAAAACACAGAGTTAAGTCATATAAAATTAATCGCTAAGAAATTAAATATTGAAGAAGATGATTTAGAAATGTATGGCAAGTTTAAAGCAAAACTCCCATTGAGTTTAATTGATGAGTCTGCTATTCAGAAGAATAATTTGATTTTAGTTACCGCGTTGACACCAACTCCAGCAGGAGAGGGTAAAACAACGATTTCAATTGGACTGACAGAAGGATTGAATAAAATTGGAAAGCAAGCAACGGTAGTATTAAGAGAGCCGTCTTTAGGACCAGTATTTGGTATAAAAGGAGGTGCTGCAGGAGGTGGATACTCGCAAGTTGTACCAATGGAAGATATCAATTTGCATTTTACTGGAGATTTTAACGCAGTCGAAAAAGCCAATAATTTATTGTCGGCATTGATTGATAATAATTTACAGAGTAAGATAGGAAATCTAAATATTGATGCAAGAACCATTCTTTGGAAGCGCGTGATTGACATGAATGATAGGGCGTTGAGAGATATTACGATAGGTCTAGGAGGAACTGCAAATGGGATTCCACGCCAAGATGGATTTAATATTACTGCAGCATCTGAAGTAATGGCTATTTTATGTATGGCAATGGATTTCGAAGATTTAAAACAACGGTTAGGTGATATTTTTATAGGATTTACATTTGATAAGCAACCAATATTTGCAAGAGATTTACAAGCAGAAAATGCAATGGCAATTTTGTTAAAAGATGCTATTAAACCAAATTTAGTTCAGACATTGGAAAAAAATCCAGCCATAATTCATGGAGGACCATTTGCTAATATTGCTCAAGGGACCAATACTATTATTGCTACTAAAATGGGATTGTCATTGTCGGATTATGTAGTTACTGAAGCTGGATTTGGAGCAGATCTAGGTGCGGAAAAGTTTTTAAATATTAAGTGTGCTCATGCAGGTTTAAACCCTAAATGTGTTGTGCTTGTTGCTACCATAAGAGCCTTAAGACATCATGGAGGAGCGGTAAAAGAGCAATATAATGATGCAAATATTGAAAGAGTTGAAAAAGGATTTGAAAATTTAGAAAAGCACATTGAGAATATACGAAAGTTTAATATTGAACCTGTAGTTGCTATCAATTCTTTTATTTCAGATAGTGATGCTGAAGTGAAACTTGTGATTGAGAAATGTGCTCATCTTGGTGTTAAAGCTGTTGTTTCCGAAGGATGGGCACTTGGAGGTGAAGGAACAAAAGACATCGCAAAAGCAGTTGTTGATATTGTTGAAAATAAAGCAACACAATTTAAGCCTCTGTATGATTGGAAGTCACCAATGAAAGAAAAAATAGAAACTATTGCCAAGGAAATTTATGGTGCTAGTGCTGTTGATTTTGACAAGAAAGCATTGTTAAACCTTAAAAGAATAGATAGATTAGGATTTAATGACTTTGCTGTATGTATGGCTAAAACTCAAAAATCATTTTCTGACAATGAAACAAAAAAAGGACGTCCTAGAGGTTTCACTGTAAACGTTCGAGAAATTGAAATTGCGGCAGGAGCAAGGTTTATCATCCCTATTTTAGGAGAAATGATGCGGATGCCAGGACTTCCTTCTGTTCCAGCATCAGCGAATATGTCGATTGATAAAAACGGGGTTATTTCTGGATTGTCTTAAAGTTTTAGTAGGGCAATCACTCATATTTTTTCGCTTATTATTACCACTACTCAAAAACTAGTAGGAGTGAAGTGCTTTATTCATTTTTTAAAATTAAAGCAACACTCAACCTTATTTCTCCATAAGAAACTTCTTCTCCTAATTTTTCGTAAATCGGTTTTAACTCCATTTTTCGATCTAATTCGTTAAAGGCAACACGCACTTTAGTTACAGTTTTCTTGTCTACAAATTGCTCCAATTCTACTTCTTTTCCTTCAGCGTACAGTTGAGATAAATGTGAGAAAACAGTGGTAATTGACAAGCCTCTCTTTTTTGCAATATTTACTGGAGTTAATCCTTCTTTATATAAATTAAATGTCTCTATGGTGGTAGAATTTTTCCGTGGCTTAGCCACGGTTTTGAATTTGCGAATTACACTCATAAACGTCTCTCCATATTGTTCCATTTTGTTCATTCCAACTCCCGAAATTGCCAAAAATTGATTTTCGGTTATGGGAAGTTCACTTGCCATTAATTTCAACGATTTATCGTTAAAAATTATATATGCAGGTACGTTCTCTTCCTTTGAAATAGAATATCTTACTTTTTTGAGTTCCGTAAATAAATCTTTATTTGGCTCACGTTCGTCAGCCATTTTCACTACTTTTTGTTTCTGCTTTTTATCTTGTGGACTTATAGGAGTTGTCAGCCGTATCGTTTTTTCTCCTTTCAATACTTTCCAGCCAATTGGGGATAATTTTAATGCAGAATTCTCACTGTACATTATTTCTATCAATCCTTGATTTGCCATTTGAATCACATAATCTCGCCAATCATAAAAACTAACATCTTTACCTATTCCATACGTTTTTAGATTAAACAACTGCTTGGCATGAACATCTGCATTATTACTTCCTCTCAATACATTAATTAACATGGTAATCCCTTCTTTCTCTCCCATTCTTACGATTCCTGAAAGAGCTTTTTGAGTCAATATAGTACCTTCAAAATCTTTAGGAGGGTTTTCGCATACATCACAATTATTGCAGTTTTCTGTAAGATGCTCTCCAAAATACGATAGCAATATTTTTCTTCTGCATGATTTAGCTTCTGCAAATTGAAGCATTCTATTCAACTTTTCTTTTTGCATGATAGTATTTGCTCCTCCATCTGCAAATTGGCTATACAATACAAAATCTCTCATGTTATAGTATAGTAAGGTTTCGGCTGGCAGCCCGTCTCTTCCTGCCCTTCCTATTTCTTGGTAATATCCTTCGAGGTTTTTAGGTAAATTATAATGAATTACAAAGCGAACATTAGATTTATCAATACCCATCCCAAAAGCAATAGTTGCAACAATTATTTTGGTATCATCATTTATAAATTCGGTTTGTACTCTTTCCCTTTCTTCTGGATTCATTCCTGCATGATAAAACGCTACAGAATGTCCTACTTCTTTTAAATAACCAGCGACTTCTTCTGTATTTTTTCTGCTCAAGCAATAAATGATACCGCTTTCGTTTTTTCTTCGTTCTACAAAATTAGCAATTTCGTGCAATTTCTTCTTCTTTGGTAGTTGTCCTCGGACTTCTATACTTAAGTTTTTTCGGTCAAAAGAGGAGATAAATAATTTAGAGTTTTTCAATCCCAATTGGGCTTCAATATCTTTCCTAGCAGACTTGTCTGCCGTGGCAGTTAATGCCATAAACGGAACTGATGGTAACGAGTTTCTAAATACCTTTAACTGTGTATATTCAGGTCTGAAATCATGTCCCCACATGCTTACGCAATGCGCTTCGTCAATAGCTACCAACTTAATATTTAGTTCTTTTAACCAAGTATTGCTTACCGATATTAATTTTTCTGGCGATAAATACAATAATTGTAAATCACCTTTCATTGCCTTGTCAATTACTATATTTTCTTCTTCTGGAGAAATAGAACTATTAAAAAAATCAGCTTTTACTCCGTTTGATTTTAATGCTTGGACTTGGTCTTTCATCAGTGAAATTAGTGGAGATACAACAATCGTAATTCCATCAAAAATCAATGCAGGAACTTGAAAACACATAGATTTTCCTCCACCAGTTGGCATCAATACAAAACTGTCTTTTCCGTCTATTGTCCGATCTATAATTTCTTCCTGTAAAGGACGAAACTTTTCATAACCGAATGCGTTTTTTAATATGGTAAGTGTTTGGTTTTTCAAATTAAAATTTTAAAAAATTTATTTTTGGCAAAAATAAAAAAAGCCCCAAAGAAATTCTTTTGAGGCTTCCAAGTTTTAGTAAACTTATTAAATAGGAGTTTATAAAACGGATTATAATTCTAATAAACCATTTGTCTTTTTCACGCCTTCTGCACTTTCTTTCATTTTTGCTTTTTCAGTGTCATTTAATTCAATTTCAACAATTTTTTCAATTCCATTTCTTCCTAAAATTACAGGGACTCCAATACATAAATCATTCAACCCATATTCACCCTCTAGTAAAACTGAGCATGGGAACATTTTTTGTTGGTCACAAGCAATTGCTTGTACTAGTGCAGATACTGCTGCTCCAGGAGCATACCATGCACTTGTTCCTAATAATCCAGTCAATGTTGCTCCACCTACTTTGGTGTCAGCAGCAACTTGTTCTAGACGTTCATTAGAAATTAATTCAGAAGCTTTTATGCTATTCCTTGCTGCTAGTCTCGTTAATGGAACCATACCTTTATCACTATGACCTCCTATTACCATTCCGTCAACATCTGAAATTGGCGCACCTAGTGCTTCTGCCAATCTGTATTTGAAACGAGCGCTATCCAATGCTCCTCCCATTCCAATAATTCTATTTTTAGGTAAATCGGTAGTTTTATGAACTAAATAGGTCATCGTATCCATTGGATTGCTAACAACAATGATAATTACATTTGGAGAATGCTCAATCAGACTTTTAGAAACCATCTTTACAATTCCTGCATTGATTCCTATTAATTCTTCACGAGTCATTCCAGGTTTACGTGGAATTCCACTTGTAATTACTGCTATATTACTATTTGCTGTTTTAGAATAATCATTAGTAGATCCAACAATTTTAGTGTCAAATCCATTTAAAGATGCAGTCTGCATTAAATCCATTGCTTTACCTTCAGCAAAACCTTCTTTAATATCTAATATTACAACTTCTGATGCAAAATCTTTAATTGCTATGTACTCTGCACAACTTGCGCCAACTGCTCCTGCGCCTACAACTGTTACTTTCATTTTTATTGTTTATTTTTTGGTTTGTGTTGCTGTTGACTCCGTAGAATCTCCGCTTTTTGAACAAAGTAATATATCTCTAAGAGATATATTACTAACGCTCAATTATGACAACTTATTTATTATTTTTAAATATCAATGTTTGCATACTTAGCATTCTTCTCTATAAACTCTCTACGAGGTGGAACTTCATCTCCCATCAACATAGAAAATACACGATCTGCTTCAGTACCATTATCAATTATAATCTGTCTTAAGGTTCTGAATTCTGGATTCATCGTAGTATCCCATAATTGAGTAGCATTCATCTCTCCAAGACCTTTATATCTTTGAATAGAAACGCCTCCACCCATTCTTTGAGTAATTAAATCACGTTGATCATCATTCCAAGCATACTCTCTTTTTTGTCCTTTTTTAACAAGATAAAGCGGAGGAGCAGCGATATAAACACATCCTTCTTCGATCAATTCTTTCATGTATCTGAAAAAGAAAGTTAATATTAATGTAGCAATATGGCTACCATCAACATCGGCATCACACATAATCACTACTTTTTTATATCTTAATTTTGACAAATTCAACGCTCTTGGATCTTCTTCTGTTCCAATAGAAACTCCTAGTGCCGTAAACATGTTTTTGATTTCTTCGTTTTCAAAAACTTTGTGTTGCATTGCTTTTTCTACGTTCAAGATCTTACCTCTTAATGGTAAAATTGCTTGAAATTCTCTATCTCGACCTTGCTTTGCAGTTCCACCTGCCGAATCTCCCTCAACAAGGAAAATTTCACATTTATCTGGATCAGTTTCAGAACAGTCACTTAATTTTCCAGGTAATCCACCGATAGACATTACAGTTTTACGCTGTACCATTTCTCTAGCTTTACTTGCAGCATGACGTGCTGTAGCTGCCAAGATTACTTTTTGAACAATTATCTTCGCATCATTTGGATTTTCTTCTAGATAATCCGTTAACATTTCTGTCACGGCTTGACTTACTGCAGAAGTAACATCTCTATTACCAAGTTTTGTTTTAGTTTGCCCTTCAAATTGTGGTTCAGCAACTTTTACAGAAATAATTGCAGTCAATCCTTCTCGGAAATCATCACCAGCAATATCAAATTTTAGATTTTTTAACATTCCTGAATTGTCAGCATACTTTTTTAAAGTTGCAGTCAATCCACGCCTAAAACCAGCAAGATGAGTTCCTCCTTCGTGTGTATTAATGTTATTTACATAAGAATGTAAGTTTTCGGTAAACGAAGTGTTATACACCATAGCAACTTCTACAGGAACACCATTTTTTTCGCCCTCCATAGAAATGATATCTGAAATGAGTCGTTCACGAGTAGCATCTAAATATTCAATAAATTCTGGTAAACCCCTATCACTATAAAAAATTTCTGTAATTTCATTTCCTTCGTCGTCTTTTGTACGTCTATCAGTAAGATTAATTGTAAGACCTTTATTCAGGAATGACAACTCACGTAACCTTGATGCAAGGGTATCATAATTAAATTCAGTCGTTATTTTAAAAATGGTATCATCCGGTAAAAAAGTTACCATTGTACCAATTTTATCAGTTTCTCCAATAGGTTTTACAGGGTATAAAGATTTTCCTTTTTCATATTCTTGCTCCCAGATTTTACCATCTTTATAAACAGTTGCTCTTAAATGATTTGATAATGCGTTCACACAAGAAACACCTACACCGTGTAATCCTCCAGAAACTTTATAAGAATCTTTATCAAATTTTCCTCCAGCACCAATCTTAGTCATTACAACTTCTAAGGCTGAAATCCCTTCTTTTTTATGAATCCCTACAGGAATACCACGACCGTTGTCTAATACTGAAACAGAATTATTCTCATTAATCCATACGTCAATAGTATCGCAATGACCAGCCATAGCCTCATCAATTGAATTATCTATTACTTCATAAACTAAATGGTGTAATCCTCGTGCTCCTACATCTCCAATATACATCGAAGGACGCATTCTTACGTGCTCCATTCCTTCCAATGCCTGAATACTGGAGGCATCATAATTATTTTTTTTTGCTTCTTCGCTCATATTTTAATTTATATGTTAAAATTATCAGTTCGAGTAAAATTCTTGTTAGAGAAATTTGTATCGAGAACACATTAGAATTAATTGTTCTCGATACAATTTTTTTCTTTTGTCAAAAATCACTCTAATTGACAACTATTTTTAGTTCAAATTAATATTATCAAAGATACAAAATACAGCCATGAAACAGGAATGTTTCTGTCGAGGTAGTTTTAAGTTTTTAACAATTGTGAACATCTCAAAAGACTCTTAAAACGCAGTAAAACAGCTTTAAAAAGGAAAATAAATATTTTTCGACACTATTTAAAGTCAACATAATAGAACGTTCCTTAGGAAAGATTATGTGAGTTGTAAAAAATCCTTTTAATTCAAGAAATAATGAAAAAAAAGATGGATTTAATACTCATGGTTTATTTCTTTTCTTGAGTCTCCATAGGATCTAGTTTTTTACCACCAAGTAAATGCATGTGGATATGAAATACAGATTGACCTGCATCTTCATTTACATTAATTGATAATCGATAATCAGTTTCTGAAATTCCTTTTTTCTTGGCAAGTTTTTTTGCCATAAGCATCATCTTACCAAGTAATTCAATATCGGAATTATCAGCGTCATTGATGGTGTGAATTTCTTTTTTTGGAACAATTAATAAATTTACAGGTGCTTGAAGTCTTAAAGGAATAAAGGCAATAATTTCATCATCTTAATAGACTATAGTCGCTGGAAGTTCTCTATTGATAATTTTAGTAAAAACAGATCCTTTTTTTAATTTTTTATAGTTTGTTTTTTTGATAAGATTCACTTTGAGAAAAAGCATTGTTGATCGTAAGAAAACCAAAGAATAATATAAGAATTTTAGATTTTATTTATTAGACATTTTAATTTGATTCGAAGGTGAAAAATATTTGCTGAAACGGTAGTATCATTTCTGAATTTAGTATTATTTTTGCGGATGCAAGACAAGGTACTTATTTTAGATTTCGGTTCGCAATTCACTCAGTTAATTGCTCGAAGAGTTCGAGAACTCAATATATATAGTGAAATACATCCATACAATAGTGATAAATATGATGTATCCAATTTCAAAGCAGTGATACTTTCTGGGAGTCCACATTCTGTAAGAGGAGAAAACCCTCCAAGGGTTGATTTGACTCAAGTAAAAGGAAAAACTCCATTATTGGGAGTATGCTATGGCGCTCAGTATTTGGCACATTTTTATGGAGGCGAAGTTGGGAACTCTAATACTAGAGAATATGGTAGAGCCAATTTGTCTTTTGTCGATTCATCACAGACTTTGTTTGAAGGAATCTCAACAGGAAGTCAAGTATGGATGAGTCATAGTGATACGATTGTCAATTTGCCAGAAAATTACACAAATATTGCTAGTACTGAGGATGTGAAGAATGCAGCATTTAAAATTGAAGGTGAAGATACGTATGCGTTACAATTTCATCCAGAAGTATATCATTCTACTGACGGTGCAAAATTATTAGAAAATTTCTTGGTTAAAATTGCTGGATTACATCAAACTTGGACACCAGATTCATTTGTAGAAACAACGGTAAATTCCTTAAAAGAAAAAATAGGAAATGATAAAGTCGTTCTTGGGCTTTCAGGAGGAGTTGATTCAACAGTAGCAGCAGTTTTATTGGACAAGGCAATAGGAGAAAATTTACATTGTATATTTGTGAATAACGGCTTATTACGTAAAGATGAATATGATAGTGTTCTTGATCAATATGAAGGAATGGGATTGAATGTGAAAGGAGTAGATGCTTCGGCACGCTTTTTGTCTGAATTGAAAGGAGAAAGTGATCCTGAGAAGAAAAGAAAAATTATCGGGAGAGTTTTTATTGAGGTATTTGATGATGAGTCTAAATTGATCGAAAATGTAAAATTTTTAGCACAAGGAACTATTTATCCAGACGTAATTGAATCAGTTTCTGCAACAGGTGGACCTAGTGCAACGATTAAAAGTCATCATAATGTTGGTGGATTACCCGATTTTATGAAATTAAAAATTGTGGAACCACTGCGAATGATTTTTAAAGACGAAGTGAGAAGAGTAGGTAAGTCGATGGGAATTGATGCTGAATTATTAGGAAGACATCCTTTTCCAGGTCCAGGATTAGCAATTAGAATATTGGGAGATATTACAGAAGAGAAAGTAAGTATTTTGCAAGATGTTGATGCTATTTTTATCAACGGATTGAAAAAATGGAATTTATATAATGATGTATGGCAAGCAGGTGCAATATTACTTCCTGTAAACTCTGTAGGAGTGATGGGAGATGAGAGAACTTATGAAAAATGTGTAGCCTTGAGGGCTGTAGAGTCAGTAGATGGAATGACTGCAGATTGGGTGAATTTACCTTATGATTTTCTGCAAGAAACATCTAATAAAATAATAAATAATGTAAAAGGCATAAATAGAGTAGTGTATGACATTAGTTCTAAACCTCCTGCTACAATCGAATGGGAATAAAAATATATCAATGAAGAAAACAATATTATTTATTTGTTTAGTTTTTTTAACTGTATTTGTTGCTTGTGGACAACAGAAAAAGTATGTGTCTTATACTGTACAAAAAGGCGAAACAATTAAGACTATCGCTAGAGATAATGATATTAAATTGAGGGATTTATTAAGGTTAAATCCTGATGTTTCTAGAAACCCAGATGCAAAGACGGTTATTATTATTCCAAATAGAAAATATAAAACTGGAGAATCTACTTCTACCACAGTTTCAACAACTGATAGTTATAAAGGTAAAACTCATAGAGTTCTTCGAAAAGAAACCTTATTCAGTATAGCACAGAAGTATGAAGTAAGTGTTGCCGAATTAAAACTGGCAAATAATATGTCAAGTAATTCTTTACGAACAGGAAGTCTAATAAAAATTCCATCTAAGAAAGTAGAAAAAGAAGATTTGATAGAACTTCCGGTAGCAATTGAAGACTTAAATTCAATTATGCATCTTGTTGTAAAAGATGATACAATTTATAATTTAACAAAACGCTATGATATTTCTAAAGAGGAGTTGTTGGGAATGAATCCGTCTTTAAAAGATGGACTTAAACTGGGATTGCAATTGAAAGTAGGCGAAAAAAGTGATTCATCTATTGAGGTTTTTAATGATAGAATTACCAATAAACCATTAAATGTTTTATTAATGCTTCCTTATAAACTCTCAGGTATAACAGATTATCAGTCAGAGTTTGACAATCGAAATTCGTTATTAAATATTACTACTGATTTTCATTTAGGAGTATTAATGGCAGTTGATTCATTGAAGAAGCAAGGGCAAAGAATTAACTTACAAGTTGTAGATACGCATAATAGAATATCTAAAATTCATTCAGTTATTAATACAATAGATAAGGATAGTGTAGATGTTATTATAGGCCCATTATTTTTAAAGAATGCCAAAGAAGTAGCGAGAAAAATAAATGTTCCTGTTATTGCTCCAATGTATTCTAAAAACCAAGAGTCTATTTCTGATGCTAATTTGGTGAAGGTCGCTCCTGATAAAAAATTAATGGAAAATAAGTTGGTGGATTATTTATTAGAGAATTATGATGGAGAGAACATTATCATTTCTGGAGATGATAGTGCAATTACATTATCTAAGATATCGAAACTATCGGCTAAATTAAGAACACATGATTCAATCGATAAAATAAAAATAATAAAACCTGAGGAAGGCTATATTAAAAAAGAAAAGTTCACCATAGCGATTGATTCCTTAGGGAAAAACTGGGTTGTTTTATTAGGAGAAGATAACATCACGACCAATGATGTTGTAAATAATCTTGGTGTGATTCCCAAGGAAAAAACTGCAATCAGGTTGTTTAGTTTTGGCAAAGGATCGAATTTTGATAATATAAGCAATAACCAATTGTCAAGATTAGGTTTTACATATCCTCAAGAAAACTTTGAAGACAATGCAAGTGATGCTGCAATTAATTTTGCCAAAAAATATAAAAGAAAATATAATATAAGGCCTTCAATACATGCTATTAAGGGGTTTGATGTTACCTATGATACTTTATTAAGAATTGCAGATTATGATTCTTTTAATGAAGGTAGTAAGGCTGGAATTTCTGAGCGTATTGGGACAAAGTTTGAATATGACAATAGGTTGTTTGGGAGTACAGAAAACAAAGGTGTATTCTTAATTCAATATGGAGAAGGGCTGGAACTGAAGAGTATTAATTAATTCTAATAAAATAAAAAAAGCGACAAATATAATTTGTCGCTTTTTTTATGAGTTACTATTTTTTAATGAAATTGTCTTCCTCTTACTTGTCCTCCAGCACGCTTCATTTGATCTTTCATCATCTTTATTTGATCCTTTAACATTCCGTGCTTATCGAGTTTCTTCGCTTCGTTAATCAATTTAGTAGCTTCATTTTTTCTGTTTTTTGACATTGCAATTCCTGCCAACTGTAACTTGGCCATTGCAGTATCATGTTCCATAGAAAGTCCAAGACTTAATGCTTTTTTAAAGAATTTCTCGGCTTGTGTAAGATTGGATTGAGAAACAATGATTCCTTGTAAGAAATTGTAGTATCCTTCTTGTTTTGTTATCAATGCTCCACTTGGATTTTTAATATAACCAAGCCATTTCTGTGTACCTGCAAAGTTTTGTTTTCTTAGTTGTAAGAAGGCAAGTAGTAAGAATTCGTTTTTGAAATAAAAGAATATGAAAATTCCTGATAATAAAAGCAGTGAAATTCCATTCATGATATTTGAGTCTGTAAATTGAAATCCTGCCCAAACGATAATTGCAGCAGCTATAGCTAATTTTATATATTTATGAAACATAGTTTAATTGTTTTTTTAGAAATGCAAAGTTACATCTTTACAATTATTTTTTATAATGTTTTTGATACTTAAAATAAGCAAATACACTTAGTACTATAGAAATTCCAAGCCATAGCAATATCTGCATTGGTATTTTAGCAGCCTCACCTTGAGCGTAGGAATGCAATCCAGACAATAGATGATTTACACCTAAGTAGGTCATTAGAATAGATGCAAAGGCAAATACAGAAAATATATTGAATGCCAGTCGTCCTCTTAATCCAGGAATTAATCTAGTGTGAAGAATAAAAGCATACACCATAATACTTATAAGTGCCCAAGTTTCTTTAGGGTCCCATCCCCAATATCTTCCCCAACTCTCATTTGCCCACATTCCACCAAGGAAGTTTCCGATAACGAGTAATACAAGCCCTACAGTTATTGACATTTCATTAATGGTAGTAATCTCTTTGATCATTAAATCTAGTTTCTTTTTGTTATTTGAAGTAGAAATAATCATTAGAAATAAAGCGAGCATTCCTAGAATCATACTCAATGTAAAAGGACCATAACTTGCTACGATAATTGAAACATGAATCATCACCCAATAAGAGTCAAGAACAGGAACAAGATTCGCAATTTCTGGATCCATCCAGTTCATATGAGCAAACATTAATATCATTGAAGTTACAAATGCAGTTGCAGCAATTGTCAAAATAGATTTTCTTCCAAAAAGTAATCCAAATAACATAGTCGCCCAAGCAATATAAATCATGGATTCATAACCATTACTCCAAGGAACGTGACCAGAAATATACCATCTGATTCCAAGTCCTACCGTATGATATGCGAACAGAAGTATGACAATAGCAGTACTTATTTTTAATAGAATTCTTACGAGTTTAGAATTGTTAAAAATATTGATGATAATAATGATAAACATAAATACTCCAGCCATCATATATTGCCAGAATAATTTTTTAAAAATATCGTGCTTGTTATAGTAAATTTCCAAGTCAACTTTATTTCCTTTAGGAAATACTTCCGCACCAAATTTTCGTTGGAATTTTTCTATTCCGTCTAGTAATTCTTCGGATTCTGTGTAATCATTTTTCTTTTTAGACGATTGTAATGTCTGGAAATAGTAAGGCAAAACCTGTTTTACAAATACCGAATCTTTTCCAGAGAATTTTACATCATTCAATTCAGGATATGAAACCCATTTATTAGTTGGATCATTCGGAATAGGAAAAATGCGCATGATCCCTCCACCTATCGCTGAATACAATAGATTGGCACGATCGCTTACGGCAATTACACTTTGTTCAAACTTGTTTTTTATTTTCTTTTTAAACGCTTTTTCTTGAATATCTTGAATTTTATAGACACCTCTTTCGGTAAAGAAATCGGCTAAACGTGCGAATTTTTGATCGTGGGGAATTCCAATAATATCTCTAAGTTTCGTATTGTCTTTTTTTATATAGATAACAGGAACACTAAACCAAAGTTTAGGATTTTCTTGAATAGAAAGAAATACTTGATTCGCATCAAGACCTTTGTAAGAATCGTTTTTACTTACTTTCCTCAACAACTCTGAGGCAAATGTATTTACAGGTTTCAAACGCCCTCCAGCATCTTGAATAACCAATCTACTGAATTTTTCCGCATGCAAGGCATCTGTTTTATTAGCCAATAAAATAGAATCTATTTGTTGTTCAGAGGTTTGATGTTGTTTATGTTGTGAGAATCCAGTTGAAATGCTAAAAAGGATTGCTAAGGTCAAGGCAGCTTTCTTAGCCTTTGTTTTATTCAGACTTTTTCTTAAATCAGCCATACGTGTACCTTTTATAACTAGTGATAACATCATTCCAAAAAATAATAGATAATATCCAATATAGGTAATCATCGTTCCCCAATAATCATGATTTACCGATAAGCGAGTCTCTTCATATTCATCAGTGATATTATAACTAGATTGGAAGAATTTATACCCTTTATAGTTTAAGATGTGATTCATGAATATTCTAAAGTCAAATGTTTCTTTAGGATCAATAACGGTAATTTCACTAGCATACGACATAGGACTTTGAGATCCAGGATAATTAGTCAATTGAAAATCACGGAGTTTTATATGAAAAGGTAATTCAATCTCTTGGGCACCATAATTTACGCGAAATCTTAATCCTCCAACACTTATTTCTGCAGGACTTTCAATATTGTATTGTCCACCGTCCACAACAAGTTGTTTAGTTTCATCACCTACTGTGACATCAAATGTTAACTTGTCAGTTGGATTTTCTTCACGTTCCCCTTTAACCGTTGTATACGTACCTGTAATTCCAGGTTTAGGCACTACAAAACTTAATCCAGCTAACTGATGTAGCGAAAGTAATTGAAGGTCTTGAATTGAATCTTTGATAATCTTTCCAGAAAATTGATCTGCCATTCTGAGATAGGTTCCGTCCTGACTAGATTTAAATTTTAAGTTGTCGCCATCCGTAATAATATCAATCGAATTTAATCCTACATTATCATAACCGATTAAAATATTATGGATCAATTGGCTCGTTCCTTTTTTAATATAATGATCATGACGTGTTCCAGAAGTAGATTCTACAAATTGGATATATGTGTCTCCATTTTCATTTTCTTCAAATACTTCTTTGGCAAATGGAATATATCCTACAAGGTCAAATTTGAATTTTTCTCCTCTGAATTTATCAGTAAACGTATAATTAGGTTTTCCTTTAGCAGATAATAAAACCTTGTCTGATTCTGATGCTTTCTGTTCTTTTCCATTATCAGTAACTACATCAAAGAAAATTCCCTCAGAAAACATTTTATTACTAGATTCACCTTCGATAATTGGCATAATTCCTTCATAACTCACATAGCGAGTAATTCCTGCACCGATTAATATTAAAACGAACGAAAGATGAAAAAGGAGAACAGACCACTTTTCTTTTTTATACAATCGATATCTGAAAATATTTCCAAAGAAATTAATTACAAAAAATACCATAATGGTTTCAAACCACCATGCATTATAAATTAATTTTTTAGCCGTCTGAGTACCATAGTCATTTTCAATAAATGTGGCTATTCCCATTGCTGCTGCAAAAACAACAAATAGTATTCCTGTTAGTCTGGTTGAGTATAGAATTGATAAGAGTTTTTTCATCTGTAAGTCATGCTTAAAACAATGCAAATTTACGGATAAAAGCGGAAATAATCTTACTCAAATAGAAAGAAAAAAACTTAATTTTCAATACTTTTAAAAAGTATTTCAAGAATATTGATTGCTGCCTCAGCTATTTTAGTTCCAGGCCCAAAAACACCTACAACTCCTGCATCGAATAAAAAGGCATGATCTTGAGTAGGAATAACTCCTCCAGCGATAATTTTAATATCACTTCGACCGAAATTTTTCAGTTCTTGAATTACTTGGGGAACTAGTGTTTTATGTCCTGCCGCCAATGAAGAAATTCCTAAGACATGAACGTCATTTTCAACAGCTTGCTTGGCAACTTCTTTAGGTGTCTGAAAAAGCGGACTGATATCTACGTCAAACCCTAAATCTGCAAAACTCGTAGCAACTACTTTGGCACCACGATCATGACCATCTTGCCCCATTTTTGCCACCATAATTCTAGGGCGACGACCGTCCAATTCAGCAAATTTATTTGCCAATTCAGTTGCCTTTTTAAAAGAATCATCGTTTTTTATTTCCTTACTATACACGCCTGAAATCGAATTTATCTTCGCTTTATACCTTCCAAAAACAGTTTCCAAAGCAGTAGAAATCTCTCCCAATGTCGCTCTTTTTTTTGCTGCTTTTACTGCCAAATCTAATAAATTTCCTTCACCTGATTGAGCACATTTGGTTAAATCTGAAAGTGATTGTTGAATATCTATATCATTTCGCTCTGATTTTATTTTGTTCAAACGTAGAATTTGGGATTCTCTAACAGCATTATTATCCACTTCTAATGTTTGTAATGGAGCCTCTTCTTTCAATTGATAAGCATTTACACCTACAATAATATCTTGGCCACTATCAATATGCGCTTGTTTCTTAGCAGCGGCTTCTTCGATACGCATTTTGGGAATTCCTCTTTCCAATGCTTTGGTCATTCCGCCTAGTTCTTCGATTTCTTGAATTAATTCCCAAGCTTTATTTGAAATATCAAGTGTCATTTTTTCAACATGAAGACTTCCTGCCCAAGGATCTACAGTTTTGGTAATTTTTGTTTCTTCTTGAATGAAGATTTGTGTGTTTCTTGCAATTCTCGCTGAAAAATCAGTAGGCAATGCAATCGCTTCATCGAGCGCATTAGTATGTAAACTTTGCGTTCCACCAAATGCTGCAGCCATTGCTTCAATAGTTGTTCGAGCTACATTGTTAAAAGGATCTTGAGCAGTTAAACTCCATCCACTTGTCTGACAATGTGTTCTTAATGCAAGAGATTTTGGATTTTGTGGATTGAATTGCTGAATGATTTTTGACCATAACATCCTAGCAGCACGCAATTTGGCAATTTCTCTAAAATGATCCATTCCTATCGCCCAAAAGAAAGATAATCTAGGTGCAAATTCATCTATTTTCATTCCTGTAGCCAAGCCAGTTCTTACATATTCCAGTCCATCAGCAAGTGTATAGGCTAATTCGATTTCTTGTGTTGCGCCGGCTTCTTGCATATGATATCCAGAAATTGATATGCTATTAAATTTGGGCATATGTGCTGTTGTATATTCGAATATATCAGCAATAATTTTCATGGATTGAGTAGGAGGATAGATGTAAGTATTTCGTACCATAAACTCTTTAAGAACATCATTCTGAATTGTTCCTGCTAGTAAATTGATGTCAACTCCCTGTTCTTGAGCGGCAACAATATAAAATGCTAGAATTGGTAATACTGCTCCATTCATGGTCATGGAAACAGACATCTTATCAAGAGGAATCTGGTCAAATAATATTTTCATATCCTCAACTGAATCAATCGCAACTCCTGCTTTTCCTACATCACCTTGTACACGTTCATGATCAGAATCATAACCTCTATGTGTTGCTAAATCAAATGCAACAGATAATCCTTTCTGTCCTGCTGCAAGGTTTCTACGGTAAAAAGCATTGCTTTCTTCAGCAGTTGAAAAACCTGCATATTGACGAATCGTCCAAGGACGACGAACAAACATTGTTGAGTATGGGCCTCTTAAATAAGGAGGGATTCCAGCCGCAAAATTTTCATGTTCAAATCTTGGCAAATCCTTTTTTAAACTTTCTATTTTTATATGTTGGATGTCTCTACGCTTCATCATTCAATCTTTCTTGTTCCATTTTTTCAGCTAATCTTCTTGCGATTACTGGTGGAATCAATGTTTTTCTAGGTTTTGTTTTTACAAATGGATACAATTCGATCATATCATTCATTTTATCATCCATATTTGGATGTTTATTCGTTCCCAATAAAACCAATTCTCCTTTGTCAAACTGTGCTTGTTCTTTATCAGCAGATTCTTTAATTTTTCGTTGGATAGTTCCTTCTTTTAACTGCTTTAAAAATCCTCCACCTTTTTCAATATCTTTAAAAATAGCCAATGCTTTTTCGGAAATTTCTTTAGTCAACGATTCAATATAATAGGATCCTTCGGGATATTCACTCGCATTGATAAAATAACTTTCTTCTTTTAAAATCAAGAGTTGGTTTCTAGAAATTCGCTCACCGAACTCATTTTTCTTATGGTACACACTATCGTAAGAAATATTACTAACCGTATCAGCACCGCCAAGAATTGCACTCATACATTCCGTTGTTGTACGTAACATGTTGGTATTGAAATCATACAACGTTTTATTACGAAGAGTGGGCTGTGTAAAAATAGGAGCCTTGGTTTTTATGTTGTAATCATCTGTAATAATTTTCCATAAATATCGAAAAGCACGAAGTTTGGCAATTTCAAAAAAGTAATTGGTTCCAACTGAAAAATTGAACTGAATTTGTTCCGGGATATTTTTTTCAAAATGATTTAAATATTCATTGGCATGAGCTAAGGCATAAGCAACTTCTTGAATTGTTGTCGCTCCTGCATTTTGATAATTAGAAACATTTACTTGTAAAATAGAAGTGATATCTGTGCTGTTTTTGAGAATCTGACCTAAGATTTCATGATCTTTCTGTAAATTATAAAACCAATTTCCGTTTTTAACAAGATTTCCGATAATATCAATATTTATGTGCAATTCACACTCCTTAAATTCTTTTGCCAATTCTTCAGCAAAACTCTCGGACAAGAAATTGAGTTGGAAATGAATTTCAATTTCTGTAGAATTTATCTTGTTGGAAAGTGTTTTTATATCAAATGGTTCATTGGCAATAAAAAGAATAGAGTCTGCTCCTCTTTTGAGAGAATCTGTTGCTAGGAAATTTGCCGTTTGTTCGTCAGAAATAAAGATAGATTGACATATTTTAAAATCTTTGTCAGTACTTGGAATACTTAATTTTTCTATGTCATCTTGATGGTAAAAAGGATTGATTGTTATTCCATCATTAGTGTGTGTAAGAAGTGTTTTATTATAATCAGCACCTTTTAAATCAAATTGAATTTTTTGCTTCCATTGTTTAGAAGGAACACTTGAAAAATCTTTAAATAGAGAATCGCTCATATTTATTTCTTTTTAAGTGTATCATATTCGATTATAAATATCTCTTCGTTTTGCTTCTTCATTTTATACTTTTCTCTTGCAAATTGGTCTAGCCTTTCTGGGTCTTCCAATTTTTCAATCTTCTTACTATCTATTTCAATTTGGGTTTGATAATAATCTTTATCAGCCTCCAATTGTTTAATTTCTCTATCAAATAATTTATAATGAACTAAATAGGAGTTTTCGTCAAAAAACCCAATCCAAACGATAAAAACCAATAAAAGCAAGATATACCGATTGCTAGCGAATCGAAAAAACTTGTTATTGTTTAATTGTTTAAATGTCATTTTAATTAAGTTTTTGGCTTATTACAGTTCTAACGATATCAATTGCTACTGTATTGTAACGATCATTTGGTATAATAATATCGGCAAAATTTTTTGTAGGTTCAATAAATTGCTGATGCATTGGCTTTAACGTTTCTTGATATCTCGTTAAGACTTCATTAATGTCACGTCCTCTTTCTTGAATATCACGCCTTGTACGACGAATTAAACGTTCGTCAGCATCGGCATGAACGAATATTTTTATATCACATAAATCACGTAATTCCTGATTATTAAATATTAAAATACCCTCTACAATTATTACTTTTTTCGGATGCGTTGCAATGGTGTCTTTTGTTCTGTTATGGGTAACAAAGGAATAAATAGGCTGGTCAACAATCTTACCGTTTTTTAAATCAGTCAGTTGTTCAACCAATAAATTAAAATCAATTGCTCTAGGATGATCGAAGTTAATTTTAGTTCGCTCTTCATAAGACTGAATATCAGTTTCGTGATAATATGAGTCTTGTGAAATAACTCCTACTTCGTCATTAGGAAGTTCATTGAGAATTTGATTTACAACCGTAGTTTTTCCACTTCCAGTTCCACCAGCGATACCAATAATTAACATAGATTTTGTTTTTAACAGTTACTACAAATTTAATAAAAAATTTGAGTTTAATTCAGGGAGTTTTTAGTACAATTATTTTCAATAGTTCTTCATTATTTTTCATAATTCATTTGACAATTTTCACATTTGTAAGAATCTTCTTTTAAAGTGATCCTTCCTAATCTTTGAGAAACTTCATGAATGAAATTGTTATATGTGTCATGTTCTGGAGTAATATTATTGGCTTTAATTTTTTTATAAAATTTACCATCCCATTCTTGCTTTCCCCAACAATTTGGACAAACACCTTCAGGTGTTTTTAAACTAACATTTCCGTCCGATTTAGCGTTGAAATACGCTTTAATATTTTCTAAAATGTTCATAATAGTTGATTTGCAATAATATCGATTTTCTCTTTTTTAATATGTTTTGAAAACATTGCTAAAATAAACTTTAATTTGGGATTAATAAATTTTTCACAAAATGGTTTTTAATGATAATACTATTTTGTTAACTGCTCTGTTTTATTTGTGAAGGCTTAACGAACCATTTGTTTAAGTCTTTACCTGTTGGGTTTCTCAACTTCTTTTTTCCAATAGTTATAGTCTGAAAATTAAGTTTTCTGTTTTCGTGTAGTCCGCGTAATTCTTAAGCGTAATCTCCATTTTTTTCTACATCAAAAAACATTCGATAATCTTGTGTTTTATGACAACGTGCTGCTCCATATAATTTCATAGTAAAACCAGTAAGCGATATTATACCAATCCATATAATTATTTTAATTCCATGCTAATTGTTTGCGCTCTTGCCAATAGGCATTCTGTTCAATTTTAAAAGAAGTTAATTGTTGTAAGTCTTCTTCGGAAAATTTAAAAATATTCATTTTTAAATTTTCTTCTAACTGTATTGTTGAACTCGCACCACTCAAAATAATACTTTCATTTACTGTTTGAGCACAAAATTGTAAAGCAATTGCATCTACACCCACATTGTATTTTTTTGCTAACTTTTTTAAAGTAGTATACATGGCAAGGTAATGCGTGTAATTTTCATTTTTGAAAATGCGGCCATTGGCCAACGCTTCTTTAATGATGACCTTCTTTTTTTGAAGTTTAAGTTCTTTTTGAATTGACGCAAGACTTTGATCTAGTAAGTTATAGGTAATTTGAAATGCATCAAACAATTGATTCCCTTCAATCGAAATATCCAATGCTTCTTTTATCACTTCAACTTGATTTGCGCCAGTAGTTGTAATACCAATAGTAAGATTATGCTTTGCTTTTAAAAATGCCAATCGATTTAAAACAGCCTCATCTTTTAAAACACCCGTTTCTAAAGTCGCAGAATGTATTTGATATACTTTTAAAAAAGGAAACAGTTTTTTAGAGAAATTATACTGCTCATTTAATTTCTCTAAACTGTGTTCTTTTATTTCATGAACCGTTGCATTTGCATCGAAATTTGCCACATACGTGTAACCCCATTTTGTTCCAACTTCAATACTGTTGTCCTTTTTTGTCTGTAACCATTCTATTACCAATTCTTCTGCTAATCCATATCCTGGAGCTGTATCAAAATAGCGAACACCTAGTTTATAAGCATTTTCTAAAACAGTAAAACTTTGTTTTTTAAAAGTTTCAAGATCTGTTTTACCATCGCTTTTTTTTCTAAGATTAATATATAATGGTCTGCCCAAAGCAGCGGTTCCTAAGCCTAATCTCATTTTCAGTTATTTAATACTAGTTAACCTCTTTTATATGATTTAATAAACCGATTAAGAACTACAAGACAACATAGAACAACCTACTTGGTTTCTTGCCCACTCTGGACGTTTTACAAACCATTTTTTATAATCTGGTTGCTCATCGTATGGTTTTTTAAGTAAATGAAACAATTCATCAATTAATTTGTAATCTCCTTTATCAGCAGCATCTATTGCCATTTGTGACATGTAATTACGTAATACATATTTAGGATTTACTTGATTCATTTTTTTTGCACGCTCTTTAAAAGCAGTTGTTTCTTTTTTCAAACGTTCACTGTAACTATCAAACCAAGAATTCCATTTTTGTTTTAGTTCTCCTGAAATCTCATTGGGTACGTAAAAAGCATCATTTATAATTTTCAATCCATCAGACGAATTTTCAACAGAAAAATCACTTAAATTTCTAAAGAAAATAGTCATATCCGTTTCAGATAACTGTAGCATACTTTCTAAACTAAAAATAAATTCTTTATCATCCTTTTCTTCAGAGAACAAGCCCAATTTACTTCGTATCATCGAAATGTATTGTTTTTGTGCTTTTTCGTTATATGAATTTATAATACTTTCTAATCCTTCCGCTTCATCAATCAAAAGATATAAGGCATTTGCTAATTGAAATAAATTCCAATGGCCAACCTCCAATTGCGCACCAAATCTATAACGCTTAAATTGGCTATCGGTTGTGTTTGGTGTCCAATTCTGATCGTAACCTTCCAGCCAACCATAAGGGCCATAATCTATAGTTTGTCCCAGAATAGACATGTTATCTGTATTCATCACACCATGAACAAAACCTACTCGTTGCCAATGAATAATCATTTTTAATGTGCTCTCTAAAACTTCTTCAAAAAACTGTAAATAGGTTTCTTTTGAAGGGACTCCTAAATGTGAAAAATGATTTTTTATGGTGAAATCTATCAAGGTTTTTAGAGTATCTCCATCTTGCCTTGATGCTAATATTTGGTAACTTCCAAAACGTAAAAAACTTGGAGCAACTCTGCAAACAACTGCCCCTTTTTCATAAGCTGCATTACCATCATATAGCATATCTCTTAATACTTCATCACCTGATAATGCTAATGATAATGCTCTTGTTGTTGGCACTCCTAAATGGTGCATTGCTTCACTACATAAATACTCACGAACAGATGATCGTAATACTGCCAGACCATCTGCTGTTCGAGAATAGGGTGTTTTGCCAGTTCCTTTTAATTGAATTGTCCATGTTCTATTGTCATGTTCAACTTCAGTTAAATTAATAGCGCGTCCATCTCCAAGTTGCCCAGCCCAATTCCCGAATTGATGTCCTCCATAGCACATAGCATATGGATTTGTACTTGGTAGTACTTCGTTTCCTGTAAATACATTTAAAAAATCTTCGCTGTTAGCATTATCTTCTGTTAATCCTAAATTATGAAGCATTTCTGGAGAAACATGTAATAACGTTGGTTTTGCTGTTTTTTTTGGAGTTACATAGGAAAAACAAGCTTTTTGTACTTGCCTTCTACTATTCTCAAGAATCGGATCTGATGGTAATTCTTTTATAAATATTTCTTTTATGTTAAGTTTCATTTCCCTCTTTAATTAATCGTTTTTGAACCAATTTTCTGTCTAAAATCACTCGAATTGACATTAACTTAAATTAATATTCAATGATAGATTTCCATCTATTACTTCTTCTTGCAACAGCCCTAATATAACTGCAAACTGCCACAGCTTTATAACCTTCTTTGGTAAGTTGCTCAAATGTTTTTTCAACCAATACCCTGCCTATGCCTTGACCTCTTAAATTGTAGGGAACTTCAGAATAATTTAAATACATTTTATCATTCCTTAACGTATAATCAACTGTTGCTATTTCTCCATTAATATCTAATGTAAAACGCCTATTTTTTTTATCATGTATAATATTCAATCTATCAGGTATTAATTTGTTTAACCATTTTTCCAATTCTTCTTTATATGGATTTCTTAATTTCTTTTTGCCAATAGTAATAGTCGGAAAATTAAGTTTCCTATTTTCATAAAGAGCTCGCAATTCTTCTGCAAACTCTTTATTTTTTTCTACATCTAAAAACTGATAGGGTAGTGCTGTCTTGTCTAGTAATAATTGGTAATAATGTGTTTTATGACAACCAGAAGCACCATATAATTTTATAGTTGGAGCTGTATCCATCATATTTTTTTTGTGCTTATTGATTTGTTATTTTAAATAACTTCTAATTCCATAACTCGCCAAAACTCCTTCTCCGGTTGCAGCAGCAACTTGTGCAATTGCACCCTCCCTACAATCTCCAGCAGCAAAAATACCGCTAATCGAAGTTTGTGCCAACCCTGTTGTTTGGATAAAACCACTTTCATCAAGATCGATAATACCTTCAAATGATTTTGTATTAGGAATTAATCCAATAAAAATAAATACACCATCTGCTTCTAAAACTGATTCTTCATTAGTTGCATTATCTTTTAATTTCAAGCCTTTAAAGTTTTCTTTTTCATCAGAAATAAACTCTAAAGAAGATTGATTCATATAGGTTGAAATATTGTCTATGCTAGATAATTTTTCTATATAAGTTTCTGAAGCGGTAAAATTTTCTGATCGATGTATAATTTTCACACTCTTACAAAAACCTGCTAAAAAGATACCTTCTTCCAATGCTGAATTTCCACCACCTATAACAATGATATCTCTATCGCGGTAAAAAGCACCGTCGCAAGTTGCACAAAAATGAATACCAGAACCTATTAATTCTTCTTCATTAGGAATCCCTAATTTTCTATAGGTAGAGCCTGTAGATAATACAACAGACTTACCTAAATAGGTTGTGCCTTTTGTTTGTATTTCAAATAGGTTGTCTTTTTTATTAATGGCAACAACTTCTTCACCAGTTTTAATAACCGCTCCGTATGTTTTTGCTTGCTCTTCCATTTTCTCCATTAATTTTGGACCAGAAATAGAAGTAAAACCTGGATAGTTTTCAATCTTTTCAGTTAAAAATGCGTTTCCACCAATAGTAGATTTTTCTAAAATCAACGTATCAAAACGGTCTCTTTGCGCATAAATGGAAGTTGTTAATCCTGCAGCACCACCACCAATAATAATCGTGTCAAAAATTTTATGTTCTTTCTCAACATTTATAGAAAGTAACTCCGTTAATTTTACATTATCTGGATTTGTATATGGAACATCGTCAATTAATATAGTAGGGATAATACGTTTTCCATTATTGATTTCTTCTACTTTAGCAGTTGCCCAATCATATTTATCTACATCAATAAAATCGAAATTAACGCCATTATCTCTTAGGAAACTTTTTGCTCTTCTACAATCAGGACACCAATCAGCACCAAACAATTGAACTCTTCCTGCTTCATTAATTCCTAAAACAGATGCCAATTCAATATTATCAGGATTTGTATACGATTTACCTTTTATAATGACGGTTGGGATAATTCTTTTTCCGTTGTTAATCGCTTCAACTTTAGCAGTCGCTTCTTTATCTAAATCAACATCTATAAAAGTGAATTCTATATTGTTTTCTTTTAAATATGCTTTAGCTCTTCTGCAATCTGGACACCAATCTGCGCCGTATAATAAAATATCATTCATTTGAATATAACTTTTATAGGTTAAAAAATAGGTTGCCGAATTATTAATTTTCGGAAATCTGTTTCACTTTATTTTAATTTATCTGCATGAAGGTTACGTAGTTTTGCTAGTTTAGGTGTAATTACAAAGCTACAGTAACCATTAGCTTGATTATTTCTGTAATAATCTTGATGCTCTTTTCCAGCTTCAAAGAAAACACCTAAAGATGAAATTTCTGTTACGACAGGATTCTCATAATATGGCGTAATTTCTTTTGAAACTAGTTCAGCAATCTCTTTTTGTTCATCATCATGATAATAAATTACCGAACGATATTGCGTACCACGATCTGCTCCTTGCTTGTTTAAAGTTGTAGGATCATGAGTAGTCATAAAGATTACTAAAATATCTTCATATGAAATCACATCAGCATCAAAAGTAACTTGGATTACTTCTGCATGGCCTGATAAACCAGAACACACTTCTCTATATGTTGGTGTTCCAGGGACATTTCCTCCAGAATATCCAGACAGTACTTTTTCAACACCTTTTACTTCTTGAAATACTGCTTCAGTACACCAAAAACAGCCCCCACCAAATGTGGCTAGTTGTATATTATTAGTTCTCATTTGTAAACTCTTTTTCTAATTGCATAGATTCTAAATTGTTCTGATATTAATTGAATGCACTATTCAACCTCTTTTTTTAATAGGTCGGTCTGAAGTAGTGTTCCCTTTTGCAGAAAAAAGGATTGTACTTCCTACTTTACCATGAAAATTCCTTTCTTTAAATTAGTACTAAATATATCATAATTCTGTTAAAAAAAATATAGCACATCGTATAAGATGTACTATTTGAACTTTGATTAAATTTTTAGTCTAAAATTATTTATTTCCTTACACTTTTGATATATTTTTCTGTATAACTGTAGTGTGAAGGGAAGGCTTAAAAAAGACAAAACCTTGTTAATTAAAATTAACAAGGTTCTACTTTTAGTCGGGGTGGCAGGATTCGAACCTGCGACCTCCTCGTCCCAAACGAGGCGCGATGACCGGGCTACGCTACACCCCGAATATATTCGGACTGCAAAGATAAAACTTATATTTAATATAGCAAGGTAAATTTGTAGAAATGGTATTGGTTTTTGAAGTTATTTTATGATTGTAATTATTAAAGAATTACTCGACTAATCGACTTATCAAAAATTAATGTTCTTTGCTTTGTGAAAACTTATAAACATTTGTAATTATAAAAATCAAAATACTATATTTTTGCTTCGTAAATAAAAAATAAAATTATGTCAGATACTATTGAAAGAATAAAATGTTTGATTATTGGTTCAGGGCCAGCAGGATATTCAGCAGCAATTTATGCAGCTCGTGCAGATTTAAAACCAATTATGTATACAGGATTGCAAATGGGAGGTCAATTGACCACTACAACTGAAGTTGATAATTATCCTGGTTACGCTAATGGAACTGATGGGACAGCGATGATGGAAGATTTTAAAAATCAGGCAGAACGGTTTGGTACTGAAGTAAGGTTTGGAATGATTACTAAAGTTAATTTTAACGATAAAGTAGGAGGGATTCATAAAGTTATTGTTGATGAATCAATCGAGGTTGAAGCGGAAACAGTGATTATTTCTAGTGGAGCAACTGCTAAATATTTAGGATTGGAAAGTGAGCAGAGGTTGATTGGAGGTGGAGTATCTGCTTGTGCAACTTGTGATGGGTTTTTCTATAAAGGGCAAGATGTAGTGGTTGTAGGTGCTGGAGATACAGCTGCAGAAGAAGCTACATATTTGGCTAATATCTGTAAAAATGTAACTATTTTAGTTCGTAAGGATTTTATGAGAGCCTCAAAAGCGATGCAGCATAGAGTTAATAAGACTGAGAATATTACTGTATTGTACAATACTGAATTAGACGAGGTAATTGGAGATAATGTTGTTGATGGTGTGCGTATTGTTAATAATCAGACAAATGATAAAACAGAAATTCCTGTAGCAGGAGTTTTTATTGCGATAGGTCATAAGCCAAATACTGATATTTTTAAAGGAATATTAGACATGGATGAAGTTGGGTATTTAATTACCAAAGGAAAAACTACTAAGACCAATTTGCCTGGAATCTTTGCTGCTGGAGATGTTCAAGATAAAGAATACAGACAAGCAGTTACAGCTGCTGGAACTGGATGTATGGCTGCATTGGATTCAGAGCGTTATTTAGGAAGTTTAAAATAAAAGATTAGTTTTGAATACTAAAAAATCCCGCAATAGCGGGATTTTTTATTTAGTCAATTTATAGATTATATTGTCTCAGGCAAAGTATGTTCCTTACCTTTATTTTGTTCTTTTAAGTATTCCATAAGAGGAGCAAAATAGTCCAACATCGGTTTTGCACTCATTTCACTTCCTACACTTTCTTTTAGCAATTCATTCCAATCGCAGTTTGCACCTTGTTTTAAAACACCATTTAAGAATTCACCAACTTCCTTACTTCCAAAATAATTTGTCGCATGTGTATCTTGCTTTAAGATGTTTTTAGAAATGTGATCATGAAATTGAAATAATAAGATATACGATATTGCATAGTCGTAATATTGTGCAGCATCATTGTTTATATGAGTCTTAGAAGCAGCATCGCAATACTCTTCGCCTCTTTCAGAAGGAGGAACCATTCCTTGGTACTTTTTAGACAATTCCCACCATTTTCTATTGTACTCATCTTTTGAAAGATTTTCAGCATATAATGAATTTTCAAATTCACTCATTACTCCTGCAGCAAATGGTAAGAATACAATATTGCTTAAAGCCTCTTTTAATAAGTTCTGTGTTTGATCAACTTTAGAATCAGCATCAACCAATCCTTTTCCAACCAAAAAGGGTTTTTGCATCGCTGCAAATCCTAGTAAACTACCAATAGCTTCATGGTAACCACGATTTGCTCCACCTCGTAATAATACAGGAACATCAGGATTAGAATACGCTTGGTAATAATAAATATGACCTAACTCATGATGAATCGTTTCATAATAATCAGCAGTAGGCTCAATACTCATTAAACAACGTAAATCATTTTCTAAGTTCATATGCCAAGCCGAAGCGTGATTATTTTTCTTATAGTCTGCATCTTTAGGTGCAGGATACATACTAGATTTTTCATAAAAACTTTTTGGAAGTAGGTCAAATCCTATACTTACGAAGAAATCTTCACCTTCTTTTACAATCCATTCAGGATCTCTATCTTTTAATGCAGCATCAATATCAAGACCTTCAACATCTACCATAGCACTCCAATCTTGTCCCCAACGATTTGGCAACCAATGTGCTGGAAGATATTCTGGAACATTGGCATCGTATTTATCAGCTAAATTATACCTAGCCCAAGTGTGTAATTCTCTATATAATGGCCATACTTCTTGCACCATTTTCTTCATTTCAGCCATCATTTCACCACGATTCATTCCGTAGTCAGAAACTTGGTAAGAAAAATAATCGTCATAGCCTAAAGCTTGCACAGTCTCATTACGTAGTTTTACTAAATTCTCTAAACCACCTTTTAAGTTTTTACCAACTTCTTTAGAAGCTTCCCAGTTTTTCAGACGCTCTGCTTCATCGTTAGATTCTCTAAGTATACCATCAATATCTCCAGTAGAAACGGATTTTCCGTCAACCTTAAAATCAAATCCAAATAAAGCTTCGTTTTGAGCAGTTTCAGCAGTAATTCTTTGCTTTACAGTTTCAGAAACCGTTTCTGGATTATTGGCTGCACTATATAAAATACTTTCAAGTTGGCGTACTTGCACTAAATCCAATTCTTCTTTTTTCTCAAGGAAAGCACGAGTTTTTTTAATTACTTCTTTACTTCCGGTAAATATTGCATAAGCTTCATTGGCCTTTTGAACATTGTAAGCATTGAGAGTATCTCCTTCAACTATATGAGTGTTTGCCGCCCATTCTGCTTCTGCTGAATCGTAGTATAGTTCTTGAAAAGTACTGGTATATACATCAAGAAACGCTTGCGTATCTTTTTTCGCTTGACTATCAATTTTTGTTTCTGTTTCACAACTAATTATCGCTATGATTACTAGTGCTGATAAAATTGTTTTTTTCATTTTTATTTGATTTGACTTTTATGTAGTGTTGCTGTTTCGGTAAATTCTTCTATGAAAATCTGAGGGTCATTATAAATATTAATATCACTGTTGTCTTTGGCTTTAAGATATAACTCATCAGAAATATTAATCGTAGCCTTGGAGTTTTCTTGAGTAAAGATCTCACAATAATCAACTTGTAAATCTTCACCGACAAATGATGTTCGGTTGTTTAAATCAATATACAAACTATCAACTTCTCCTTTTAATTCTGCATCAGCTCGGTCATACATACTAGAAACTAATTTAGGGGATTTAATGAACCCTTTTAATTTGCTAT
>Ga0307488_10000401_pt1 | contig 35374 bp, 34 predicted proteins | sample SB02metaG_FD_202248 | JGI IMG/M metagenome (GOLD analysis project Ga0307488, IMG submission 202248) | Sea-ice brine microbial communities from Beaufort Sea near Barrow, Alaska, United States - SB 0.2 | ecosystem: Environmental > Aquatic > Marine > Coastal | place: USA: Alaska | collected...
AAAAAGGACAGAAAGTTCGTGTTAAAAGAAAAAATAAGAAATAAATAAGAAATAAATAAATGATTCGTATAAATAAAGTTCAAAATTTCTAGTATATTAGTAATATGGGATACAAAAATAGAACTTTGGAATATAAAAATAATAGAAATAATTTAAAAGGATGGGAATTACTAGTAAAATTTAGCAATGAATTTAATAATTTAATTATAAATAATAAGTTAATAAATAAATATCATATTGAATTATTAATTTCTCAAATGAATGGAAAATTTTTAAGTGCATTAAAAAGTAATAAATTAATGACTAAAAATACAAAATATAATACAGTTTGGAATCAATGTATTTATGGATTAGATAATATTTTGAAGAAACCGGAAAGTCAAATAAAATATAATTTATTATCTCATCATACAGAACAATTAGTTTATATTGGAAAATTAAATTTAAATAAAAACATTTAATTATGAATAAAAAAATTAAATTTAAATAAAAACATTTAATTATGAATAAAAACATTTAATTATGAATAAAAACATTTAATTATGAATAAAAACATTTAATTATGAATAAAAACATTTAATTATGAATAAAAACATTTAATTATGAATAAAATATTTTATTTGATAATTATATAAATGACAAAAACAATGTGTGAGAACTTAGAGGATTCTTATGAACAACAAAAAAACAATAAAAATTTTAACTTAGATGAATTTTGTAAATCTGATGACGGTTCAGTATTTGATGATGGTAACTGTAAATTCTACAATGACACATGTCAAACACAAGGACACAAATCAAAAAAGAATACAAAATCTGTTGAGGAAGCTACTGAGGAAGCTACTGAGCATTTCTCAATGATGAATGACAGCACATCAATGAATTCTATTCTGGTTTTCGGATTATTTATTATCCTATTTTTATTCGTGTATATCTATGGTTTTCATGGAATTCTTAAATTCGAAAAGAACTTGAACTATTTAATTGCGATTCTATTTAGTGCCTTTGGTATTATTTTATCAATTATGTTAATTATTGGTGTTATTAGACACGTATCTTCTAGCACTATGAGCGATGAAGAAAAGGGAAATAGTCGTAATGCGTTATTAGTTGTAGCTATTTTAGTTGTTTTCTTCTCGATGATGGCTATTATTCGCTATAATTATGGTAAATTATTTAACGCACTTAATAGAACTCTACCTCTAAATAAACCACCTCGCCCACCTCGCGGAAGAGGTCGTGGAAAAGGTCGTGGAAGAGGTCGGTAAATAAATTATATTCTTTTAGTATATATGATACTAATTAATTATCTTTATGGATGTCCTTATTGTAAGAATGCAGAAAGGATGTTAAAAATGAATAATATTCCATATACGAAAGTTATTGTTACTCAGAAAACAAAAGATAGTTTTAAAAAGAAATATCAAATGAATACATTCCCACAGATTTTATATAGAACCTCAAAAACGAATAAAATAGGTGGATTTGACGAACTAAGTAATTTAATACAAGTTACAAAAATACTAAAAGAATTTAATTTTAATCAAACTACAATTAATTATTTTAAACAATTTGTCTAATTGGTTTCTGATTTAGAATTATCTTTGGATTCTTCTTCGGATTCTTCTTCGGATTCTTCTTCGGATTCTTCTTCGGATTCTTCTTCGAATTCTTCTTTATTTATTTCTTGAGATAATTGATTTTTTAATTTTATTTCTTCATTTCTTTGTTTAATTTTAGAATTAAGTTTCATAATTTTTCCAGGACTTTGATAAATTTGTTCAGAATTATCATCTTGATAAATATGATTATCATATATATCCGTACATCCTTTACATTCAAAATTAAAACTACAACATTCCTCATTATATGGGAAATAATCTCTACATCCAATACCTCTAAGACAAATACCTTGCTTACATCCAGAAATACACTTTCCAGAATTACTTTTATTTAACATATCTGTATATTTCTTTTTATAATAAATATTATTTGCTGTATATAATAAATACATTAGAGAAATGAAAAAATAACATAATACAACCATTAATAATACAAAATATAACATATATTATAGATTGAGTTTTTTTTAAATTTGTAATTCTTTTTGAAATTTGTAATTCTTTTTGAAATTTGTAATTCTTTTTGAAATTTGTAATTCTTTTTGAAATTATTTTGTGTGTTTTTTGTTTTTTTGTTTTTTTGTTTTTTTGTTTTCTTGTTTATTGGGTGTCAAACCACGCCTGACGATCTTCGTAACGTTGAACGTTTCGCTCATTCAGATTCCTCTGAATGTGCTTATTTGATTTATCACAAACATCGTCCGTAATTAGAGATAGACAGTCTAGCAATCCGTCAACATACGAATAACTCTTAATTATCAACGCAAAAGCGAGAGTGCGTTTGGCGCCCATTGTCCGAATCGCATTATCAAAGGCGATCAAATGATAGTTGTCGCCTTCATCTGTTAGTTCTCTGAAAAACTGGTCTTCGGCAAACAACTTCCAGGACCCTGTTATCGGGCGTTGAGCAGACTTCCATTGAATCCGCATATTATACGGGTCTAGGTAATCCGCGTCGTAGTCAATATTGCTGACTATTTTTTTATTTCTGTGCTGTGTTAGCGCCATTGGTTACTATCAATATGTATTTAGATATTTAGATATCTACTATCATTTTTTATAATATCTATATATCTATATATCTATTAATTAATATCAATTGAATAATTAATATCAATTGAATAATTAATATCAATTGAATACTTATATATGTTTAATATAGGTTTCATAGCACTTATTTTGAGCTCAATTGCCTTTATGCCACAGGTATACTATGTTTACACCACACATGATACACATTCACTGTCGATTCATACGCTGATTTTATATGCTTTAGCACAGATTTTCTGGTTCATTCATTCCTTTCAAACTATGGACGTATCTTTGATGATATCACCTATAATAAATCTCGGAATATATATTTATTTAGTTTATAAAAAATTTGTAAATGAATATAAATTACCAAGAATATAATTTATTTGAGAGTCATTGTTTTGGCTTCCTCTAGGAAACCAGGACTATAATTTAAGAAAAAACTACCAATCCCTCCGAATCCACCCCCCTGTCCTGTGCCATATTTTGACTTTATCGCTATTTTTTTGGCTACATCTACCATTTTTAGTGGTCTTTTGATATGATCATCTATTAATTGAATTTTGACTCTACGTTCATTAATATGATACGACCATAAAACTGCAAAATCAACTTTTCCGTGACCATTATTTCTTTTGATTTGATTCTTTCGATTTACAATCATCTGTCGTCCGACACTCTTGTCCATCCCTTGAAATTCTAAATTCAAAATCATAACGTCGTATCCATAGAAACGACATGGGGTCGCATGCGAGGCTAAAATCTGCTTAAAATTTTCTTTAATTTCATTCATATAACTTCCGGCAAATATCATCCAACTTAAATTATCATCGGCCATCATATAATCCATCTGTTCGTATGCCCCACTGCTAATACTATCAAACGCATTGCGTTTGCTCAACATATTACATTTTGTTATGCGAACCTGCATGAATGTTGTAAATAAGTTAGTATAGGGTAAAAATGGAAGAAATGCTTTTGTATCGTCTGTATCTACATACTGTAACCATAATGGCACATTATTCTTTGGAAAAAAGAATTTAAATAAACTAGCGCTCGCAGCATGATTCATTGTTGAAAATATTCTTTTTTTAGCATCTGTATTTGTTTGTGGATGATTATCAATCACTATCATAGAATTAGCTTTTTCTGCGATGTAATTTAGTGATGTTTCATTAAATGCCAAGTCAACAACTAGAACATTTCTTCCTATAATATGTTTATCTACTCGTAATAAATTCTTTGATACTTCGTTCTTTGTTGAGAAATCAGGTTGAATACCTTTCATTAGAATCATAGGATTTTCATTTTTCCCCGAATTAGTAATAAATTTCCAAAATACAAAAGAGCAGCTAATACCATCATTATTTCCCCCGTGAAATATAACAGAGTCAATTGCTTTTTTATCAGATGATTTAATTTTAGATTCTTTTACAAATTTTTCAATTTCATCAAACGAGGCTTGATATGCTGTTTCAGTGTTATATTTAGCATTTCCAATTTGTTGTTTATCTTCGGTATCTAAAACTAGTTTCTTAGTGCTATTTTTAATGGCATTATTAAATTGTTTACGACTATTAAAGAATTTGTCAACAGGATTTTTATTTATCGCATTCATTCTATATAGACTTTTTAGATAAAAGTTTTGATAAAAAGAAATATTATAAACTATATTTTATTTGAAAATATTAAAAATAAAGCTATAAAACCTTTACAGGTTGCTTATCTTGCTTTCTAAATGAAGCCTTAAGAAGCGTAGTAGTTAGTGTATTATTATTTTTAGTATTTACCATAGATTGATGTGCCATTTTCATAAAAAAATCTATTAATTGATCTTGTGTTTTTATGTCTTTAAATATAGAGGCATTATTATTATTTATATATGATATACATTTTTTTTTAATGTTACTAAGAGAACTATCATTTATTAAACCCCTTTGTTTTAGTTCCTTAACCAAGTCATTCTTAATCAACCGAGATATCGTTGCTGGTAATCGTGTAGAATTATTTAGTCCGCTCTCAATAGATGCTGTTCTTACATTATTTCTATTGAGAACGGGCTTTTCCCACGTTGTTGTGCCGGTATTCGCCTGGTGATATTACGTTTTGCCGGATTCAGGGTCGATATATGTCTTCCACCCAGAAGGCAAGTTGTCTCCTCCTTTTATTACTTTACGTTCTGTCGGTTTTTTTATTGTTGAACGTTTATGTGACTCTTTAATTTGTTTCATATTTAAATATCTTTTACCATTTGGTCTTCTAATAAAATAAGCGCCATTTTTTGTTTTATAAACTTTTAACTTCTTTCCAGTTCTTGTAACATACTTCAACTCCATATATATAATAACATAAAAAAAAATTTACACTTTTAAGAAAATCAATGTTCTAATAAAAATTAAAATAATGTATCATGAACAGATTCAATCCATACCAAATCTTTAACTTTATTTCCGTTCTTTAAGATACCGAATTGTCGAAATTGATTTGCTTTCTGAGTTACTTTATTTCTATTTAATGTTCTTAGAGCAGTTCTACACCATACATCATGAATTGCTCTAAGTATATCATCTTCGTCCATACCTTTCAATAAACCAGCTAATGATAAATATATTGATGCTATGTGTGTTTCTGGATTTTTAGTAAGTTCAGGATTAGTAACAGAATAATCTTCATTAAAGTTTAATAATTTTTGAACTTCATCTGCTATGACAACTTCCATTTTTTGTGTTTGTGTTGCATTTTTTCTGTTATATTTTGAATGATATTTATACCAACCATTATATCCATTTCTTGAATATATGTTTCTTAAAATCTTTGAAAACGCAGAATGTAATTGAAGTTCTGAATTTTCAGTTGTATTAGTTTTTTGTCTATATAATTCTAAAACTTTATCTTTTAGACTTTCCAATGGGGACTTTGAGTTTGTAGCATTTGGTAATCTATATTGACGATATTGTTTTAACCATTGAGAGAATTTTAATGGTTTATATACACCTAAATTATAATCCGATACAAATTTCATATCTGTATTTCGAATTAGGTTATTAATATTATTACTTGTAACACCTCCTTTCATTTTAACTTTCTTTTTTAAACATTTATGTGAGGCTTTAATTTGTTTCATATTTAAATATCTTTTACCATTTGGTCTTCTAATAAAATAAGCGCCATTTTTTGTTTTATAAACTTTTAACTTCTTTCCAGTTCTTGTAACATACTTCAACTCCATATATATTATATATATATAATTATTTACTTGAAATCTGTTTTTAAATCAAATTTAAATGGAAATGCCGATTTTACTTTATTATAATAATTAATAAATATCGGATAAGCTCTTTGATTAAGTAACATGAATATATCTTTGTTTAACGCCTTTAATTTTCTTTTTAATTCGGCATCAGAGATTTTTGATAAAGTTATATATTTTTCAAGATTTAATTTACTATTATTTATTTTAGAACTATCCTCTAAGCACATATTAATATCTCTAATCTTAATATTTGTGATTCTAATTATATCTGAATTTGGTATTTTTCCAACTAAATCGTGTAATGTAGAGAATTGATTTTTAAGTTGATTTAACATACCTAAAACAGTGTTATTTAAATCAGATATTTCCTGTCGTATTATTTTCATCTCCTTAAAACGAGGCATTAATTGAGATTTAACAGTTCTGTTGTTATTATTTCTAATATGTTTCTCATAAATTATTCCGCTGATTAGTGTTCTTAATCGTTTTAAGCATTTCATCCATTTCTCTTGGTAATAATTTTTGAACATTCCATAATAAAAACGATATAAGTCCTTATAACGAACTATATCAGTTGCCATTTTAAATTTCATAATTTCATGTCTTTTATCATTACTTTGAATAAATGTTTTTTTAGTAAATAAATTTTTACCATGATAATAAAGTATTGTCATATCAACTGGCACATAAACATCTTTAGAAATACGAATTGTTGTCATGATAATATTTGGATACTTCTTTTCTACAATAACATCTTTTAGATCAAAAGATTTTTTACGATATGTGCGTTTTTTATTCATTAATTGTTTAGCAGTCCAGTGAATAAATTTCAGTTCATCTTCAATAAATAATTTGAGCCCAATAATATTCATATAACTTGGATTTTTAATAATGAATATAGAAAGTTCTTCAAATTCTTTTTTAGTAATAACCTTTTTTTTATATAGGTCTTTTAAAGCCTCATTACATTTTTTATAATCATATCTTGGATATGTTAAATTCTTATTTAATGTTACATCTATATCATTAAATCGTTTATCTAATCCAATCATACAATCATTAAAAAATATATCATTGTCTTTTTCAATATTACTAATAATATTTTGAATATCATTAATTAGGTTATCTTTATTTTTATCAAGATGTAAATAAACTTCTAAATCAACATCTGATATATATTTAGATTGACCACTTGCGAATGTTCCGTGAATAATTATACCAGATTTTTCAGGTAATATATTAAATAGCTTTTCATGTACAACTTTTTTAATTTCATCATCAATAATTATCATATATTATAATTGAACAATTTTAATTTCATTTAAGTATTGAAGATAAAGTAATATATTTTTTTCAGGTTCTCCTAAATCATTTAATAATTTTTTATCTATATAAACACATTTTTTGAAAATGTTAACTAAAATTAATATATTAATAAATATAATATTAAATTTCTTAAATATTCTAGAATCTATGATGTATTGAACTAATTTTAAATCAATCCTAATTATGTCTTTGATGTCAGTATATTTTTGAATACTATTTAGTATATTTAGTTTTTTATTAAAATCAATAATCACTTTAATACCATTATTGATTTTAATATTTTTGTCAGGTGAGTTATTATTCATATTAATATAAACATCTGAATATTCATTTAATTTTGAATAATTTAATGAATTATTGATTAAAAATATATCATCTCGTAACACATTTTTAAAAGAATATAATATAAATTTATTAGATGTTAGATTATTAATATAATTAATTGTCTTCTTTAAACTTTTATCATTTACATTAAATATATAGTTTCGCACGCTAATATTCCTATATATAGCTGATTCTTTTTTGAAGAAATAATCTTCTAAAAAATTGTCTAATTTAACTCTATTATCGTTAATTGCTAATTGCTTTATAAACGCCAATTGAGGAACATTATTATGGATGTGATTATTTCTTAAACTATTTAATCCTTGCGAACTCACATTTCTATATTCTTTATAATATTTATTTAAATAACAATCTACTCCTGTTATATATAGTTCTTTAATTGGAAAGCTTAATAAATCAATAATAGCACACGTCCCCGTATATGGTCGTCCTTTTAAGATATATAATAAATATTTATATAATACAACATCTATAATGTGGCAGGGTATTTTAGACTCATTTGTCTCGAGAAATTTTAAAATATCACTGTCAAATGGATAAATAAATGGATATGGACAAGCAATATATTTTAGATTCTTGTATTTTAATTCATTGATTAATTTTGAAGAAAAATCATTTTCTCCTGGAAAATCACCGGTATTCATTGAATTATATAAAATGTCAGTTCGTTTCCCAATATCTTTTTGACGATTAAGGGGTATATCGAACGTTTTGTTTAATCGAACTACTAAATCATAAGATTCGATTTTATCGAATTGTTTAGTATTTGTAGTATTCGAAGATGGTCCCACGAGAGCTATCTTTTTATTAAATAGTAATTTATTATAATATGTGTCTTTAATAGTTCCTTTATTATAAATATTTAACATTATAAGTAAAGAAATAAAATTATAATGTTAAATAAACCAGTTATGATTATTAAAAAAAAATTGATTATTAAAAAAAAAAAATGATTTTTAAATTATCATATTCGTATATTTAAAACATATAGAATGGAAGCTAAGAAACTTACTGGACAATGTTATCATGGAACGAATTGTAGACGGTTTAACTGTCAATTTAGTCATCCGGAAGGATTTGTACCTAAGAAAAGAGAATATCAATTTACCACAGAACAACGAATCACTTTTGTTAACACACAAGAGATGGTTTGTAATGCAATGAAAAAGAAATGTATTAAATGTATTAATGATCCTAAAATTACTGAAATGAGTGATTATTTTACAGATATTACTATCGTTCCCATTAATAAAGTATTGAAGAAAATGGGCCAATTTGAGCTTAATATTCGGAATTTTGAAAAGAATGGCATTTTAAATGAAAAAGGACGACCGCATAATGTGAAATCATTTTTCACACTAATGTGGCTTTCTGGTCTATTGATTCCTGAAACTACAAAAAATGAGATACATATTGTTCTACATGAAGATTATAAGGAAATTATTGCTGAAAAAAAGATTAATATTCAAGACGGTAAAGAAAAACATAAATCTCGACCAGTTCCAGTTGAAGAATCTTCCTCTTCTTCTGAAGATGAAGATGAAGATGAAGATGAAGATGAAGATGAAGATGAAGATGCTTAAATGAAATTTTGTAATTATTTTTAATAAAAAATATAAAAAATATAAAAAATAAAAAAGTATAAAAAATAAATTAATTAATAGAAAAACTTCAATGGAAAAACTTAAAGAAAAACTATGGAAAATGTAGATGATAGTATTTTTATTGAAAAATTAAAAATCATTTATATTATTCATTAGCCAATTAGTTAAAAAAATCTCTATTAATTTCCTGAATTAATTTAAATATTGAATATCCTAAAATTTCTTGATTATTAAAGTTTGGAGAAGTTGTTTTATAACTAAATTTCATATTACTTGGATATAGATTATTATATACATTTGTATCATTATTAATAACAGCATATCTGTCAAATTTATTATTTCGAATTGTTATCGTTTCCTTATTATCTAAAATATTCCTATATACACTATATAATTTATTACTATTCATATCAAATACATTATATATATTAAAATCATCTTTTTCAACTTTATATGTTTGTTTCTTTTTTCCATCTAAAATAATATAATATGTATATTCATTCTCTCCTTTCTTAATTTCAACTTCATCAAAATTATTATTAAAATTATGAGTTGTCTTACTTTTTAAATTCTTGATTTTATCCCATTTACAAATATCTGATTCTACTAATAATGTATTATTATTGTAAAATTTATAAGAATGGCATTTAGTCTTGTCTGAATTTTGATTTATATTTATTGAGTGTTCTGAAAGTTTATTTTCAAAATACTCAGTATAACATATTTTACTTATAAAGTAAAGTAATAATAATGTTAATAATATATATTTTATCATTATATTTATATAAGATATAATATGAATTTAATGAAACTAATTATTAATAATATATATTTCATATGGATTACATTATTTGTAATAATATGTTTTTTTATTCAGACATATTATGAAATTGAAAATTATGAAAATTATGAAAATTATGAAAATTATGAAAATTATGAAAATTATGAAAATAATAAGATGCTTGAATCACAGGTTAAAAAGAATACCAAGAAAATTGAATCATTAAATGCTATCACAATGATTCAAAATCTGAAAATAGAAGTTGCTAAACTAAAAAATGATATGGGAAAAGGTATTAAAAATAATTCAAAATCAATCAATGACTTAAAAACAACTCTAGAAGGATATAAAAAACAATTAATAACATCTATGACACCTACTAATTCAGAAGAAACACAAAATAATTAAATAAGTATCTTTACAACTATCTCTACAACTATCTCTATAACTATCTCTACAACTATCTCTACAACTATCTCTATACCTTATGACCTATAAAATTACTAGTTTCAATGTGTGTAACAATGCCCATACTCATTAGTTCTTGAAAGAACAACTTACAGGCATATGGAAGTTTAACCTTTGAGATAAAATTATTATTATTACAGAATTTACATTCATATAAATTCTTTTCTTTATTACCAGTCGCTATCATACCACATATATCACATACATATACAAAATATTTATCAGAGCAAGTAAATAATCTTTCATTTAAGAAATTAGTAATACCATGACTTAATAAACAATCTCTTTCCATTTCTCCGATTCTTAAACCACCATCTCTTGAGCGTCCTTCGGCTGGTTGTCTTGTTAATAAATTATAAGGTCCCGTAGAACGCGAATGAACTTTATCAACAACCATGTGCTTTAATCTTTGATAATATGTTGGTCCAATAAATATTTGTGTTTCAATTTGTTCACCTGTTCTGCCATTTATTAGAACCTCTGTTCCACTTTTATTAAATCCAACTTCTTGTAGTATTTCACCTACTTTTGATATATCTGTCTTATTAAAAGATGTCGCATCTGATTCACATCCTCTAATTAATGATACTTTACCTAATAAACATTCCGCCAATTGCCCAACTGTCATACGACTTGGGATTGCGTGCGGATTTACAATAATATCAGGAACTAATCCATTTTTTGAAAAAGGCATATCTTCGTGTTTATAAGTCATTCCTATTGTGCCTTTTTGTCCATGGCGCGAAGCAAATTTATCACCTATTTCAGGCGTTCTTTCAGCACGAATATTTACTTTGACAAATGTATAATTATCAGCATCTTTATTAATATAAACTCTATCAATAAAACCAGATTCATTTGGTTTTATTGTAGTACTATTATCTCTAAATTTAGCAGTTCCCTCATCTTGTTTTAAAGGAATAACTTTACCTATAATAACATCTTTTTCTGTAACAAATTCTCCTTCGCGTATAATTCCTGTTTCAGGATCTAATTTATCATATGATGCTGGTTTTACTTCAAATGTTTTAATTGTTCCATCCTCATTATATTTTTCTGGCTTACAAAATTTTTCTTCTTCCAATGTAATCTGATTTTTCTGTTCTTTTGAAGTATACATTCTATAATAAGAAGATACAAACAATCCACGTTCCAAAGCAGTCTGATTCATCATTAAAGAATCCTCTTGATTATATCCTGTATAACACATAATAGCAATTATGGCATTTATTCCTGATGGCATATTATCTGAATTAATATATTTACTTGGTCGTGTACATATTAATGCCTTTTGCGGATAATATAAAACGTGCTGAACTGTGTCAATTCTTTTCTGATAATTACTTGCAAAGATACCAATCGCTTGTTTTCCCATTGCGGCCTGATATTGATTTCTTGGAGCCTGGTTATAATTCGCAAATGGAATATTTGACACTAATACTCCATACATCATAGAAGGATGAAGTTCACAATGAGTGTAATTATAATAATAATTATTTGTATCTGAATTTTTTTTTAAATCATCTTGTGAAAATGCTATCATTAAAGTATTACATTCTTCAATATCAACATATTCTATAATACTTTCTTTAGATACTAAACTATTTGTAACTTCTTTACTACATATTAAATCATCCCATTTCATTTGTTTTTTTTTAATTGTAACTAAATCATCATTATTAATTAGAAATTTATTGTCTTTGATTATATAAAGCGGTCTACATAATCGTCCTGCATCTGTATATATTAAAATATTACTACTATCTATATTCCAACATATACTTGTATAAATATTAATAATTCCGTTTCTTCTAGCCTCTCTTAATTTCTCAATTAATTCATTTGGTTTATCATGAATTCCTAAAAAATCACCATTTACTAATATTTTAGTTGAATAAAATATATCCTTCGATATTACTTGGTCGATATATTTTATTCCATTTTCTTCAAGTATATTAAGAATTTCTTCTTCTTCTGAAGCAATTGTAATAAATGTTGTCAATGCCATATTTTTAACAATTCCAATCGCATGTCCCTCTGGCGTTTCAGAAGGACATATCATACCATATTGTGTATTGTGAAGAAAGCGCGGTTTCACATCTTTTAAACTTCTATCAATAGGAGCATTAATTCTTCTTAAATAAGATATCGTAGACAAATATGATAAACGATTTAATACCTGTGCGATACCTTGTCTCAAATTTTTACCTCCACCCCCTTTGATACCCCAGTTACCAGTAGCTAAACCATATTTCATACCTAGCTCAATTGTCCCTTGTTTAATTTTTTTATCAATATTAATTCCCATATCTTCAATGCGATTTGCTTTAATATCTTTTTCAATTGATGAACGCATATCTTTAATGACTTTATTAAAATTAGTCCTAAATAATGTATTTAATAAATTACCAGTTGATTCTACTCGTTTATTCATAAAAGAATCACGATCATCATATTCGACATAACCAAGTTCAGCACTTAATAATCTATTAACCATATAACCTAAGAAATAAGCTTTTTTAATCGGTAAATTACCCACATGAGGCAATAATTCACTTAGTAATATATCTTCAACATATTTAATCCGGTTTTCATCTGTTAGTTCTTGATTATTTTTATAATCAAATTTAGCAGTAGAATATTTACTCAAAAATTGTAACGCCATTTCTTTTGTTTTAATATGACTTGATTCTTCTAATGAAGCCTCTAATAAATTTATAAGTTCTAAATTATCAGCATTATCAATATCATAAACTATATGTTCAATAATACTTTTATCACTAATAATATTAAGTGCCCTAAATATTATAAATAATGGAATATCTGATTTAAAACGTTTAATATCTACTTTTACTGTTTTACCATATTTATTATTTCTATTATATAATTTAACTTGTAATGGTTTAACATTCGATAAATTATTTTTTGTAATAGAAGTTATTTCGGCTATTTTTGAACATTTTGTCAGATTTTTAGTAGGTGGAAAAATATAAACTTTATTAGGACATTTTACTTCCTGAGGTATAATAACTTTTTCACTTCCCAATACTATAAAATATCCACCTTCGTCGAATTTACATTCATTCATATCTTTTTTAGTAATATTCGAATGATTATTTAATACACAATATTTAGAACCAACCATTATCGGTATTTTACCAATTATAATATTTTTATACACTGATGAATCAGATAATTCCATTTTATCATTATTATGTTTAAATGTCTCAATCAGTATATTACAAGATAATGTACCAGCATATGTTAATTTTCTTAATCTTGCTTCATTAGGATACATAACATTAATTGTTCCATTGTTTTCATTTATTACTGGTTTGCTAATAAAACTTTCTTTAAAGCTTATATGAATTTCCTTTTTAAATTTTGATAATTTTTCATCAAAATCATAATATATTTTTTGAGGACTAAATTCATTCAATGTCTGTGGTATTAATACTTCAATAAAGTTATTAAAAGAAACCAAATGATGATTTACTAATCTTCTTTTATCTGCAAATAATTCATTAATCACATCCCAGGTATTATTATAATCGAAGTTATCTGTATCTGTCATATTTATTATAGTAATTATAAATATTATATCTTTTTTAAATCATTTTTTAATTTAAAATTAATTTAATTATAAATTAATTTTATTACAATTATTAAATATATTCAAATTAAAAATTTAGATTAAAGATTTAATTTATATTTTAATGTTATCTAAATATATATGTCAAATAAACTTATGAAATTTAAGGCACCAAACAAAATTATAACGGATGTTATAAAATTTACTGATCAAGATAATATAGTTTATAGTAACAACGAATTAACAAATAAGCCAACGGTTTCAAGAACTAGATCCTATATAGAAGAATTAGTTAATAAAGCAATTAACCAATTCACAGGTACATATTCCATATTAGGTGATATAGGCGCAGAATACTCAACTCTGAATAACAGTAACTATGTGGCAGAAGAAGTAAGATTAAGAAAAATATATTTTAATCCAGATTCATCACCAAGTAATACTCTTAAGTCACTTTTTCCAGACTGGGATATAAAAACAACTTTATCAAAATTGGAAATATTATATAAAGTCGCTAAGTATATACACGATAAAGGAGGGGCAGATAAACAATTAATAACAAATGTCTCAGTTTTATCAGGTGGCTCGATTAAATATAAGAAAAAGAAAACACTAAAGAAAAAGAAAACACAAGTGAAAAAACGGAAAATTCATAAAGGACCACGAGGAGGAAAATATTATATTTCTAAAGGTAGAAAAGTTTATGTTTAAATTATTCTTTAAAAATAACTGGTAAATTATTAATTGACATTACCGGTTTATGATCTGATGCTAAAGCAATTTCATTAAATTCTGGAATTATTCCAAAGAATTTAATTTTTTTACTATCAAATATATAGTCACAGTTACTATCAAAATCGGTATCATAACAGCAAGATTTTACCTTTTCAACATTTTTGATTTTCATTTTTACATCTTTTAATTTTAATTCGGCAGACTTTCCTTTAACTAATTGTAAATGATAATCATTAAAATCTCCACAAAATATGATTCTAGAATTATTTATATATTTGGATATATGCGGAAGAATATTATCTTTGACTAATGATTTAATTTTAATATTATGTGGAAAATGCGCATTAATTAATACAAGATCTATTTTTTTAAAATATAAAATCTGTATAGGTCTATCTTTATAATTTTTAAACGAACCTTTATAAATTTCAACTGGTTTTCCAAATATTCTTTTATACATGACACCTAAACATTCATTAACTATTCTTGATATATGAAAATCATATTTATTACGAGAGTGCTTATTTATTATCTTAAATAATAACTCAGTATATTCTTTTGTTCCTTCCTGTATACATAATATATCAAACATATTATGTGGATTTCTTTTATTAAACATATAAAGTCCTTTACCTAATCTTTGAGTACAACCACTTAATTTCTTATATGGAACTGCTTTTTCTCCATATTTTTTAATACAATCTTTCACATGATTAATTTTTGACTTATCAATTTTATCTTTTTGAGTTCGCCAATGTAAATTATAACTTATCACAATATTTGGTTCTAAAACTTTTTTATTTTTTTTTAAAACTTTTTTATTTTTTTTTAAAACTTTTTTATTTTTTTTTAAAACTTTTTTATTTTTTTTTAAAACTTTTTTATTTTTTTTTAAAACTTTTTTTTGTTTTAATTTTTCTTTATCATTTTGAATTTTATCATCTTTTTTTTTATTTTTTAATAATTCAAGAACTTTATTATGTGTTAAATAATGTTTTTTTTTATTAATTATTAAATAATGACCTCCTTTTTTACCAACATGAATTTTTCTATATTTATTTTTATATAAAATAACTAAATTCATTTAATAATTAATTAAAATATTATTATATTTTCTAAATTATTATATTTTCTAAAATATTATATTTTCTAAATTATAATAATTTAGAAAATTATTTAAAGATTATTTTCATATTATTACTAAGGTATTACTGGTCCATTAGCTCAGTTGGCAGAGCGCTCGGCTGTTAACCGATAGGTCACTGGTTCGAGCCCAGTATGGACCGTATACCTTTCACTATATAAAATTTATATAATGAAAATAATCTCTATTATTTAAAAATTAATTATTTAATGATATTGAAAAATATATCATATATTATATATATATATCGTATTATACTGTTATATTGGATTTTGATAATGATATTCCTAAACCGAAATCAAAACAAAATAAATTATTAGGAGAAATATATGATAGAGCGTTTCGTATTGAATGGTTTATTAAAAGTATAAATTTTGATAAAAAAACTGATATTAAATTTAAAAAAAATAATGCAATTATTACTTTTTATACAACACATAACAGTAAATTATCGTGGGCAAAATCAAATTCAACTAAAGCATTTAAGGGGAGTAAATTTGGAAATATGTATTTAAATAAGTCATTAAAATGTGAAAAATTAAAAATCACAAGGAAAAATATTTCACCTTTATTTAAAAAATTAAACAAGGATTATGAAAAAGCATATTCTAAGTGTACTACAAGTAAACAAAAAACGAGTTTGAGTAAAAAATATAGACACAATATAAAAACATCAATTAAAAAATTTAAAAAACATTAGAAAAACATTAAAATAATTAATAAAAATATATTATATTTGCCATTCAATTGGTTCTTTCCCATTTTCAATTAAATATTGATTTGCTTTTGAGAAAAATCTTTGATTGAAGAAATTCTTTTTTAAATGTCTATTTAAAGGTGATGGATGACCTCCTTCTAATATTAAATGCGTATCTTGATTATTAATTACTTTTTTTTTCTTAACAGCATATTGTCCCCATAAAATAAATACTAAATTTGGTATTTTTTCTGATATACGTTCAATTAATCTATCTGTGATTGGTTCCCATACTTTTCTATGAGTTTTGTCATTTGGTATTCCCTCATATACTGTTAATACTGAATTTAATAATAGAACACCTTGTTCAGCCCATTTTGTTAAATCTCCATTCTCGGGTAATTCACAATCTAAATCTTTATTTAGTTCTTTAAAAATATTTCTTAAAGAAGGTGGAAGGCTTGTGTTTTTATTTACGCTAAATGAAAAACCATTCCCTTGTCCCTTTTTATGATACGGGTCTTGTCCTATTATAACTACTTTCAATTTTTCAGGTTCAAATAATGAAAATGCGTTAAGAATTTGATTCTCAGGTGGAAAGATTCTTTTTCCATATGCTTCATCTTTAATTTTTTTATAAATGTCATCAATAATAATACCATTAATTGTTAATAAATTATTAAAATATAAATTCCAACTCGGATTTAATTCCATAATTAATGATTTATTATTTTCATTAATTTAAATCATTTTTTTAAATTATAAAAATATTATATATATATATATATATATATGACACTTATTCTTTATAAAGGACGTAAAAGACAATTACATATTGGAAAAAAAGGTGGAAAATATTTATTAATTCAAGGGAAAAAAAGATATTTAAAACCAAAATCAGACTTATCTAAGAAATCTAGTAGCCAAACGAAAAAACCCGGAAAACGTAAAGTAATGAAAGGAGGGGCAAAGAAACTTATATATAGTGATATATATTTATATACTAATACTAATCCTGATTATGATTATTTATATGATAGTAGGATATGGCGTTTTAAAAATCCTCCTTATCCAACAGAAGAACCAACAGAAGGACCAATAAAAAAACCAATAAAAAAAGATAAAACGATCAGCTATAAAGAGGGATATTTATTTGTAAAGGACATTGAATTTGATCATCCAACAGAAGGACTAATAAAAAGAGATAAAATAAAACACTTATTAAAACATAATAAGACAGGTGAGACATATGAGATATGTGGCACTACAGACACAGCTCTGGACCAAGCTTATATTGATAATAAATTAAAAAGAGAAGCATATCAAATAATAATAAATAGCTCTAAGTCAACGCAAGCTGAAAAAAGTTCCGCCAACACGCTAGAACGGGCTTTCTCAACGCAAGATGAAAAAAGTTCCGCCAAAACGCTAAAACAGGCTTCCTCAAGATCATCAAAACCACCACCACCACCTGGTAAACCTCCAATAATGCCACAAGTTACCTTGTCAAAATCAACACCATCATCACAATCTATAGCACCACCACTAGCTAGTAGACGATTACCACCACCTGGTACACGACCAATATCAAGACAACCTCCAATAGTGCCACAAAGTATCTCGTCAGAATCAACACGATTACCACAAGAACCATCACCATCATCATCTGGTAGACTATCACCGTCATCATCATCACAATCTATAGCACCAGCACCAGCTAGTAGACGATTATCACCATCTGGTAATCCTTCAATATTAAGACAACCTCCAATAGTGCCACAAAGTATCTCGTCAAGATCAACACGATTACCACATCCTATGGGACACGGCGCTGTGGCCCGTAGGGTCATCAATTCCGAACGTCGTGTGAGAAATCTTAAAACTGAGAAGAGTAACGAAGAAATTGCAAGAGCGGGGCGCCAGAATGTACTTAAGGCGCTGCAACTAAATAGGCAGAGAGTTCTGAATACCGCTCATATGCAGCAGAGAAAGTTTAACAGGCAACAAAGGGCTCAGAGTGAACTTCAGGGGGTGCAACAAAGGGATCAGAGTGAACTTCAGGGGGTGCAACAAAGGGCTCAGAGTGAACTTCAGGGGGTGCAACTAACGAGGCGGGAATTTCTGAATAATTTATTTGATCCATATAATTCAGATTCAGATAATTCAGATGTACTTGGGGTTGAATCACGACCACCACCATCACGATCACGATCATCAGGACCATCATGGAGGACAGACAGCACGGAGAGCGCAGAGACACAGGGACGCAGGGGCACAGAGACAGAGGGACACAGAGAGACACTGTTACCAGAAAGGTCCTTATCTGGTGATAGTTTAGATGATGATAGTTCAGATGATGATAGTTTATATGATGAATCGTTCCCAGACGATTCAGATTTAGACACGATAGAACTGTCATTACTAACACTTCGTGAGAGTGACTTCATAAATGACATTAATAAAATCAAAACACAACTCAACTCTGGATCGCATCTGACAGAGAGAGAACTACAGATAATAATGGATTTGATGGAATGTAAACATAAATATAATTATAATTACTTGATTGATATTGTAAGAGATACAGGTTATGATGGCTTAATAAATGAAATAAACTCATTTTATGAAACGGCTTTGATATTAATACCCAAAAAAGACAAAAAGACATTTAAGACAAAATATAATAAATTGTTAAATTTTATTACTGCTACGATGATAGATTTCAGCCCTTTGCATTACAACAAAAAACTGGACAACAATACCGGTAACCATAAAGTCCATTTTTTAAATGAAAGATTATTATCTAGTCAATTTCTAAAATGGAACGTGGAATACACGAATAAGTTTACAAATGATATTAACCTCATACAGATATGTAAGTACTTGTCTGGGTTGTCAGAATTAACTGATGAATCTATAGAAAGATCGCTTTCAATTGATAATAAACAAGGGTTTAATTATACCTCCTACAATCGCCAACTAGCAACTTATCGTGATAAGTTGTGGGAGGTCCTATGTGAATTAAAATACGACTGCTATTATAATACAACAGGTTTTCTTTGGGCGCCGAGAACTTGCAACGACCCAAAGCTCCCATATAAGTGCCAAGGAGAAAGTATTCTACCACCGGATGTACTGGAACAATTTGATGTTATTCTGCAACGAATAGATTATATGAATCAAAAAATAAAAGACATGACCACACATATGCATAAGGAATGGGCCGCCGCCGGGAGAAATGGAGCCAAGCGGCGCCCCACGAAGGAGGCATACGTGACATACTGGAAGAATCAATTTAATGGAAAGATATACAGATATGGGTCTTCTAGGCACCTCACGTTGCCTGATGAACATTCTGAGAGCCCTAACTCACCGGTGAGCCCTAACTCACCGGTGCAGGTGAGTTTGAAGAAGAGAAGTAACCCGGGAAAGATCTGGGGCGCGCGCGGAGAAGCTGGTGGTGGTAGTAAGACCACCTGTCAGAATAAGACTGGTAAAAAGAAACCTACTAGTAAAAAGAAACCTACTAGTAAAAAGAAACCTACTGGTAAAAAGAAACCTACTAGTAAAAAGAAACCTACTGGTAAAAAGAAACCTACTGGTAAAAAGAAACCTACTGGTAAAAAGAAACCTACTAGTAAAAAGAAACCTACTGGTAAGATTCACAAAGGTCCTAGAGGTGGAGAATACTACATTTCAAAAGGAGATAAAGTTTATATTTAATCAAATTCTTTTAAGTAAATATTTGAAAAAATTTAACTTATAGATAATAATATGCAATTATTATCTACTGAGCCATTAATATTAACAATAGATGACTTTTTAACTGATGAAGAATGTAAGCACATTATTAACATATCAAAAGATAGATTAAATAAAGCGCGAACTTGTCATTATAGTAAAGAAGAAAAAAAGAGAGTAGAAGATAAAAATTATGAAGGTAGAACAAATAAAAATTGTTGGCTTAACTTTAAAGAAGATGATATAATTAAAAATATATATAATAAATCTGCAAAATTATTAAATACAGATTATCGTTATTTTGAATCACTTCAAGTAATCTATTATAGAAAAAATGAAGAATATAAATATAATTATGACGCTTGGGATAAAACAGATAAAGCTAAATTTAATAAATATGCACAAGAACTAGGTAACAGAGCATATACACTTCTATTTTATTTAAATGATGTCAGAAAAGGTGGAGAAACAGGATTTGATATGACTAAAGATAAAATAAAAATTAAATGTGTAAAAGGAAAAGCACTGTTATTTAAAAACTTAAATGAAGATGGGACATTAAATAAAAATTCAAGACATGCTGGATTACCAGTTATTCAAGGAGAAAAATGGGCTTGTAATTTTTGGTTAAGAGATAAAATTCAATATAAAGAATCACCAAAAAAAACTATATCGAATGTTCTAAATAAATTACCGAAACTTGATTTAAATTATATTGAACAAAATACATCAGATGAAGAGATGGATTTAAATTATATTGATGAATTAAGTTCTGATAAAAATTAAAAAATCTTTTAAAAAAATTTAAATTGATTATATTTATATTTTTTAAAAATTATGAAATAAATAATTTATTTATATTTGTTACATCTGCTCGACAAATAAAACAAGTCATTTCACATTTATTTAAACAATCTTGACAAGCAGTATGACCACATGGTATAATTACTCTATCTACAATTCTACTCATACAGATTTGACAAAATGGAACAAATGCTACAGAATTAATTTCATTTAAGTATTGTTTTAAGAAATTAATTTCTTTAATATTTTTTTGATATGATTTAATTTTGTCATTAATCTTATTTGTGTTTAAATAATTTTTTGAATAGTTACAGATTTCAGTATCTATTTTTTGTAAATGACTTTGTATTCCATCTAAATCATTCAATTTAGAATAAATTTCTTTAATTTGAGAATAATACTTATCATGTTTCTTTAAAATAGTAGTAATATCTTTTTCTAAATTAAATGTTTCTATATTTAATTTAGAATAATGAGTCCTCAATGTATGAATAGATTCCTTAAAATTTTCAAAATTAATATTTAATGTATGTGATAATTCTTCTTTTATATTATTATTTTTCTTAATATTATCTTTTTTACATTCTTCAATAAATTTTTCAGAATCATATTTAATGGAAACATCTTTTAATTCTTTATTGATTTTATCAACTGAATTATTAATTTCAGATGTAAATTCATTAAATATACGATCGTGCTCATCTTTAAATAAATTGTGTAGATTGGTAAATACATTCTGATTAAAAGATTGTATATCAATCATATTTTCAAACTGATTATTATCGTAGTCTTTTTCGTCAGTATTTATTAAATCGTCAATTTTACTTGTGAAATTAATTTCATCATTTATGTAAGCAAAATTCATTTAATGATAATAGTGATTTTCTTTTAAATAACAATTTTAAAAATTGATTTAAAAAAATTAAATTATAAATACTTAATTTACTATATGAGTTCTAATGAATTAGAGAAAAAATATCAAAAGAAATCACAACTAGAGCATATTAAAGACTTACCAGATACATATATAGGTTCAACTGAATTAACAACTGAGTTACAATTTATTTACGATGATAAAAATAATAAAATTATTAAAAAGGAAGTATCATATGTTCCTGGACTATTAAATATATGGACCGAAATTTTAGTAAATGCTATTGATCATCACACTAGATGTCATAATGATAAATCAGAAGAAAATGTTAAATATATTAAGGTTTCATTTGACCAAGAAACAAATAGAATTACAATTAAAAATGAAGGCAGTATTGAAATTTCAAAACATCCAACAATTAAGAATGAAAAAGGTAAACCTATTTATATTCCAGAACTTATATTCGGACATCTTCTAACATCAAGTAATTACGATAAAGACGAAAAGAAAATAGTAGGCGGTAAGAATGGCTATGGAGCAAAATTAACAAATATATTCTCAAGCGAATTCAGAATATTTACAATCCATGATGGAAAGAAATATATTCAGACATTCAGAAATAATATGTCTGAAAAAGATAACCCAATAATTACAAAATGTGCTACTAAACCATATACTGAAATAAGTTTCATTCCAGACTTAAAAAAATTCGGAATGAATAAATTAGACAATGATATAATTTCATTAATGAAGAAAAGAGTAATTGATGCGACTGCTTGTACTGAAAAATATTTGACAGTTGAATTAGATGGGAAAAATCTAATATCTAAGACACTTGAAAAATATATGGATTATTATTTTGATGATAAAGTTAAAAAGTTTGTATGTCGTCCTCACGATTATTGGGAGATTGGTGTAACATCAAGTTCAGATGGAAAATTTGAACAGGTTAGCTTTGTTAATGGTGTTTTAACAAGTAAAGGAGGTAAGCATGTAGATTATATATTAAATCAAATAATTAAGAAATTAACACCTATCATTGAAAAAAAAAGTAAAAAACAAATAAAGCCAAATTGTATAAAAGATAATTTATTTGTGTTTGTTCGGTCTACAATCGTGAATCCATCATTTGATAGTCAAACAAAGGAATATTTAACAACAAATCAGAGTAAATTTGGTTCATCTTGTGAATTAGACAAAAAATTTATAGACAAAATTGCCAAATCAGATATAGTTGATAAAATTATTCAATTAAATGATTTTAAGGATAATCTATTGACAAAGAAAACAGATGGAAAAAAGAAGTATGTTATTAAAGGTATCCCTAAACTAGAAGATGCCAATAAAGCAGGGACAATTCAATCTTCAAAATGTATCTTAAATCTTACGGAAGGTGATTCAGCAAAAGCATTTGTAATGGGTGGAATTAAAAACAAAGATTATGAGGGTGTGTTTCCATTAAAAGGCAAATTATTAAATGTTAGAGGTGAAACTGTTAAAGTTGCTAATAATGTTGAAATATCAGCACTAAAACAGATTATGGGATTACAAGAATTTAAACAAGGAACAAATAAACCTAAAGAATATGAATCGTTAAAAGAACTAAGATATGGTAAAATTAGATTATGTATGGATCAAGACGTAGATGGAAGTCATATTAAGGGATTATTTATGAATTTTATTTTTGATAAATGGCCTAGTTTATTAAAGTTTCCTAATTTTATAGTATCGTTAGTCACACCAATTGTTAAAGCAAGCTCAAAAACAGGTAAACAAGTTAAATCATTTTACACTCTAACTGATTATAATAACTGGAAGAAAAAAGTTGATATGAAAAGGTGGAATATTAAATATTATAAAGGTTTAGGTACAAGCACATCAAAAGAAGCCAAAGAATATTTTTCTAATATTGATGAAAATACGACTAGTTATTCATTTGGTGAAGAATGTGGAAAATCTTTGGATTTAGCATTTGATAAAAAATTAACAAATGAAAGAAAAGAATGGTTAAATAATTACGATCCTAATATAGTAATTGAAAGAACCGAAAAGAATATCACATATAATGATTTTATTAATAAAGATATGATTCATTTTAGTAATTATGATAATGAACGCAGTATTCCATCTATCTGTGATGGACTGAAGCCATCACAAAGAAAAGTTATTTATACGGTGATTGCTAGAAATTTAATCAACTCAATTAAGGTAAGTCAATTAGCTGGTTCAGTAAGTGAAAAAAGCTCTTATCATCATGGCGAAGCTAGTCTTCAATCAACAATTATAGGATTGGCACAGAATCATGTAGGAAGTAATAATATTAATTTGCTTTGCCCAGAGGGACAATTTGGAACTCGATTATTAGGAGGAAAAGATCACGCTTCACCTAGATATATTTATACAAAAATGGAAAATATTATGAAATATTTATATCATAAGGATGATAATTATCTGTTAAATTATTTAGATGATGATGGATTTACAATTGAACCTGAATATTATTTACCGATTATTCCGATGATACTTGTAAATGGGACTGAAGGAATTGGAACTGGTTTTAGCACAAAAGTCCCCTGTTATAACCCAAATGAAATTATTAACTGTATATTAAATTTATTAGATAATAAAGAAATAAACGTATTAACTCCTTGGTATAGAAATTTCATGGGTGATATTCTAATTCCCAAATGGAATGGTAAAAATTATGAAGATATTGATAAAATGTATTCTAAAGGTATTTATACTATTGAAAAAAATATTATAAAAATCACAGAGTTGCCAATCGGAATATGGACAGATAATTACAAAGAATATTTAGAATCTATTATGATAGATTCTAACAATAAGAAAAATAAATATATAGAATCTTATAAATCAAATTGTACAGATACAAGTATTTCATTTGAAATAAAATTTAGCATGGATACATTAATTGAATTATCTAAATCTAAAAAATTAGAAACTATATTAAAAATGAAAGAAAGCAAACAAGTAAATATTTCAAATATTCATTTACACGATAGAAATGGTAAAATAAAAAAATATGAAACAATTAAAAGTATTCTTAAAGAATACTATGAAATTAGATTAGAATACTATGAAAAACGTTATAATTATTTAATTGAAAAATATCAATATGAATTGTCAATAATTAAATCACGTATCAAATTTATTGAAGGAATTATTAATGATGATATAGTTATTTTCAAGAAGGAAGATAACGAAATAGATAAAATACTTGAAGAATATGAATTACCAAAGATATCCAAAATTACATATGAAGAAATTAGTAAAGATGATAAAGATTCTTATGATTATTTATTAAATATGCCAATGAGAACAATGACTAAGAAAAAATTAGATGAGTTAAATAAACAAATGAATGATAAAATATCCTTGTTAGAATTATTAGAGAAGAAAAATGCGAAAGAACTATGGAAGGAAGATTTAAAAGAACTAAAAAAACATATGTAATTTATAATTATTTAAAGATAATAGTCATCTTGATAATAAATATGTTAAATAGATTAACACAAGATCAATTTGAGCATATATTAAACGCACTAATATTATACAATCAATTAACACCTCCTACAACTAATGTTTATTTAAGTGAAAAATCGATTAAGGAAGCATTTAATTTTATAAATACACAAGGAAAAGATGTAGCGAATCAACTAGGAATTCAAGAATAATATGATTTTATATAAATCTTTTTATTTAAATATAAACTTTACGTCCTTTTGAAATATAAATACAATTAAAATTCTTAATAAATATTATAATGACAAGAGAAACATTTTTAAATATAAATCGTGATAGAGATTCAAATGCTGACAATGGTATGATGACTAAAGTATGGGGTCCTCCTGGGTGGTTATTTTTACATTGTGTGACTTTTGGTTATCCTTATGTAATTGATGAATCTGATTACACACATTTTCAAAAACGGAATGACTATAAACAATTTTTTCATAACTTAGGAAAAGTATTTCCGTGTAGTTATTGTCGCGAATCTTATGATAAATTTATAAAAGAATTACCAATAGATAATTTCTTAACTAGTAGAAAAGATTTATGTTTATGGTTATATATAATACATAATAAAGTGAATAATAAATTAGGTATTCCAAAATGTGATATACCGTCATTTGAAGAGATTCAAAAAAATTATGAGGCTTATCGAGCTAAATGTAAAAAAACTACAGAACAAGAACGTTTAGAAAAAAAAGCACAGGGATGTGTAACACCTGTAGATGGTGTTAAGAAAAAGAGTTATTTAAAGGTTATTAATTGTAAAAATGATGATAATCATATACTAATTCGAAAAGATATATTAATAACTATTTTGATTATTGTGATTATATACGTTGTTATAATTTTTTATAAGAGAATCTAATGTATTTATATTTAGATTTCTGGGTTTTCTATTTATTAGATGTTTATAATATATTTTACGATTTTTCCCACCTTGATTAATTGTAATAGCGCTATGTAAAAGAATTTTAGTACCCATATAAGTATAAAATTTATTAGTAATTATATTACGAATAGTGAATTCTATATATTGTTTTTCAGAATTATTATTATTTAAGTCAAAATTTTTTTCCAATTTTGTAAATACTTTTTTAGCGGCCGCTAAAGGTGATTTAGCCTCAAATTTACCAGTTTCTTTATTATATTCTGGATAATCTACAATAGTATAAATATCTTCTTTCATATATTATTTAACAATATAATTTGTTTTCAAAGATTATTAATAAATTTTGTTTTCAAAGATTATTAAGCATAATAAACTCCACCACCTAATTTAGCCTGTTGTTTTTTATGTAATTTAACTTTATGCTCGTGTTTAATTGTAATTGTTTTCTTTTTCCCCTTTACTGTTCTATGATAAACCTTAGGTTTTGATAATCTTTTACGATTGCCAATGTAAGGTCCGTATACTTTCTTTTTAGACCCCTGAGTCGTTTCACGAATGCTAAATGTAAAATGAGATTTCTTTAATTTTCTACAGAGTGCAGAGAATGCCTTACGAGCCGCATCACTTGGAGACGCCTTACGTGTTACAGTATAACGTCCACCATCACCTAAATCAACTGATTTATCATCTACTTCAAATACAGTAAATTTACGTTTATCATCATTATTATTTTCTCCTCCATATACAAATCCTTCAAATGATTTTGTATCATCCCCGCCATATTGACTAAAATCATCAAATGTGTCATAGATATTAGAATGTTCATATACCATTATATATTATAGATATATTTTAATTATTTTTTTTAAAAAAATAAAGCGAATAATCATCAATTCCAGGTAAAGATTCTTTATGATATAATTTAAAATTATTTGATAATAATTTTTTCATTATTGTTTCTTTTGGAATAATATGTAACTCTCTTTTGCGTTTAATTGTGTTTCCACTTTTTAAAATATATTTTTCTATATATTCATATAAATTTTTACCAATATTCTTAAATACAGCATCGTGTGTAAAATTATCAAAATATGTAAGAGAATGTTTTAATTTATCTTTATCTTCATATACCATTGAAAATTCTCTAGGTGATGGATCTAGATTTTCTAAATTTTCATATATATGAATTGCTAATACACCATTATCTTTTAACCAATATCGAAAATTACTAATGATATGATTCATTTCTTCATTGGGTCGATTATTATAAATTGTATCCATAGTACATAAGATATGTGAGAATGATTGTTTATTAAATAATTTATTATTTTCCAATTTTCCTAAGATAAATTTACCTTCTGGATTTTTAATTTCAGCTCTCTCTAAATATATATTTTCTTTATCAACCCCTATTTTTTCTATATTATTTGGCAATTCATGATAATGTCGACCAAATCCAGTACCAGCATCCAATACTCTAATTGAATTCCATTTACTAAATTCGCCATATTTATTAAATAAATCAATATCTTGTTTATAAATATGATTTTCATTAAATACTAATTCTTGTAATTTAATATACATCTTATCATCTTTATTTAATACAAAATTATCATAGAATTCATATCTCCGATGAAAACATTGATAAAAAATTTGCGTTATAAGTAATATTAATATACAGTAAAATAAATCATTTAATCTTTTCATATATATAATAATTTTATATTTAATTTATATTATATAATTAAATATTTGTATATCCTAGTGGATGATTATTCCCATGTGCCTGTAGTGCTACTGTATCTAAAATAGTTGTTAAGATATCAATAATATCATCTAATCCAACTCTTTCATATTCAGAAATATTTAACATTCTACTTAATAAATTTATAATATCATGATTAATATTTAAATTACACTCTCTTAGTTTTGAAACATACGACTCGTTTAATTTTTGAATCATCATTTGAACTTCATTCGTATAAGTTATGTGTCGAAAATGATCCCAATAAAAATCTCTAATATGTAGGTTCATTAAGTGACATAATATTATACCTATTGACCAAATGATAGACATCACGTCACACTTAACTGAGCGATACTGTTGTACTATTATTTTCTTTCCAGATTGCACTATTTCTTCTAATCTTGCTTCAGGTGGTGATAATGTTGCTAATGCCACATTATGTGAATTAAGTCTATGTATAGAATCTAAATCACCAAACTTAATATCCAACACTATGTTACCATTTTTTAACTTATTCAATTTATATAAAATATTTTCTAATTTAAGATCCATATATATATATCCACGAGCTATTAAACGATTTAAATAAATACATACTTGTCTTATTATTTTAAATACCAATAATAAATCTTTATGCATATCGTTATGTCTATCAGCATGTCTATCGTTATGTCTATCATCGTGTAATTTAAATAAATATTTTTTCCTAAAATCTTTTAGATTGCCATTCATAATTTGCATCACAATCACTCCACTGTTATTAATAAATTCACTTGCTATAACTCCACATTGTTCAAAATCTATTCTGCTTGAACGAAGTCTCTCAATTGTATTTTTTTCTTTTTTAAAATCTTTACTATTATTATTTTTGAATTTTTTAATAACTACTATGATAGTCCCGGTTCTATTAGAATATTTATAAATATCACCATACGCACCGTGGTTATTTAATATTTCTGATTTTTTGAATTGTTCTATTCCACGTGTTGTTTGAATTTGAAACTCACCATTATGTCTGCCGGTAATTTTGTTTAAATTATTAACAGTGTTATAAGAATTAAAAGAAGTAAATTTATCTTGCCAAGTATCTTCTAAATTGGACCTTCCTTGATTTCCATATGTTAATTTTATCATATTATTAGCATACTGTTTTATCGATTTTTTCTGAGGTTTACATTTGATAACTTTCATTTTTTCTTTTAATTTTAAAAAATCTTCTTTAGAAATTCTTTTTTTTTTCCCATTTTTATATTCCTTATAATAATACCCTTTTTGTGTTCTATAAACTTTCATTATATAAATATTTAATATTAAATATTAAATATTGATTATTATTAGTAAAAATAAGTAACTATTCCAACTATAACTAAAAAAACAGAATAAATCTTCTTTAATTTTTCTTTAGGAAAATTAACACCATAAGTTGCTGATATTGTTGAGAAAATCGTAAAACATAATGCTAAATAAACAGCATACCAAATATTAACGTCACCTTCTTTATAATAATCATATACCGCGAATAAACCAACTGGTGGTAATAACATAGCTAAACTAGTTCCAATTGCCTTTTTAATATCTGTAAATACATGAAAAAATAATAACATTGGAACTATCAGAACATCAGAACCACCGCCAACAAATCCAGCAGCTATTCCTGTTACTCCACCAATAATTGTTAAAATGATGTAATCATTCATATATTATAATAAATCATTTATTGTAAAATTTTATATAAATTATATTATATAATTTCTAACATTATCGGACAATGATCACTTCCTATTATATCATCTAAAATTAAACAATCAGATATTAAACTTTTGAATTTTAGATGAATTAAAAAATAATCAATTCGTCTTCCTTTATTTTCTTGTCTTGTTGTTTTTCGTCGCTGATCCCACCAAGAATATTTATGTGCAATATCAGGATTTAAGTGGCGAAAAATATCTAAATAATTTAATTCATCGTATAATATTTTTATATTAATTCTTTCTTCAACTAATAAACCATTAAAGTTCTTTAAGAACTCAACTTGTTTATCTTCATCAATAGATTCCAATTTTGTAACTGGTAAAGTCATTGGATTCCAAATATCAATTGGTTCAGCTACTACATTTAAATCACCGGTATAAATCAAAGGTTTATCAATACTTCTCTCAAGAATAGCGTGAATATTTTTATCCCATTCTTGAATTCGATAGTCAAAGTTTGTTCCAGAATTTGGAACATAGACATTGATTAAATCAAAATCTTTGAATTTAGCAATCATAAATCGCCCTTCATGATTTTCAAATAGAAAATCATGTTTAATAAATTTATTATCAACAAATTCTGGTTCTATTTTAGACCAAATAGATGTTCCCGAATAACCAGTTCCCCGGTGCTTTTCACCTTTGCTTTCATTCCAATATTTAAAAGGATATTCGGCAAATTGAAATTGTTTAGCTATTTCTTCACTACATTTAGTTTCTTGAAAACAAATTATATCAGGATTATATTTTTCTATTAAATTTTTTAGATTACATTCTGTAAATTCTTTATATATCTTTTTACTTTTCTTAAAGGAACCTTCGCAAAAAATATTACTTCTGATTCCATTTACATTCCATGATACTATTTTAACCATATTAATTATACATTAATAATAAATATTTATATAGTTAAATCATTTTTTAAAAATATTAATTATAATTAATAGAAAATATTTATATAATGAATAATCTTTCAGAAGAAATGAATAAAGCAACGACAACAAACGAACGAGCAAGAGTAGTTAATAAGATAGGAAAATCACTGGCAGCCGGTGGACTGATTAAATCATTAGTAAGTGTAAAAACGTAACCACGCTTGATCAGAAAAAAGCTAATCCAAGATTGTAATAATCTAAGTGAAATTCAAAGGACAATTACACATTTTGAAAACAGTCTCGATGATCTGGGTCGGCAAACACTTAAATTTTTAGTTAGTAAAGAAGCATCACTAATAGTGGCAGAGAATACATCTGCCGAGAAAGCAGCAGCAAATACAAACGTAAATAATGAGCACCCTGTGGGGGTAAGCACAAACCTCTATCTAAGCGCAAACCTACCGCTAAACGTAAACCAGCTAAACGTAAACCTAATGGAAAGAAGAAAGTGCGTAAAATTCATAAAGGACCACGTGGTGGAAAGTATTATATTTCAAAGAGACGTAAAGTTTATCTTTAAACGAACTTTTTAGAAAAAAGTTTAATCAAAAAAACTTTTTAGAAAAAAGTTTAAACAAAAAGAAATTCAAAAAATAATCTAGAAATTTATAGTAACTAAAACACTATGCTTATTTAACTTAGTTACTTTTTCGCCTTTTTTATTCTTTACAAATTTATATTTAACATTACTTAATCCGTTTTCTTTCCATTTATTGTGCTGAAGTCTTAATTTCATTTTATTTGGAAATGGATTTTCTTCGGTTTTTGTAGGTTTTTCATGTTCCTCTTCAATATATTTTCCATTTTTTATGTTAAAATATTATATTATATTATATTATAAATGTCATCACTACCAGCAGCACCTGGTAGTCAATCACCATCACCTAGTAAACGAGCACCACCACCTGGTAAACCACCAGCAGCACCTGGTAGTCAATCACCATCACCTAGTAAACGAGCACCACCACCTGGTAAACCACCTGCTAGACGAGCACCACCACCTGGTAAACCACCAGCAGCACCTGGTAGACAATCACCACCACCTGCTAGACGAGTACCATCACCACCTAGTAAACGACCACCACCTGCTAGACGAGCACCAGCATCAATAAATCAAGGAACACAATCACAATCACAATTACAATTAAATATTATGAATATTAATCAATCTAAAAGAAATATTCTCGCATGTAATAATAAAACAGCATTAACAGAAGCTGTTAATGAATATGAAATAAAAAACCAAGAACAGATGACTCCTGATGAAGTAAAACAAGCCACTGAACAATGGCTCAAGAAACTGGGCTTTCTGAAGCAGAACCAGGTCAATGTGGCCATGTCATACTACGAGGGGTATTCGTTTTCGAAGGGTCCGATTGAGTTCAAGAATATGGACGACAATGACCTCGTGAAGATGATGGGTGATATGGATCTGACAGACGATGCTATCACACAATTTCGTGAGGCGCTGGCTTCCATTGATCTTGATATTTTTGATGGAAGTAAAGCTGCGATAGAGATAATATTATCGTCTTTAAAATTGCGACTAAGAAATTTAGTTATGAATAATCAAAATTTAGTTATGAATAATCAAAATTTATATTTAACGATTGAGGCTCATCCTAATGAATCTAAACAGTCTATTCGCGCATGTAATAATATTACAGTATTAGTAAAAGCTATTACAAAATATACAATAAAGAGGACTGAAGAAACAGAGGCAATTAAAAAACAAAGATTATCGGTAATAATATCGGATCTAATGAGGCAACTAAAAAGACTTAAAGAATCACCAGCATATACGAATATAAAACATGAATTTATGAATTTAATTCCTGTAGAGATGAACAAAAAACTTAAAAATATATCAAGTACTGATTTAAACACGTTAGCGGCTCTATTTAATTGTAACATAATTAACAACAAAAATAAATTGAAAACAAATATAATAAAAAAGGTACAACTAAAAATGTTTGATTCAGATTATAGTAGAATAATCAAAGATACTGATTCTTCTATTATATCATATATTAATAGAAATCAGGAGTTAAAAAAAAGCATTGGTATAAATGCTTTATCTGAAAACATAATAGATAATAAAACGCGTTTAATAGCACAAAGGAAATTAGAAAATCTTATTAAAGAAGCAAAATTAAAAGAAGCAGAAGCAGAAGCAGAAGCAGCAACTATTATTCAAGCAAGAGCAAGAGGTATAAAGAATCGTAATACAATTAAAAAACAGGGAGCAGCAACTATTATTCAAGCAAGAGCAAGAGGTATAAAGAATCGTACTACAATTAAAAAACAAAAAGAAGCAGAAATTAAACAAAAAGAAGCAGAAATTAAACAAAAGAGAAATAATATAAGGCAAAGAATGATCGAAAAATTAAAGAATCGTGGTGTTTATGGAAAAGCCGTCGAGAGTATACAGAAAATGAAGACTGTGAATGATAAATGGAATCAGGCAAAGGAACAGTATACGCAGGCGACAAAAAATTATGAACAAATAGGAATAAACACACAGCAACAGTATAATCAGGCAAAGGAACAGTATAATCAGGCGACAAAAAATTATGAACAAATAGGAATAAACACACAGCAACAGCATAATCAGGCAAAGGAACAGTATAATCAGGCGACAAAAAATTATGAACAAATAGGAATAAACACACAGCAACAGCATAATCAGGCAAAGGAACAGTATAATCAGGCGACAAATAATTATGAACAAATAGGAATAAACACACAGAATCAGTATAGTCAAATAGAAAGACAGTATAATCAAAAGACAACAGAGTATAAGCAGGCGACAGATAGATATCATGAGGCGGAAGAAGAGTATCGTCAGGCAGAAGAAGAATCTAATCAGGTGGAAGAGAATACAAATAACACGCCGTCAAGTGGTGGTAAGAAAGCTAAACGCAAACCAGCTAAACGTAAACCGGCTAAACGTAAACCGGCTAAACGTAAACCGGCTAAACGTAAACCGGCTAAACGTAAACCTACTGGAAAGAAGAAAGTGCGTAAGATTCATAAAGGACCACGTGGCGGAAGATATTATATTAGTAAGGGACGCAAAGTTTATCTTTAAATAAACTTTTTAAGAAAAAGTTTTATCAAAAATGATCTAGAAATTTATAGTAACTAAAACACTGTGCTTATTTAACTTAGTCACTTTTTCACCTTTTTTATTTTTTACAAATTTATATTTAACATTACTTAATCCGTTTTCTTTCCATTTATTGTGCTGAAGTCTTAATTTCATTTTATTTGGAAATGGATTTTCTTCGGCTTTTGTAGGTTTTTCATGTTCCATTTCTTTATATTTTCCATTTTTAGGATTAATGACTGTTAAGTTAGAATTAACAACTCTATCATATAATTCATCGTCTTCTCCACCCCATCCCCAGTAATCATTTGGATATCCATTTATTTTTCGAAAATCTGCTTTATTGAATGAATTAACACCTCCAAAATACTTCCCACCTATACTATATTTAGTCCATATATGTGCTAAATGTATAGGTTTAAATGGATAGCATCCATAATATTTTAACATATCATTATCTGGAAATAGATCCACATCATGAAAAATAAAATAATCAACATTGTGTTCGGCTAATAAAAATCCAACATTTAATAAAATACCTCGATTAAATTTTTTTTTATTTCCTTGTTCGACAATAATTATTTTAAATGTATAGTGTTTTCCTAATTTCTTTAAATAAGTAGGCATAACTTTAATAAATTTTTCTAGTTGTTTATGTCGAACTTTACTTCCATCTAAATTATCACGATAAGGAACAATGATTGCTAAAGATAATTTTTTAAAATCTTTGAGATATTTATTACACATCTTTTCAATTTGAGTTTTATTAACATTCTGTGATTTGAACGATTTTCTATTATTGAGCATTTTAAAATATTTTATTTTTACTTCATCAAATGATAGTTTATTTAAATTATTACTCATTCTATAGTAAATTAAATGATTAAAAAATATTTTGATTTTAAAAATAAAAATAAAAATAAAAATAAAAATAAAAATAAAAATAAAAATATTTTAAAATAAAAATAAAAATATTTTAAAATAAAAATAAAAATAAAAATATTTTAAAATAAAACTATTTTAATCTTTAACTTTAACTTTTAAATCCATAAAAGTATTTAAATTATCAGAAATAGAAGATTGTGCATTACTTAATAAATTTTCATTGATAGGAACAAAATTATGTGGATTATTTATTTTAGTTTCTTCTACTTTAGGCACAATAGCTATAAGCGGAGGTAGATTTAATTTATATTGAACATCAATATCATTAAAATTTTTTCTAAAATCCTCTATATTTAAAACTCCCCCAAACATTTTTAACACTTCTCTTTCAGGTGCTAACTTAATTTTAATAGTTTTTTTATATATTTTACTATAAAGTAAATTTAATAATGAATATTGCTCCCATTTATCATATTCATCTTTATCAAAAATATAACTAGCTGTAC
>Ga0307488_10000403_pt1 | contig 35343 bp, 31 predicted proteins | sample SB02metaG_FD_202248 | JGI IMG/M metagenome (GOLD analysis project Ga0307488, IMG submission 202248) | Sea-ice brine microbial communities from Beaufort Sea near Barrow, Alaska, United States - SB 0.2 | ecosystem: Environmental > Aquatic > Marine > Coastal | place: USA: Alaska | collected...
TCTTATCTTTATGATTAACCACTAGGCTATCGCCATGAATATAATCGATGTCAAAAAAGACCATATAGGCACCAGTCACCGACCAAATAACGAATTGAATACCGATAAAAAGCATGAGCCATTTATGAATTTTACGGCTCGCTTTTAGTGCTTTTTTTCCGTTAGTATATTGTTTCAATTTTCTTTTTATAGTCATACGTATTGATTCTTATTATTAAATATAATTAGTCATCATTTTCAACATCAACGTAAATAGCCTCTAGCTAGACAATCAATAATATACCCATGACAATGTCTGTGTCATCATTATGCGTGATGGCAGACATATCCGTGTGTAAAAGCCCTGCCCAGTAAATTAGAGCAAATCATCCATAAACCAGGAAATAAACACTTGTTTCCCTTTAAGCTCAGATTTCTTGTAAACGCTTGATAATTGATTACGCACCGTTTTATCGGATAAATTTCTATATCGGGCAATTTCTTTGCTATTAAATCCCTTTAAAATAAACCACGCGACCTCAGACTCACTTTCAGACAAACCCCAGACAATAAATTGTTTGGCGATCACTTCCCCAAATTCCTTTTTCGCTTTGGCTAAATTCTCTACTGCTTTAGCCGAAAGCTCGCTCATTTGAGCCATATCAACTTGTAATTGTTTATTATGACGTCGATGTTTTAATACTTGGTAGTTCAAGCGAATCAGAATAATTAGAGCAAACACTAAAATAACCGCTTCCTGCGCGAGGTGAGATATTTTTGAGCCTTGGCTAATATCGGCTGAAATATCTGAAATACTTGCTAATACTACAACCAAAAAAAAGGCCATTGTTAGCCACGAATGCAACTTGTCTTTACCCCAAGATACCATGGTACACCTGTCCTAATCGCTAAAAAAATACCGCCAGAGAGTGGTTGGGACAAATGGCCCATTTTTCAGAAAGTATTATCAAATTAGATTGTATCACTCTAATTTTTAATTATTTTTTGTTTGGGGATTAAAATCATGACTAGCACATCGATTAAAGTATGGGACCTGTTTATCCGGTTTTTTCACTGGACAATGGTCATCGCATTTCTCACCAGTTATCTGACTGAAGGAGAAACTAATTTACACTTCTATTCAGGCTGGTACATTTTATTACTACTGAGTCTTCGCGTGATTTGGGGATTTGTCGGCACCAAATATGCGCGATTTATAGATTTTGTAAAACCTCCTTCAGAGGTTTTGAAATATGCTCGGATGTTGGTTTTCAAACACCAAGGTTTTAATAAAAAACATATCGGTCACAACCCATTGGGTGGATTAATGGTTATCGCCTTGATCCTGTCGTTAACATTAACCTGCATCAGCGGTGTCATGGTATACACTTGCGAGGGCAAGCGTTTTTATGACGTTGTTGGGCAGCCTTTGTTACAATATATTGACGAACACGAACAACATCTTATTGAAAAGGTCGCTGGCAATGTAAATGAAGAAGGCGATGAAGCATTCTGGGAAGAGACTCATGAATTATTATCTAATTTAACGTTATTTTTGATATTGCTGCATATCGCTGGTGTTATTTTAAGTAGCCATTTACAGCGGCAAAACCTCATTAAATCGATGATTTACGGCAGAAAAAAATCGACAAAGAATGACAGACTAAGAGATAAGCACTAATTATTAATTAAAACTGGCGAACTAAGTACCTTATACCGAACACACTTGGGCCGTCAGTTTCATATGAAAGTTAAACAGACTGCGATACTTATCGAGCCTTTAGCAGTTAGCTTACTGCTTGATGGTAAGTTGATTATTAATGGTGAAGGCACCGTCAGTCTCTCGGGCAAGTTTAACCGCCGCATCGATTTGGCTCTGGGAATCGACAACACCCAACATCCGTACGTCACCTTTACGTGATACGACATCAATATCAAACGTCTCAAAGCCAGGGATCGACAGCAACGCTATCTGAACATTTTGGCTCACTTCACTATCAGGAACACTTGAGCTCTTCGACGAAGTGGGGATCAAAACGTGCAGTGCTTCTGATGGCTTATTGCAACCCATTAACAGTAAAAGGGCGACTGCCGAGAGACTCCAACGCACATTTAGATAATTTTTGTTCATATGTTTGCCTTTAGAATTGAGTAAGCGTGCCCAGTAATAATTTTAACTTTACTAAAATAATGGGTTGACGGTTATTTATTGTTAAATTTTTTCACATTCCTGATAGCCAGAATTCCAATGAGTACACCGCTCGTTGAGAACCTGTCTCGCATTGTTTTTGACTAGTGGGAACAGGAATAATTGTCTCTGGTAACCATCCGCCACTGACGTGCCATACCGAAAAAATGAGTACTTTGACCTTGTCATTACCCTTCTTTTTTTGAAAAAAGAGCTGAACGCTTTATAAGGAGCATAACTATAGTGTCTTCTTTTCCGTTGCAATAGAAGATAAACACTCTCTTAAATAAATATAGTCTGCACGAAATAATCGTACGTACTCAAGACCACTTTTGGTTCTTTAATTAAGAGCAATGAATGTAAATGGTAAGGTTTTAGCAACACCAACATTAAAAAGCCTATGAAAAAAGTCTTATAAACCTGCAATACTTCTGAAACATAGCGCCTTCTCTTTATTCTTTGCAGGGTGGCTATCATCCAAAATCGGATTTAAGATCATTCAAGCCCTGAGTCGCTTCATAGAAGAGCCTGCACTTGATAAACTATATCACCCAAGGTTTGATATAGATGCAAAATTACAAAGACGCTCAATAATGAGTAGGATAGCTTCCATTAGACTCGACACGTAGAAATCTAACTTTTCTGGGCTTCATTTTTAAACTGCGTTATGAATGCAAGGCGATTTTCTAAAGAAAATTTTATATTTTTTGGAAAATATCCATCAGATACTAGAATTAAGTGAACCAAACGCGCAACGAACACCCCCTCTAAAATCATACTCTGCCGTGGTCCTCCAATACAATCAATTTGATTAAGTTACTTTTTGTCATTCATTATTATCTCGCTTAAAATCACTCCAGCTTTGGTGATCCATATATAACCTAACCTTTGGTTTCAAGGATGCATGCGCTGGAAAGTAAAGCAGCTAGCTGAATGAACGTATTGTCAGTGGTTGAAGATAGTGTCGGCGGTCCTCTCGCAACACAGAACGGTAAAGCACATTGAAACGAAGGGCTGTGATCAGGCAAAATAAATGCCTAAGATGATAGGCATTCAACTCTTGTTAATTTTTTATTGAGCTCATAGCTACACCCAACCTTGTCCTACTTGACGTTACTATCGTGTTCCTTTATTGCCATCTTAGGCGTGCGGTCTGAGCGAAATACTCCCCAGTTTTTTTCAGCAATACCGTCTGGCTTATCTTCGCCCCCTTTCCACTTTTCGTCGAAAGCTTCAAAATAGTAAGACACAATATGATTGTCGACTAGCCATTGCCTGTATGCGTCATAAAATACTTTTTGGGCGCTTTCGCTAGCCTCACCTATAATTAAACTTTCGTCACCATTACTTGTAATAGCGCTAGTTGCCCAGCCTGATTCACCCAACACAATTTGCTTGGTAGGGTGTAATTTTTGGATCTCATGAAAGGTTTTCTCAGTCCATGGTAACGCATTGTCGAGAGGTTGAGAATTCCACATAGCATAAGCATGCAAAACGATATAATCCAGTGCTTGCGCTATTTCTTGGCTCCATGGTTTGTTCCAAAAATTATAGTCATCGGCTAGTGTTACCGGCACTTCCGTCTCTGTTTGAACTTTTTTAACCCACCCTAAATACTTTGGGTAATCAGATTTTTCCAGCTTATGCGCTGACCAGTCGACAAAAATTTCATTGCCAAGATTGACTGTCACCACAATGTCTTTGTATTCATTGGCTAGACGAATAACGTCTGAAATTTGTTGCTGATTTTCTTCGTCAGTCTGAGTAGAAGATAGCCAAGCGCCTTGCATCACCTTGACTGGCAAATTGTGTTTTTTGATCGTCTTTAATACTTGTTCACTGGCTGCATCAGCCGCGTACATTCGGATAAGATTCCAGGATATATCGTTATCAGCAGTCAATAACAGCATGTCTTGCAGAATATCTTTCTCAGACGAAACACTCTTTTTCCCTGGACTCTCACCGTCACGATAAGAGCCATATGATATGCCGATACCAATCCATCTATCATTTATCGTGGGTTCAAATACGGACTTTATATTTTCAGAATTATAGTTTTTTTTGGTCATACTGTTCACCTGGAAATGAAAGCCTGTTAATACTAATAGCATGCTGATAAAAGATAATAATTTCATATTACATTCCCACAATTAGGCCGCTTTATTGCTGATTGACTGTAGTTAATCGAAACTGGGGCATAGATATCAAGCCATTTACGCTGTAACGGACTTTTATAGGGTCTATGAGGCTGATGCATTAGCTAACAGCCATTTTATTTCACCAAAAAACAGCGGTAAGTCAGGTGTTAAATGACTTACTCTAATTGAAAAATGCTTGAACTACACAGCATACATTCGTTGCTGATATTATAATTTGGTGGATTAAGAATATTAAAATAATAGCCCTAAGGCGCCACTTAAATAGAGGTTTTACTTCTAGAGTGATAAAAATAAAACGGTTCTTTAATAAAAATATTGGAAGATAGCTTCGCCCAATACGACAAGTAAAAAGCTAAGTGCAATAAATACCGCTGATAAACCTAAGTCTTTAGCTCGGCCGATTAAAGCATGGTGCTCTAGGGTGACACTACCTGCCAAAGCCTCCGGAGCCGAATTGACTATTTTAGCAAAAAGCACAAACATAATTGAACCAAATAAAAGCAGCCAATGATTTGCGGAATCCGACAATAAAAAAGTCAAAGGAATAAGTATAATCGTCATGACGAGTTCTTGCCGAAAGGCGGACTCGTTTTTCCAAGCGGCTCTAAATCCATAATAGGAACAAATAGTGGCCTTGAAGATCCGTTTTATACCAATCCCGTTTTGTTTGTTAGTGAATGTAGGCACTACATCTCCAATTTTTTATTATAACTAAAAGGATTGTTTGATTTGTAATCACTATTCCCATGCATCGACATTTTCCGATGTTACAAAGGGCTTAGCAATAGCCATATGGGTAACACTCTTATGGCTTGAAAGAGATGAACAGAGCCTTAAATCAACACCAACACTTCTGAGTATTGAGTCAGTTTTATTGAACTTAGCTTGCTTCCCGACCATGCTTTACCCATATCAGCAAAGTTGTTTCCAAATTGCATCATGGCTCGACCTTTACTTTGGACACACTCAGGCCCAGTTAAATCTCGTCCTAGGGCTGGGTGGTTTGTTTCAACCACCATCAGTGACAGCATGGACGAAAGCATATCGATTGGGCTGGCGACTTGAATGATGTTTTGGGGTTGAATACCTCTCCCAGAAACTAATCCAGGAATATGGAGTAGATCAATTTCATAAAGTACATAAACTTCTGGATTAGCTGAACTAAGGAGATGATTAGTACGGGGAGTACCACTAGCTAAGCGATCAGTACCACATCAAATCTGACACCTTGCAATAAAACCACCAAAAGCCATCGACTTCTGTTATTAGCTCAAGCTGCAATAGCGTTAACGCTAAGCGAGAGAGACTTAAAAATACTAATTTACAGGCAACAAAACCAAGAATAGGATAAATCCAACAAAGATGGCCACCAGCCACAATAACTGCCTTACTATTACTGATGTGGTAATAGTATGTCACACCAAACTTAAATTATTCTTAAGAGTGTTTTACCTATGTCAATTAAAAGATTTATGCGCAATAAACTTGCTTACGAACATAAGCGGTTTAACAAGCAAGATATTATTAATATCTTGCTTGTTAATGGCTCTGCAGAAACTGAAAACTATCCCAGCTCCACCAAATAGTGATAATGATCACTTCGACAGCGACTCAATCTAAATTCAATGGCCTTATTGTCCAAAGAGTGGGTAATTCTGGTAACTTCGAGCAAGGGGTCCCCTTCTTGTATGCCTAACATCTGGGCATCTTTTTTTGTGGCAAGCACGGCTTTGATAATGTCTCTAGTGTCACGTACTGTCAGGTTAAATTGAGTTTGATAAAAGTGGTAAAGGGTATGGGGAACTTCTGGTTTTTTTTCTAATATAGCAAAATACTTGTGTGGCAAAAATATGGTTTCAGCCATGCAAAACTCATCATTCAAAATTCGCCTCCGACTTAGCACTATCACTTTCGCAGTAGAGTCTAATTCTAAGGCCTCAGCAACCTGTTTTGTTGCCACTTGCGTTTCCACTGATAACAATTCAGCTTTGGGTAATTCAGGGGTTTTCCCATCTGCGATTAATGGAAAAAACCGATACAGACTGTGATGCCCAGTATGCTCAGATACAAAAGTGCCAATACCTTGCTTACGGTTCAGAATTTTTGCATCGGTTAAGCTGTTTAAGGCTTTACGAACAGTGCCTTGGCTCACATTCAGCTCACTCGCTAACTGAAACTCATTAGGTAACATTTCACCGGGCTTCCAACGTTGCTCGACAATGAGTTGGGTCACATGCTCTTCAACTTGTTTATATAAGGGTTGGAAAGCAAGCCCTGGGCGGCTAAGTTTATTATCAAAACGATTTTTATTCATTAATGTGAACACTAAGTTAACATATCCTAAGGGTATTATTAATTATCACTCTTATACAAGATATTAAATAAATATTATCCACAAAATGTATAGACCTAAGTAGTTGACACAAAGCGGAAATACTTAAAAATAATGCGCGTGACATTGATACCCATTGATTATCCTCATCGATTGACAAAAATTTAACACTACTATAACTTATGTCTTATATAAGATTAATAACGTACTCTTTATTCATACTCAATTCGGTCGCTAGCAGAAATGCACCGAAATCAGTACCTGAAGAATAGAGTGGTGCGTTTAGAAAACTATCAGAGGTTACCTTTGCCCGTGCTTACACCCGTGCTTACACCCGTGCTACCAGTTGCTCCAGAACTTAACCTATCAGCTCCCGATTGGAACACAGCGTCCCAAGTGAACGTGACAGGTGCGGCTTATCTGGCCGATGATGCTTCGATTATACTACCCACTTCGGTTGGCTTGCTTCAGGTAAGTTTTCATTCATGTGGATTACGCCTTAGAATAGCAGGTAGGTCTAATGCCGATTATGAAATGCTACTGCAAGAGCCTGAAACACTGCCTTGTAACCTAATTAACTCGGAACAAAGCACCACTATCACCTCAGATAATTATGAACTGAGCATTCAACACACTCCTTTTTCATTTGCACTCAGTAGTAATGGGGAAAGTGTTCAAAAAACCCCAAATGATGGGCATTTTGTGCGCCAATACCGTATGCCGCCTCTAGCAAAAACGTCGCAAGGTTGGCTGTTTAGCCTAGATTTAGGCGCAGAAGAAGCTGTGTATGGGTTAGGTGAAAAATGGTCGAGCTTGAATAAACGAGGCCAATTTATTCGCTCCTATAATCATGATGCTCTTGGGGTTAATGCCGAAGTTTCTTATAAAAACACACCTTTTGCTTGGAGCCCATCTGGCTGGGGCGTATTTGTACATACACCTGCCCCCGTAACTCACGCTGTTGGATATGCACCTTGGTCGCAAAGAGCTTATGGCTTATTGATAGAAGATGACGCATTAGATATCTTTATATTCAAAGGTAAAGATGGGGCTGAGATGATCCATCAATATACCGAGCTAACGGGTAAAGCTCCGGTACCGCCGGTGTGGAGTTTGGGGGTTATTTTATCTAAAGCCTATTACAAAGATGTACCCGAATTAATAGCTACCGCAAAAGCGGTGCGCGAACACAATATGCCTTGCGATGTAATCACTTTAGATGGACGCGCTTGGCAAGATACCGATACGCGCTTCGCCTTCGAATGGGATCCAAAGAGATTTGCCAACCATCCGCCCAGTAAAGTCATCGCTGAGTTAAAAGCCATGAACTTTAAAGTGTGTATTTGGGAATACCCATTAGTATCTGTACAAAATCCTTTGTTTGAAAAAATGGCTAATAAAGGCTGGTTACTTAAAGATAAACGGAGCGGCGAAGCCTACCGTTATCAATGGGATATGAGTGCCTTTGCCGAAGTGCTTACGCCATTACCTGAATCAGGCATAGTCGATTTCACCCACCCCGACGCTTTTGCCTTTTGGCTTGAATCTCACAAACCGTTATTCGACCTAGGCATAGATATGATCAAAGCCGACTTTGGTGAACAAGTAGAAGACGACAACATGTTAGCCCATAATGGCGACTCTGGGCATCGATTACACAATGTGTATAGCCTGTTGTATAACCGCTGTGTGTATCAGGCCGCAGAAAAATATTGTCAAACTGGTGCCTTCTTATTTAGCCGTAGCGCTTGGATCGGCTCGCAACGTTATCCCAGTCAGTGGGGAGGCGACCCTCAGGCAGATTGGGGTGGTTTAATTGGTAGCATTCGTGGTGCATTGTCTTGGGGAATGTCTGGCGCGCCCTATTTTGCTACTGATGTGGGCGGCTTTTACAAAGACACCCGCGACTCAGAATTATTTGTGCGTTGGTCTCAAACTGCAGTATTTTCTGCCCACATACGCTTGCATGGTATAGGGCAAAGAGAGCCTTGGAGTTATAGTCCAGAGGCAGAAAATGCCGTTAACCAAGCTTTAAAATTGCGTTATCAACTGATTCCTTATATTCAAACGACTATGCAACAAGCCAGCGAAACAGGTTTACCCGTGATGCGTGCTATGGCCTTAGCCTTTCCCGATGACAGGTTAGCCAGAGGTTTTGAAATACAGTTTATGTTTGGTGATAATATGTTGGTGGTACCTTGTACTCAAGCCGGTGGCGAGGTGGAGTTTTATTTACCTCAAGGCCAATGGCTGAGATTCCCCGAACAACAAGTTTTTTCTGGCGGCAGAGTTTATAAGCTGGCGTTAGCCCTAGATGAAATCGCAGTGTTTGTTCCAGCTGGACATCAAATACCTATTGGACCTGATGTGTTGCATACAGAACAATTAGAACAGCCAACAATCGGCCAACAAATCAATTATTACTGGCCAACTAAAGATACAATCTCGCAATGATTAAGCTACAACAAACATTATTCGCTATCAACGCTCCCTTGGGCAAGTTTAACTTCGGCATAGCAAATATAGCCAAAAACTTAGCCGGAGGATTACTGGCACTTATGTTAGGCATGATACTGGCGCAGGTGTTTTTTCGCTATGTACTTAACGATTCGTTAGCGTGGACTGAAGAACTAGCAAAATTTGCCATGGTTTGGGTAGCGTGTTTAGTCGCACCTTGGGCATATCGAGCACACTTAAATGTGTCAATTCAAATGTTTGCCGATGCATTGCCTGCACTATTACGCAGGATAACTGAACTACTGATCACCTTATTAGTGATGGTTATTTGCGGCATATTTTTTATGCAGAGTCTAGAATTTTGGCAAACAGGGCTAAGTATTAATGCGTCGTCTGTGCCCGTTAAATTGGCTTATTTTTATAGCTGTGCGCCTTTTGCTTTTGGCTCAATTTGTTTAGTTGGCTTAGAAAAACTTATCGAGCAATTATGCTTGCCCTTAGATCATTGCTTCACCCCACAGCAGGATGCCACCTAATATGTCGTTAAGTTATTTCTGGGTATTTATTTTATTATTAACCGCCGGTGCACCGGTCATTTTTGCACTGTTAATTGGCCCCGGTGTCAGCTTAATTTTAGACGGTCAGGAAGTGTTTTTCTCTGCCCTTTTAAATAGGCTTTACTCAGGCATGAATTCCTTTCCTTTGATGGCTGTACCGTTTTTCATACTCGCTGGCGAACTGATGAACCAGGGTGGTATCACTCAATCTATTGTCCGTTTTAGTCAAACTTTGATAGGTCACTATCGAGGTGGGTTAGCACAGGTGAATATTTTATCTTCAGTATTATTTGCTGGCTTGTCTGGTTCAGCAGTAGCAGACACTTCAGCCCTAGGTAAAATGCTTATTCCCGCCATGGAACAAAATGGTTATAGCAGACGTTTTGCTGCAGCGGTAACTGCCGCGTCATCAGTCATTGGCCCTATTATCCCCCCCTCTGGCATTATGATTTTGTATGCGTTTATCATGAACGTATCTGTCGCAGGCATGTTTTTAGCCGGCATAGTGCCAGGCATTTTGATTTGCGCGGGTTTGATGTTAATGACCAGCCATATTGCCAAAAAACGAAATTACCCCATTGCTAATGCAAAAGCCACGTGGCATGAGCGTGGTAGTGCACTTAAAAGCTCTTTTTTACCACTGTTAACACCCGTCATTTTGTTGGGCGGCATAGTGCTTGGCGTATTTACCCCCACCGAAGCCGCGGCTGTAGCAGCAGGTTACGCACTGATTATCACCTTATTTGTGACCCACACTCTCAAATTTAATAAGTTGCCTTCTATATTAGTCAATGCCGCGGTGCAGTCTGGGACCATTTTATTATTGGTCGGCTCAGCGGTTACTTTTGCTTGGATCATTACGGTATCGGGCATGGCCGATACACTCGCCTCAGAAATAATGGGGATCACCGACAATGTGTTGTTACTGCTGCTAATCATCAACTTATTCTTATTTGCCATAGGCATGTTCTTAGATGCAGGACCCGCTATCTTAATTTTAGGCCCTGTACTCGCTCCTATATTTATCACTCTGGGCATAGACCCGTTGCATTTTGCAGTAATCATGTGCGTGAATTTAACGGTGGGACTCGCCACACCACCTATGGGTTTAGTGTTGTTTGTTGCTGCTGCGGTATCAGGTGAAAAAACTGAAAATATAGCCTTAGAAATGCTGCCATTTTTAGCGGTAGAGGCAGCGGTCATATTTTTGATTACTTACTTCCCTGCACTCACTATGACCTTGCCTACGTTTTTTGGATTCGCTTAACATGACATCAAAACGCATCATTTTACTGGTTATTTATGGTCTGATTGCCATTGGCTGCTTAGTTGGCATTTTTCGAGCTAACGTCACTCAAGCAGAATTTACCATTAAAGCGTCGATTCAAGCCTCCACTCAAGATGAAGACTATGTGGGCTTGTTAGCATTCAAAGAGTACGTTGAAAAGAACAGTAGCGGACGCGTACAAGTACAGCTATATGCCTCAGGGCAGTTTTGCGGCAGCGTACCTGAGTGTATTGGCAGTTTACAATCAGGCGTTCTAGAGATGTTCCCAAGTACAGCAGGCGGCACAGGTAACTTTTTTGCACCCGCACAAGTATTGGATTTACCCTATGTGTTTACCAGTGACGCACAAGCTGAATGTGTTTTAGATGGACCCATCTTAGATAAAATGCGAGAGACTGTACTCGGCCAAGGATTGAATATTCGTTTAATTGGAGTATCTAATACCGGAGGTTGGCGTAACTTTGCCACCACCAATAAACCGATCCGCAGTCCAGCAGATTTAAAAGGCCAAAAAATTCGCACTACCCCTGCCGATATACAGCAAGAATTGGTCAGGCAGTTAGGGGCCAACCCTACCCCTATTTCTTGGGCTGAACTCTACACGGCTTTAGCTACGGGTGTAGTTGAAGGCAGTAAAAACGGGATCCAAGATATTATCGGCGCTAAGTTAGAAGAGCACCTTAAATATATCATTCTTGATGGGCACTCATACATGGCCACGCTATGGTGGTTTTCTGAGCCCGTATGGAAGACCTTACCAGCAGATATTCAGCAAATTATACTAGAGGGATTCGCGAAACAAAAAGCAGCAGCCAGTGAATTAGTCGCGACTCAGGAAAGCAATTCTTATAAAATCTTTGAGCAAGCAGGCGGCACTATTTATCGTCCTTCTATTGCAGAGAAACAAGCTTTTAAAGACGCCTCAGTCAACATGCGCCAGTGGTTTATCACTAATTTTGGACAAGACTGGTTAGATTTGTTAGAAACATCGGTTAAACAATGTGACGCCATGATTAATCAAGACGTGTATCTAAACGGAGTTAATTAACTTCTTAGCAACAAAATGATTGCATATTTTTTACTTAAAGGTTAGATTTTCTATTCTCTCTGTCTTATATAAGACAGAAGAGTAAATCAACAACCTATAAAATAAAAACAAAAATAATAATGGGTGTAATCATCCAATAACACATAAACCGTCACTTCAAGCAGTTGAAACACTCTTTCACTGGCGCGGTTACATAACTAGATCAAGAAAGAATCTTGGGAGAACACGATGCAACTTAAACCCAGTAACTTACACACCAGTATTACCAAAGCGCTTGCACTGTCTGCTTGTATGACTATTGGCTTAAGCGCCAATGCACAAGAAGTGCAGAAGAAAGAAAAGCAAGGTTTTGAAACAATCACGGTTACCGCGCAAAAGCGTGTTGAAAACTTAAATGAAGTGCCCATTGCAGTATCTGTACTCAGAGAAGATCAAATCAACTCTGCGTTTTCCGCAAATATTGAAGGCCTTCAGGCGTTAGTACCTTCAGTTAGTTTTAGGAAAGGTAACACTACCCGTAACTCAGCGATTACGATTCGAGGTGTAGGCACAATTTCATTTAGTGTGGCTGCTGAACCCAGCGTATCGACCGTGGTTGATGGTGTGGTATTAGGGCGTTCTGGACAAGCATTTGTAGACTTATATGACCTTGAGCGTATTGAAGTGTTGCGTGGACCACAAGGTACACTTTTTGGCAAAAACGCATCTGCTGGTGTGGTTAACATCACTACTAAACGCCCATCAGATGAGTTTGGAGGCAGCTTTGAAGCGACTCTATTTCAAGATAACGAATACCGATTAAAAACCAGTGTAACAGGCCCACTCAACGATAACGTTAGTGGTAGTTTAACCGTTTTAAAATCTCAGTTTGATGGTTACATTAATAATGTATACAACAACCAGACAGTCAGCGGCTATGACAAAGAGGGCGTGCGTGCCATGCTTGATATCGAAGCGGCTGGCGACACAGATATCTTATTTATCTTTGAAAATGTGAATTCAAATGATAGCTGTTGTGCAGATTTAGAATTGACACCTAGTGGTCGTCATAATTCAGAAGCCTCCCCGAACAGCACTGGCATTGGTGATTTAGATCTTGAACAAAGACAAATTGACCATGATTTTGAAACTCGTACTTTAGATGAAACCACCGCTTTTTCTATTCAAGTGGATAAAGAGTTAGGCGACCATCAACTGACTTCAATTACCGCTTATCGCAGTTGGAACAATACTGAATTTAGAGAAGGTGATTTCACTTCAACGACCGGCTCCATCCCTTTCCCTGTTAATTTTGGTAACGTGAATAATGGTGGCGTAGCATTTCAGTTACACGATATAGGCCCACAAGAATGGGATCAAGTGTCTCAGGAGTTGCGTATAGCCTCACCCACTGGTGGAGCATTAGATTACCAAGCAGGTTTTTTCTGGTGGAATCAAAAATCAGAACGTAACTTTACACGTGATGCCAGTTGTCAGAATAACGGGGGGCAATTCCAAACCGCTATTGGCAATTATTTAACTGACGTATTAGGCGTTTCCAGTCCATCTGATGCCGACATAGAGCAATTTATTAGCAACGAAAGCTTATCTTGTAATGCTAATGACATAGTCAGCGCCACAGCCTACATGGAAACCGAATTCGATAACTGGGCATTATTTGCCGATGGTAAATACCATATCAATGACGATTTCAGATTATTATTTGGTGTTCGTTACACCGATGATGAGGTAAGTTATTCACATAATCGTAGTAGCAACGACCAATATAACCGAACCGGTGTAGGTGTTCGTGGTTTTGACACTGATTACCAAGGCTCTACTGATGAGTCAAATGCGTCAGGTAAATTTGGTGCGCAGTTTGATCTCAACGACGATAGCATGATTTACGCCACTTACTCTCAAGGTTATAAAGGCCCTGCATTTAACGTGTTTTACAACATGTCTGATAACGACGCTTTACCCATTGGCGCAGAAACATCCGATGCCTATGAGTTGGGTTATAAATATGCGAGTCGTAATTTGATATTCAATGCCGCGATATTTCGGACCGAGATTGATGGATTTCAAGCCAACAATCCAGAGTTGTTAGATGGTGTGTTTATCACTCGTTTAACTAACGCAGGTTCGATTATCACCCAAGGTGCAGAATTTGACTTTATGTGGCAAGCCACAGACGCGTTAACTGTGACCGGTGGTCTTTCAACAGTTGATGCTGAGGTAGATCAGTTTCTTTGCCCGGTTGGTCTAGATAATTGTGATGGAAGCTCAGGCGACGACTTACCTTTTTCACCTGATTTAAAATACTCGGTTACCAGCGAGTATGTGTGGGAATTAGATGATATGCGAATTTATCTAAATGGCTCATATGTTTACACTGATGAAATTTTTGCAGGTGCCCCTGGTGCCACACCAGAAACGAATCCAGAAGCACTGTTGCCTGACTATGGGATCTTTAACGCTAGCTTAGCTTTCTCATTCAATGATGATGACTACCGTATATCTATCATCGGCAAAAACCTAACTGATGAAAGTTATGTCACCACTTACAGCGGAGACAACTTCCGTTATCAGATCCCACGGGATGCTGATCGTCACTTTGGTGTGCAGTTACGAGCGAAGTTCTAAACAACTTTAGTGTGAGCTGGCGCTCTGCTTCTGATGAAGTTAGAGCGCCTTTTTTATGGGCTTTCAATCTATGAATGTCTGTCCCCTTCCATATCAGAAGAGTAACAATCGATGCTGTTGAGACAATCATTGAATGTTTCAGGCGCGCAGATAAAGTATTTGATCAAGCCAAAGAACAAGGTCGAAAACCACTAATCTCCTAAACCATCTTAAAATGCCGTTTGTGCCAACTTATTGTGATGGGTACCGAGAGATTCAGCATAAAAGCCACCAACATTAAAGTATAAAAAGCTTCTACAGACATGATGTGATGCTGAACATAAGCAATATCCATCACCACAAATGCTAATTCCGCCCTACCCAACATACCAAAGCCAATCATCCAACTTGCGGGCCAGTCGAAATTACCAGTATAACGGGCAGCTAAAGCTGCAGAGAGAACTTGACCAATGAATAAACCCACGAACAGCATCAGGGCTTCGGGTAACACTGACAAGAAAGTATCAAGATCAAATAAAAGTTTGCTGCCTAAAGCCACAAAAAATACGGGTCCAATCCACGAGAATGCCACGTTGTCGATGATTTCCCTAGCTTGTTGGTAATAATCTCTGTCTTCGTCTTTGTGAAAATCAAAATATTCCCGATGAATGATGAGCCCCGCCATATAGGCACCTACCGCTGGATGAAAGCCAAACTCATGTGCTAAAAGCCCCACCAATACCGCGATCAGTAACAAAGACAAAACCGTGTATTCACCTTTTCCCATTGCCAATACTTCTCGTAAATTTAATTTACCCAACAATGGGATCTTTTGGGTAACCCCTTGACTCGCCGGGAATAACCATCCACCCATCGCAGTCACAATGGCAAAAAAAGCCACAGCTTTACCTAAAATAAGTAAGATACCGTCAATAGAAACGGTGGCTTCTCCAGTGGCAATAGGCACCAGAATAGCCACTAATGCCAGTGAAGCGATGTCGTCAAGTACTGCAGAGGTCATGATCCCTGTTGCCGCAGGTGTGTTATTTAGCCCTTCACTTTTCAGTGAAACCATCGTTAAGGATACGGCTGTCGCCATCATTGCCAAACCACAAAAAAGTGAAGTGTTAGCGTCACCCCAAAAGACGTTGGCCATGCTGTAACCTATTATAAAAGGAGCAATAGCCCCAAATAATGCAATGCCCCAACTACGCTTTATTCCCTGCAAAAAATTAGCAGTGTTCTCCTCAAATCCCAAAGCAAACATGATAATAATGATCCCCAACTCGGCGAAATCAATGATAAATACGGGTAAAACTTCGGGTAAAAATCCCACGTTTACAAAAAAAGTACCACAAAATAGATACCACAACACTGGAGTCAAGCGGGTTTTATGTGCTAGGTAAGATGCAAAAAAGACGGTTGTCCATATAAGAGCCAGAACTGCTATGTCGTGCATAATAATCTCCAGTGACTAGATTCAAAATGTACTCTACTGAATTATTATTATATTGATGCTGATCACCCCAAGTCCCATTAACTTGGGTTGATGATCATCGCAGGCTTTTACTGGATTGAAATAGGATAAAACTAACTAGGGAGTCATCCACTCAACGGGGAAATTATCTTTGACTAGCTGATTAATACTGACATTCAAAATATTATATTGCTCACCGACATTTTCGGCAAATTTTGAGGGTAAATAACTACGCGCAATTATCATTGAATCTGGGTACTTGTTTTTAAGCCATAAAGAAGTTCTAAAATTATCTTCGACTGAATCAGTGCATAAAATGATAATAGGTTGAGTGTTAGTCAAATCCACTTTGGAACGCAATTGTTGCCATACTTCTGGATGGGAAATATTACCCTCAAATATTTCTCTGTTACAAAAATTGGCTAATTGCCGTTGTTCATCCACTACCTGAATACGGCGTTTGGCATCTATACCGATAATCGCAATAGTATCAATTTCTTGTTGTGCATAATGTTGTAGTTCTTCAAGTATGGTTTGACCAAATAGGCCAAAACCAGCAATCACCACCACATCCTTGGGTACCGTTTGTATAAAGTGTGAAATCAAATGTTGCTGCACCAAAGCCGACGCTGCCAACTGGTAGGCATTAAAATTGATACACTGCTTGGCTACCACAGAGTCAGCCATGGACCGCATAAAACGAATACTATTGCAGTGAATAATGATTTTGCCTGCTAATGAAGGTTCTAATTCCAAAATTTTATGGGCAGCTTCATAATTTTGAAAATTATCTTTGCCAAGCAACAATACTTTTTTAGCCTTATGCAGAAATAATTTAGATAAAAAATAGCTGCGGGTAATATCGCCGGTGATCACCGTAGCATGGTAGCGGCGTTTTAATTCTTCTTCTCGTATAGGTGAAATCTCATTACATATAATCAGCAATGGGACCTTGGGCTGTAACAACCTAAGTTGTTTTAAATAAGTAATAGTCAACTCGTCTGAGCCAGAGACCACTATATGATTACTGATCCGCCGAAAATGCCATTTGTAGGGGGAGATAGTTTTAATTACCGCTTCGATAATCGTGGATGCGGCCAACATAGGTGAGCCAAAATAACTTAGCCACAGCATCAATCGGGCAACTAAGGGGCCGTCAACAGGTGTGCCTATGTCCAATCCCCCCATAACAAATAAACCTAAGCTGTAATAGGCTTTAGTCAGCATATCAGCGGTTTGAACATCTGGCCGCTCTGATAACGACACTCCCATCATCAAAGCTAGAAAAGCACAAAGAAAAAATACAACAGCAGCAGACCATCGCCAACTATAATTCAATGTTAATAAAGACATACTGCTCACCTTTAAGTTTAAAGAAATGAGTCAACGCATTGCCCCATATTCAGATTCAAAGTCTTAAAAAAGTCATTACATAAACCACTATCTACATCACTTGATTTTATTCATTATTATCAGCGACATGGTATGACTCCAGTCATGTCTGACATCATAGAGCAGTTGGAGCATATGTGAATAGTAATGATAAAGTCGGCTTGCAGGTTTTTAGCACAGCAGCGCTATATTGAGATACCAATGCCAGATCCAAGTTCCACTCAAGGAAAAAGGTTATAGATAATGATTTGGCTACTTTAGCATAGACATCAATTAGTTAGGCATAGGAAGAATGCAGCTGACAATATCCATAAATATATGAGCGTGTGTTTCGGCATTGATATCATGCATATTAGATTTTGATGGCTAAATGTAAGGTAAGCTTAGTAGAATCAAACCTGCTATCCATAAAGTTTCTAATACTAAGAGTAAAATGGGTTTCAGGCCTACTTTTAGCAGTTGCCCCAGATTCGATTTCATACCAATGGCTGCAATTGAAATCACTAAGGCGAAACGTGAAATATCTGTGGCGCCTTGGGTCACTACTTCTGGTAAATCCATTAAACTGTTAAGTATCATCAACAACACAAAAGCAACTAAAAATGCAGGGATACCCGGCGGTTTTGCATCTGATGTCTTATCTAGGTTCATCCTCAACACCAATAATATACACACCACTACCGGCATTAAAAACGCCACCCGGACTAACTTAGTTAATGTGGCTAGATCTCCGGTTTCTTCGGATACCGAATATCCTGCTCCAACTACCTGAGCCACATCATGAATGGTGCCTCCTAAAAAAATACTCGTATGAGTTGGAGTCAGATTAAGCAGATCAGCCAGTATTGGGTACATTACCATGGCTATTGTGGACAATGCTGTGACAACAACAATTGTGAGTAGGGTGTCGCGGTCCTTATCTTTACTATCGGGTAACACCGCGGCAATGGCCATGGCAGCAGAAGCACCGCATATACCCACAGAGCCTCCCGTTAATACCCCAAAACGTTTTTGCAAGCCAAGTGCTTTAGCTAAAATGATGCCAAGCCCAATCGTGCTGACAATCGCCACTATCAATAGCAGCGCAGTTTGCCATCCCAGCGCGGCCAAATCACCAAATGCGATACGTAATCCTAACAACCCCACACCGATCCGCAAAATATGACAGGCAGTAAACTCAATGCCTTCTTTACATTTTGTACCTTCATACAAAAACGACATGGCGATACCTAACAACAATGCAAATAACATTGCAGGCGCGCCATAGTGTTCGCTTAAGAACAATGCGGCTAAACCCACAATGACAGAAATTAAAACACCTGGCAGCTTAGTTTTTATATGCAATTTATTGGCTCATGTGGTCTGTAAAGGTTGTCGGAGATAACCGTTAAAATCGTTTAATCGATGGCTAAAGCAACCAACACTTGGCGCTTTCGCTCACCAGAAAAAGGGCGTCTACCGTGCATAGCCATATAATTGTCGACCAAGGCCACATCACCGTCTTGCCAAGGTAAATCAAAAGTATACTTTTCAGACAATTTCACAGCCAATTGCAATCCTTCAACAGGGATATCAGCACCATCTCCAAAGGTAATAGCGCTAGAAGGGTTTTCGCGAACACCTTTCCAACCCATAAATGCAGCAATCAATTGGTTATAAAAAACTTGTTTATTGTTACCCATGTCAATCACAGCAGGTAATATAGGTGTAGTTGCACGTAAACTGCCATCGGCAAACCACTCCCAACTATACCCCAATTCAGCTAACTTTTGTTCGGCTTGAGTATCATTTTGTACGCTTAACGTACTCTTCCAGCTGCGCCCTTGTCCTGAGTTAGGATCATCTTCTGCAGGCATCTGAGTGGTGTATTTAAGCCCTTTTTTCACAAAGTCAGCCGCTAGATCTGGCATTTGTTTAGCTAAATCTTCAAACAACATATCGGATCGACACAGAGGTGTTTCGCCACCTTTTTCGGCAGCACTTTTACAAAAGAAAAATAACTTGCTTGGCGAGATAGGTGTTTGCGCCATTTCATGATGTAGAAATATTTCAACATCCTTGGGCGCTTCATTGGCGGTAAAGACTCGTTCGGTGAAATTTATCCTGACGGCATTCGACAAAGATTCTTTGTAAGTGAAATTCGGATAACCAAAAGAATGTGAAAATTCATCAAATGTTTCAGCCGAGTCGACAGGAAATCCTCTAAATAAGATCGCTCCCGACTCTCGTAACTTAGATTCTAGTTCAGACAAGTTTGATTTAATCCAGTCAGCACACTCTTGTTGTGTTGTCAGTGAACCATCGTTGACCACAACACTAGGGAAAACTGAATCACCGCAGTCCAATTGATGTGGTACTTTCACATAATTAATAGTTTGCATAAATAGGCCCCTCTCTAATCGTATATGGGGTGAAAAGTATTGAAGGCAGCTTCACAGAAGTTACCTGGATCATTAAATCGCCTATTACTGTTAAGCGCTGAAATGACTTCCATCTCTTGTGAAGTCAGTTCGAAATCAAAAATATCTAAATTCTCTTTTAAACGCTCCGGACGCGACGTTTTTGGAATAATAGCATTACCCCGTTGAACACCCCATCGCAGTACTACCTGTGCTGCAGTTTTGCCTAATCTTTGTGCGGCTTGTTTAACCACGGTCTGTTCTAATACAGATTCTGCCGCACCAGCCATGTCTAACTCTAAGTAAGATAACGCACCAAGTGGTGAGAAAGCAGTAACGTTAAGGTCGTACTGAGCCGCTAATCGCATCAAACGCTCTTGGGTTAAATAAGGATGCGATTCTACTTGTAATACCGAAGGCTTAATTTGGGCATAAGACATCAAATCATGTAACAACCCAGTGTTGTAGTTACATATACCAATCTGCTTGACTAAACCTTCTTCGTATAAGGACTCCATAGCTTGCCATGTTTCGAACAAGGGCACAGGCGCTAATTCCATTTTGCCGACAGCCGGGTCAGTTATCCACTCAGGTGGATAACGATCTTCAAAATCGACAAAAGGTTGAGCAATAGGAAAATGAATCAAATATAAATCGAGATAGTCCAACTGCAAATCAGCCAAGGTTTTTTCTAAAGCCGGCTTAACATGCTTTTTAGCATGGTAGGTATTCCACAACTTAGATGTGACCCACAAATCGGCACGAGTACACAGCCCATCATCAATAGCACGTTTAATGCCCTCACCTACTTGCACCTCGTTCCCGTAATCGCAAGCGCTATCTAGATGACGATACCCTGCTTTAATTGCGTTGTAGACTGCATCGGCACAGATATCTTGAGGTATTTTCCAAAGACCAAAACCGACCTTTGGCATCTCTTTATGACTATTTGGCATTTATTTGTTCCAATTAAAAAGCGTAATTTAGATTTTATGTCTTATATAAGACATAAGTTAAGTGAATGCTTAAACTTTGTCAAACTTGCTCTGGAGATAAAATGACTTTTAGAGTTAAAACTGGAACCTTTTGAGCACAACCTCTCTCAATTGAACAACTCGCCCCCAACCTGCATGGATGCAGAAAGCAAAAGAACACAGAAGCAATTATCATTAACAAGCCACCCATAATATGAATTATGAATCCACAACCAATAACATGCACCCATAATAAAATATCGAATCTAGGCTAACATTCAACATCAATTTTCTGTGTGTAAATGGGTGCAGATTGAGTAGGTTATAAGGCAGAAAATTAACTTCTAGCCATTTGCAGAAAATAAGAGTCGTTTTACGGATTTATAGACACAGTTATGCCTTGTTGGTTATAAGTTGACTGGTTTATTGCGGTTATGCGCAGCGCAGCAAGGTTTTCGCTTTACCCATTCCTCGAATTCGTTGATGCCCGGTGTGCTCTTTAAATTGCTCCATTATTTGCTCTGCTCCTGCGCCATAACAAAAGAGATTTATCAAGCCACCCATAATAGATTTTGAATACCAACTTCAAAAGAAGTCTATTTTCAGTATTGATATGGATGTAATTGAGAGAGTTATGATGTTGAGCGTGAGTTTATGACTAATCGCTGGAAATAAGAGGTGTTTTACGGATTTGTAGACACCGTTATGCCTTGTTGATTATAAGTTGACTGGTTTATTGTGGTTATGCGCAGCGCAGCAAGGTTTTCGCTTTACCCATTCCTCGAATTCGCTGATGCCCCGTGTGCTCTTTAAATTGCTCCATCATTTGCTCTGCTCCTGCGGCATAACAAAAGTGTTTTTCAAACTCAGTGGTCAGGGTGAGCCATTGTTCGTCTGATAAGCCTAATCTTTGGAGTATGGGTTGCTGTTGCTGGTCAATATGCCCTGCTTTGTCATCTCGGATGACTCTTCCTGTGATATCGACTATCTCACAGTAGTCTTTTAGGGAAAAGGGTATACCCTTGGGCATATCTTGTCTGGGGTGGCCGACAAAAGGCATCAACATATTTTTAATAGATGGTTGTTTTATCGATTCTAAACGTTGTTTAATGCCAGTGTGTTTTGATGTTTCAGGCGTATCCGCTATCTTGGTTCGGATCGGATTCAGGTCAACATAAGCCATACAAGACAGCAGTGCCGGATCATCTAATAAGGCTTGGGATTTAAACCTTCCTTCCCAGAACCTGCCTTTGCAGTCATCTTCTTTGTTAGCCTCTCGGGCAATATATTCATTGAGATTTCGCATGAACCAGCTTATGTCATGTAAGCGCCTGCGATACTCGGTGATGGTGTTATCTAAGGTCTGCTGTTGTCCTTGGCTTATCGTGTCTCCTCTAACAAACATTTGGGTGAGTAATGTGCCTCGATGCAAACGATGCCAGCGCTGAACCACGTTATTATCTGACCACACCTGCGTTTGTTTCACATCCACATGTAACACCATATGCACATGATTACTCATCACCGCATAAGCACATATGTCTATGGCAAACACTGAAGATAAAAACAACATCCGCTTTTCAACCCATTCACGGCGGTGTTCATAACTTTGACCTGAGTATTTATCTACACCGCACAAAAAAGAGCGCCGTACACAATTGGAAATACAGTGATAATAAGGGGTATCAGTTAAACTAATCTGACTGCTACGTGGCTGGGGCATGACATCAATCCTTTGATTTATTTACTCATCAAAGCTTAGTTCGTATTGTTAGTTAGTCAAATTGTTATGGGTGGCTTGGTAAATATGTGATGCCTTAATCCCTTCGCCAATCTGACGGGAGAGCGGTTTATCATCAAAAAACTCGCTATACATATGCAATGTTCGTCCGGTAAACCCCAGACCATTCAAGAGCATAGCTGTAAAAATCTGACCATAGCTCTCTTGTCTACATTCAGAGGTGCCGAACACTTTATCAATGATAGCGGCTAGGTCAATTTCCTGGCAAAACCCAGTAACTAAGTCAAGATGGTCTAATCTTTTAGACGTATAAATAGCTGATGACATGAGAATTCACTCGCAAAAGAGAGTAATAGATCAAGATAGGCGATCGCAGTCTACATATGTTAGAAAAATCATGTCAAAAGGGTCAAATAGCCGCCATGTCGGTCAATAAGCGATCGACATTTTATTTCAAAATTATGTGCGGAATGACAGATATATATATAAATTGGATATTATAAAAACGTGCATAGGCAATTACCCCGCTCAATATCAACCTAGGATTAGTAATTGTAAAATGATGTATTGGGTAATTAGAATAAGGGAATTATAGAGAGTTATAGAGAGTTGCCTTTGATACATACTTCTTTAGGTTCTTGGAAATAAGTATGTATCAAAGGAAAAATTCGGCAGTCGCAGCTAAATGCGATTATACGTCAAGGTCACATTGGCGCTGCCTAAGCATTTATTAAGAGGGAATTAAACAGCCTTATCTTCATCTTCACTTTCCGCTTCCCCTTCCCCTTCCCCGCGTAGTTTAATCTGCAATCCCTTCAGGAAGTTACGCATAATCTGATCATTACAAGCACGATACTGGCGATTTTCTGGTTTTCTGAAGAAAGCACTCAATTCATGTTTGCTGATTTTAAAGCCACTTAAATCCATAGTTTCTAATACCGCTTCAGCTTGCATATTTAGCGCTATTTTCAACTTCATAAAAATGATGTTATTGGTAAGTCTGCGCTCAACTGGGGCTTCGACACCTTCACGCTTGCCGCGATTCATGTTGATCAAACCGTTCAAGAAAAGTGAAAATTGAAGATCGGTTAGTTCAATAAAAGCAGGATCGTCGTCTTTGCGTAGCCAAGTGTGAAGCTGTGCGACTGTGGCGGGATAATCTGCTTGGGCAAAAATTTCGATCATTTTTGCGTCGTTAAAATCGAAGATATAGCGAACACGGCGCATGACATCGTTGTTGATCATAATATTCCTAAAAACGAGGTTGGTTTATCCAACCTTAAAGATGTTATTAGTTTAAAGCTTTTTAAAACGATTGCGTCATTTTATTGGTAGATAAATATTAATGATCATATTTATTTAGGTACATCAGGGTATAAGACCCAAGTTTATCAAGAGATGACTCATAGCTTAAGCTCTTATAACGTTGTCAGACTTAAAAACAAAAACTGATTTGTTGCCGCTGAGACTTCACGCGTTTAGCTTGCTGCTCTCTTGCAAAGGCTCTGAGTTTGTCCATTCGATTAAGAATATTGTCTGCACTGTCAGACATTTGAGCCTGACTGCACAAGTCCATTGTAGTGTAATGCTCAGCGTGCAGAGAATTGTTGTAGACGCTGGTTACACTTCTCTTTGCAGCGCCATTTACACCGTTATATGCACCGACATTTACACCAAAGTTAATATTTGAAAAACTGCTCATGTTGCCTCCAACAAACAACTGGTTATACATACAGTATAATATTGATTGTTAATTGTGCAACTAACTTTTTAAAGTTATGTTCTATCAGCTTTCATTATTGGACTATGTTTAAAGCTAACAGCAAGGTTTGCCTAGTATTAGCTGGTTCAATGACAGCATCGATTTCCAGCACACTGGCCACTTCTTGAGCTTGACCTTTTTGATATTGTGCTGCTAAGAGTTGCTCATAAAGTGCTTTTCTCGCTGTCAGGTCCTGCTCGGCTGCGAGTTCTTTTTTAAACCCGAGCTTGACCGCTCCTTCAAGCCCCATTGCACCAAATTCGCCTGTGGGCCAAGCAATAGTGTAACTCGGTTTACTGGTGTTTCCGCCCAAAAAAGCCTGCGCACCTAAGCCATAACATTTTCTTAATACCACAGCGACTAATGGCACGGTAAGTTGACTGCCTGCAACAAACAGTTGCGACAACCTGCGCACGGCCCCTCTGTCTTCATGTTCTGGCCCCACCATAAATCCGGGCGTATCGCACAATACAACTACCGGAATAGAAAACTGCTGACAAAGTTGCATAAATTGACTCGCTTTTTCGCCAGCTTCAACATCTATGGCACCGCCTAATACTTTGCAATTGCTGGCTAACACACCCACTGGATGACCTTGTAAATGCATAAAACCAGTAATAATTGCGGCTCCAAATAGCGCCTTAATTTCAGTAAAAGAATCGGTATCTGCGAGAGTATGAATGATCTCTTTTACGTCATACACAAATCGCCTGTCTTCGGGTAAAACCTGATTAAGGCTTTCTTGGTCAGCAAATGTAATTTGTTGCTCGTCCACTAATGGTCCTTGAAAATACAACAAACATTTCTTTGCCATTTCGGCTGCTTGTTGCTCGTTTTCGACCAAAATATCGATCACACCATTCTTGACCTGCTTATCGCTAGGGCCAATATCAGTTGGCTTAACCACACCCAAACCACCGCCCTCTATCATCGCTGGGCCTGCCATACCAATCCATGAGGACTGGGTAGCAATGGTGATATCGGCAGCACCAAATAAAGCGGCGTTACCTGCAAAACAGTAACCATTTGCCACTGATATACGTGGCACTTTTCCTTGTAAACTCGCCCATGTAGCAAAGGATTGACATTGTAGGCCTGAATTTACGGTTGTAATATCTGTATCCCCAGGTCGACCACCGCCGCCTTCGGTGAACATTACCACTGGGAATTTTTTAGCTGCCGCGATGGCTAAAATGCGATCTAATTTTAAGTGATGGAAGTAACCTTGTGTCCCCGCTAATACACTGTAATCATTAATCACTATGGCAGTTTGCGTATTATGCTCAGCGACCAAACCTTGATTAACTTGTCCTATACCTGTGATTACGCCATCAGCGGCGGTAGCAGTTTTTAATTCGTCATAATCTCGGCGCAAACGCTGTGCCGCAACCGCCATTTGCCCGTATTCCATAAAACTGTCTGCAGAACATAGGTTTTGTAAGTTTTCTCTGGCGCTTAAATAGCCTTTTTCGTGGCGTTTTTGTTGTTGCTCCATTCTTTGAGTATCGAGAGTCAGCTCTTCTCTAGTTCGCAGTTCGTCTAGTAATCTTTGATTTTTGCTGTTAGGAGTTATCATTGTTTCGGATTTAGTCTTACTAGCACCGTCTGGGTGTATATCCACCACAGGCATCCCCACAAAACAATCATCCCCAATATTGACAAAAACTTGGCCTACCTTGCCCGAAACTTCCGCGCACAATGTGGTTTGCATTTTCATAGCTTCAATAATAACCAGAGGTTGCTCTATATGTACTCGCTCATTTTGATTGACCAGTACTGCGACAACAGAGCCTATATTAGGGGCGCACAATGTATAAATGGAGGGCATAAAAGTCATCAGCAAGTTATCAATTTTTCTCATACTAACATCGACCAACATTTTTAGCCCCGCACAAAGTCAAGAATGATGAAAACTAAAAGTGACACTAACGGATCAATAAACGCTCTAGACACGTCATTAAAAATATTGATAGATAGAAGATAAAAACCTAGGTGAGACCAGTCATTATTGCGAAGGTATATGAACTTGAAATATTGCCTGAAGGAATAAAAAACTACCGAGGTAGCAAACTTAACCCACTTGGACTGACATAAATTTCTAGGCGATAAGTGTGCCAAATCCATGGAGGAAAATGTGACTCAATCACTAAAGTTAAAATATTTTGAATTACAACCACTGCACTGCTATCGAAACTTGCTAATAAAAAAGATAACTTTATCAATCTCCTTCCAATAAAAATCGTTCTGCCCGCTCAACTTTACGCGGTTTCGCAGCGATAACTATCACATCGCCCGCTAATAGAGCCATTTTTTCGTCTGGCTCCGATAGTTCATGATTATCCCTTCTCAGTCCTTTGACATTAACCCGCCATTGTTGCAAGTTGAGTTGCTGCAATGATTTACCTACAGCGTAGGCATCTTTTGTAAGAATAACAGCATGCATAAACTCCAATTTGTTTTGTTTTGCGTAATCAAGATCAGTGGTTACTCCGGGGAAAAAACCGTGCATGTTAGCATAATGCCCCTTTCGCTCTTTACGCACCCGTTTGAGTATTCGAGACATTGGCACACCAGACAACTGCAAAACTTGAGTCACTAACATCAAACTACCTTCGAGAATTTCCGGTACCACTTGAGATGCACCTGCCTCAAGCAATTCTTCCATGCGATTATCTTTTCTAGTTCTTACCACTACTGGTAAGTCTGGGTACAAGCTTTTAACTAAATTAATCACATTCATGGCTTTTTCATGTTGGTCAAAGGTAATCAGCACCAGCTTGGCTCTTTCAATTCCGACCGAATGTAATATATCTTTTTGTTTCACATCACCAAAATACACTGGCTCGCCTGCACTTTGACTTTCTTGAACGCGGAAAGGATCCGCATCAACCACCATGTAGGGAATAGCTTCAATTTTTAATAAACGGCTAACTGATTGACCCACTCGACCAAAACCAAAAATGAGTACATGATCAGTCAATTGTTGATCTTGGGCTGAAAGTTGTTCTAACCCTTTTACATCAGGCGTTGCTTCAGGACTGATGGTTTTAGCAATTTGTGGACTTTTATCGACTAACCAAGGTGTGATAGCCATACTCATCACACCAATAGTTAACAGTAACGAACCTTGCTCTGAGTTTAAAATAGCATGATCTACCGCCAGTGCTGCCAACACAAAACTAAACTCGCCCATTTGACACAGTTTCAGTCCGGCTGCCCAAGCATCTTGTTTGCCTAGTTTAAAAATTTCAGCGGATAAGCGGATAAGCACCACTTTTAGCAACACAATAATCAACAAACCTAATAGTGCCCAGTGGATCTGACTCGGTAAATTGTGAAGCTCTAGGCGCATACCTATAGTAATAAAAAATAACCCCATCAGGATATCTCTAAAAGGTCGTATATCAGCTTCTAGTTGATATTTATACTGGCTCTCACCTAACATCATGCCAGCCAAAAAGGCGCCTAATGCCATGGATAGGCCAAAGGAAAAAGCTAAGCCCGCGGCCATTAAAGCCACCATAATAGTTGTCAACACAAAGAGTTCATCAGTGCGAGTGCGGGCCACCTCACTAAACACTTTAGGTAACACCCATTTTCCGATAAATAATAAAATACCTACTACTAACAATCCTTTAAGAAACGCCATTGAAATAGCAATACCTAAACTTTGTTCGGAGTCCGACGCCAACAAAGGGACCAAAATTAATAAAGGGACAACAGCGAGATCTTGTAGCAATAAAATACTCACTGCAATTTGCGCGCGAGCCGTATTCAAAATCCCTAAATCACTAGATTGTTTAATCACAATGGCAGTTGAAGACAGCGCTATAATTCCACCTATCACAAAGGATGCTTTGCCATCAAAACCCAGTAACCAAGCAAGACCCATAAACACTAATGTGGTGAGCACCATCTGAGCTAACCCGACACCAAAGACTAGGTGACGCATGGCTAACATTTTGGGAAGTGAAAACTCCAAGCCTAATGAAAACAACAAAAACACAATACCCAGTTCGGCAAAGTTTTGCATATCTTCTGGGTGTTCAAATAATGCGAGAAGATCTGGACCAGCCAAAATACCACAAAAAAGATAGGCTAGAATGGGCGGTAAATTAATACGTTTAAATAACCAAACAGTAATCACTGCTACGGCCATTAAAATAACAATACTGCCTAAATTTCCATGCATAACCTTGTGTTTACCCTTCTTGTTTGATTGCTAGGCACAATACTTGCTGAGTGATAGTTAATAATCATTCTTGTATAGCAATTCGCCATAATATTGGCAGGAGAAACCGTTGGAACAACTTAACCAGTTTTACGGCGCAAATGTCGTTGAGCCTTATTTCAGCCTTGAAGAGTCTACTCAAGACCTTGATCATGGTCAGAAACAAGGTTTGACTCAAGGTCAGCTTAATAAATTCATCCTTAAATTGCTAACAACCATAGACTTATCCAAGCTGAGTCAATTATATTTTCATCAATTAGAAAGCACACTACCGTTGTCTGAACTAAAAATCCAGTTTGAAGATGATAGAGTGACATTTGGCCAAGCGGCAAAGAATACACACCTAAAAACACTTAACTGTATGCAGATGGGAAGTGTTGTTGCGGTTATGGATTATTCATTTACTCAACCTTTATCATTAAAGGATTGGCAAATATTGCAACAAATGCACGTTAATTTTTGTTACCCCTTCAAAAATGCGTTGGAGCATCACAAGATTAAGCAGTTTGCCATGAAGGACTTCTTAACATCTTTAGGCAATAGAGCGAGCTACGACGAAACCATGATAAGACTGGCTAGCCAATCAGAAAGAAGCCACCAGCCTTTTGGTTTACTGGTCTTAGACATGGATAACTTTAAACAAGTTAACGACATCCATGGGCATCAAAAAGGCGATAAAGTATTGATGGCTTGTGCTGATACTATTTTGCACAGTCTCAGAGAGTCTGACTTTGCCTTTAGATTTGGTGGTGATGAATTTTGCTGTTTGTTACCAGAAGCAGACAAACACACAAACAATTTGATCGCAGAACGTATTCACAGTGCCATTGAATCCCATTCTTTACTGCAACAACATAAGATATCTTGCAGCATTGGCAGTGCGACTTATCAGGAAAATGATTCACAAATCGGCATTTTTTCGCGAGCTGACGAGGCACTGTACATTGCCAAGCAAGCGGGTAAAAACTGTATTAGGGCCGCTTAGGAAGATAATTGCAGGCAAAGATAATAAACGGCAATGGTTTGCCGAATATTGGATAAATAACACTCAATCACCAGAAGCTAAAAAGCCATGCTTTTTTGGAGAATATATAAAAGCATGACTTTACCTTAAGATCGTACTGATTATCTAAACAATACTTTTTCTTGATTAAACCAATACACACAGAATGCAAACAGCGCTCCTGCAATGATCACGGTTGAACCAAATATGGCAAATAATTGGTAATAATCCATTGTACCTTTAACCAATTCTTTCATGGCGAGAGAAACGTTAGTAATGGGCACCCAAGCCCAGCCTCCTTTTAATTCTACACCCGGTAAAAGAGCCAGCATAATTGGTACAACAACCAAAATGGTCATGGGGCCCATGTAACTTTGTGCTTCTTTAAAACTTCTGGCATAGATGGAAATACTCAACAAGACTGCCGAAAATATAGCCACCACAGGGACTAACATCAGAAAGATCAGTAGAAAATCAAGGATCGCAATCTGTGCCATAAAATCCGCAACAAATTTGATTGCCATGCCTTGGCTTAAAACCAAGCCCCAAATCACCATACTCAAAACAGTAATCAGCGCAGTCATGGTGCCAGCAAAAGCAATAGTCAAAAACTTACCCATTACAATTTTATTCCGATCTATGGGTGAAATCAGTAAGGTCTCAAGAGTGCCACGCTCTTTTTCACCGGCGCCAATATCGGTAGCGGGAGCCATTGCACCTGTTAGACAAATAAGAAACAACAAATAGGGCAACATCCCACCTATTTTTTCGCCCCAATTTTCTCGATCGTCAGCGGTATTCACTTTCTCTAATACAAGCGGTTCTATTAGTGCACTTTGTTCTGCAGCGTCTAACCCCAGACTAGTAAACGCGCTTTGTTGAAATATCTCAGACTGACTCTTTACTATTTCATTGACCCGTCTATAGACCAGATTTAGCCCAGCATCATTGAAATACAATTTAACGTTAGCCTGACCATTTTTAAGCACATCGTTAGAATAATTTTCGGGTATTTCTAACACAAAATCGACTGTTTCATTGCGAATAATTGAGGTGTAATCGGCGTTTTCCTCAATTTCGACCAGGCTAAATTTTTCTGGTTGTTGCAGCTCTTTAAGAATATCCGGTGCGTATTGTCCGCCTATCAATGCGTAATTGAGAACTTGGGTTTCAGCTTTATCTATGGCTTGTTTACTCACAAAGCCTACGATCCCAATAATCAAAGGGAAAATTAATAACGGTAGTGCAATCATAAAAAATAATGTTTTACGGTCACGAAGTAATTCTCTTATCTCTTTTTTAAATACTAACCACATATTATATATCTCTTATTTATAAGCCGTTAAAGGCTTTCTATTCGCTAGTAGTTGATTCTATGGCAGCCATAAAAGACTGGTGCAATGAGCCTTCAGCAAGGGCTTTAAAGCTGGCGATATCACCATCAAACATAGTTCGGCCTTGATCGATAACGGTAACCTTGTCACATAACTCTTGCACTTCATCCAAATGATGAGTAGAAAAAATCACGGGGGTACCCTGCTCTTTTAAGCCACGAATAAATTCGAGTACGGTTTGTGTGGCCATAATATCTAGGCCCGTTGTGGGTTCATCTAAAATAACTAGCTCGGGGGAGTGCACTACTGCACGTGCAATGGCAGTTTTTTGTTTCATACCTGTAGAAAAATTTTCTGAACGTCGGTCTAAAAAGTTATGCATATCTAACAAGTCAGCCAACTCTTTTATACGTTTGCCAATAGATTCTTCACTCATTCCATGCAGTTGACCAAAATAATGAATGTTTTCGCGACCGGTTAAACGACCATACAGACCAGTAGAACCCGATAAAAATCCTATTTTTTTACGGGCGATAACAGGATTGGCCAACACATTATCCCCGCTTATCTCTACGCTACCACTATCCGGCTTAAGTGCAGTAGACAACATACGCAAAGTAGTGGTTTTCCCGGCACCATTTGGGCCAAGCAATCCCAACACCTCACCTTTTTGACAGGTAAAGGACACATCTTGCACCGAATGAAAAAAACGCCCCTTCAATCTTGGGTCTTTTTTCTCTTGTTCACTGAGTTTTTTAGGATTTTCCACGGCAAATTTCTTAGCCAGTTGTTTTATTTCTATCATTCCGTTTTCCTAGTTTGTGACAGGTCAGTTCTATAGTCCTTCAATTTTATGTTTTATTACATGCGATTAAGAAAAAAAATATGTAACAATAATAAATTCCCTCGGAATAATAAAATAACCTTGGGCGTATATCGCTGTAAAATAATTTAATAGGGAGAGTTGTATGCAACAGGTCAGTAATCCATTTCAGGCCATGAAGGATATTTTTGTTAAGCCTAATCAGGTCTTTGCCACCATAAGTGAAACCCACAATTGGTCTTGGATACCTTTTATGTGTATCGCTGTTATCGGTGCATTACCCATTTACATGTATTTTAATTTTGTCGACTTTTCTTGGTATACCGAATTAATGGTGCAAGCCATGGCGGGCGATTTAAGCCCGGCTGAGCAAAATGTATTTCGTAACGTGATGGCTGATCAAACACAATCCTTGTGGACGGGGGTGTTTGGCTCTGTATTTATGCTACTTGTCAGTAATGCGATCATGGCACTTTATCTCAATATTGTGACGAAAGCGGATGAAGAGTGCGTGCAAGGTTATACCGACTGGTATGGCTTTAGTTGGTGGGTCAGCATCCCCGTCATTGTCTCTAGCCTATTGGGCATTTTGGTGGTGTTAGTGTCGCAGGATAGTCAATTATCCCCAGTAAGCATGGCTCCTACTTCATTTGCCTTTATTTTTTCTGTGGAAATGACTTCGTCATGGGCGTCATTGATGCAGGCAATCCGATTGGAATCTGTATGGGTGATGTACCTAACGGCAGTAGGATTAAGTCAATGGACCCAACTCCCTGTAAAGAAGACCTATATGATTGCTATTGCTCCCTACGTATTAATCTGGGCCAGTTGGGCTTTATTTATCGCTATTTGATGCTAATTTTGATGATGACTTTGGCGAAGACTTAGGTCTGAAATAATCAGTATTCCCATAAAATGCAGGATCGTTGTTGGCATCCCATACATCAGGGATGCCCAATAATGGTATTGGGCTAAGTGGCTTTTTTGCTGAGAACAAATCCGTTTCTCGAATATGCTTAACTAATATGTTATCGAGTTGAGCCAACTGCTCAGTATGGGGTAATGTTGAAAATTGACGGTCTACCTCTATCGCCAAACACTTACCTGTCAAACCAATAAAAGGCTGCAACAACATTTCAAGATTAGCATGACCAAACATAAAACTATTTATCTCGTTCCCCCAACACTGCCTATTTTCAACAAATACAGATTGCCATTGATGCTGCTTTAAATTGTCAATAATCTGGGTAAAAAAATCAGCACGCTGGTAAGTGACAATCACTCCGCACTCATCAAAATGGGTTAAGTTATTTCTTCTAAGAGTTCGTGGTGATAACCCATATTGCTCAATATCCTCAACATGCTGCTTATTTAACAATTGTTTTGTTTGTGGAAACTGTAGCCAAATCAATCCGTTAAACAAGTCATGCCAGCTGTTTTGCCGGGTCGGAATAATATTTTGTTGGTGGATAATTTGTTCGTAATAATGAACAGATTCAGGTAGCTGGCTTTGACAAACAAAATCAGGGATATCCACATTCCCCTTGAGGTTTTTTAAATTATTGAGTCCATAAGCATTTGGCCAGTCAGAAAAACTGGACAAGTCAAAATACGTTTCAAGTTGTTGCATTGGCAACATCGGTAATTGACTAATAAATTCGTGATTCCAAGCGGTCACAATTGCCCTTAATATTGATCTGATGTAAAAAGGATGCGTTTTATAATCTTTAACCTTTGTAACTACAAGAGCAACTATATGAAAACTTGCCACAAACTCCTAATGTTTTGCCTGCCAATGACATTAGCTTTATCAGCCTGCCAAGACAAACAAGTCAAAGAGCCTGCTCCGACAGTAAATAACTTTATCGATGCTTATCAAGGTATTAACACCGTTGATTTAAAAAAACATATCAAAATCTTAGCCTCGGATGAATTTGAAGGTCGTTTACCCACCACTATAGGCGAACAAAAAACATTGGATTATTTGGTTAACGAATTCAAACAATTAGGCTACCAACCCGGTAATGGTGACAGCTATTTACAGCCGGTTGAACTAATTGAGATGACCGCTGATCCTGATATGACCATGACCATCGGCGAAAATAGTTTTGCTTATAAAGAAGGAATGATGGCTTCTACAAGCCGAGAACAAGCCAAAGTAGAACTAAAAAATTCAGAGTTAGTATTTGTTGGTTATGGGATCAACGCACCTGAGTATGATTGGAATGACTATCAAGGCCTAGATGTAAAAGGTAAAACAGTCGTGATTTTGGTAAACGACCCAGGTTTTGAAAACCCACAAGGTGATAAGTTTCAAGGTAAAACTATGACCTACTACGGCCGCTGGACTTACAAATACGAAGAAGCCAGTCGCCAAGGTGCAGAGGCTGCGATTATCGTGCATGAAACCAAACCAGCCTCATATGGATGGACAGTGGTAGCTAACAGTTGGAGTGGTCCGCAGTATGGTCTTGTAAGCAAAAATGGTAATGCTGATAGGGTGGCTGTCGAAGGTTGGCTAACCACTGAGGCTGCGCAAAAGGTGTTTGCTGATGCAGGACTCAATTTCGCCGCAGAAAAAGCCAAAGCAGTTGCCGGTCCTTATAATAAAAACTTGGGATTAGACACCTCAGTCACTATTAATAATAGCTTTAAAAAATCTATCAGTAATAACGTTATCGCTACGTTACCTGGTTCTGAAAAACCTGACGAACACCTAATATTTACCGCACATTGGGATCACCTAGGTAAAGATGAAACCAAAGATGGTGACCAGATTTATAACGGTGCTCATGATAATGCCACTGGCACAGCAGCTGCCTTAGTGATGGCCCAAGCTTATTCTGAGTTAAATATTAAACCTAAGCGTTCGACCACATTTTTAATAGTTACAGCAGAAGAACAAGGCTTGTTAGGTTCGAAGTATTATTCAGAACATCCGATTATCCCTTTAGATAAAACCGTCGCTAATATCAATATGGATGCCATGAGTGTCTTGGGCAAAACCAAAGACGTCGCTGTTATCGGCATGGGGAAGTCTGAATTAGAAACGTATTTAGAAAAAGCAGCTAAACGTCAAGGTCGTTATTTGGTTCAAGAAGGTCGTCCTGAAGCAGGTTATTATTACCGTTCTGATCATTTCAGTTTTGCTAAACAAGGTGTGCCAGCGCTTTATGCTAAAGGTGGTGATGAACCTATTGATGAAGAGACAGCTGTGTATCGTAAGCGTACTAATGTGATTGTCACAGGTTGTTATCATCAGGTTTGTGATAAATTCCGCGAAAACTGGGACTTATCAGGTATCCAGCAGGATGCGCAATTGTTGTTTGAAGTGGGTTATGACCTAGTGTCATCGGATGATTGGCCGAAATGGAAAGCCACGAGTGAATTTCAGCGGAAGTAAGATTTAGGGTTCAGGCTTACGCTTTAGCAGCGTAAGCCTCTTTAAAGCTAAAACCATTCCCTAGCTGGCACCCGCATCCATGCGAGTTTTGACTCGAATCCCTTCGAGCCAGTGACTCTTTTTATAAAGTAGGTCCCTCGCGGCGTCCGCTGTACTTTATCTTTCAGGCCAGCTGAAGCTGTTCCATATTTA
>Ga0307488_10000405_pt1 | contig 35274 bp, 27 predicted proteins | sample SB02metaG_FD_202248 | JGI IMG/M metagenome (GOLD analysis project Ga0307488, IMG submission 202248) | Sea-ice brine microbial communities from Beaufort Sea near Barrow, Alaska, United States - SB 0.2 | ecosystem: Environmental > Aquatic > Marine > Coastal | place: USA: Alaska | collected...
GCCTGAACGAACGCGATACGCTCTGCCAAGGGGCGCGCCGCCCATTCAGACTGCGCGGTTTTTGCGCGTGCAACTGCGGCATCTGCGTCTGCGCGCGACAGCGTTTCGCGCGTCGCATAAACTGAGCCGTCGATGGGTGAGATGCATTGGATTGTCATGACAACTAAGCCCTTTCAAAGCCGCGTTTGATTTCCCAATCAGTCACGGCGCGGTCAAATTCTTCTTGTTCCCATTCTGCGACGCGGGTGTAGTGGTCCACTACATCATCGCCGAGCGCGTCGCGCAGTAATTTCGAACCTCGCAAAGTTTCAGTGGCCGCGCGCAGCGTTTGCGGGATGTCGGCGGCTTTGGCGTCTTCATAAACGTCACCCGTCGTTGCGGGGGCTAGTTTCATCTTTTCTTCAATCCCCTTAATCCCTGCAGCGATCATCACCGCCTGCGCAAGATAGGGGTTCAAATCGGACCCCCCGATGCGGCATTCGACCCGCACGCCTTTGGTGTTTTCACCACACAGACGGAACCCCGCCGTCCGGTTGTCAACGGACCAGACGGTTTTGGTCGGCGCAAAGGTGCCTTTTGAAAAACGCTTGTAGCTGTTCACATAGGGCGCGAGAAAGAAGGTGTAATCGGGCGAATATTTAATCAATCCCGCCATGTAATGCGACATCACCTCGGACATGCCGTGCTTTGCCGATTTGTCAAAAAACGCGGCGTCGCCGTTTTTCCACAGTGACTGGTGTACATGGCTGGAAGACCCCACACGATCTCTGTGCCACTTGGGCAGAAACGTCGCGGCGCGGCCATTTTGCCAAGCGATTTCTTTGATCGCGTGTTTGGCGATGGAATGGTGATCGGCGCAATCAAGCGCGGGGGCGTAGCGGATGTTTAGTTCCGCCTGACCTGCCTCAGCCTCGCCTTTGGTGTTTTCGATCGGAAGACCAGCGGCGAAAAGGTGGTTGCGGATTGGCCGCATCACGTCCTCTTCTTTGGTGGTCTGGAAAATGGCATAGTCTTCGTTGTAACCGCTGATCGGCTGCATATCGCGAAAGTCAGATTTTCGAATGTCATCGAGGCTTTTCTCGAACAGGAAAAACTCCAGCTCGGTCGCCATCTTTGCTTCAAACCCCAATGCCTCAAGCCGTGCGATTTGCTTCTTCAGTATAGCACGCGGCGAATGGGGAACGGGTTGATGTGTGTGGTGATCCAGGATGTCACACAGCACCATGGCGGTGCCGTCCAGCCACGGAACGGGGCGGATCGTGCTAAGGTCGGGTTTCATGACATAGTCGCCGTAGCCCTTTTCCCAACTGGTTGACGCATACCCATCTGGCGTCGCCATTTCGAGGTCGGTGGCCAGCAGGTAATTGCAGCAGTGGGTTTCTTCAAACGAGGTTTCGACAAAGTTGACCCCATGAAAACGCTTGCCCGTAAGGCGGCCCTGCATGTCAACAAAACAAACCAACACCGTATCGATGGATCCGTCCGCCACGCGGGATTTCAGGTCGTCAAATGTCAGAGTGCCGGGCATGTTCTATCCAATTTGTGAATGGTTCGGGGGCGACGCAACGCCGCCCCCAGAGGGTCTGTTTAGCCGTAACGGTAGGGGCGTCCTGCCGCGACCATATCAGCGTTGTATTGCTTGAAGATATCCACCACGCGACGTTTAATATCGCTTTCAGCTGCTATTTCTTCCCAGAACACTTGGGCTTCTGCTTCGACTGTGTCCCATTCTGCGTCTGGAATGGTGGTCAATTCCAGCTTTGGACCATTGACGCGCAGGGCCGCTTCGCCGCCCCAATACCACCATTGGCGGTGGTAGTGCGATTGATCACAACAGACGCGAAACAGCGTTTGCAGATCGTCTGGTAATTCATTCCAGCGATCCATATTGGCGAAGAACGATCCCGCCCATGCGCCCGAAATATTGTTGGTCAGGAAGTAGTTGGTCACGTCCGCCCAGCCGACGGTGTAATCTTCGGTGATGCCGGACCATGCGATGCCGTCAAGCTCGCCTGTTTGCATCGCCACTTCGATATCTTCCCATGGCAAGTTAACCGGAACAACGCCAAAGCGCGTCAGGAAGCGCCCAGCGGTAGGGAACGTAAAGATGCGTTTGCCTTCTAGATCCGCCAAGCTGCGGATCGGGTCTTTGGTGGCAAAATGGCACGGATCCCATGCACCTGCGCTGATGTGTTTCACGCCGACTTTGGAATATTCCTCATCCCAGATTTCGTTCAAACCGTATTGGTTAAACAGCACCGGCACGTCGAGTGAGTAGCGTGATCCGAACGGAAAGTAGCCGCCAAAAACGGTTACTTCGGTTGGGGATGCCATTGAATCGTCGTCCGATTGCACCGCGTCAATTGTGCCGCGCTGCATTGCTTGAAACAGTTCACCCGTTGGGACCAGCTGGTCCGCAAAGAACAATTCGATCTGCATGCGGTCGCCCGCGATCTTGTTGAACATTTCAATCGCGGGCACGATCACCTCGGCCGCAAGTGCGGCGCCGGCGTAAGTTTGCATGCGCCATCTGATCGTATTCTGTGCGAGCGCTGGGGCTGCCAGAGCTGCGGCTGGAACGACGGCCGCGCCTTGAATAAATTTGCGTCTAGAAGTCATGTCTTTTCTCCTTGGTTGAATTGGGACCGCTTCGGGCGGTTCTTATTGGGTTAATTATACACGTAATTTGGGAGCCACGTGGCGATGCCGGGGAAGACCATGACTAAGGCAAGCGCCAGAACCATGATCAGCACGAAAGGTGTGATCGAAGAATAGATATCGCGTAGTGTTATTTCTGGCGGGGCCATCGCCCGCATGAGGAATAGATTATAGCCGAAGGGCGGCGTCATATAAGCGATCTGGGTCGTGATTGTATAAAGGATGCCGTACCAGATTAGGTCGAAACCCAATTCCCCAACGAGCGGCACGTAAAGCGGTGCGACGATCACTAACATAGCTGTATCATCAAGGAACGTGCCCATCAGGATAAAGCTAAGCTGCATCAGAATCAGGATGGTCCAGGGGCTTAGGTTCAAGCGGTCGGTAAATACGAACTCAATCGCTTTGACCGCACCCAGCCCATCAAATACGGCACCGAACGCCAGTGCGGCGAGAATAATCCACATGAACATACATGTGATGCCGAGCGTGTTGCGCACTGAGTTTTCAAAAACTTCGCGCGTCATGCGGCCCTTGATGACCGCGGCGACGAAAGCGGCAATCGCGCCAATGGCCGAACTTTCCACAAGCGATGTCCAGCCGCGCACGAACGGCACCATCATCACCGCAAAGATTACGACGGGCAGGAGGCCCGCACGCAGCAGGCGCAATTTTTCGGCGCGTGGAATGTCACGCTCGCTGGCGGGTAAAACGGGCCCAAGAATGGGGTTTATCCGGCAGCGCACGACAATGTAGATGATAAACAGCGCAGCCATCATCAGGCCCGGAATAACCCCTGCCAGCCACAGCTGCCCGACAGGTTGGCGCGCAATCATCGCATAGAGAACCAGCACCACGGACGGCGGCACAAGAATGCCGAGGCTCGATCCCGCCTGGATTACCCCCGTCACCATTCGTTTGTCGTAACCGCGTTTCAAAAGCTCCGGCAGCGCAATAGTGGATCCGATTGCCATGCCTGCCACGCTCAACCCGTTCATCGCGGAAATCAGCACCATCAGGCCAATTGTCCCAATCGCAAGCCCGCCGCGCAGCCCACCCATCCACACGTGGAACATCTTATACAAATCGTCGGCAATCTTACTTTCGCTCAGCACATAACCCATGAAAATAAACATCGGCAGCGTCAAAAGCGGATACCATTTCATCAGCTTCATCGCGGCCGAAAACCCGATGTCAAAGCCGCCTTTGTCGCCCCAAAGAAGCAACGCCGCGGCAACGGCAATAAAGCCAATAGCGCCAAAGACGCGCTGACCGGTCAGCAGCATCAGCATCATTGAAGAGAACATTAACGTGGCGATCAGTTCGTATGACATCAGATGGATTCACCGTTAAGACGCAAGACGTCTTTGAAAAGTTCCGACAGGCATTGCAAAAGCATCAAGAACATTCCCAAGATCATGATTGATTTAATGGGCCACAGGTAGGGACGCCATGCCGTTGGCGAGCGTTCCATATGACCGATTTCTTCTGCCCCGGTGACCAGTCCACTGAAGAACGAGAACGGTTCTGTGCCCCAATAACCCAGTGAATAGGCTGTTGAACTAACAGCCCCGTACAGCAGGACGCAAAGGTAAAAGATAAGGAACAGCACGGTGAACAGATCGAACCATGCCTTCTTGCTAATTGACCATTCGCCGTACAGCAAATCCATGCGGACGTTGGACCCTAATTGGATGGAATAGGGGCCGCCGAGGATGTAATAGGCGACCATGACGAACTGCGCCATTTCCAGCGTCCATAGGGTCGGTAGAAAGAACGTCTTGCTGATCGAAGACCACAGCAAAATCCCCATCAGAACGAAAATGCCGTACATGATGACGCGCCCGACGCGATAGTTCACGGCGTCAACGACACGGATATAGCTTTGCAGCAGACCTAGCATTGCACGCCCTCTGGTGCGCCCAAAGCTGCAAGGGCGTCAGTCAACCATTCGGCAAGGCAGGTTGCCATGGCGTCTTGCTGGCTTTTGTCCGCGATCAGGTCATTGCGAATTTCGATCATCACATTCAGGTGGCCCGCCGTGATCGCGTGCTCTTTTAGGGTGTGGGTCACTCCATCCTTTGGACCGTAGGGATCGTTCATCGCAACTTTCAAATTCGTGTGGGACGACGCGGCTTGCATCATTGCGTCTGCAAGGCGCGCATCTGAATCGTGCAAAATGCCAATTTCAACAGTGCGCTGCGTTCCATGATAGATCGGCGTGAAGCTGTGCACAGTGACGATGATCGGATCTGGTGTGGCCGCAATGATCGCAGCAAGGCTGGCGCGAAACGGATTATAATACTTGTCGGTTCGATCGTCGCGCTGCGGCGCCGTCAGGTTCGTGTTTCCCGGCACATCAATCGTTTCGCTACGCGCGGGCATGGCATCGCGCGCAGACGGGGGGCGGTTGCAGTCATAGACCAGCCGCGACACGTTCGGTGCGATCAATTTCGCGCCAAGACACATCGCCAAAGCATGCGCGACGCCCATCGCACCGGGGTCCCACGCGATATGGCTTTGCCGAGCAAGTTCATCCAATCCGAGATCTTCAAATTCAGGCGGAATAAACCGACTCGCATGTTCGCACACCAAGATCACATTCGATTGACCCTCAGGATTGAGGACCAAGACCGGATCGTGTGTTATGGCTGGCTGAAGTTGATTCATCTTGGCTCCTTGACCACAGCGTGCTTGCTTGGCCCGATAAGAGTCAATAAAATTGTGAAAGTAATTTCACAGATGGGGTCGCTTTGGTATAAAATGAACAAAATGGAGGCATCGATGGCTGAGGCGACGCAGACAATATCAGACCGCATCCAGCAAAAGCTGGACGATCTAACGCGCGCAGAACGCCAACTCGCCCTGTCGATCCTTGAAAATTATCCTGCATCCGGACTCGGTCCGCTAACGGCGCTTGCCAAGGATGCGAACGTATCGGTTCCGACCGTCGCACGAATGGTGCAGAAGCTTGGTTATAAAGGCTATCCAGACTTTCAGGCGGAGCTGCGCGAGGAATTGCGCGCCAAGGTGAAAAATCCGATTGCCAAGCATGACATGTGGGCGGAAGCCGCGCCATCAGAACATCTTTTGAACAGGTTTACGGATGCGGTGATCGACAATATCCGCCTAACCCTCAGCCAGATTGACCCTATCGAGTTCGATGCTGCCTGTGTGCTCGTCGCGGATCAATCACGCCATCTTTTCATTATAGGTGGACGGATTACGCATACTTTGGCAGAATATTTCTATCTGCACATGCAGGTCATTCGACCAAATTTGACGCATGTTCAGTCCACATCAAACACGTGGCCGCACTACCTGTTGAATGCCAAAAAGGGCGACGTCTTTGTCATCTTTGATGTGCGCCGCTACGAAAATAACACCCTAAAACTGGCTGAAATGGCCCACGCCCGTGGTGCCCAGATCATCTTGTTTACCGATCAGTGGCGTTCACCCGTGCATCATCTGGCTGACATCAGTTTGAGTTGCCGGATCGTTGTTCCATCAGCATGGGATTCTGGGGCGACCACTATGCTTTTGATCGAAACGATGATTTCGTCCGTCCAGAATCTGAATTGGGACGAGACCAAAGACCGGATGGAGACATTGGAAGTCATGTTTGATCAAACAAAGTTATTCCGGAAGTTTACATAGCAGGCGCATCGATGCAGACACCTGCAAGGTTCACCCGTTGCGGCGCATACGACGAAACGAGTTCAAACCCAGTCTCGGTCTGAATGTGGATTAGACAACGTACCTTTCCGGTGCGTAAGGTGACATATCAATATTTGGTGTATTGCCGTCGATCATCTGTGCGATGAGGCGACCGGTTTTCGGACCAGCGGTTAAACCGACGTGTTGATGGCCAAATCCAGTGTAAATTCCTGAATTCCCCAGCTCACCGATCAACGGCAGGCTGTCAGGTGTGGATGGGCGAAACCCCATCCATTCTTGCGTACCCTTATAGGTGAGGTTGGGAAAAACTTCTTTCGCATGCCGCATGAGCAGCTTGATCGGTGCAGCACTTGGGCCAGCGTGATGGTCCCCAAGTTCAACAGTTCCGGCACATCGCAAGCCCATATCCATCGGGTTTACCGCGAACTTTCCAGCGGTAATCATCATCGGATTGCGCGGCATTTCTGACGGATTTTCGAATATCACATGATAGCCGCGCTCAGCTTCCAACGGCACTTTTAAGCCAATCTTTTTCATCAAGTCCTTTGACCAGATGCCAGCCGTTATCACGGCGTGGCTACACTCAAATGACCCTTTATCCGTATCAATATGGGAAATGCGCCCATCTATTTTGTGCAGGTCATGCACCTCTGCTTGAATGAACTTGCCACCCTTTTTAGTGAAATACTTGGTCAATTCGGTGATGTATTGACCCGGATTCACGATATGGCCTTGGCCCTCTAGAACGGCCAAACACTGAACAGCGGGCCCCAAAATTGGTTCACAGTCCTGCACGGCGCTGCCGGTCACAAGCGTGGGTTCAAAACCGGCGGATTTTTTCAGGTCCCATGTGTAGGCATCAGCGTCAAAATGCGCTTTGGATTTATAGGCATAGCTGAACTTGCTGTCAGACACCCAGTCTTCCAGATCTGTGCCGCGCACAAGTGATTTGTGCTGATCCACGGCATCGCAAACGAGCGGTATCTGGCTCGCGACGATGCGTCGGGTCGCGGCATCGGTCGCGTGCGACAAAAACTTGCCAAGCCAAGGCAGCAGTCTTGGAAGGTATGACCATTTCATAAACAGGGGGCTGTTTGGATCCAGCAGGTACTTGGGGGCCTCCCGCCACAGTGTCGGGGATGTCACCGGAGCAATTGCCCATTGCGCCAACAGCCCTGCGTTCCCGTACGACGCCCCCATACCCGGCATCCCCTTGTCCATGAGAAGGACAGAATGACCGGAGCGTTGCAGCCAAATTGCGGTGGATAGGCCGCAAATCCCTGCGCCAATCACGATAATGGGTTTGTCGGTCATATGCCTCCGGTCGCGCTGGCGTTGATCGCATCAGACAGGTGATGTTAAACTTAAGCCTACTTGATCAAGAAAAAACGATGATGTCGAGTGAGGACAAATCTACCCTGCCTTTTTTCTGGCGGGAAGTTTCATGAAGAGGCAGACATCAAGTGTAGGAGAATAGGACGCCACAGTGTTTTCTGCCGAATGGTCACCGGGCATCAGGCTGGATTTAGGCGCTACAGGGCACAGTTGATGACTTCAAAGATGCGGCTGAGTTTTGTATGAGTTTGCAAAGGGATCAGCCAAACCGAAATTATCCCCTGCTGCTGTTTTCACCCTCCCAAATAAGAATGGATCGAACATGACATACGCATTGGTACTTCACGGTGGCGCCGGCGCGCGATTGGGGACGGATTACACAGTTCAACAAAAACATATGCGACAGCTGATCACCGCAGGGCAGGGGATGCTTGTGGATGGGCAGTCGGCCTTGGACGTTGTTGCTTGGGCTATTGAGGAGCTGGAGGCCTCGGGGTTGTATGTTGCGGGCAAGGGATCAGCTCCGAATTCGCTGGGTGGATTTGAATTGGATGCGTCGATCATGCATGGACCAGAACGGCGCGCAGGTGCCGTCGCCGCAATTGAGGGCATCAAAAGCCCCATTCGCGCGGCCAAGGTTGTGCTGGATGACGGGCGCCATGTCATGTTGGTGGGCGCTGGTGCGCAGATCGCGGCTCGGGCTGCTGGGTTGGCGGAAGTTGACGATGCCGATGCTTATTATTCAGAACATGTGTCGCACGGGTCCAACGAGGACGCCAATCACGGCACCGTTGGGGCTGTTGCACTTGATATTCATGGCGAATTGGCCGCTGGCACCTCTACGGGGGGAATCTTTGGTAAGCTCGTTGGTCGTGTCGGCGACACGCCAATTATCGGATCGGGCACATGGGCTGATGACACGGTCGCGGTGTCTTGCACGGGGCTGGGCGAAGCGTTCATGCGCGCAAACGCGGCTTTCGACGTGTCCGCGCGCATGCGCTATGGCAAGGCCGAGTTGACCCAAGCGTGTCGCGCTGTGCTGGACGACGTCGCGCGATTTGGCGGTGATGGTGGGCTGATTGCGATTGATGCTGCCGGACATATCGCGATGCCCTATAACAGCGACGGCATGAAACGCGCCGCTGTTTCCAGTTCAATGGACCCCGTCGTGCAGGTGTTTGAACCTGAACCCTAGATCAGCGCTAGCGCTAGGCTGGCAAAGGATCGCCGGCTTGCCAGCCCACTTTGGTTAATTTGTCGAGCAACTGCATCGTTTCAACAAGGTCATCATGCACCAACAGCGCAAGAAAATCGCCTGGGCGTGCCCATAACATTGCCCTGACGACAGCGGAATATTCGGTGTCGGTGGTGATGATGTTGTCGCTGTCACACCCCAGTCGCTTGAGTTCGTCTACCATCACTGTGGTCATTTCACCGAGCTGACGGCCCCGCAGCAAATCGGGAAGTTCCGCCACAACGACCATATCCGGTTCAAACGTCCATATCGCTTTGATCATATCGCAGGTGTCTTTGTCGCTGCGATCGCCTGCTTGTCCTGCGATCACCAAACGCCTCTCTGCGGGGATTGATTTGATGGCAGATGACAAGGCGTGAACCCCGTGTGGATTGTGGGCGAAATCAATCAAAAGGGTAAGGCCACCAACCTTCAAGTAATTGCCTCGCCCTGGGTTTTCGTCCGGTGTGTCGGTAAACCCTGCCAGACCCTTCGCCATTGCATCAATCGGTAGATTCAGTGCGTCGGCAAGGCAAATTGCACCCAGTGCGTTGTAAACATTAAACTTTGCAGCGCCGCCCAAGGCCGGAACAAAATCGACCACAGCCAAAACAGGTTCGACAATCCCGTTGCGCGCCAAAACCATTTGCCCGTCTTCAACAAATGCCACACGACCGCCGCCCGTGATCCAGATGTCCAAAGCCGGGCGATCAAATTCAAGCCCGAACCACGTGATGTCTTCCGAAAACTGCGCCGCTCTCTTGACGAGCTCAGGGTCATCAGCGTTTAAAATCAACCGCCCACCCGTGCGGATTGCGTCGGACAATTGAAACTTTGCGTCCGCCAAAGCTGCGACATCCATGATGCCATAGGTGCCCAAATGGTCGGCTGCTACGTTGGTCAGCAAGCAGGCGTCTGCCACCGGCACAGGCAAACCGCGTCGCATCAAACCGCCACGCGCAGTTTCAATGATTGCCAAGTCAACACGCGGGTCTCGCACGGCAAGGCGCGCACCTGCCGGACCGGAATAATCGCCTTCATCCAGTATTTCGCCGCCAACACGGACCCAATCGCTGGTGGACATACCAACGCATTTACCCGCTGCCGCACCAATCGCCGCCGTCAGACGAACAGTGGTGGATTTGCCGTTCGTGCCTGTCACCATTCCGACAGGGACGTCGTGCAAATTGTCCCAATCCACTGCATCTGGATCCGGTAAATTGGCAGTATCATAGACCTTGGACCCTTTGCCCAAACCCAACGAAATCTTGTCGTCATGCCCAAGATAAGTCAGCCCGTGCACCGATGCATGATCAGCCAGCGCCACTTCTTTGGGTGACACTTCTTCAGAGATTTCATGACGCAAACCTTTGGCAACCGCAGCCACATCAACGGGCCCGCCTGCCAGCTTTTCGGTCGTCACGCGCCATGACGCGTCGACCAGCGCGGTCGCTGCATGCAAGGCATCCGTCGGCGCGCTCACCTGCAGTGTGGCGCCGCCATCAAATGCACGCATAGCAATTTTGCTCTGTGTCCAGCCAACGCCGTCAAGCAATTCGCGGGCTGACTTGCGCCAGATCGACAGCACCAATGCCTTGTTTGCATCCGCGATGGTTGCTTCGGCTGCGGCCCCAACGTCTGTCATTAGGAAATTGGCACCAGTGAGGCGGCGAAGGTTTTTCAAATCAGTCTCAGTCACCTTCTTCATCCTCGAGGTTCTCCAATCGAACACCGCGCGCGTCACGGATCATACGCATTCCGCCGACCAACACGCTTTCCGGAAAATCGGGGGCGTCGTCCACTGGTGTCGCCCCTGCAAGGGGGTCTGACGCGGTGTTGTTGATTGTTTTTGACGGTTCCGCAACTGGTGTCATTGACGCCGTCTTGTCGTCAGCCTCAGTTTCTCCTTGGGGGCTATTAAAATAGATTACCTGTTTCCAAGTCCGCGCAATGTTGTCACCGAACAACAGCACAAGGTCGTCAGTTTGACCCATCTGCAGTGCCGCATCAACGGCTTCGACTTCGTCAGGGATGACCTGAATTTGCTCATCAGCGACACCATTTTCGATCAAAGCTGCACGGAGCAAATCAGGCACTTCTGACGGTCCCCGCCCGCGTAGCCCGTCGTCAGTACGACAAATATAGTGGTCGAATTTACCGGCAACGATTGCGGCGGCTGCGGCATAGTCTTCGTTGCGCCGATCACCAGGCATCGAAAAGCTGATGATCTTGCGCCCTTTTGGTTCTAACTGCGTGCACAGCTTGGTCATGGCTTCGATGGCTGCAGGATTATGTCCGTAGTCCAAAATGACCTTGAATGGATGTTCTTCAAAGATATTCAAACGCCCCGGAGCCTGAAAGTACGACGTCGCAAAGGTGCGCAATCCCTGCCGGATATCTTCAAGTGACTTACCCATTGAATAACAAATCGCCGCCGCAAACATCGCGTTTTGCACATTGTGCATCGCCTTGCCGTCAATCGTTGCGGGGATCAGGTGGGTCCACATCAGCTGAATATTCGATGAATGTTCATAGATCGTGATCATGTGGCCGTTCATGCCCTGTTCAAGCACGACCGCACGCCCGCCAATGCGAACATGTTCGCGCACCAACGGGTGATGGGCGTTCATCGTCACGTAGCAGATGTGGTCCGCCTTCGTGTGTTCCGCCATTTTCAGGCACAGTTCATCATCAGCATTCAGGACGGCGGTATCTGTCGCCACTTCGATGACAATCCGTTTGACCCGCGCCAAGTCTTCGACAGTTTCAATGCCTTTCAGCCCAAGGTGATCGGCATCGATGTTTAGAACAGCCCCGACATCACATCGCTCATAGCCCATACCGCTGCGCAACAACCCGCCGCGCGCGGTTTCAAGGATCGCTGCATCAACCGTCGGATCCCGCAGGATCATTTGCGCCCCGCGCGGACCAGTGAGGTCGCCCTTCACCGTCAAATTTCCATCAATATAAACGCCATCGGTGGTCGCTAGACCAACCATATTACCGCTTAGTTTATGGATATGCGCGACCATACGTGACACTGTGGTTTTGCCGTTGGTTCCGGTAATTGACGCAATGGGCACACGACTTGGGGTGCCAGCCGGAAATAGCATTTCCATCACAGCGCCCGCAACATCGCGTGACTTACCTTCGCTTGGCGCAACGTGCATCCGAAATCCTGGCGCTGCGTTTACTTCACAGATGCCTGCGCCGTTGTCTTTGTAGGATCGCGAGATGTCAGCTGACAGGAAGTCGACGCCACCTATGTCAAGTCCGATCGCCTTGATTGCACGTTCTGCCATATTGCGGTTGTCGGGGTGGACTATATCGGTCACGTCCACTGCGGTTCCGCCTGTGGATAGGTTCGCAGTTGATCGCAAGAACACGACTTCTTCGTCCTTGGGCACCGAGTTTTCGTCATATCCAACTTCTGCAAGATGTATCGTCGCCGTTTTGTCCAATTCAAGACGTGTCAGAACCTTTTCGTGTCCAATGCCACGCCGTGGATCGGAATTCACGATCTCAATCAGTTCAGCAGCAGTGTTTTTGCCGTTTCCGACAATATGGCCAGGAACACGTTTTGAGACTGCCTCAAGCTTGCCATTGATCACCAACATCCGGTGGTCGAGCCCTTGAATGAACGTTTCGACAATAACCGTGGCGCCGCGTTTGTTGTATTCCAGCGCGAAACCGAAAGCTTCAGACACTGCGTGGTCTTCTTTCAGGTTGATAGAAATCCCGTTTCCATGATTGCCGTCCAGCGGCTTAACGACCACCGGATACCCGATGCGATTGGCTGCTCTGACAGCATCTTCGGGACTGGTGACAGCAATCTGGCGCGGCACAGGCAGGCCCAAGTCGCCCAAAATGCGGTTGGTCGCCTTTTTGTCGGAGGCCAAATCGGTGGCGATGTAATCAGTTTCGGACGTGATCGTCGCCTGAATGCGCTTTTGGTATTTGCCGTAGCCAAGCTGGATCAGGCTGTATTCGTTCAAACGCATCCACGGGATGTCGCGTCCGACTGCGGCAGCCACCAAAGACGCGGTCGATGGTCCTAGCGCTTTGCGCTGCGCCGCCCTGATGAAATTTTCAATTTCGTTGGTAAAATCAAAATCCGCAACGGGTTCTCCGTTTTCGACAAGTTTGTGCGGCAACAAGTTGTGAATAAAGTCGAGAGCCAGCTGGCTGGCCCGTAGTCCGACTTCTTCTTCCTCATATTGGAAAACCATGTTGTAGACACCAGTTTCACCCGCACCGCGGGTCCGCCCAAACGTAACTTCTAGACCAGCGACGTTTTGCAGCTCTATCGACATATGTTCCCATATGTGGGCGATCCATGTGCCCTCGTCTTCGCGCAAGCGGCGCACGAAACCACCGGTTTCGCGATACGAGCACCCATGATCGTGCAATCCCGGCAAGACCTCGAGCAATTTGTCGATAAACTCTTCACCAATCTTGGCAGATGGCCAATCTTCAAGGATGCCAATATCGACAACATGGCGAATGACGGGGAACTTTGCATAGATATTAGGACCTCGAAAAACGGACGTCTCAAGTATCTTCATAAAGGTTCCCCCTAGCTGATTAGTGGATTTACGGATGATTAGCGTCGTCGATTGGATAAGCCTGTCGTGTATTCAAATCGTACTTGTCGCCAGCCAAAAGGATATGCAGCTTTACGCCAACAAGTCCAACAGCTGCGCCCATGTTGGTATCCGCCATTGAAGAAAATTTGAGCTCTGACGGATCAACGATTGTCAAACCACCGCTCCCGAACACTTCGATCACGTCATCAGGCCCGATGAACGCAGCTGTATCTTCATCGACACCGACGCCGGTTGCAAACGGATTATATGCCAACGCTGTCAGCAATCTTCCCAAACGGTCGCGTTCCCGAAAATGCTGATCGACGATCACGCGATTGGTCAACCCAAGGCCTGGCGACAATGACGCCATCCCGCGTTTTGGGGTTCCACCGGACTTGCCAATCGCGATCATATGTTCGCAGACGAACGCCGCCCCTGCCGACGTTCCAGCGATGTGAACCCCACCTGCATTGCCAGAACGCAGTACTTTTGCAGCAGATGTACCGCCAATCGTCGTCGCAAGCCGAAGCTGGTTACCGCCCGTAAAGAACACGCCTGTCGCGGTCTTCAATGTCTCGAGGATATCAGGTCTTTCGCAATCGGCGCGGGTTTCAAGGTCGACGATATCAATATCGCTCACACCCAGTTCCCGAAACACATCGCGCGTGCGCTGTCCTGCTGTATCCAATTGGGACGCGGTCGGGATAATGACCATGCGGGCATCTGAACCACCGCTCAACTCAACCAAGCGCTGAAGGATTGTTGATGTATGAACTTTTCTATCCCCGCCACCGATTGGAATAATCCAACCACGATTTTTGTTTTTGGGGGTTTGGGCAGGGGACATCGCAATGATTCTTTCAAGTTTTCGGAAATTCATGAGTCCTAGCAAATCACCAGAAAGTCTACAGCCAACGTGAGTTCACCCCAAAAGATCAGTAACCCAATGAAGGGAAGATTTAGCCAAACCGACGAAGGCCATGTCTGATCCACGCCGCAGATTGGACAATTGGCATGAACCATTTGAGGGTAGCTGGTCCACGCCGACCTCTGCGGTTTGTGTCGCGACGGTCCGTTTCGACTGGAGTGCGCCCTAGGACCGTTGTTCGTGTCGGGAGTTGCGATCAATCCGTCCATCGAGATTGATGAATCCTTTTTTACCTATGGCCGCCGCACCGACGACGTTCGCGGTTCCTCCTCAAGACTCCTTGCCGCGTCCTTTCAAGGCGTCTGCCAGCGCCGAACCGAATGCGCCCTGACTTTCTGGCTTGGTTGGGCGCGCGTTTACGGGCTTTGGTGCGCGGGCAGGTTGTGGTTTTTTGGCATCGCGTTCACGCGGTGACGGGGCATCGTCACCGTCTTTGCGCATGCTCAGCGCGATGCGTTTGCGTGGCACATCGATTTCGGTGACACGAACGCGCACCACGTCACCGGCTTTCACGACTTCATGTGGGTCTTTCACAAAGCGATCGGCGAGTTGACTGACATGGACCAATCCGTCCTGATGCACGCCAATATCCACAAAGGCCCCAAAGGAGGCAACGTTCGTCACGGTGCCTTCCAGCGACATGCCGGGCTTGAGGTCTGTGATGCTGTCGATGCCATCTGCAAAGGTGGCCGTCTTGAAGGTCGGTCGCGGGTCGCGGCCTGGTTTTTCCAGTTCGGTCAAAATATCGCGCACCGTGGGCAGGCCAAAGCTGTCATCGACAAACTGTTCTGCCCGAAGGCCCGCCAGTGCGCTGCTATCGCCCATGATCGCGCGAATATCCCGGCCACAGACCTGCACGATCTTGCGGGCCACACCGTAAGCTTCGGGATGGACGGACGATGCGTCCAATGGCTCAGTGCCACCTGTGATCCGCAAGAAACCCGCGCATTGCTCAAACGCCTTCGGCCCCAATCCTGCCACCTTAAGCAGCGCCTTACGGGTCGCAAACGGGCCGTTAATATCGCGGTGTGTCACGATGGATTGCGCCAGCGTCAGCCCCAATCCGGCGATATGCGAAAGCAGCGGGGCGGAGGCCATGTTCAGATCGACACCGACTGCGTTCACCGCGTCCTCGACCACCACCGCAAGGGATTGTGCAAGGCGGCGCTGATCCACGTCATGTTGATATTGGCCAACACCGATGGCCTGCGGTTCGATCTTGACCAGTTCCGCCAACGGGTCTTGCAACCGGCGTGCAATGGACACCGCGCCGCGGATAGAAACGTCGATGTCGGGGAATTCCAGCGACGCCAGTTCGGACGCGGAATAAACCGACGCGCCGGCCTCAGACACAATCACCGAGGTGGGAAGGATGGGGCCTGCGGGAAGCTGTTTGATCACATCCGCAACCAGTCTTTCGGATTCGCGGCTGGCGGTCCCGTTGCCAATGGCGATCAGGGCGACGCCGTGATCGCGGATCATTTTGATGAGGGTTTCTTCGGCCCCGCGCAGGTCATTGCGGGGCTGGAACGGATAAATCGTGGACGTGTCCAGCAGCTTACCGGTCTCGTCCACGACGGCGATTTTGCATCCTGTTCGGATTCCGGGATCAAGGCCCAAAGTCGCGCGCGGACCCGCGGGAGCAGCAAGCAACAAATCGCGTAAATTGCGCGCAAAAACGTCGATGGCCGCGGCGTGGGCGCGGCGACGCAGGTCCGTCAAAAGGTCCATGAACATCGTCGTGCTTAGTTTCACCTTCCATGCCCAGACGGCGACTTCTTTCAACCAAAGATCACCCTTTGTCTGTCCAGGTATGCCGATTTCGGCGGCGACGATGCCGATGACACACTCAAGCCCGGTTTCTGGCTCTGGGGCTATGTCGAGTGTGACGATCTCTTCTTTCGCGGCTCGCAGGATAGCCAGTGCGCGGTGCGACGGGATCGTTGCCCACTTTTCACTATGGGCAAAGTAATCCGAGAACTTCGCCCCGATGTCTTCCTTACCTTTCATGACGCGCGCGGTGATCAGCGCCTCTCGTTGCATGACGTCGCGAAGACGCCCGAGCAGCGCAGCATTCTCGCCCAGCTCCTCCACGAGAATGTCACGTGCACCGCTCAGCGCGTCCTTTTGTGTCGGGATCGCTTCGGATAGATAGGCCTGCGCCAGCACCGCAGGATCTACAGTCCGGTTCGCAAAGATCCCACGCAACAGTGGTTCCAAGCCGTTTTCCCGCGCGATCATCGCCTTAGTGCGCCGCTTGGGTTTGAACGGTAGATACAAGTCCTCAAGCACCGCTTTGGTGTCTGCTGTGGCAATGGAACGGGCCAATGCGTCGTTTAGTTTACCCTGCGATGTGATCTCTCCAAGGATGCTGGCTCGCCGCTTTTCCAGATCTCGCAGATACTCAAGACGTTCGGCCAGTCGGCGCAACTGCGTGTCGTCCAGCCCGCCCGTTGCCTCTTTGCGATACCGCGCAACAAACGGAACAGTATCGCCGCCATCCAACAGCGCGACGGTCGCGTTGACCTGTTCAGGGCGTGCACCAATGTCGGTGGCGATGGTGCGGGCGATGCGATCTGCAACTGCGGTCATGGGGGCTCCGGGGTGTGTTTCAGAAGTAGCTGATAACGCCGCTGGCAGGTCGGGCCAAGCGTAAGGTTCTCGCAATTATCTACAGTAATGGATCTGCCTTGGGACTCCGCGAAGTCAAACCGATCGCTCGCGACCGCCGTTGTGGGCTGATTTGGCCAGAGATCGCCGAGGGAAATGGACGCAATGCCCTAAACACCGAGCTTTGGCGCCTACGAGGTGCCATAAAGCAGGTCGGGGGTGATACTTTGTCTTGGCTTGAAACAACTGTGACAAGCGTTCGCCTGCTGGGTGAGAAGGGTTTGCGTCTTGATCTGCCGAAATTTCGCCTGTGAAATAGGCGACATATACGCTTGCAGATGGATTGCCGAAAGAAGATCAGTTCGAGATCTCTCAGGATTTGCAATCACGACTCAAGATGGAAAACTTGGCATATGTCACGGCCCTTGTGATCGGTGAGGTCGAGCATTGAAGGTCAAGTTGAACCCGGTCTTCTTAAACCGGTTTATCGACCTTTAATGCTCGGGCCCCCGAATTTGAATCTGGCGCGCAACGGCGAACCAAAAGCGCAGGAATTTATTGATCGCCTACAAAGGTACAACAACGCGCTGGTCTTCTTCTAGTGCATCCAGAAGCAGGTGGTTCTCTTCCAGGACCAGCATGTTTGCAGCAGCGATGACATCGCTTTTCGTTTTGTAGCCGATAACGTCTTCAATCGGCATATCGATGTGACGTGCCATCAGCATCGTTTCCTCGGATGAGAAGTTTGTCAGGCCACGGGCCACTTCCGTTCCGCCTTCGTCATAGACGTGCAGCACGTCGCCCTTGCTGAAATCACCTTGGATCGAAATCACGTCCTGCCGGGTGATGCCGCATTCACCGGCGATCACTGATGCCGCCACTTCGGTTGAGACAACGAGTGTGCCAGAAACCTGCAACCGATTGCTGAGCCAGACTTTCAGCGGGGATGCTGTTTTGCCCGTCACAAGGCAACGTGTATAGCGGCGTTCGTTTTTCAGGACAGATGACACCGGACGTTCAATGATCCCGTCTGCAATGATCGTTTCTACCCCTGCATTCTGTGCCATGCTGGCGGCCTGCATCTTGGTCAACATGCCACCACTGCCGAGGGCACTGACGCCCGTGGTCGATTCTAAGTGCTCGCTAACGTCTTTAATTTCCGCAATGAACTTTGCGTCCGGATCTGATGGATCGCGGTCGTATAACCCTTCGACACTGGTCAAAATGATCAACACATCGGCCTCAATCATTTGGGCCACCTTTGCGGAAAGGCGGTCGTTATCGCCCACACGCAAGTCATGGGTCGCAACGGAATCGTTCTCGTTGATGATCGGCATGATGTCGCTTTCAAACAACCGCGACATCGTGTTTTTGATGTTCAAAAAGCGCCGTCTTTCTTCCATGTCATCGACCGTCACAAGCATTTGACCGACGTCCATCCCGTGCTCTGACGCCACTTGACGATAGGCATTCATCAGCAGTGGCTGACCGCAGGCCGCCGCCGCTTGCTTGTCCATAATGCCGGCATCCTCGGGGCGTTTGCCAATCATATTCAACCCCAACGCCACCGAGCCGGAGGATGTGAGGACGATGTCGTAACCTTCTTTTTGGAGCTGGGCGAGGTCGCTCATCAACCCGTTCATGAAGGCATATCGAAGCGTCAGCCTGTCACTGTTTGCCAATAGGCTGGAACCGATCTTGATGACGATCTTTTTCTTCTTGGGCACGAGTATCTCCAATAACTTTCTGATTTAACAGGCGAATTCCGGAACGGTTTGCGTCACGCGACACCGCCCTGTAGCACTGTTCATTCTATTGATTCGCCGACGTATAGCACGCACCCGACATGGGAATGCAAATAGGTCGTCGTTGTGCCAAGTGTACAAAGACCAGTTTTGACGTGCGCCAAGTGATGGCCGCGACGATGCGAGCGGCCCCGACTGTGCATGCGATACTGCACCGCAGTTTCCGGAAAGGCCGCCGAGAGAAAGGGAGATCAAGATGAAGATACTTTTGATTGGATGTGGCAAAATGGGTGGCGCGATGTTGCGCCAGTGGGCAAGCGAGGATGCGTATCATTTCACCGTCGCTGATCCTGCCGCACCGGACCTACCGGATGGCGTAGCGCATGTGTCAAAAGCGACGGATTTGCCTGCCGAGGCCTTTGACGTCATCTTGATTGCGATCAAGCCGCAGATGATTGCAGACGTCCTGCCGGATTATGCCCCGGCGCTGAAATCCAGTGGTTGCTTTGTCTCCATCGCAGCGGGGTGCAGCGTCGCAACAATTGCAGGGGTTGTCGGCGAAGCGGCGATTGTTCGGGTGATGCCGAACATGGGTGCGATGGTCGGGCTGGGCGTTTCGGGGATGTTTGCAAACAACGCGTGTTCCGAAGCACAATTGTCTGATGTGACCGCGCTGATAGCCCTAACCGGTACGTGTGTTCAATTGGCAAGCGAGGACGAAATCGACCGCCTAACGGCGGTCAGTGGCAGTGGGCCGGGATATGTTTTCGAAATGATGCGCAGCTATGTGGAAGCAGCGAAATCTGTAGGTTTTGATCAAACCACTGCACGTACGTTGGTCTTTGACACGATTGCGGGCGCTGTCGAAACGGCGCGCCAATCAGACGCGTCGCTGGAAGCGTTGCGCAACTCAGTCACCAGCAAAAACGGTACGACGCAGGCCGGGTTGGAGCAATTGATGCGGGGCAGTCAACTTGACGCGCTGTTCCATGACACTGTGCACGCGGCCTACGCCCGCGCCGATGCTTTGAAGTAAAACGCGCCCCCAAGGGTAGCGCAGTGAGGAACCAAAAGAATGAATGATGCCGTCATGACTGAGACAGACCCAGAGGAAAAAATCGCAGATGTTATTGGAGACCTTGGACTGCGCGCCAAAGCGGCGGCACGTGACCTTGCATTGGCAACCGCCGAACAACGCAATTCAGCCCTGACACATGCCGCCAGTGCCCTGCGCGCCCGTGCTTCAGACATTTTGGTGGCCAATGCGAAGGATGTTGAAGGTGTGCGTGACGGTGGCAAAGATGCGGCCTTTATCGACAGGCTGACACTGACGGCAGATCGCGTTTCTGGCATGGCGGATGCCTTAGATGCAATTGCGGAGCAGGACGACCCGCTTGGCCGCACCCTCGCAACGTTTGACCGGCCCAACGGGTTGAAGATCGACCGCGTCAGTGTGCCGATTGGGGTCATTGCGATGATCTACGAGTCGCGCCCTAACGTCGGGTCCGATGCTGGCGCACTGTGTGTGAAGTCCGGCAATGCTGTAATTCTGCGCGGCGGGTCGGAAAGCCTGCATTCATCGCGGGTCATCGCAGCCTGTCTTGCGCAAGGATTGCGCGCGGCGGGGCTGCCCGAAGATGCGGTTCAACTGGTCAATACGCGCGATCGTGAGGCTGTCAAACTCCTGCTTCATAGTACCGAAACGGTCGATTTGGCCATTCCGCGCGGTGGACGCGGGTTGGTGTCATTGGTGCAAAAAGAAGCGCGGGTTCCGACGCTGCTTCATCTGGACGGAAATAATCACACCTATGTCCACGAAAGCGCTGATTTGGAAAAGGCCGTTGGAATCGTGGCCAACGCCAAGATGCGCCGAACTGGTATCTGCGGCGCGACAGAGTGTGTGGTGATTGATCGCAAAGTCGCAGATCTTTTCCTGCCGCGTCTGGCGACGGCGCTTGGGGACTGCGAACTGCGCGGCGATGCAAATGCGCGCGCGATTTTGCCGGATATGATCGCCGCCACAGATGCGGATTGGGACACAGAATACCTAAGTAACATCATGTCAGTAAAGATTGTCGACGGCGTGGAAGAAGGTGTCGAGTTCGTACAGGCGCATTCATCGGGCCATACGGACGCAATCGTGGCCGAGGACGCTGCGGCGGTAAAACTCTTTATGACGGCCGTCGACTCAGCTGTTGTGATGCACAACGCGTCCACCCAATTTTCAGATGGTGGAGAGTTTGGAATGGGTGCCGAAATCGGGATCGCGACCGGCAAGATGCATGCGCGTGGGCCAGTGGGCGCGGAACAGCTCACGAGTTTTAAATATTTCGTCTATGGAAATGGCCAGCAGAGGCCGTGAAATCGGGTGCGAAATCGACAGTTCAGGCGATGACTTTGCGACCCGATTTTGCGCACTTTTGCATTCTGGCCCTCAATAGAATATGGTCAGCGTTCAGCAAAAGTTCATTTCAAAAATGGAGCACCTAGTGTCCACCACAAACCACGAGCAAGAAGACTATTTCAACGAAGCCAACGCAACGTTTGGTGACCGGTTGGCAGCCGCGCGTCAGTCAAAAGGACTTGACGTTGACGGGCTGTCCGAAAAACTTGGCGTCGATGTCGGTACGGTCAAAATCTGGGAAAGAGATGCGGACATGCCGCACGCGAACCGTATTCAGATGCTGGCAGGACTATTGAACGTGTCCATGGTCTGGCTGGTCAGCGGCGAAGGCAACGGAACAAGTGAGGTCGCGGACACGTTCGAGCGTCCCGTCGGTGTGAATGACGCGCTGGGCGAGATATCACAATTAAAGGCTACCTTGTCCGGCGCAGTCGAAAAGCTCGACAAACTCCAAGAGCGTTTGCTGAGCATTCCGTAAATTACGGGCGGCGTGCGCTGCTTTTCATGAGATCATTTCATGACGCAGCAAAGATGAATGTGCGGGTTTGACTAGCGCCGCGTGCGCGTCCTGCTGGCGGCCGCCGTGATAGGCTCGTCAGGGATGACCGCATCGTTCTCAAGACGGGCATTACGAAGGCGGGCTGTCTTGATGTCGCGCTGTTCCTTGTCCCCATCTTTGATTTCCCGCGCGATGCGGGCGGTCTTATCCATCAGCGTTTCCTTTCCAGGGTCATTGGCTGCGTATATGGTCGTCTTTTCCAGTTTGGCCATCGTTCTATCTCCTTAGCATATTCGGTGTTTGTGCGGGGTTGCAGGCAATCAAGTTTTTTTTAAGCGGTTATGGCCCAGCGACGGGGACCAGCTTTTACGCCGACGCATTTTTATGTGGAAATTCTTTTCACGGTGCGATTGGCCATCATGAAGTTCCCCCGTTTAGTGGCCGCCACCAAAGCGCGGTGGTTGGGCTCAGTTTCGTCAAATATCAACTGAGGCCAGCGGGAAACAGAAGGTCGTACTGTATGAATCTATTTCTTTAGCTGACACCGTCACCAGTTCAATTCAAGGGCTAGCCCCAAAAACTACGGAAAAGTGGCGCTTGCGGTCCCGTCAACCCGATTCCACCTGTAGACATCTTGTTTAATGAAGACAGACCGCGCAGGGCACCGGATAGAGCCACTAATCGCGACACTTAAGTCCAGTTTGTGCTATTTCCTGGTATCAAATCTGATGAAATTTGAAGAATTGTCTTGCGCGTCGCCGCGGTCACGCCGATGTACGGGAGACTCTAACTGAAAGGCCCGAGCCATGGAAAACGCACGTAACTTCTACATTGACGGAAAATGGGTCGCCCCAACTGACGGGCGCGATTTTGACGTTATTGACCCATCAACTGAAGAAGCCACAGCGACGATCTCGCTCGGTGGGCAGGCTGATACGGACGCCGCCGTTGCCGCGGCTAAGGCTGCCTTCCCGACGTGGCGTCTGTCATCCAAGGCCGAGCGTGTCGAGCTGATGGAGAGCATCCTTGATGTCTACATGCGCCGTTCTGATGAAATGGGTGAGGCGATCAGCCGCGAAATGGGCGCGCCGATTGAAATGTCCAAGGTGCAGCAGTCTGGCACGGGGTCGTTCCACCTAAAGGCGTTTATCCAGTCGCTGAAGGACTTTGAATTCGAAGGTTCTTTGCGCGCTGGCGAAGACGATACGCGCATCATTCACGAACCTATCGGCGTTTGTGCGCTGATCACACCGTGGAACTGGCCGATGAACCAGATCACGTTGAAGGTTATCCCAGCACTCGCAACGGGGTGCACGATGATCCTGAAGCCGTCCGAACAATCACCGCTGTCTGCAATTCTGTTTACTGAAATCATGCACGAAGCCGGCGTTCCTGCGGGCGTTTACAACATGCTGAACGGCGACGGTCCGGGGGTTGGTAGCCAGCTGTCGGCGCACAAAGACGTAGACATGGTCAGCTTCACCGGATCGACACGTGCAGGGCGTGCTATCACAATTGCAGCGGCGGAAACCATCAAGCGCGTAAGCCTTGAGTTGGGCGGGAAGGGCGCTAATATCGTGTTCGCTGACGCTGATCCCAAGGCCGTCGCGCAGGGCATCACACGCTGTTTCAACAACACTGGGCAGTCGTGCAATGCGCCGACGCGTATGCTGGTTGAACGCTCCCGCTACGACGAAGCAGTCACGCAAGCTGTCGATGCCGCGAACGCCATTTCAGTGAATGCTGCGTCCGAAACCGGCCAGCACATTGGGCCGCTGGTGTCGCAGATGCAATTCGACAAGGTGCAGGGCCTAATCCAAAAAGGCATCGACGAAGGTGCCAATCTGGTCGCGGGTGGCGTGGGCCGCCCTGAGGGTTTGAACCGTGGTTTCTTTGTTAAGCCAACGGTATTTGCCGACTGCAACAACGACATGAACATCATGCGCGAAGAGGTTTTTGGGCCGGTCTTGTCGATGATGGCATTCGATACCGAAGAAGACGCAATCGCGATTGCCAATGACACCGATTACGGCCTGACGAACTACATCCAGACAAGCGATCCAGAAAAGGCACGCCGCGTTGCGCGTGCGGTTCGCTCTGGCATGGTCGACATCAACGGCAAAGGTCGCGGCGCAGGGTCGCCGTTTGGTGGCATGAAGCAGTCTGGAAACGGGCGCGAAGGCGGTAAATGGGGCTTGGACGAGTTCCTTGAAGTCCGAGCAATTGGCGGCTGGCCCGTCGAATAAAGTCCGTACTTAAGATGTAACACTATCCAATCCGGCCTCCATGTTGAGGCCGGATTTTTTATGGCTTGTCGTTTAAGTAATCACATCCGGAACGACCCGCCCAATGATGGCTTCCATTGCGCTGATCGCGAAGGCGGCGTCACGTACGTTTTGCAAGGCCGTCTGCGTGTCCAACCCGATATCGCCGCCCTGACCTGAATACTGTTCAAGATACAGCCGCACTGTCGCGCCTTGAGTGCCAGTTCCAGACAGTCGGAACACAGCGCGCCCGCCGCCTTCAAATGCGATGCGCACACCTTGGTTCTTGCTGATGGATCCATCCACTGGATCGAGGTACGTAAACTCATCCGACGACGTGACGGTTAGGCCCGCGTGGGATTGCCCGACAAGTCTATCAAATTGGCCACGCAGGTCTTGCATCATTTTGTTGGCTTTTTCGGTTTCTACGGCTTCGAAATCATAGCGCGAATAGTAGTCACGTCCGAAGGTGTTCCAATGGTCCGCGACGATGTCGGCGACAGATTGTTTGCGCACCGCCAGAATGTTGAGCCAAAGCAGGACAGCCCATAACCCGTCCTTTTCGCGCACGTGGCTTGATCCAGTTCCGGCACTTTCCTCGCCGCAGATCGTAACCTTGCCCGCATCCAAGAGATTGCCAAAGAATTTCCAGCCCGTCGGGGTTTCATAGGACCCAATGCCAAGTTTTTCGGCCACACGGTCGCTGGCTGCGCTGGTCGGCATGGATCGCGCGATGCCAGCCAGACCGCCCGAATAGGCGGGTGCAAGATGTGCGTTAGCGGCCAAAATGGCCAGGCTGTCTGACGGCGTCACATAGGCCCCGCGGCCGACAATCATGTTGCGATCGCCGTCGCCATCGGACGCAGCGCCAATATCAGGGGACGTATCCGAGATCATCAAATCCATCAGATCTTTGGCCCAGATCGGGTTTGGATCGGGGTGGCCTTTGTCAAAATCCTCAAGCGGGATTCCATTAACGACGGTTCCAGCCGCCGCACCGAGGGTCTTTTCCAGAATGGCTGTCGCGTAAGGGCCCGTTACCGCGTGCATGGCGTCAAACCGCATGGTGAAACCGGACGCGAACAGGGCACGGATGGCCGCGAAATCGAACAGCGCTTCCATCAATGCCTGATAGTCGGTCACCGCATCGACGACATGGATTTGCATATCGCCGTGGCGGGCGGTGCCGACGCTGGACAAGTCAACGTCATCGACATTGACAGTCTTGTAGTGCTTGATTGAGGTTGTGGCGTCGAAGATTTTTGCCGTCAAACCTTCGGGCGCGGGGCCACCGTTCTGGGCGTTAAACTTGACGCCGAAATCTTCGTCGATGCCACCAGGGTTGTGGCTGGCTGACAGAATGAAGCCGCCATCCGCCTTGTTCAGCCGGATCAGATGCGACGCGGCTGGTGTTGACAGGATTCCGTTTTGGCCAACGATGACGCCGACCGCGCCATTTCCGGCAGCCATTTTTATGATTGTCTGAATGGCGTCCTTGTTGAAAAACCGCCCGTCACCTCCGACAATGAACGTCTTGCCGGTGCCACCACCAATAGCGTCAAACGTGGCTTGGATGAAATTTTCCAAGTATCGCGGTTCCATGAAGACGCGAGTCTTTTTGCGCAGGCCTGACGTGCCGGGCATTTGCCCATCGATTGGCGTGGTCTTGACGGTCTCAATCTTCATGGGTCTAACCTTTGCCCGCGTTGTGTCTGCCTGCGTCGTTCATCAATTGGGCCGTGGCCCTAAGCCTTTCGTGTGCAGGTAAGTTTTTCAATTGTCTATCATGTTTTCGCTGCCAGTTAGGATGCTGCTCAATCGTTCCAGGCAGGTTCTGGGCGTCTTCCACAACAAGAATATCATCAAGCTGGACGTTCACGAGACTGGCATTTGATTGCGCAAGCAGGCCGTTGATGCGGGCCTGAAAATCGGTGTTGCGGCGAAACGCACCTACTTCGGCTGCGCGCTCCTGACGCAATGCATCGGCGGCGAGTGCGTCGATCCATGCCAGTTTTTCACACCAATGAATATTTTGGCGAGTCTCATATCCCCTTAGCGTCGGCGTGTGGTGGGTTGCAAAGTATGACAGGACTTGCACTGGAATGTCGTTGGTTTTTTGGAACGCGCCTTGGTCGTCTTTTTCATATTGCAGCACGGAATAGCCATAGAAACCATGGCTGCGCATAGTGTCACGAAACCCGTCTGGCACAAGGCCGCGGTCTTCGCCCACGACAGCGCAATTAAAACGCTCTGCTTCGATCTTGATGATCGCAATCAGGCTTTCGAACGGTTGGCGAATATAGCCACCTGGACTGCCATCATTGGGGATCCAGTAACTGCGGTTGAGACCAAGCACGTGATCGATGCGGATGATATCTGCGTGGCGAATTGTCTGTGCAAGGATGGCGCGCAGGGGGCGGGATCGAAGCTCTTTGAGTTTGCGCGGTGCGAAGGCCGTGAGATTCCCGTTCTGCCACTCTGGGCTGAGGTGATCTGGTTGTGCGCCGATTGACACCCCCTGCGCAACGGCTGCTTGTTCGCACCAGCTTTCGGCACCGTCACGCCGTGATCCCACGGCAAGATCAAGGTATAGGCCAAGCGGCATTCCAGCCGCCTTGCTGCGCGCTTGGGCGTCGGTCAACTGAACTGCGGCGACCCATTGTAGCCACATATGAAAATCATGGCGATCTTCAGGCGGCGTGTCTGGATCGGTTGGCCAATCGTGCCACTGTGTGCCGTGAATTTCGCTTAATGGCTCAAACCGTGCGAAGTCTTGCAGATCGTAATTCAGTAGGTTGGCGCAGCGAAATTGGGCTGAAACCATTGATGTAAGCGCGGCAGAGGGGCTGAATGGCGCGAACTGCAAGCCTTGTGGGTCAATTTGGCTTGCCAGAAAGAAAGAATCATCCCTATTTGAGGCCAAGGGTCAGCGATGGCGTCGCTCATGCAAATTTTGGCCCTTCACCCATCCTGAACGCCGGGATCTTGCTTTGCCGTTTCACCGCGCAAGGGGAGGTTCTAACCTCCTTGTAAAGCATAGGTTTGCTGATTGAAGGAGTCCTTGAATGGATCGTCCACAGAATTACCGTTTTCACCAAGGGGACAAAGCTCTCCCGTTCGCCGATTCTGAATACAAAGGCCGCTTGGCCAAATTGCGTGCAAGCATGGCGCACTTGGGTGTCGATGCCTGTGTTTTTACATCGATGCATAACATCGCTTATTATTCCGGATTTCTATATTGTGCATTCGGACGGCCATATGCGCTGGTCGTAACCGCAATTGACAACGTCACGATGTCTGCAGGCATTGACGCCGCGCAGCCGTGGCGTCGCGGGTTTGGCGACAATATTACCTATACTGACTGGCAGCGGAACAACTATTGGCGCGCTATCCAATCTGTCGCTGGGTCTGGGAAGGTCATTGGCTATGAGGGTGATCATCTGAGTCTTGCGCAAAAAATGCTGCTGGACGAGTTCCTGACGCCAAGTTCGTCGATGGATATTGCACCAACAACGATGAAGCAGCGGATGCACAAATCCAACGCTGAAATCACATTGATCCGTGCAGGTGCGAATGTGGCAGACGTCGGCGGTTACGCGATCAAAGAGTCTGTTAAAGTAGGCGCGCGCGAGATTGACGTGGCCATGGCAGGTCGTGATGCGATGGAATTGGAAATTGCGCGCCGGTTTCCAGATGCTGAATACCGCGACACATGGGTTTGGTTCCAGTCAGGCATCAACACGGACGGCGCACACAATCCTGTCACCTCTCGTAAGCTCGAAAGGGGCGATATCCTCAGCCTCAATACGTTCCCGATGATTTCAGGGTACTATACCGCCCTTGAACGCACCATGTTTGTTGGGGAAGTGAGCGATGCCAGCCGCAAAATCTGGGAGGCCAATGTTGCCGCTCACGAATACGGTATGTCCTTATTGGTGCCCGGCGCGAAATGCAGCGACATTACTCATAAGATTAACGACTTCTTTGCGGAGCGGCAGTTGTTGCAATACCGCACCTTCGGCTACGGCCATTCGTTTGGGGTGTTGTCTCATTACTATGGTCGTGAGGCGGGGCTCGAGTTGCGCGAAGATGTCGACACAGTTTTGGAGCCAGGAATGGTCATTTCAATGGAACCGATGCTGACCATCGGTGACGGCAATCCTGGGGCAGGGGGATACCGCGAACATGACATTCTTGTCATCAAAGAGGACGGCAACGAAAATATCACTGGCTATCCATATGGACCGGATTTCAACGTGGTCGGATAATTTGGCCAAAAATGTTGGCGTGCTCTCCGTTTGGCAGCACGTCGACACTTCGCATGGCCTATGGGTTGAGTAGCGGGACAATCGACTTGAAAGGCAATGCAAGACGCGACATTTTCCTTTGGAAACCCGCTTGTATTCCTGTGCGTGGTCTATCAGGCTGATCAACAAGTTAGCGGTTTTCTGCAATGATCGCATTTTGACTGATCCGAAAGGGAAAAGTTCTCGATGGTAGACAATCAATCGGCATTTGTGGCGTTCGATAGAGTCCAGAAAAGTTATGACGGTGAGGTTCTGGTCGTTAAAGACTTGAACCTGTCGATGCCCAAGGGCGAATTTTTGACAATGCTTGGGCCATCGGGGTCGGGAAAAACCACCTGCCTGATGATGCTTGCAGGATTTGAAACCGCCACACACGGCGATATTTTGCTTGATGGTGTTTCGATTAACAACATTCCACCGCACAAGCGCGGCATCGGCATGGTGTTCCAAAATTACGCTTTGTTCCCGCATATGACAGTGGCCGAAAACCTGGCCTTCCCTTTGGAAGTGCGCAAGATCGGCAAATCCGAGCGAGAAGAAAAAGTCATGCGCGCTTTGGGCATGGTTCAGATGCAGGATTTTGCAGGACGGCGTCCGGCGCAATTGTCCGGTGGTCAACAGCAGCGGATCGCGTTGTCGCGCGCGCTGGTGTTTGAACCCGAATTGGTGCTGATGGACGAACCGCTCGGAGCGCTTGATAAACAGCTGCGTGAAACCTTGCAGTTTGAAATTACGAATCTGGCACATGAGCTCGGCATTACAACTGTTTACGTGACTCACGACCAAACCGAAGCGCTGACAATGTCGGACCGCGTTGCCGTATTTGACGATGGCCGTATTCAACAATTGGCAGCGCCAGATGAATTGTACGAGAGGCCGCAGAACAGTTTCGTGGCGCAATTTATTGGTGAAAATAACACCATGGATGGCGTGGTTCAGCAAATTCAGGGTGATACGTGCATTGTGAAGCTTGATAGTGGCGACATTATCGACGCCGTGCCAGTTAACGTATCCGAAGTTGGTCAGCGCACACAGGTTTCAATCCGTCCTGAACGTGTCGAATTCGACCGTACGCGCCTACAAGATGACGCGCACACTCTGAAAGCCGAAGTGCTTGAGTTCATCTACATGGGCGATATCTTCAGAACTCGTCTGCGGGTGGCTGGCAAGGATGATTTTGTGATCAAGACGCGTAATGCGCCTGATCAGAGACGCTTGAAGCCTGGTGAGATGATCGAAATTGGTTGGCTCGCGCAAGATTGCAGGGCGCTAGACGCGTAAGCGTTGCGTCCCAAAAGGAAACAGCGCGGCCGTCGCCCGGACAATCGCGCTGACAAGACCAAAACCGGGCAAATCAATGGGAGACTTCAATGAAAACGACTATGAAACTGATGGCAACCACATGCCTGACGCTGTCCGCTACGCTCGCGGTTGCAGACGGTCATATGGCTGATGAGATGACCATCGTCAGCTGGGGCGGCGCTTATTCGTCCTCACAAGAGAATGCCTATCACATTCCTTATGCTGAGATGACTGGCGTCACGATCATCAACGACGAATCCTCTGCTGAAGCAGTTGCGAAACTTCGTGCGATGAACGAAGCTGGCAACGTCACTTGGGACGTGGTTGACGTTGTTGCATCTGATGCAATCCGTCTTTGCGACGAAGGCCTTGCGCTGGAAATCGACTTTGACGAGCAGCTTGCACCTGGTGATGACGGCTCCACTGCAACCGAAGATTTCGGCGACCTGCTGGTGTCCGACTGCTTCATCCCACAGATCGTTTACTCGACAACTTTCGGCTACCGTACGGACCTTGTCGGCGACACAGCGCCAACAGATGTTTGCGCGATCTTCGACACAGAAACATACCCAGGCATGCGTTCGCTGGAAAAGCGTCCGATCAACAACATGGAATGGGCGTTGCTTTGTGACGGCGTAGCCAAGGGCGACGTATATGACGTTCTGGAAACAGAAGAAGGTCAGGCACAGGCATTTGCCAAGCTCGACACCATCAAAGACAGCGTGATCTGGTGGTCTGCTGGTGCTGACACTCCACAGCTTTTGGCTGATGGCGAAGTCGTCATGGGTTCCACCTACAACGGCCGCCTGTTTTCGCTGATCGAAGAGCAGGACCAGCCGGTCGCAATGCTTTGGGACGCACAAGTGTTTGACCTTGACGGTTGGATCATTCCAGCTGGCCTGACACCTGAGCGTGAAGCACGCGCGTTAGACTATGTCCGTTTCGCAACTGACACGCAGCGCCTTGCAGACCAGTCCAAGTACATCGCTTACGGTCCGGCACGTGCGTCTTCCGCACCGCTGGTCGGCCAGCACGCGACACTGGGCATCGATATGGCACCGCATATGCCAACCGATCCAGCGAACGCGACGAACACGTTCCTGTATAACTACACATGGTGGGCTGACTACCGTGACGATCTGGATGCGAAATTCCAGGTTTGGTTGTCGCAGTAACAACTATCTTTGGGGCGCGGCATGGCTGCGCCCCATCTTTTTTCTGAATAGGGGTGGCACACGTGACATTGGTTTTGGCAGCAGACGGACGACCGCTTAAGGCGTCACTGAACCGCGCATTACGCCGCCAGAAACTGCGTGCGTTGATGCTCATCGCCCCGCTTCTGGTCTTTATTCTGGTGTCCTTTGTGATGCCCATCGCCGACATGCTATTCCGGTCGGTCGAAAACGAGATCGTCGTTGAAACGCTGCCGCGCACAGTCGCCACCCTTGACGGGTGGGACAGTGATTCCGGACACCCCCCCGACGAAGACGTGTTTACCGCGCTTTATTTTGATATGGTGCTGGCGACTGAATATAAGACCCACACGCGTTTGGGCAGCCGTTTGAACTATGAAATGACGGGTGTTTCATCCCTGTTTCGTAAATCCGGCCGTGGCGTTGGCCGCTTTGACACAGATACTTACACAGACGCATTTCAGGCCGCTGATCCGGCATATGCCGATCCCGCGCAGTGGGCCGCTTGGATGGCGGATGATACCGTGCGCGCAGCATTGCCGATGACCGCCAATACCTACGATGCATGGGCCGCGATGATAATCGAAGCCGAAGAAGACGTGCCCGCAGAGGAAGTTCCTTGGGACTTTGTTTTCACGTCGCTTTACCTCGAAGTGATTGATGGCGCTGAACCGCCCGTCGCGCTGGATCTGTCTGGTGTTCCACTCGTAAACCTGCGCGACCAGTTCGCTAATGTTGATAAGGACTGGCTCGATCCCGAAGTTTGGCAAACCATCAAAATCTACTCGCCCGAATACACAAACGGATATTTCCTGAATTCTGTTGACCGCTTTAAGGGTGTTGAAGGCGCTGAAGTGCGCCCCGAAAACGAGCAAATTTACATCACGCTGTTCATCCGCACGATGATTATGTCGGGATCGATCATGGGCATGTGTGTCCTGCTCGGCTACCCTATTGCTTGGCTGCTCGCGAACTTGCCAGCACGCAAGGCAAACTTGCTGATGATCCTCGTTCTGCTGCCCTTTTGGACGTCGCTGCTGGTGCGCACATCCGCGTGGAAAGTTCTGCTGCAGCAACAGGGTGTGATCAACGATACACTGGTTTGGTATCATTCCACCTGGTTCGGCCAATTGCTCGACCCAGTCTTCATGGGTCTGCTGAACATTTGTTATGCCTTCGTGAATGTCATCACATGGGTGTGGAATGTGCTTAACGGGATTTGGGGCGGCACAGACGGGCTATATATGGAGTGGGCCGTCGCCGGTTTTGAACGCCTTGCGCTGATCAACAACCAAACGGGTACTGTCATCGCAATGACGCACATTCTTCTGCCATTCATGATTTTGCCCCTGTTTTCCGTGATGAAAACGATCCCGGTGTCCTACCTGAGGGCCGCGAAATCTCTGGGCGCCACAAACTGGACAGCGTTCTGGCGGGTCTACTTCCCTCAATCGGTGCCCGGCATCGGCGCGGGCTGTATCCTCGTGTTTATTCTGTCGATTGGCTATTATATCACGCCTGAATTGGTTGGTGGCACCAAAGGTGTCTTCATTTCCAACCGGATTGCCTACCATATCTCCAGCTCGCTTAACTGGGGCCTCGCGGCCGCATTGGGCACCATTTTGCTGGTGATCGTGATGGGGCTGTACTGGATGTACGACAAAATTGTCGGCATCGATAACGTGAAATTGGGGGGCTAAGTCATGTCATCATTGCCAGCATATACAACGACACCCCAGCGGATTTGGTACTATAGCTTTCGCGTTATTTGCGGCCTGATCTTCTTTTTCCTGATCGCGCCAATCGTCGTCATCATTCCACTGTCTTTTAACGCGGAGAATTTCTTCACGTTTACGCCGGAAATGTTGGCTTTAGATCCCGCAGGCTTTTCGACCAAACACTATCAGGATTTCTTTTCCAGTTCCGACTGGCAGCTCGCACTGAGAAATTCGCTCAAGATCGCACCGGTCGCGACTTTCCTTTCGGTTTCGCTCGGAACGTTGGCCGCGATTGGCCTGTCACAGAGCCACGTGCCGTTTCGCCGATCGATCATGGCGATCCTGATTTCGCCGATGATTGTGCCGCTGATTATCTCGGCAACCGGAATGTATTTTTTCTATTCGAACCCCTACATCCCGACGCCGTTCGGGCGGATTGATCTGCCGTTCACACTGACGGGGACCTATTGGGGTGTGGTTCTGGCGCACGCGGCGCTGGGTATTCCATTCGTTATCATCACTGTGACTGCGACGCTGGTTGGCTTTGATCAATCCTTGACGCGGGCCGCGGCAAACATGGGCGCGAACCCAGTGACGACGTTCTTCAGGGTCCAGATGCCGTTGATCTTGCCCGGTGTTGTGTCGGGTGGTCTGTTCGCATTCATTACATCATTTGATGAAGTCGTAGTGGTTCTGTTTGTTGGGTCGGCTGGACAGAAAACGCTACCTTGGCAGATGTTCACAGGTCTTCGCGAACAAATTAGCCCGACCATTCTGGCGGTTGCGACAATCCTGATTGCTGTGTCTGTTGTCCTGCTCATCGTAGTGGAAATGCTGCGCCGTCGCTCTGAGAGGTTGCGCGGCTTGTCTCCAGCCTAAGTCCGGTTTTCGCCCTAAATGACTAAACTGAAAGCGTGGGGGTAATATCCTGCGCTTTCATTTTCTGCGCATGACCGTAGGTGATATCATTGCTGAAATTTTGGTGACACACGAACCCGACACGCCGCGAAAAGACGTCAAATTGCGTGTCGGGGAATTGATGGGACGGGTTGGGCTGTGCCCAACCTGATCAACCGCTATCCGCATGAATTTTCTGGTGGGCAATGTCAGCGCATCGGGATTGCGCGTGCGTTGATCCTGAAACCGAAGCTGATGATTTGTGACGAACCTGTGTCGGCGCTGGATGTGTCGGTTCAAGCGCAGGTCGTGAACTTGCTAACCGAACTTCAGAAGGACATGGTTTTTTTGATGATTTTCATCGCCCACGATCTGTCCGTGGTGAAACACATTTCTGATCGCATCGTGGTGATGTATTTGGGTCGTCCAATGGAAATTGGCCCGTCCAAGGCGGTCTGCCGCGCACCGACGCACCCATACACGCAAGCCTTGATTGAGTCCGTTCCGATCCCCGACCCCAAGGCAGAACGCGCCCGCGTTCGACCGATACTAGAAGGTGATTTACCCAGTCTGTTGGCGCCGCCGTCAGGCTGTGTGTTCCGCACACGCTGCCCGAAGGTGCAGGCAGTCTGCGCGGGTGATCGTCCCGTCATGGACACCAGTGGCCCTGATCAAATGGCCGCCTGTCCGTTTCACGACTAGGCGTTAATAGCCCCGTTCAAAGAAAAGTCCGACGCTGGTATCACCGTCCGACCCGACCGATCCGCGGGCCGTAAAATTGCGATCAATGTCGATGTTAAGGTTGATTTCAGATGTACCGTTCGCCCCGATCGTGACGTCGGTATACACGTTTTCAGACAGATACTTTCCCGCGCGAACACCGGCATTGCCGTCCTCATTGGTCACGAAATCCAGATCGTCCAGATCAAGCCCTTCGCGCAGGTTTGCCACAACACCCACACCCCCATTGCCCGCCAATGTCGCCACAGCAGACGCCAGTTGCACGGCCTGAAGCGGCGAAATTGATGAAATGTCACGACCAAACAGCAATTGTGCCAACACCTCGTCTTGCGGCAAGTCAGGGACGCTTTCGAACCGCACGTCGATGTCGTCAGCGGGGCCTTCTACAATGATGCTGACCAAGGTGCCGGTGCGGGCCTGCGTGGTTGCGACCAGTCGTAAGAACGGCGTGAAATCGCCCTGAAGTTGGGCATACCCTTCGTCTATATCAAACCGCTGGCCCAGAATGCTCAGCCGGCCACGCACAAGATCGAACCGCCCGATCGGCACAAGCGCGTTCAGGCTTCCGGTCAAACGAAGCTGGCCACCAAGTTCAGCGTCCAGTCCGCGACCACGCACGAAGATACGCGATGGCGCACTGATCAATAGATTGATTGGAAAATCTGGGCCCACGCGGGTCTGGCGTTCGGTTGATGGTGTCGTGCCGACGCCCGCACGATCAAGGGTGGTGCTAATATCCATGCGCGGGCCAAGATGGGTGATCTCTGGCAGGCTGCCAAGTGCGCTGACGCCCGTGGATGGCACCTGCACTTCGACTGCGCCAAGATCGAATCTGCCCACGATTGCAGCGCCACCTGCAAGGGGGCCGTTTACGGTCACTTGGCCATTTGCCGTTGCTCGATACAGCGTCGGATCACGCAGCACAACATCACCGAGCTGTGCTGTCAGCGCCGCCTGAAAGGGCGGTGATAGATCAACTGGTCCAGATAGCGCCAAGGTTCCGCCCTCTGCACTGGTACCGCGAATATCAAGACGAACGGTCCCCCCTGCGAGTAGAAGCGTGCCGTTAATGTCCTCAACAGCCTGTTGCAGGTTCGGCGCAGCCAATCGCGTATTGCTGATCGTCACTGGACCGCGCACCGAAGACAATTCAGGCAGTCCATTTATCGACAGAT